>Ga0187886_1003711_pt1 | contig 11307 bp, 12 predicted proteins | sample June2016WEW_20_1_FD_133001 | JGI IMG/M metagenome (GOLD analysis project Ga0187886, IMG submission 133001) | Peatland microbial communities from SPRUCE experiment site at the Marcell Experimental Forest, Minnesota, USA - June2016WEW_20_150 | ecosystem: Environmental > Terrestrial > Soil >...
CACCTCGCTCCCGCTGCACCTCTATCCCTGGGCGGTCGGCGCCATGATGGATTTCAACCGCGCCGCGGTCTATCTCTACAACGATTTTGTTCACCCTACCTGGAAATTGGATGGTCGTTTTGGAATGCTGGTTTCTTACCTGGTGTCGCGCATTTCAGTCAGGCTGCTAATGGGATTGGGGGCGATTCCGGTTGATACCAGCCAGGGTTGGTCTTCCGAGTACTTTTATAAAAGCTTGGCCTATCTAAAGGAAGGTAAAGATCTGCTCATCTTTCCTGAAAATACCAAAAAAGCCATCGATCCACAAACTGGCTTCCACTCTTTCAGCAGTGGATTCTGCTGGCTGGGAGAAATGTGCCAGAGAGCCACCGGTGGCAGACTGCCGATTTATCCTATGGCAGTTAACCCACAGTACAGACACATCGCCATCGGCAAACCGGTCTACTTTGAGCTGACCGGAAACCGCCGTGACGACATGAACGACTTCAGAGATAGGCTGTACGGGTTGGTTTCCGGTTTAAACCTGTCGATAAAAGCCAGCCACGATGAAATGGTTGAAAAAGCTTTTGAATGGCTTGAAGCAGACGACAGCGATGTAGAAACAGGCTGGATCGAAAAGGAAGATGAGATTCATCTTCTATAGCATGGTCAACGGCCTCAAGCGACAGTTAACGCTTACCAATTTATTATTCAAGGTTTTTAGCTTCTTCCCACAGCACGTCCATTTCTGCCAGGGTCATCTCCTGCAGGCTGCGGCCCTGCTGGCGGGCGCGCTGCTCCAGGTGGGTAAAGCGTTTCCGCCAGCGCAGGTTAGTGGTGCGCAAGGCTGTTTCAGCATCCACCTTGTACCAGCGCACAAAATTCACCAGGGCAAACAGCAGATCGCCCAGCTCTTTTTCGCGCTCCTCGCCCGAGGGCGCACTGCGGACTTCTTCTAATTCCTCAAAAACCTTGTCAATCACCGGTTGGATATCGTTCCAATCAAAACCGAACCGGGCAGCCCGATCCTGGAATTCCTGAGCCTGTGAAAGCGCCGGCAGTGAGCGCGGCACCCCATCGAGGATGCCTTTGACGTGTTCCTGGCCATTGGCTTTGCGTTCAGCAGCTTTCAGTTTTTCCCAGTTCTGCAGCACGCCAGATACGCCATCCACCTTAAAATCGCCAAAAACGTGCGGGTGGCGGCGGACAATCTTGCGGTTGATCCCCTGCAGGATATCCGCCATGGAAAATTCCCCATTCTCGCTAGCGATCTGGGCGTGCAGGACGACCTGGAGGATCAGGTCGCCAAATTCCTCGACCATGCCAACCGGATCGTCGGCGTCCAGGGCTTCGAGGGCTTCGTAGGTCTCCTCGAGCAGGTTTGTGCGCAGCGACGCATGGGTCTGTTCGCGGTCCCACGGGCAGCCATTAGGGGCGCGCAAGTGAGCTACGATCTCCTGGAAAGCCTCCAGGGAGGTATCTGCGCCAAGCGGGGGTACATAAAGCGTCGAAAGCAGACCCAGGTGAGGGCTGCGGTCAATTTCATAGAGCGCCAGATTCTCGACCAACTGATCCGTTGTGCCGGCGGCGTGCACCAGGCAAACAGAGTGTTCATCCGGATAAACTGTGTTCAAGGTCAATTTGACCTCCGAGGCTACCTGGCGGGAATAGATTTGCGCCACCAACCCCGGCAAGGAAGGTGGAAAAGACGGATGGTGCGCCATGCCCAGTTCGAGCGCATCCACCAGCACCATCTGGGGAAATGGGTCCAGCCCCAGGGCGGTAAAGGTCGGCTCAAGAAAACTGATTCCTTCAATCACCTGTACCGGCAACCCAATCTGGCGAGCGCGGCGAGCTATTTCTGGGCTGGTAGCTTCCGCCACGTACGGGTGCCCGGGTACGGCGTAGGTTACTCCCTCAGGTCGCTGGCCCAGTTCCAGCACCTTTTCCACCATTTGGGCATAAACGCTTTCAAAACTTTCTGCATCTTTATACAGGCTGTCGAACGAATGTACTTTAAGATTGCGTGGGAAACCGGCGACTGTCGGATGCTGGTTGGTGCGCAGGAAAATTTCACTGATCTGGTTAAGCCAATCCCAGGCCTGGCGGGTAAGCTGTCCTGGGGCGCCCGGGCCGAGCCCAAGGATGATGATACCCGGCTGTCCCTGGTATCCCGTTCGGGATAATTCACTATTTTTAGAATCCATTATGTCTGACCTCTAGTACCAGGCTTGTTAAACAACTGCCCGAAGAAATTTCCTGTCTCATTGGGATTTTAACCTTGGAAGGTCTCCAGATTTTGGGGTATGAGCGTGCTACGCACGCTCATACCCCAAAATCTGGTAGATCACCACGGTTATTCCCAAAGAACCAATTTCCTCGCATTGTATCACTAATGGCCCAGGCGAGGCGCGAGGATCTTTGGGATTTACCGTGGAAAAATTCAGCCTCGCAATTTCCAATGCGGCAGGCGCAAATCAGACATTTTCAGGTTTATAATCCGTATCTGTACTTTAAAATCCCTCACAATATTTCACCAACTCAGGAAGAATGAAAATCTTTTACAGAATTCTTAAGTCAGCTGTCCTCGCCCCTTTACTATTTGCCCTTTACCCCATCCTGGCGCTGTGGGCCTACAATTTCGAAGTCATGCAGCCGATCGAGGTGGTGCTTCCTTTATTTCTTGCGCTTATTGGAACCCTGGTTCTGCTGCTTATTCTTCGGCTTCTGTCGAAAAGCTGGCTGAAAGCCGGCCTGTTGACTACGCTGGTGATACTGTTATTCTTCACTTACGGGCATATATTTAATTTGGTTTCCAATCTTCCGGAGATCGGCGATCAGCTTGGCCGCCACCGTGTTCTGGGCCCATTGTGGATCCTTTTATTGAGCGTGGGAGGGTTCCTGATCCTGAAACACGGTAAAAAAGCCGGAGATTTACCTTTGTTCTTAAACTGCACTGGCCTGGCGCTGCTGGTCTTGACCGGCAGCGAACTCATCTATGCCCAATTTCTAGATACTGATGTGGAATTGCCCGCCAAAGTGGCGGCCTTGCAGGATAAGAACACTTTTGACCCGGCCAGGATAGCGGACAAACAGAATCTGCCGGACATATACCTGATCGTCCTGGACAGCTATCCCCGCCATGACGCCCTCCTCAATGGTCTGAAAATTGACAACTCACCTTTCTTGAAAGAACTTACCGACCTTGGGTTTGTCATCCCAACCTGTAATATGTCCAATTATGACAATACCATTTTATCCATGCCATCCACATTGAACTTGCACTATATGGAAGATTACTTTCCAAATTTCGATCCGAACGCCACGTCATATGATCACGCCTATCAGAAAAATATAATCCGCCACAGCCTGGTTAGAAAAAATCTCACCGAGCTGGGGTATAAAACAATCTCATTTGAAACTGAATATGACTGGGTCGAAATCCAAGATGCAGATATCTACTATGCCATTCAAACCCGAGGGGCATTCATTCAAGCCCTTCTAAATACCACCGAATTTGACTCGGTATTAAGTGACACGAGTGCCCTGAGATTATTGACGAATGCCGAAGAAGTTTCGCCATGGGTTAAGCAACAGGCCAATAAATTTAACGATTTGACCAGCAAATTTATAGGAATGATCGGCGTCCGCGCCCCAGGTAGATCTCAGTTAAAATACCAACAGATTATGACTGCCCTGGACAATCTGGAAAAAGTACCCAGTATTCCAGGCAAGAAATTTGTTTATCTCCACCTTGCAGCTCCGCATCCCAATACCGTTCTGGGACCCAATGGAGAGTACCAACCGCAAAAAGACAGCCCTGATTACCTGGATACTTTTATCTATCTGGATAAAAGGATGCCGGAAATTCTAGGCAAGCTTATCAATAATTCCAGGGTCCCGCCTGTCATCATTCTACAGGGCGACCATGGTATGCACCTCTTCACGTATTCGCGGTTAGATAATCTAATGGCATACTATCTGCCAGGAACAGCCAAAAACCTGGTTTATCCATCCATTACACCGGTTAACACCTTCCGGCTGATATTTAACGCTTATTTCGACGGCAGATTTCCTCTCTTGACAGACGACAGCTTTCAGAGCTCAAAATTACATCCATTGGGCTTTCACGTCGTCCCACCCAAGTGCCCAATTAACTAAGAAACTGCATGATCAGATCACCAGAAAATACTTTGAATTATGAAAACCAACCATCTCATTTCGCCATGGCCAACTATCCTACACGGCAATTGTCATGTCCACGATGCTGAAAATGAACTATATCGACACTTTATACCCGAAAATTGACCCTAATACAACCAGCGTCGATCACACGGTATTGATTGGGGATATCTGCCTGCTTTGATTTTAAGGTTGTCCCACTTGCTCGTTCCAGTAAATATGAAAACTCTCAATAAACTCTTCAATTCTCCATTTCTACATCCATTGTCATTTGCCGTCTTCCCAATTATTTCTTTATGGGTAACCAACTTAGCACGTATGGAAGCCCAGGATACACTGCGCCCTCTTTTGGAAACCGCACTGGCGGCAATCGCCATGTACTTTACCTTCAAGCTGTTTATCAAGGATAGCAGCAAAGCTGGAATGCTCAGTACTCTTATTCTTTTCCTGTACTTCTCCTACGGGCATATCTTCACCCTGATCCGCTGGATCCCCGTCATCGGGCTGATAATAGCCCGTAACCGCATTATGGGCTCACTCTGGCTCCTGATACTCGTCTTTGGTGGATATCTGATTCTCAAATATGGGAAAAAGATAAATAACCTGACCCAGTTCTTAAATTACACGGGGTTGATCTTTCTGGCTCTTACTGCCCTTCAGCTTGGGTATGCAAAATATCATGAAATAAGCGTAGCCGTACAAAACTCTCAGCCGATCTCAAATGAAAACTCCCCATTAAATCCGCAAAATGCAGGTAATAGAGAAAACTTTCCGGATATCTACCTGATCCTGCTAGATACTTATGCCCGGTCTGACGAAATTAAAGAAATGTTTAATTATGACAACACGCCTTTTGTTCAAGCATTAACCAGACTCGGTTTTACAATTCCTGCCTGTTCCATGTCCAATTATACGCTCACAGCTTTTACTATGTCTTCGATGTTGAACATGAATTACCTGGAAACCTTTTATCCCAATATTGACCCGCAGAAGACAAATGTCGATTTTACGGCGTTTACCGAATATATCCGTCACAGCACGGTGCGCAAGAACTTAAGCGCATTAGGATATAAAACTGTTTCCTTCGAATCGGAATTTCCTTGGGTTGAGATCCCAGATGCGGATATTTTCTATACCACCCAATCATCAATAGGAATTCTAATCAAGTTCCTGAGCCCCACTGATTTCGACAATGAATTGAGCCAGACGACTGTATTAAAAATAATTAATGATACGAGGACTGTTTCCCCAGCGCTTGATGACGAATTGAATGCAATTGATAACTTCTTCGATAATTTGAAAAACAAGTTATATCCATTTTCTGATAATAAATATGACTTGATAATCAGTTCTCTTGCCAAGATGGAATCAATTACAGATGTTCCAGGACCAAAGTTCGTTTATTTACATATGACTGCTCTCCATCCGCATTTTGTCCTCGGGCAGGATGGGCAATATGATAAATCAAGTTTAGATTCAGGTTATATAAATTCCATGATCTATTTAAACAAACGGATGCTTGAAATCCTGCCCAAGATCATTCAACATTCTAAAGTTCCGCCAGTGATAATCCTCATGGGGGATCATGGCTTTAAACTCGGCCCAGACTCCCGCCTTTATAATTTCACCGCCATCTATATGCCCGGTGGCGGTAAGGCGATGATCTATCCTTCTATCACCCCAGTCAATATCTTCCGTATAATTTTCAATACCTATTTCAACAGCCATTATAAATTACTGCCAGACACCAGTTATAATTACGTCAACGGCCAATCCTTCAATTTCCGAGTGGTACCTTCAAATTGCGCCAAGTGAAATACACTGCGGAATTGATTTATCTACTCGGCAAAGGCAAACGCGTGATTTACCCTTCTCTTTTCCTGGCCAACACATTCTATTTTTTAAATAATCACCACAAAGAAGGGATTATCTAAATCCCTCTTTGTGGTGAACTCTTTATAACAATAATCTCTAGCGTTTTGTGTAGGTCGGGGCCTTGCGAGCGCGTTTGAGACCTGGCTTCTTGCGTTCCTTGATGCGAGGATCGCGCGTCAAAAAGCCAACCTTGCGCAGCGCTGGCACGTTTTCTGGGTTCATCTTCACCAGGGCGCGCGCCAGTCCCAGTAGCACTGAGCTGGTTTGACCGGTAACGCCACCGCCGTTGACCTTCACGCTGACATCAAAAGTCGCCCGGTCGGCTCCTATGGCCTGGAAAGCCGCCACGATCGCTTCCATGTCACCCAGACGGGTGAAATAAGCCTCACCAGGCTTTTCGTTGACCACAAAATTACCACTGCCGTTCATCACGCGCACCCGGGCAGTGCTTTCCTTGCGCCGGCCAATGCCCTCAAAATACTGGACAGACATAATTCCTTTGCTCCTTTACACAATTGTTTGCGGGTTTTGAGCAGCATGGGGATGCTCATTCCCGGCATAGATCTTGAGTCGTTTGATCATCTGCCGTCCAACTTTGTTGTGCGGGATCATCCCCCACACGGCGGCGCGGATCACACGGTCGGGGTGAACTTGCATTTGCGTGCGCAGGCCCACCGATTTTATTCCGCCAGGGTACATGGAGGAATGATAATATACTTTCTCATCCATGCGCTTGTTGGTCAAGCGCAGGCGTCCGGCATTGATCACCACCACGAAATCGCCCATTTCCACTCCGGGGGTAAAGTCAGGACGGTGTTTACCCATCAGGTAATGAGCAATAACGGTAGCCAGGCGACCCAGGCCCTGGTCGTTTGCATCGACCAGCAGCCATTTGGTTTCTACTGTGCCCTTAGGGACGTAAGTCTTGTCCACGGTCATCTTCTCCACATTCGGCCAAAGCTTTCAACCTTCAGCCAAGATTTTCCTCAGTTCTCCTGCCAATCGACGTACCAGACTTTCCACAAAACCAACCCACAGGAAGGCGCCAGACCCGGGGTCTGCGGCTGAGCTTCTAAAACAGCCTTTTCGAGCCGCTCCAGTTCCAGCCGGTTCTGACCGGCCTGCACCTGGAGGTAGACCATTCTCCGCACCATGTGGTACAGAAAAGCGTTCGCCGTAACCTCAAACAGCAGACCACTGGCCTGGTGCTCCCACCTGGCCTGGAACACTGTGCGTTCTGTACAGCCTCCCGACTTGGGAGGCTTGCCAAACGCCGCAAAATCGTGTGTGCCGGCCAGCAGGCTGGCTGCTGAATGCAGCTTGTGCAATTCTACTGGGGGCCAGACTCTCCAGGCAAACCGGTCATAAAGGGGGTGTCGCTCGGGCTGACAGAAAATATGATACTGGTAAGTGCGCGCCCTGGCGGAGTAGCGGGGATGAAAATCCGCGGCTGCCGTCTCCACCGATTTGACCGATACATCGTGGGGCAGGTTGGCGTTCAGCGCCCGGCCTAACTGTTCAATTGAATGCTCCCATTCCAGCTCAAAGGCGACCACCTGCCCGGCTGCGTGCACACCCGTGTCGGTGCGCCCGGAAGCCAGGAGGGTTTGCCCCTGCCAGTTCAGGCAGCGCAGAGCGTTTTCAACCACCAGTTGGACCGTGCGAGCGCTTCCCTGTCTTTGAAAGCCCTCGAAGTCCGTTCCGTCGTAAGCAAGAATAACTTGGTAATGTGCCATTCCATTCCGGCCATCAGATACCGGATGGATTATTCCTCGACCAGCTCCAACAGGACCATCTCAGCGGCGTCTCCCAGCCGGGGTCCCAGTCGGAACATACGCGTGTAGCCGCCGTTGCGGGTGGCATAGCGCGGGGCGATATCATCAAACAGCTTCTTTACAATCGCCGCATCGTTGCCAAGTTTGGCAGCGACCAGGCGGCGGGCATTCATTTTTTGGGTATCCGTACCCTTACTGCTGTTACGAGCGACGGTGATCAGTTTCTCGGCTTCACCGCGGATAGACTGAGCCTTGGTACGCGTGGTTTGAATGCGCTCGTGGTCGAACAACTGGCGCATCATCGTACGCCGCAACCCGGTGCGTTGATCTTTACTCCGGCTTAACTTATAACCTGCAACTTGGTGTCGCATCTTCACTTACTCCGTAGGTTTTTCGTCATGCAGGAAACCCTTCTCCTGCATCTTCTGGCGCAGCTCTTCCAGGCTCTTTTCGCCGAAGTTGCGGATGGACATTACCGCTTCTTCACCCTTTTCGAGCAGCTCCAGTACATCGCCAACCGTAGTGATGCCCGTCCGTTTGAGCGAGTTGAAAACCCGCACCGAAAGGTCCAGGTTCTCAATCGGCGTTTCGGCCGCTTCACTGGTAAGGCGGCTGCCAGCCACCTCTTTTTCACTGGTTACAGCCAGTGTTTCGTCGCTGATCCCGGACACATAGCGCAGGTGATCGATCAGGATGCGCGAGGCCGTGCTGAGCGATAATTCGGGAGTGATTGTGCCGTCCGTCCAGATTTCCAGCAAGAGGCGGTCAAAGTTTGTGCTCTGGCCCACACGCGCTGAAGCAACCGTCCAGTTGACGCGTTTCACCGGGCTGAAAATTGCATCTACCGGCAGCTCACCGATAGGCAGACGCCCGAGGCGTTCGGTCGACGGCGAGTAACCGCGCCCTCGCTCAACGGTCATATCGATTTCCAGGCGTGTCTTGGGATCATCCACGGTGAACAGTTGCAGATCAGGGTTGACGATCTCAACTTCTGCCGGTACCTGGATATCCGCCGCGGTTACTGTGCCTTCACCGCGTACGTCCAGGTGAAGATGAGCCGATTCCACGTCGTGCAACACCAGGCGTACCTGCTTGATCTGCAGCATCACTTGGATAACATCCTCACGCACACCCGGGATGTCGCTGAACTCATGCAGCACATCCTGGATGCGGATGGAAGTGATCGCCGCGCCTTCCAAAGAGGAAAGCAAAACCCGGCGCAGAGCATTGCCAAGGGTCACCCCGTAGCCCCTTTCCAGGGGAGTGATGACAAACTTGCCGTAATTGCGAGCTTCAGCTTCCCGCTCGACCTTAGGTGTTACCATATTACTTAGTGCAGTCACGTCTTACCCCTTTTCCGGTACACCCTGTAAAACCGCGCACCGGACTAGTTGGCGTTATCGCGAGTAGTATTCTACGATCAACTGCTCGTTCAAATTGCCATCGATTTCAGCACGTTCCGGCAAGCGCAGCACACGCCCCGAAATGCTCTTAACGTCCCGATCCAGCCAAACAGCGCAGGTGCGCTTTTCGGACAGGTCAGGCAGTTCTTTAAATAACGGTTTGCTGCGGGAACCCTGGCGTAGGGTAATGGCGTCCCCCGGCTTGAGCAGCATGGAGGGCACGTCAGTGTGGATGCCATTCACAATGAAATGACCATGAGTAACCATCTGGCGCGCCTGGGCGCGGTTCTGGGCCAGGCCCATGCGATAAACCACGTTGTCCAGTCGCAGTTCCAAAGTCTGGAGCAGGTTGAGACCGGTCATACCACGGCGCTTCAAAGCCACGCTGAAGTAGCGGCGGAACTGGCGTTCCAGGATGCCATATTCACGGCGAGCTTTCTGCTTGGCGCGCAGTTGGCGAGCATAATCCGATTCGCGCTCACTGCGGCCCTGGTTGCTACGGCCATGTTGACCGGGGATAAAACTCCGTTTATCAAAGGAGCACTTTGGAGAAAAGCAACGTTCGCCTTTCAAAAACAGTTTTTCACCTTCACGCCGGCATAGTTTGCATACCGGCCCGATATACTTTCCCATATCTTCCCTCTCTCCTTAGACGCGGCGTTTCTTGGGAGGCCGGCAGCCGTTATGCGGAACCGGAGTCACGTCGGAAATCGAGCGCACTTTAATCCCCATTGACTGGACTGCCCGAATAGCCGATTCACGGCCGGGGCCAGGTCCCTTTACGATCAAATCCACTTCCTGGACGCCCATCGCCTGGGCGGCCTTGATGGCCTGCTCAGCCGCCAGGCGAGCAGCGAAGGGAGTGCTCTTGCGGCTTCCTTTGAAACCAGCCGAGCCAGCACTGCCCCAGCAAATGGCATTGCCCTGGGTATCGGTGATGGTCACGATCGTATTATTGAATGAGGCAAACACATGCACCTGTCCTGTCGACAAAGTGCGCTTGACTTTACGCGTTGCACTCGTACGACGCGTCGAGCGTACATTTTGAGCCATAGTTCCTCTTTATAAATCTCTCATTTACATAAACCTGTCCATCAGTAAATAAGCCCTCGGTATAATCCAGGTCCAGGCTGCCGCGGGGAGGGAAAGTCCCCTACCTGGGCCAGGTATCCCGTAGAGATTATTTCTTTCCACCTCGACGGCGACCGCGACCGGCAACGGTCTTCTTCGGCCCCTTGCGGGTGCGAGAATTGGTGCGGGTGCGCTGTCCTCGAACGGGAAGATTACGGCGGTGTCGCAGGCCACGATAACAGCCAATTTCGATCAACCGCTTGATGTTCATCTGCACCTCGCGGCGCAGATCGCCTTCCACTTTATAATTTTTACCGATGAATTCACGCAGGGCACTGACATCGGCCTCAGTTAAGTCCTTCACCCGCGTATCCGGATTAACTCTGGTGGCTGCAATAGTTTGACGAGAGCGGGAAGGACCGATCCCGTAAATATAGTTCAGAGCAACCTCGACCCGCTTATTGCGCGGCAGATCAACACCTTCAATTCTTGCCATAAGTTCCTATCCCTGTCGTTGTTTATGCTTTGGGTTATCACAGATCACATATAAAATGCCGTGGCGCTTGACAATTTTGCACTTGGCACAACGCTTCTTGATTGAGGGTGAGACTTTCATGATGAATACTCCTTTTGATTATTGCAAACGATAGCCAAAGCGTCAATTATACCGACTCTTGCTTAAACTGTCCAGTGCCGAGAACTACCACCGGCGGGCGGCCATCCCCCAACAGGGTCAGGATCATCGGACCGTTTTCGGTGACTGCCACACTATGCTCGAAATGGGCGGTGGGCAAGCCATCCGCTGACACTACTGTCCATTCATCCGGCATGACCCGCGTCGCCCCTGATTTCATCAGCACCATGGGTTCCAACGCAATGGTTATGCCAGCGCGCAGCAGGATACCCCGCCCTGAGGCGCCATAGTTGGGCACCTGGGGACCTTCGTGCATGCGCCGGCCGACGCCGTGCCCGGTATACTCGCGCGTCACCTGCAATCCCCGGCTTTCCACATATTGCTGGAC
>Ga0187886_1003715_pt1 | contig 11292 bp, 13 predicted proteins | sample June2016WEW_20_1_FD_133001 | JGI IMG/M metagenome (GOLD analysis project Ga0187886, IMG submission 133001) | Peatland microbial communities from SPRUCE experiment site at the Marcell Experimental Forest, Minnesota, USA - June2016WEW_20_150 | ecosystem: Environmental > Terrestrial > Soil >...
ATCGACATCGTCCCAATCCGGCAGAATTGATGGATCGCCGCCAAACCGCCGATCACGACGTAATCCTCCACCAACACGTGCCCGGCAAGCGTCCCGCAATTACTGAAGATGACGTGACTGCCCACTTGACAGTCGTGCGCCACGTGCGAGTACGCGAGAAAGTTGCCGTGCGACCCAATCCGCGTCACGCCGCCATCATCGGTCGCCGTGTGCACGGTGACGTGCTCGCGAAACACATTATCGGAACCGATCTCAAGGTGACACTTGCCGCCCTTGTGCTTCAAATCCTGCGTTTTCAAGCCGATGCACGCGAACGGGTAAAACTCGCACCGCGGCCCGATCGTGGTCAAACCGTCGAGGATCACGTGCGAATGCAAGCGGCTCCCCTCGCCCAGCTTCACGTTCGGTCCGACGATGCAGTACGGCCCGATCTCGCTCCCGTCGCCAATCTGCGCGCGCGGGTCAACGATGGCCGTGGGATGGATGACAGTAGCAGACATCTTTCGCTGCACTTCTACACAAACCCGCCCAGCGGGTCAATCCTGCGTGCGATAACCATTTCTGCCATTGACGGCGCACACAGCCAGGCGGTAGCTTGCGCCGCGTCAGCCAAACACAATCAGCCATGCTGCCTGACACAATGCTAAAAGTTTCGAGGAATAAAATTATGACAAATGCAAAATCAACGCTCCGGCTAATCGCGTTCGCGATGCTCCTCTGCCAGGGGAGTCTTCTTAAAGCCGCTGAAAAGGCTGAGGGGAATGGAACTGCGGCGTTTACGGCAAAAGTCACAGGATCAGGACGACCGATGATCCTGATTCCCGGGTTAAGCTGCGGTGGCAACGTCTGGGACGGAACGGTGGATTATTTCAAAGATCGCTACGAGTGCCATGTTGTGACATTGGCGGGTTTTGCAGGTCAGCCGGCGATTGGCGGGCCGTTTTTGGAACAAGTTCGTGACGGCCTGATCAAATACATTCGTGACAAGAAACTTGAGCGACCGGTGATTGTAGGACACAGCCTTGGTGGATTCCTTGCCTTCTGGCTCGGCGCCACTGTGCCGGAGCAGGTTGGGCCGATCATCGCGGTGGACGGCGCGCCCTACTTCCCCGCATTAAATGATGTGAACGCCACGCCGCAATCGGTTCAACCGTTCGCGGAAATGATGCGCACCATGTATAAAATGCAAACGCCCGCGCAGTTTGCCATCGGCAATCGAGGATTTTTTGCAGCGATGATTACCGACCCGAAGGACCTTGAGAAAATTACTGCCTTGAGCACCAAATCGGACCCCAAAGCCGTGGGGCAGGCCTTTTATGAAATGATGACCATCGATCTGCGCGAACAGGTCAAAGCGATCCGAACGCCGGTTCTGCTCATCGGTGCGACTGCGGCGATACCGAATCCCGACCAGAAAAAGACGGCGGAGGAGAATTATCGGCTTCAGGTCGCGAACATCCCCAAGCACAAGGTCGTGTTTGCGCCGAAGGCGCGGCATTTCATTCAACTGGATGAACCGAAGTTTTTTGTTCAGGAAATGGAATCTTTTCTGAAAGAAACGGAAGTGATAAAAGGCAAGTGAGTCCGCGACAGCGGCGCACAACGGTGTTCAGGTAAACGACTTGGCGTCTGTATGGCCATAGGTATTGCAGTAGGAGTGGCATTGGGCGTAGGCATGCACCACGTCGGCGCGGGCATTGCTATCGGGGTAGCAGTAGGTTTCGCCATTGGCCACCCGCTTTGTCACGCCAAAAAATAAGCGAGCCGCTGTAGGCGTGCATCGCCCAAAGGTTCTTATGCGGAAACAATCTAAACCGTAGTTCGCCGAGAAAACATATGAAAACACTTTGGAAAATCACGTGCATGGAAAACGTCTTCCCGGGAATGTGGCAACGGTGGTTTCGGAAATCAGTGCGTCGCCCTTGGATGGGCATCAAAGTGGGGGTACAAGCTCAATGGACGCACTAAAGGGGGCCGAGGGTGGCTTGTCGCGCGTAAGGCAATAAAGGATATGGCGATAGGGGATCTCGTAGTTGTTGCATTGCGTGGTCACAGAATCGGGCGTATTGGCGAGATTACAGGCAAGGCCATCGAAGATAGTCAGTGGGATCCCTTGGTTCCCCCAGGTCCAGATGTTGAAGATGGCGAAATGGGAAGAAGAGTTTTCGTCCGTTGGGACTTAACGATTGGTCCAGATGATCTTGATCTTGTCGTTCAACTCCCAGAAAGACGCACGTTCTCTAACGGAGAACTGAGACCCACTGTCTCCCGAATTTACTCGCGCTCGATCAAGGAAGTTAAAGCCGTAATGAATGATCCAAGAAACTGGGTTGGTCTCATGGGGAGATTTGGGTACGAAAACGCGCTTTCTGACTACATCGCAAGCTATCCACATCGGCTTGAGGATGGTCTTCTCCCTCACCCAAACGCCCGAATCCGCGAGTTGGTTTTCGGCGACCGGTCTAGGCTTGACGTGCTTCTTATTGACCGTGACGGGCATCCCGTCATTGTTGAATGCAAGCAACACTCACCCACGATGGAGAACGTCCGACAACTGAGGCACTACATTAAACGTCTGCGGAGAGAAACTGGCCAGAAAGCGCGGGGCATTCTAGTCCACGGAGGTTCACAGATAATCTCATCTGACGTCCGCCGTATGGCAAGGAAAAGCCCTGTGGTTGAGATTGTATCCTACAGGCTTGAAGTCGACCTTACACCGTCAACGGCAACGTAGAACGGCGAATAAGCGCTTCCACGCGCGCGGCGCGGTCACTTATCCACGATGCTGAACATCACTTCGGCTTCGCTGACGATCTCACCCGCAACCTTGCAGACGCCTTTGGCCTTGGCGATGTTGCTCCGGGCGCGGCCCATCTCGATCTCAATGATGAGCTGGTCGCCGGGACGGACGGGCTTGCGCCATTTGACGTTGTTGGCGCTCATGAAGTACGCCACTTTGCCTTCGTTCTGCCCCTGACGCAGCATGAGGATGCCCGCCACCTGCGCCATCGCTTCCAACTGCAGCACGCCGGGCATGATCGGGTGACCGGGGAAATGTCCCTGAAAGTACGGTTCGTTGATCGTGACGTTCTTCAACCCGACGATCTTCTGTTCGCCCTCGATCCGGAGGATGTGGTCGACCATCAAGAACGGATACCGGTGCGGCATGATGTTCAGCAACCGCGTGATGTCCATCGCTGAGCCGGCGGGCGCGGCGGCGGGTAGCGGTGGCGCGAACGACATGGCGGCAGGCTCTTCCTTCTCCAGCAAATGTGCCAGAGCCTTGGTCAGTTCCGCGTTCAACGCGTGCCCCGGTCGCACGACGACAATGTGCGCCGCCAACGGCCGGCCCAGCAACGTAATGTCGCCGAGGACATCGAGAATCTTATGCCGAACAAATTCGTCACGGAACCGCAACGGCTCGGTAGCCAGGATGCTCTCGTTGCGGATGAGCACCGCGTTCTCCAGGCTGCCGCCTTTGATCAGTCCCTTGTCGATCAGATATTGGATTTCCTCGTAGAACGCGAAGGTTCTGGCAGGTGAAATCTGCGTCTCGAACGTCTCCGGCTCGACAACCAGGCTCAGATACTGCGCGTCCAGCCCCGGCTTGCCGAAATGGATGGTGCAACTGATCCGCAGTTGATCGCTCGGCAACACGACGGCGAACGACTCCCCGACTTCCACGTGCACCACTTCACGCGGCTGGAAGATTTCGCGTTTGCCTTCTTGCGGCTGGATGCCCGCCTGCTTGACCATCTGGACGAACGGTCTCGAGCTGCCGTCGCCGACGGGCGGTTCGTTGCCGTCCAACTCAATGATGACATTGTCGATGCCGTAACCGCTCAGCGTCGCCAGCACATGCTCGACGGTGTGGACGACTGCGCCGTTGTTGCCAATGGTCGTCCAGCGCATCGTGTCGCCGACGTTACGGATGAGCGGCTCGATGACGGGTTTGGTGTCGAGATCGGTGCGCACGAACTTGATCCCGTGATCGACGGGCGCGGGCTTCCAAGTCATGTTGACCTTGCTGCCCGTGTGAACGCCGATGCCCGATAACGAAACGGGACGCTTGATCGTCTGCTGCTGTTTGAGCATGCGCGAGGTTCTAGCATGCAGCTATCGGATAAGCAAGCCCTCGAAGGCGTTCGGGTGCGATTAAAAGTGGCGGTCACCGGCTCAGTCAACCGCCCCTCACCTCAGGGTGAGGGTTGTGGCTGCTGCCTGCGAGATACTTGACCGCCAGAAATAATCGCACCCAGGGTTTTCGGCAAGCTGGCGATTTGCCGCGGCGGCTGTCCATTTACAGACTATCGGGTGATGGATGCCGAGGCGACCGGGACATCTCACAACAACCGCCAAGTCAAGCGTAACGAGCTATGTCACTTCTCCCGCACCCATGATCGCCCGACAATGATACACGCCGCCCGGCGGCACGTTCACCGGCACAAACTGAAACTCCACCTTCTCAAACCACCCTTTGTATTGCCGCCAGTGCAGAAGCGGAATCTCAGTGATATTCGAATACACCCCGTGCGGCGCCATGTATTTCCGCACCCCCGCAAACATCCGCCCCCGCACCACCGGCGGCAACGACGGCGTCGGCAGCCCCGACAGAAAATAGTCCACCTTCATGATCCCGTGCGCCCGCAAAATCGCATCGATGTCACGCACGTCCGCGTGGATGATCTCCACGTTCGCCAGGCCCGAAAACCGTTCCCGCAAAATCCGGACAAAATCCGCGTCCCGCTCAATCGCCAGAAACTTCGTGTGCGGCTTCAGACGCGCAATGACTTCCTCCGTGATCGCCCCCGTCCCCGCACCCAGCTCGACGATCACCTTCGCCTTCTCCCAGTCCACCTCCTTGATCGTCGCCCGGGCCAGCATCTTGCTGGACGGCCACACTGATGCAATCTTCGTCCCGTGCCGCAAAAACTTCCCCAGAAAAAGCAGGTTGCTTTTGATCTGACTGTTCCGGCGACGGTTTTGCTGTCGAGATTGGTGCACACAAATCAGATGACTTGGTCCACGAGCGCAGGTTTCCGAGTCATATTGACCTTGCTGCTGGTGTGAATGCCGATGCCCGAGACGGGACGCTTGATCGTCTGCATGCTGTTTCAGCATGTGGCAGGTTGTACCACAGCGGCGATTGGATACGCAAGCCGCCTCTTTGAATTCGTAGGCTCTTGGCGCGGCTACGCCGTTGCCGGCTGAATTTAACGCGCCTAAACAAAACCAAATCCGACCTTCGCACGTCTGTTCGTAGGAGCGACCGCGTGGAACGTGAACATTCCTGTCGCGACCGGCTTGGGCAAAGCCGAGTCTGCGAGACATGCGAAGCAAAATGCCCCTCCTACGGCTCAATGCGCCGCCGGGGAACCGGTTTTGTCAGGCGCTCTTAAGGTCGGAAGCTAACCCGGATTATTCACGAATCTTTACGCGAGCGAACGGCCCCTCACCTTAACCCTCTCCCCACAAGCGGGGAGAGGAGATTTCCCCTCTCCCTTTCCAAGGGAGAGGGCCTGCCCGCCGAAGCCTCGGCGCAGGCGGGTCAGGGTGAGGGTTCGCGTGGTCACACCCTGTCGCAAATCTGAGCGTCTCGCTCGTGAATAGGTCAGGCTAATGGTCTTGATCTTCCGTTGCCGGACGTTTTACAGTCCGCTGTCGAACGCTCACGGGAGGAAACGCATGGCCATGAAGCTGGGCAAATCACTATTCTCAATTCTGCTGGCGACAACACTCGCGTTGCTGGGTTGCGGCAAGCGTGAAGAGTCCGCCAAAGTTGCCGCATCCGAAATCAAGGTGGCCGCCGTCGCGCCGCTGACCGGCTCGCAAGCCAAGATCGGCACAGACATGGTGCGCGGCACGGAAATCGCCATCGAAGAATGGAATGCGCGCGGTGGCGTGCTGGGCAAGAAAGTCGTTCTCCTCAAGGGCGACGATGAAGCCTCGCCCAAACAAGCGACTTCCGTGGCGCGCGACCTGGTCGACCAGGGCGTCGTGGGAGTAGTCGGCCACTTCAACAGCGGCTGCACGATTCCCGCTTCCACCATTTACAACGACGCCAAGGTTATCTGTATCACGCCGGCTGCGACCAATCCGTTGGTCACTGGTCGCGGGTTTCGCGGCATGTTTCGCGTCTGCGGCCGCGACGATCAACAAGGCAGTGCCGCGGCCAGGTTCGCCATCGACAAACTTCACGTGAAACGCGTTGCCATCCTGCACGACAAGACGACGTACGGACAGGGCCTGGCGGACGAACTTAAGAAAACTTTGAAGGCAAACGGTATTCAGCCCGTGTACTACGCCGGCGTGCCGAAGGAAGAGACCGACTTTCGCGCCGTGGTCACCGCGATCAAGGACACCAATCCCGACCTTTGGTACTTTGGCGGCATCTACGACCAGGGCGGCCCGTTGGTGAATCAGGCGCGACAGGTGGGATTGACCGCGCCGTTGATGAGCGGCGACGGACTCATCGACAAGGAATTCATCCGCACGACCGGAAAGAATGGCGAAGGCGCGTACCTGACGTTCGGGCCCGATCCGAACAAAGTGCCGACGGCCAAAGATTTTATCGCCAAGTATCGCGCCAAATACGGTGAGCCCGGCCCCTACTCCATTTACGGCTACGATGCGATGAACATTCTGCTCACCGCGATCCAGAACACCGGCACGGCCGATTTCAACGCGCTGGCCGATTACATGCACACCCACCCATTCGACACCGCGATGGGCAAACTCGAATTCGACCCAAAAGGCGACATCAAAGGCTCCTATTACGTCATGTGGGTCGTCACCAACGGCCAGTTCGCCGTGGTGGAATAAGAAGCGCGAAGACCGAGTCGGACATGGGATTTCCAAAGTCCAGATCAGCTAAACAGAGAGGAGATGGAAATGAGATAATTGGAGACTGGCAGGACAAGCTCTGACGTTCGCACTGATGTTGACTGTGGCAGCGTGTTCAAAAAGAGGCGAACAAACCAGCGAAAGCAGGCTAAACGACAGGCCCGCTTGCGTCGCCTCCCGCGCCGCCTCGCGCACACACCGGTAAGACGGCAGACAGCACGCGACCTCATGTCCCAATTCCGTCAGCGCCGCCGGCAGACTGCCGACCACGTGTCCCAGTCCGCCTGTCTTGGCAAACGGAGTCATTTCGCTGGCCGCAAACAGTCGTTTCACACCCCCTCCTCTGTTCCGTGATCGCAAGATACATCATTATTATAATAGCAATCCAGTTCGCCTCGGTTAAGGAAAGCGGCGATGATGTAGAGCCGCTTCGCTGTAGCCTGACTTATTCATGAACTTTTGCGCGACGAACTGCCCCTCACCTTGATCCTCTCCCCGCACGCGGGGCGAGGAGATTTCCCATCTCCCTTTCCAAGGGAGAGGGCCTGCCCGCCGAAGCCTCGGCGCAGGCGGGTCAGGGTGAGGGTTCGCGCGGTTACGCTCTGTTACGGATTTGAGCGTCTCGTGAATAATCCGGGGTAGAGGCGCTTCGCGCCGTCGCCAAAGCGCTATGGCGCGTCGGCGACTGCGAAGCGCCGCCTGTCCGCCCATCATGGACGAACTACGGGGACGATTTCCCCTTGGTATGGCCAGTCCTCGGCCCTCCCTGCCAAACCGGCTCGAACGGGGTTTTGATAAACGTAGGCCCACTTCTTTTCGTAGCTCTCCGAGTTTCGGATCAGATGGTCAAAAAAACCGCGCTGCCAAAACTCTGGCTTGTGTCCGAGTTGCAGGAGCCGCTTGCCGACAACGGTTTTCAACATGCGCACCCATTGCCTCAGATCAAATGAGTCCGGCCCGCTGACGAAAACGTGCAAGTGATCAGGCAGCAGCACATACCGGCCGGTGGCGATGCTTTTCTCCCTGAAACCCCGCTGAGCAACCTCACGGAAGACAAGATGCACGCTCTCGGTCGCCAGCAGTCTCTGGCGATGAAAAGCGCCGATGGTGACGAAGTACAGCGGCGGATCGTAGCTCTGGAAAACGGACTCCAATCTCGGCGGTCTACCAGGGCGGCTCATCGCATTGCATCTCCCGATGTCGAATTTACCGCTGTAGCAGCTACACCTCACAGAAGCGCAGCTACAGCGGCTCCGTGACCGATTCAGGCCGCCAACCCCACTTCTGACCCGGCGGCATTGAAGAATCTGCTTGCCTCCGGCCTCGACTTCTGATATGCATTTTTGCGTGAAAACAGCCCAAAAACGGGCCGAAATCGTGGCGGAACCGCAGCCTGAAAAAATCTTTAAAAATGTGAAAAAAGTATTTGACACGAACAGGCGGTTCTGCTACCTTGTGCACAGTCAGATTCACCTAAGCAGTGAGTCAGACCGTATAGGGTAAATTCAGAGGAAGTAGAGGGTAAACTTCGGTTCATCTAGTTGTGGATGCGGGTTTGAAAGGGCGAGGAGAAGAAATGCGAGCGACCAAACACCCAGTCGGGTACCGAAAGGTAACCATAGCCATCGCTGTCCTGTCGTGCATGGCAACTTTCGTCGCCATCAATAACGTAACCGCCGATGTTGTGGTCACCGACCCCGTCGGGTTCATCACGCTGAAGGCTGTAGGAACCAACGGTCCCCCGGCTAAGAATCCGTTCTTCACACAAATTGCGTTGGGCATGAGCCAGGTGCCGGACAGGTCCGGCATCGCCACCACCAATGGCGCCAAGAAGCTCCAACTCAACAGCGCGCTGACGGAAGGGCAGTACAATCGGGTCATAGAGACTGGTGGGCTCACGAACTCGACCTACTACATCGAGATCACCTCAGGTACGTACGCCGGCCTGCTGAACGACATCGTCAGCAATAATACCGCCAACGTGTTCACGGTCGATGACCTGACTTCATACGTGGTCAGTAACCAGACCTTCAAGATCTATCCGCAGTGGACATTCGGCAAACTCTTCGGGCCGACCAATTCCGTGGGGCTGGCCGGAGGAAGTGGGTCGGCAAATGCGGACAATGTGGAGGTTTGGAATCCATACGCCACACCTCAAGCTTTTGCTGTTTACTACTACAAGACAACCACTCTCCAAGGGACAGGTTGGCGTTCAGGTGCAAGTGCGACGATTAACCAGTCGAATACGGTGCTGTACGTTGAGAGAGGTATTCTCATCGGCCGGAGAGTCTCCGGCACCGTGTCGTTTCCAGTGGTCGGCGCCGTCAAGCTGGGAACAACGATCAGCCCGATCGTGGGGGGTAGTGGAACACGTTATACGTGGGCCGGCAACGTTTATCCTGCTGGGATCCAGTTGGGTCAGAGCTTGCTTTATACAGGAAGCACCAACACCGGTGTGGCTGGCGGAAGTAGCGTTGCAAACGCGGACAACGTTCAAATCTGGAACACCAACACAGCGAGTTACACTATTTACTACTTCAAGACAACCACTCTCCAGGGGACAGGCTGGCGTTCGGGCGCGAGTGCGACGATCAGTTGCGCGACCAGCAACATTCCTGCGGGTCAGCCCGCCGTGATCGTGCGAAAGATTCCCGGGGGGTTCGACTGGTACATGCCGCAGCTGTTCACGCCGTAGGAGAAGTTTAACCAGAAACAATAACAATCAACAGAATCAGTTAAGGGAAGACAAAACAAACGGGAAAGGAACAAAAAGGGAGAAAGAACAATGAATAAGACTCAGAAATTCGTAGGGATAATCGCCGCAGTAGCGGCTCTCGTGATTGCGTCACAGGTATACGCGTTCACGGAGACTTGGAGTGCAAATACCCCTGTGGTCTTGGCGCTCGAAGACCAAGCGACGGCTGTGCCTCAGGGTTGCCTGATCGAGATTGGAACGGTCGCGCCTGCGAACCTTTCTGCGATCATAAACGCCGCCTATGTCAACAAGAGTCCGTCGCAAGTGGAGGGGCTGTTCGTCCCGTTTACGACAGGCCTTGTGGGCGATGGCTGGGGCATGGACGGCCTGTTCACTCGGACAGACGGCGTCAGTGCTCCCGGACTCACTGGCAAACAGGTTTACATACTGGCGTTCGACGCGGCCACTGCCGCTGGGGCGGGCGAAGTCGGCCTGTTCGCGGTCACGAACAACGCGAATTGGCTTTTCCCGGCCGACGATGACCTAGGGACAGGGAGCGTTGACCTCGGGGATGCCGGACTGGTGGCTCTGATAGGTAGCCTTGGTGCTGGCACGATCGCTAGTCCAACCGATCTCCTCGGCCTCGATGCGGCGGCACTCTACACCATTCCTGAGCCTTCGACGCTGATGCTTGTCGGGCTGGGATTGTTCGGTGCAGTCGGCTTGATGCGCCGTCATCATAGCTAAGACAAGGAATCCTTTCCTGTGTTGTGCAAGAGGCCAGTCCCGCGACTGGCCTCTCTGCACATCAAAGTAAAACCAGAATTCAACCAGCAAACGATTAGGGGGAAGAACATAGACCAGCAGGAGGCAGCAAAACAAAGGGAAGGGAGGGGAAAATGAAATACGTAATCAGTAAGAGTGTGGCAGTTGCTCTCTTGACAATGGGTCTTGTTGCCAGTTCGTTTGGTTTTGTTACTTTTAACTGGGTCAACGACGGGTCGGGCCTCACAACCGATATATGCCCGTTGTATTTAGGCTCGAATGGACCGGTGGCGCTGAGTCCTGGAGTGGCGAACACGGTTGGGGATGGGTACTTGGTCCAGTTGGTGGCTTTATCGGGTGGCACGAATTTCGTGCTCGCATCAGCCACGGTCGGTGACGGTCCCGCGGCACTATCGGATAATGTATCGCTGCCATACAATGGATACTTCGATCTGACCTCAAGTATAAGCACCGACTTGCTGGCTGCGGTTTCTGGTTCACCGATGGCTGTGGTGTTTTATGCTGGCACGACCACGGCTTCGCCCCATGCGGTGGTGTCAAACCCGACCATCCACGTTCCGAGTCCGAGCTCGTCAGGGACATACTATTTTGACTTGGACTACGGCAATACGCACTTCATTGGATCTAGGATAGCGGCGGGACCGGGACACCCTCACGGTTGGTTCGTCGAGCCTATTCCTGAGCCGTCAACGCTGATGCTGGCTGGACTGGGCTTGCTCGGTGCAGTCGGGCTGTGCCGCCGTCATCGTAGCTAAAACAAGGATCCCTTCCTGTATTGTGCAAGAGGCCAGTCGCAAGACTGGCCTCTTGTTTTTTTCCAGCATTAGCCTGACTTATTCATGAACTTTTGCGCAACGAACTGCCCCTCACCTTGATCCTCTCCCCGCATGCGGGGCGAGGAGATTTCCCCTCTCCCTTTCCAAGGGAGAGGGCCTGCCCGCCGAAGCCTCGGCGCAGGCGGGTCAGGG
>Ga0187886_1003716_pt1 | contig 11291 bp, 16 predicted proteins | sample June2016WEW_20_1_FD_133001 | JGI IMG/M metagenome (GOLD analysis project Ga0187886, IMG submission 133001) | Peatland microbial communities from SPRUCE experiment site at the Marcell Experimental Forest, Minnesota, USA - June2016WEW_20_150 | ecosystem: Environmental > Terrestrial > Soil >...
CAAAATTGAGCAGGAATTGAAAGCCGATTACATCACGGCTTTGGTTTTCGGCCAGGAAGATATTGCTGAAGACCAGGCCAGGGCAGCCGCGATCCAGCAACAAGCCGAGATCGAGCGCCAGGCCAAATGGGAAAGCACACGGGTTGAGAAGCTTCAGAGCACCCTCTTGGAAGAACAATATGCCCACCAGCGCAGGATGAACCAGCTTGAGGAAATTGAGCGCGGTGAAAAGATTGAGGCCGTGCGTATAGCAGAGGCTGAACATGCTCGTCAGCAGCTTCAGCAGATTGCTTCACCCTTCCAAGAAGTTTTTCAGGCCCTCCGCAGCCAGCTTGCCAAAGACGCCAAAGAAATGCTCGATAGCATCAAGAAAAACGGTACTGTCCGTGGCAAGGTCGCCGAACGTGGCCGTGGTCTCATCGAGTTGTTTGATCTCCTGGCGGTCCAGGATGACTATGAGTTGAGAGGGAGGTTGGAAGCTTTAAAACAGGCCATCGGTCCCATCGGTGATGAGAAGACAGGAAACGAACCAGAGCGAGACACCAATCAGGTCGTAAAGCACCTGCAAGAAATTGCTGAGTTAGAACACCAGGCTGTGATTGACTTGATGGCCGGTCCAAGCCGGTTTGGAATGATAGAGCTTTAAGAAAGGGTGGAAGCCATGTTGCCAGCCATTAAAATTACGGACCATAACAGTAACGGGAATTGGGTAGAGTTCTACGAAGTACAATCGGAAAGCCGGCCAGGCGTTGCTTATTTGGTTGCCAAGTCCCGCAAAGGAACCTGGGGGTGCAGTTGTCCAGCCTGGAGTTATCAACGTGGACAACATGTGGATTGCAAACATATCCGACATGTGCTGAACCAGATCGAACGCAATATTCAACCTTCAACTTACGCCAAGCCAATATTGACACCTGAGAAGGTTCAGAAGATCCTTAGCCGGTTCTCCCTGGTTGAGGTGTGAGCCTGCCACAACGTACATTTAAGGAAAATAATTTACTCAACCGTCCTTGGATGTTTCTTGTCAAAATGTTCGGTTCTGAGCAATTGGTTGCGAAAATCATTGGGAAATGGCAAAAACAATGCTACACTTAAGATGGTTCAGCCAAAGTTTTCGCCCGGTTTGGGCGAAATTGATGGCAAAATGATTTCAACGTGGAATCTCGGTTATAATTAATCATAGATTAATCATTACGGGAGCTTTCCGTTCCATCGCATCATCGGGGAATTCGCTGGTTCACATGTGCGTGTGAATCATAAAGCGCAAATTTATTCAACATTCATCAGGTCAAAAAGGAGATCAAAATGGAATGGTATCTTGCAGTATTGAAGAAGTACGCTACTTTCAGCGGGCGGGCGCGCCGGAAAGAATTCTGGATGTTCGCCCTGTTCAATTTCATCATTGCACTCGTGTTCAGCATTTTGTCCACTATCATAAATCAAAGTTCAGGTGCAGCTGCTGGATCCAGCAATATTTTCTCCGTGATCAGTGGTCTCTACAGCCTGGCCGTTCTGATTCCGGGCTTGGCAGTGGCAGTCCGCAGGCTGCACGACACGGGTCGCAGCGGATGGAATTACTTCCTTGGATTAATCCCGCTGGTCGGCGCGATTATCCTGATCGTATATTTCTGCCAGGATAGCCAGGCCGGTGAAAATCAGTACGGCCCCAACCCGAAAGAGGCCCCCTCCGGCGCAGTGATACAATAAGACGCGGCAGTGTATAGAATCGTACAGGCCAGGGACGCCCACCCTGGCCTGTATTGTTGCACTAAGGAGGAGAAGATGAAAAGGTCGCTCTTGACTAATATACGCGTTGATATAGATTTTTTTTCAAAATCCCTCCAGTTTCAACGAGATGGAAGTAGTTCAGTTACCAGAATCTACCGATTGAGACTAGGAATCTAAATATTCTTCAGGATATCTAGAATCGGATTTATATATTATTTAACCTTAACTACCTAACCCCTCACGGTTTATCTTCCTAACACCATATCAATTCAAGGAGGATTAACCGTGAAAAACCAGACTTCAGCCATTGAACAATTAGATCGCTACATTCGAGCCAGATACCCCGCCATTACTATTCTCTTACATGAAGAAAGCCGTGTGATGGACTCCATCCAGGCCGTTGCAGAACGACGAGGACGCCGGGTAGTTACCTGGACCTGCACGCAAGGTCTTCAACAGGTAAGGCCGGAAGATGCCTTCAACGATTGGCATCCAGACAGCGACCTGGCCTTTGATCTTGAGATGACCCGCACCGAGGTAGCAACATTAATGCCCCCGCCGAGGTTCGAACTCGGAACCTACTGATTCGAAGGGACAGAACAGGCGTTCTAAACCGTATATGTGGTTGTTTCTCTCTATCTACTCACCGCATGTACGGGTAGGTCGTATATATTTTCTACAGTGCTTATCTAATGTTATAGAGATATGCACCACAATTGCACCAAAGTTTTAAGGTTGAGCAGGTGAATTGCAGCCTCTGTCCACGGGTGCTTATGTTTTGAGAATCATCGATCAAGATAGCCATGACCTGGCTCAGGTTTTGATGGATACCTGGGCTGAATAATAAGTTTTTGAATGGATTTGGCCGCCACATTTTGGCATTAGCGGAGCTTAGTCACGTTTCAACCAATAATTGCCACGCTCTTGGGAAATTTACCGGGCGGTAACGGGCGGACAGGAAAAAGGCCCGCAAGCCTCGGAATTACTGTCCACCGTGTATAGAAAGGCTTATTCAACCACTTCCACCAACGTTCCCCCCGGCAAACCGACCGTTAAATCACCTGGATCGTAAGAAACGACTGGATTCGTCCAACGAAAAATCCATTTGGCGTCCTCCGGAGCAGCATTTACGCAGCCATGTGATGACTCTTCGCCAAAGTTATTATGCCAGTAAGTTGAGTGGATCGCGATTCCATTCCCATTGAAAAGGCTTGTCCAGCTTACCCCGGGAAGATCGTATCCACCCCCGGTTGTTCCACCAGACATATGTACTGAGACCAACTTGCGCCAGATAGGCAGGACCCCCAGCGGAGTCGCCCACTGCTTTGTGCGATTCCCATACATGTCAAACTGGATACCTGTGGAGACTCTGGCGAAATAAACCTCTTGCTTATCTTCAAAACAAGATAAAGTTTGGTAGGTCGTATTCACAACAATTCGTTTACCTTCCACTTCCGGATGAATAGGCGCAATTTCGTCCTGAGATACTGGTCTAAAAGCTTCTGCCCTGGCCCAGAAGATATCCCCATAACCAAAGCGCTCGTTTACCAGGTACCAGACCTGGCCTTGCTGATCTTGCTTGATTTGATCGATCCATAAGACTTGAGTGTAATACAATCGCGGTGATTGGTTTTCTTTAAGCCAGGGAGCACGCGCCGGTGGATTGTCCAGAATCAGGTCGACGTATGGTTGGGTTACCTCGCCCCACATTCCGAGCCCTAAACTGGTATCGGGTAGCTTTGCGACCGGGGTATTGGATAAATTCTTCACTGGTTGGAGGTATGGAGTCCAAATAAAGCCCTCAGAGGTCTCTACCCAACGCTGGTTTATTCGAAGTGGACGCCGGCCAACCACCTCTCGCATCCAGGGGACAACTGCTTCTTGATATACTTTTCCAACGATTGCACTGTCTGCATCTGGCCGGTTTCTGACTTCGGCCATTCCAACATTCACTCTACCCAATTGGTCTGCCAGGGGGAACTGGGTGAACGGCGCAAGGCGATAGAAAGGGAGAAAAACAAATGAACCAAGGCCAAAAATCGCCTGTTTCACGAATTGGCGGCGGGATAAAGTAATAGACTCGGAAGACATTTCCCTTACTTTATCATCGAGCGTAAAATTCATTTTACTGACGCCTGGATCCAGATCTCCTGTAAAGGATGCTCGGGATCATTGGTCTCGACCATCACACCCCGCCGGACGGTAGTGCCATGCATATCATGGTAGCCAGGGTCGAATTGCAGCGTCATCAACGCCACCTTACCTGGCGGTATGTTTGCCGAAGTAAAATCCGCTGCCGTGCAGCCACAGGTGGTGTAAGCATGAACGATAACCAGGGGAGCCTGCCCCAGGTTTTCGATCACGAAAGTATGTTTCAGAACCTGGTTTGCTCCCACATCTCCAAAATCATAGAACTGCTCTGATACCTGGATTTCTGGCCTGGCGCTGGCATCCATTGGGAGATTGTTGGAAATATTCAATACGCCATCCATCATCATTTCATGCGATGCGTGAACTGTCTCACCATACACTACATCTGCAGGATTAAAACTAATTTCGGCCATGTGGATAATCCCGGCCACTATGGCCAGATAGACCAGCAACCCAACCCCGAGCAGCCCAGCCATTCCCATCCAAACCAATCCTCGCTGCTTATTTCCTTTTGAACGAAATAAAGGCTTGAACAGGGATGGTTTTTCTAGCAAGGATCTGGCCGGAATTTCTTTGCTCATAATAACTACCTGTCGCTTAGGGTTTTTGGCGTGGTCGTGGATTGATCAACCGGAGTCCCATGGTGTTCATGTCCTTTGTTTCCCATCGCTCCCATCATTAGCAAATGGGACAATGGGCATACCAACAGCATCAATCCGATCAGCACACTGTTGACTGGCAGTTTGAATAAGAAGAGCGCTGCTACAGCTCCCATTCCAATCAGGCAGCAGGCGATCATAATCAGGGTATGTTTTTTCGACATTGTAGTATCCCTTCTATTGAGTTAGTTGCCAGGTGAAAACACGCTCAGCAGCATCCACATCTTTGATCGTGAGCGTTATGCTGCTTGCGCCGTCCAATATTGATTTGCTGTTGATATTGGTAGAGAAAGAAAGCTTGCCGCTAATATGATGCCCGCCTTGTGGCGCATCCCACTGCTTTGCCTGCACCGTTTTCCCGGTGTTGGTAGAGAGAGTCGCCAGTTTGGCCAGGTCCATGCTCAGGTCGACCATATGGGTGTTCATGGTCACATCGAAAATCAGGCTATCTTCAGGCTTGCTAAGGTTCTCCGGCTTGATCTCTACCGTCACGTTTCCTTGGGCGTCAGAGCGGGTCATATCTGCAGCCGTAGGGGCAACCGGTTGAACTTCTCCTGGGACCGCGGTGGGAGTATTTACAGCTGCCTGGGCAGCCACCCGGGGACTGGCGCAGGCCGCCAGGATCAGGCCGCCTACCATCAAAATAAATGCGATTTTGGGTAATTTCATACAATCTCCTTAGAAATGGATGGAATTGAAGCGATCAGCATGGATTTCCTCCGTTCTCGAAACAAGATATAGAGCATAAAGCCGATCCCGGCCAGGGTCGTTCCAAGGCTCATGATCATGAAGGCCAGACGATAGTGGGCAAGAAAAGCTGCCGCAGCGGTCAGGCCAAGGATGGGCAGTACATCGACTACGTGGTGAGCGCAGCACGCTACCATTGCAACGGCAGATGTAGTACCTGCTGCCCCAGTCATAGGCCCGCTGGGGCCCAGGTTGGTGACAGTCACATACAAGCGTTTTTTGAGGATGGTGTACAGGGCAGCCTGGACGCCAAACCCCAGGATCATAGGAATTACAATCCAACGGTCCTGCCAGAATAATCCAGCGGCATGTTGCGGGCTTTCTGCCCACGATACAACCCCAAAATAAATCCCGACCAGGAGTGCTGCGCCTGCCAGCCCAGCGCCAACCGGCAAGAGGATCCTGTTGCGATTTGTCATCGGGTGCACTAGCCATTTCGATCATGCAGATCTAATTCAACCATCCATCTTATGATAAGGACTGCCATTTAGATTGTCATGCGCATAATCGCCCGATTAACTCTGAGCCATAACGCCTATTTGGGATCGGGCTGGATGGCGCTGTCCGGTTGCAGAAATAAAAGGTACATTGGTAGCGAACTATGCACAAACATTTTTATAATGAAAGACGACCTGTCATTCCTATTGTCCTGATCATAGTGGCAGTAAGTTTCATTCTGGGCATCGGATTGAGTTACATTTTTAATTACCATTGGCCTGATACTCTCGCCGAAAAGAGTAGCTTGACCCCAGTTAAGCCGACCCTGACACCGATTCCCTCTCCCCTTGCAACAACCTCAGGGGCCATTACTCCCATTGCCCCTTTTGATTTAAAGAAAATCACCGCTCAACCGCTGCTTCAAGTTGGCCCATTGGTTGGAGAGATTGCTCCCGATTTTTCGTTGAAAACGATGGATGGGCAGACAGTCCATTTTACTGCCCTTAAAGGGAAGGCAGTTTTGATTAACTTATGGGCCACCTGGTGCCCGCCCTGCCGGCTTGAAATGCCCGCCATCCAGGCCGTCTATCAGAAATATAAAGACAGGGGCCTGGTCGTGCTGGCAATCAATCTCACGGCTCAGGACAACCTAGCCGACGTTTCAGCTTTTGTCAAAGAACTTAAGCTGACTTTCCCTATTCTGTTAGACACGACTGGGGATGTTAGCGCCAGTTCATACGGTATGTATTCACTGCCGATGAGCTTCTTCATTGATCCACAGGGTGTTATTCGAAACATTGTGTTTGACGCTATGGATCCTGGGAAGATCGAAAGCTACCTGGCAGACATCCTTCCGAAAGATTGAACCAAATCATTCCACCGCTTCAGGCACATTAGCGGCGGCTCGACCGCTCAAGTAGCCAACGTAGGCAGACACCAGGGGCAAGACGCAAGGAGAAAAAAAGAAAGCAGCCCGGCCAGTACGGCGATAAAATAGGTCGGAACTGCTGCGCCACCCAGGGGCAGATCGAGATAATACCCGTGCTGTAACGCCCAAATCGCGATTACCGTCATGCGGTCAAACAGCATCATCAGGCCAATCACCATTAAGAGTACGCCGCTGGCAATTTCAACCCAACGTACATAGCGGCGAAAGCGAGCTGTGAATCTTACGGCCTTGTCTATACGTGATCCAAGCGCTAGAAAAGGCAGCCCTAACCCCAGCGCATAACCGCTGGAAAGCAGCATGGCCTGAAAGGCAGACTGCTGGCTCATTCCTAAGGTGAGGATCGCCCCTAGAGTTGTCCCAATGCAGGGCGTCCAACCGGCGGCGAAGAAGACCCCCATCATTACCGATGAAAGAACCGGGCCACCCTTGCCTGGTTTCCAATACGCTCGTGTTTCATAATCTAACCAGGGAATGTGAATGACTTTGAGCGTCGAGAGGCCGAATAAAATAACCACCAATCCGCCAATTTTCCCCAGGACCGGCTTGTAAGCCCCAAACACTTGGCCGATAGCCGTAGCTGCCCCTCCCCAGCCAAGTATTAATACGCTAGAAAAGCCACCTACAAACAATAGCGCGTGTACGAAAGTGGCCAACCGCAGGTTCGGTATTGGCTTCCTGGTGGACGGGTTTGTTTGTAAGGATTCCAACGGCTCTTCCTATGGATGGTGTAGGATCAGCATGTAAATAAAGAGGCCAACGACGGCGCACAAAGTCGCAATCACGATAATCCCCCCCACTTTTTCGTAAATTCACGTCTGGCCTGCCGGGCCACCTGTTCAGACCTTGGCGGACGCCGAAATTTTGCCATATTGGTTTACCTCCACGATTCTATCGAGATGATAGCTGCCGCTCGAGGGATTGTCACCCGCCAAATAGCGCGCCGTGAATGAGCAAAACGGCCTATTGTGACCTGTTTCCTTATTACTTACAATCACCTTCTCCAGCCTTAATTAGAAAGGATAAAGAAGGTATGTCAAAAAGCAGAAAACCTGTAACAAAACATCGGCAAACACAGCCAAAGAACAGCCGATTGCCTTTTCTCCTGATATTAGCAGGGATGCTAATCCTTGTCGGAGCGTTGTTCTTCGTCTTTCATAAACCAACTACAGCCTATAGTCCCACAGTGACCGGAAAGCCCAGTTTAGAAGTTGATAAAGAAAAGATAGATTTGGGCAAAATGAAATTGGGCGACACTGCCTTTGCTTCATTCGAGCTTAAGAACGTTGGCGACCAGGTGCTTCAATTTACCCAGGCGCCAACTATCCAGGTCGTCGAGGGGTGTTGACCTCCTACTCCTGTCATCGGTTCGATGACACTCAAACCCGGTGAAACCACCACACTTTCTATTCAGTTTATGATGCACGGAGACATGGGCGGCATGCACAATTTCAGACTCGATCTTCAAACCAATGACCCTGCTAATAAGGATGTGGCCTTGACCGTGCTCTCTAATTGGGTTCAATGATCATCCTTGTAAATCATAACAAAAAGCCCTACCTTTCGGGTGGGGCTTTTTGTTATAAAGATGACGGTCTGGACCTATGCTTTCTCGCCGCAGTAAAGACAATTTGCCCAATCTGCCTGTAATATTTTCCCACAGTGCGTACAAGTTCGCACCGCAACCTGGTTTGGCGCATGGGATTTGGTCAGCCCTACTACCAGGGCAACACCGCCTATCACCAGAATTCCAATAAATGCTAAAGGTATCAGAAACATTCCGAACATCATAAGCCAACCTCCTGGAAAACCGAAACCACCAAACATGTGAAAACCGTTATATCCACCATTCATCATAGGCATCATCCTGTAACCGGATTCCCCAAACAGCGGTATTGCCACCAGGAAAGCCAAGATGAACACCACCGCAAACAGGACAGCCCATTTCCAGAACCCTTTCATTTTGACAACTCCTTTTCGCTGATAAATTGACCGTGCCAGGTGTGCAGCCAGACCTGCCCATTAAAGCCATTGACGCTCAACATTCCGGCAATCTGGTCATTAAGCTTATAATCAAAGGTGTAATACCCATAGAAGGTATACCCATCCGGTTCGACCTTGGCGCCTGGGATCTGAGCATCCAAAGCTTTTTGAGCCTCAGCCCGCGCCTGCTCGAAAGTCACCGTATTTTCTTGAGAACTGCCATTCCCCATGTGTCCATATTTTACATTCCACATCATATTGGGACCATATTCAGGAAACACCGAGCCGGTAGAGGGATCTACGAGAACTTCAAAAGCCGCCTTACCAGTGTCTTTCTCCACCACAGCAGCATAGAAATTGTTGGTAAACTCCATAATTTCAGAAGCCTGGAAGTTCGAGCCAACAGAAGCAGCGTAAGCCTGAACTTTCTGCACGGCTTCATCCAGGGAAATCCTATTCCCTGATGATTGCTGTGCATTGAGACCGTATCCACCCATCATTCCTGGGCCAGGATAATTGTTGCCCACCATGCCTGGGCCTGAACGACCAGCGATATTCTGGATTGTTGTGAAAGGGTTGTACGCTGGATTATTCATCATCCGGCTCAAACCAAAAGCCGCTGAGACGCCCAATCCCAGCGCTGCAATTACCACAAGTGTGCCAATCAGATATTTATTCATTCATTCTCCTATGAATTGATCCAGACAAAAGCACGAACAAAAATGCCTCTTCTTGACTTTTATCATAACGAATCTGGTCTTCTTTGTAATCTGCCAAAGCACTTGCCTTCAATAGGCAATTTTGCCTATCTTAGCCTGCGTCATTTGGCCCTCTACGGATCTGCAGACTTTTCTTATACTTATTGTGCATTAATTCTTAATAAACGAGGGACCTATGAGGACACATACGATATCCCGACGCACTCTTCGTCTTGGTAACTTACTTATATTGGCAATCTTGATTCCTTTGTTATCAGTTCTAACTGGCTGCAGCGGAAACTCTACCAATCAAAATGTAAAAATGACCCCCATGTCCCAAATGCCGGTCGAAGTGCAAAAAGCCCCTACCACGGTCAGTGAAGCTTACCAATTTGCCGTCTCCAATCCGGACGAATTAAAAAATGTGCCTTGCTACTGCGGCTGCGGCGCAGTGGGACATACTTCCAACTACTCCTGCTACGTCCAAGAAAAGAAACCATCGGGGGTTATAGTCTTCGACCAGCATGCTTTAGGCTGTTCGATTTGCGTCGACATTACCCAGGATGTGATGAAGATGACCAAAGCTGGAAAAGCGCCGCAAGAAATCCGGGCGGCTATTGATAAAACATATTCTCAATATGGCCCATCCAATATGACTTCTGCCCAATAAAACGCATGGATCAACAGCCATCTAATCAAGCGGTAGCCTCTACTAATCTGAAAACTTGTTGGGGATGGATCGTTCTAACTCTTGCTGCCGGTCTTCTGATCCTGTTTACACCTATCTCGCTGCCCACCGCCGCGCCCGTCGACCGGCGCATCCGCCTCGAAGCCAGCCTGTCCCAGTTCAGTCCAGCGGTGCTGCAAGTCAACCCCGGAGACCGGGTAACTATTGAGCTGGTTTCGACCGATGTAGTGCACGGCTTCTCGCTGGATGGTTACGATTTCAACCTGACCGCTGATCCGGGCCAGACGGTGACCGGCACGTTCGTTGCCGATCAGGCAGGTGCGTTCCGCTTTCGCTGCTCGGTGCCTTGCGGCAATCTGCATCCTTTCATGATCGGAAAGCTGCAAGTGGGGGCCAATCTGCTGTTGACCCGCGGGATTGTCCTGGGGTTATTGGCGGCTTTAGTGGGAGCCTGGTCTCTGCGTGGGAACTTCCACCTTTGATGCGTCTTGACCTGACTCACTACACCTGGGTAAAAAACCTCCTGAGCAGCCGCTGGCCGCAGTTCCTGCTGCGCGCCGTTACGCTGGCCGGCTTTATTTTCACCATCCTGGCCGGATTGTTGGGCTCGGTCGTCGGCAGCCATAACTTCGCCATCATCTTCGTCTGGATCGCCTGGTGGTCGGCGCTGAAACTCTTTTTCATCCCCTTTGGCGGACGTTCCTGGTGCAGTATCTGCCCGATACCGATGCCCGGCGAGTGGCTCCAACGCGGTGGCATAATTGAACCCGGCCAAGGGATTAGCCTGGGCAAGCGTTGGCCCAGATTTCTGAGTGGCTACTGGCTCCAGGCCGGAGGTTTCCTGCTGGTGGGCTTGTTCGGCGCTGTGACGTTGACTTCTGCCAGGGTTACCGCAATCGTACTTTTCGGTATTATCGTCTTATCACTGGTACTCAGCCTGGTCTTCGAGAGGCGCTCTTTCTGTAATTACCTGTGCCCGATCGGCGGCTTTACCGCCCTGTATGCCCAGGCCGGACCGGTGGAGTTACGCATCAAAGACCGGGAGGTTTGTTTAAACCATGCAGACAAGACCTGCTACGACAACTGCCCGTGGGGGCAGTACCCGCTGACCCTCAAATCGAGCGCCAACTGCGGCCTGTGTATGGAATGCCTGCGCGTGTGTCCGGAAGATAATATTGCCATAAACCTGCGCCCATGGGGAAGCGATCTGGGTCCAAAGACTGTTCACCGGTTGGATGAAACATTCCTTGGGC
>Ga0187886_1003718_pt1 | contig 11288 bp, 10 predicted proteins | sample June2016WEW_20_1_FD_133001 | JGI IMG/M metagenome (GOLD analysis project Ga0187886, IMG submission 133001) | Peatland microbial communities from SPRUCE experiment site at the Marcell Experimental Forest, Minnesota, USA - June2016WEW_20_150 | ecosystem: Environmental > Terrestrial > Soil >...
CTAAATAGCTACATTTAGAGAGAGAAAGGAGGTCTTCATATGTCGGACCAAGATGTTAAGGGGAAATCAAAGTACGAATCGCCGGTCCTTGTACCCTTAGGGGAGATAGCCAAAGGGTCAGGATCCTGTACGGCTGGAAGCGGGGGTGCACCGGCTTGCACGGCCGGTGGTGCGGCGACGCCGCATCCTGCTTGCACCGCGGGTGCTGATGCAACAACGACTTGCACGGCGGGTGTTTCTGCATCAACGGCTTGCTCGCAAGGCAATACCGCACAAACGGCTTGCACGGCCGGCCCGACTAACATTGGAGCGACTTGCTCTGCGGGTGGTGCTGCAATCCCTACCTGCACTGGAGGCTCTGCTCCTAGTCTTGGCTAAGCCTGAGGCTCTAACCCGGAGGGCTTCGACGTGCCCCTGCAGACAGGGGCTTGCTCAGGGTTAGATTGAGCCGTTCGACAGGCACACAGTCCCTCACGCCCTGCTGGCAAGCCAAGGTCCCGAGCTTGTCGAGGGACAAGGCGCGTAAGCACCGCGCCGAAACTTCTGCGGCAGATTGCACGGCCGGCAGCGGCATGTAAGAGACCGCATTACGGTTTGCCTGACTCTCTAACGCTACTTTCGGCTTGGAGAAATCATCCTCGCCGAAAGTAGCGTTATGCCTGAGGAGCAATCGCTCAAAGCTGAGGGGACTCATCTTTTTGGCGGGATGCCAGGCGGCGTTGTTGCCACTAACCGGACTTTAAGCCGTTCGACAGGCACACAGTCCCTCACGCCCTGCTGGCAAGCCAAGGTCCCGAGCTTGTCGAGGGACAAGCTACGTAAGCACAGCGCCGAAACCTCGGCGAGCGAGTAGTCGCTCGCCGAGGCACTTATGGGACGAGCGCTATGGGGCTCCTGCAATAAGCGGGCTTATATGGAGGAAATGACCCATGAAGCAAACGGATAGACCGATTGCCAATCCTATCGTTGTGCTCCGGGAGGAGTTCGACGACTGGGCCGTGCTCTTCAATCCCGATACGGCCGATGCCGTGGGAACCAATCCCGTCGGTGTAGCGGTATGGAAACGGATGGACGGCAAGAGAAGCATCGAGGATATCGCGTCGGAGATCAAAAACAGCTTTGAAGACACTCCGGACGCCGCCTTCAAAGAGATCTCCGCCTTCGTTGACACGCTGGCTGAAAAGGGTTTTGCGGGGCTGGAAGTGGAGGGCAAATAACGGATGCCTGAGGAACGCAAGAACAAGATAGAACCGACGGCGTCAAGGGTCATGCGCACCCCGCGCAGCCTGGACATTGAAATCACCGCCCGCTGCAACCTGCGTTGCCGTTACTGCTACTTCTTCAACAACCCGGCGGTAGAGTACCGGGACCTTCCTACGGACGAATGGCTCACCTTCTTCGACGAACTGGGGTCGCTCGGCGTGATGAACGTCACCCTGGCAGGCGGAGAGCCGTTTATCCGGGAGGACCTGCCCGTACTCCTTGAGGGTATCGTCCGCAACCGGATGCGCTTCTCCTTCCTGTCCAATGGTGCGCTGATCGGCGATGAAATCGCCGCTTTCATCGCCCGCACCGGTCGTTGCGAGTATGTCCAGGTCTCGGTGGATGGTTCGTGTGCAAAGGTCCACGACTCCTGTCGCGGGCAAGGCTCTTTTGACGGTGCGATACGCGGCATTCGCACCCTGCAGCGCCATCGGATCAGCGCGGCGGTGCGCGTCACGATTCATCGGAACAACGTGCATGATCTGGAGAACATCGCTCACTTTCTCCTGGATGAGCTGGGCCTGCCGAATTTCGGCACCAACTCTGCAGGGTACCTGGGCACGTGCCGCGTGAACGCGGATGATGTGCTGCTGAACATAGAGGAACGGAAGGAGGCCATGGCGACCTTGCTGCGCCTCACGGCCAAATACGATGGACGCATCTCGGCAAACGCCGGCCCATTGACGGATGGGCGCATGTGGCGCCGGATGGAAGAGGCGCGGGCACAGAACGCGCCGGCATTTCACAACGGGGGCCGCCTCACCGCGTGCGGCTGCCCGAGCAATAAAATCTCCGTGCGCGCCGATGGCGCAATCGTTCCCTGCAACATGTTAAACCATGTCGCATTAGGGCGCATCAACCATGATTCTCTGACAGAAATATGGCAAAACAGCCCGGATCTGAACCAACTCCGCAACCGACATACGATCCCGCTGACCGGGTTTGAGTTCTGCGCCGGTTGCTCATACATCCCTTATTGCACAGGCAACTGTCCGGGGCTGGCCTATCCCCTCACCGGCCAAGTAGACCACCCCAGTCCGGATGCCTGTTTGCGACGATTTCTTGCGGGGGGGGGCACGCTTCCATGAACTTGCCGAGCGGCATGAAACAGCAGGAGACGGGACAGGGTGGAATGCGTACGATCGACACGTTGTATTTCTACTTGACCGAAGGGTGTAACCTCGCCTGCCGCCATTGCTGGATGGGTCCCCGGTTCGACGCCACAGGCAACCATTATCCCACCTTGCCGGTTGAGTTGTTCGAGACGGCCACCCGCGAAGCCAAGCCGCTGGGCCTGAGTGGCGTCAAGCTTACCGGCGGCGAGCCGTTGCTTCACCCCCAGTTCACTCGTTTGCTGGAGATTGTCCGGCGTGAAGAGTTGAAGCTGACAATCGAGACCAACGGCCTGCTGTGCACGCCGGAGATCGCCGCGGAGATCGCCAAATCTCCCAACCGATTCGTATCCGTAAGTATCGACGGAATTGATGCAGCGACCCACGAATGGGTGCGCGGTGTACCGGGAGCCTTTGAAGCGGCCCGACAGGCGGTGCGCAACCTTGTTGTCGCCGGCACCAGGCCGCAGGTCATTTTCACGGTGATGCGCAGTAATGCCGGCCAGGTGGACGCCATGGTGCGAATGGTCGAAGAACTGGGTGCGGCCTCGCTCAAGTTCAACGTGGTGCAGCCCACGGCACGAGGCGAGAAGTTGCATGAAAACCAGGAGACCCTGACTATCGCCGACCTCATCGCGTTGGGGCGGCATGTGGAACAGGAACTGGCGCCCAAGACCACGTTAAAGATCTTCTTTCATTACCCACAAGCTTTTAAAACCCTCCATAGCATCGCCAGCGGGGATGGGTGCGGCTCCTGCGGTATCTTAGGCATCCTGGGCGTCATCGCCAGCGGACACTATGCCCTGTGCGGCATCGGCGAGCAGGTGCCGGATCTGATCTTTGGCGCGGTGGGGAAGGACAGGCTGGAAGAGGTATGGCGAGAAAACGCCATCTTGAAGGCTCTGCGGGAGGGATTGCCCGAGCGACTGGAAGGGGTCTGCAGCCGCTGCCTGATGAAGGGCCGCTGCCTGGGCTTGTGCGTTGCCCAGAACTACTACGGCAAGGGCAGGCTGTGGGCGCCGTACTGGTTCTGTGAACAGGCGGAAGAAGCGGGTCTCTTTCCCGCTTCACGTCTGGGAACAATACCCACATAGTCTCCACGTATCCCTATCGGCAATGCCGCTTCAGAATAGTAACGGGAATGTTCCCGGGGCCATGTTCTTCGCCGCTTATGTCGGCCCCAGCATGAATCCGACTCTGCGCGAGCCGGAGATCATGGAGATCATGCCTTATGGCAGCAGGCCCTTGCGCGTCGGCGATGTGGCCTTTTTTCTGCCGCCGGAGGCTGATCAGCCAATCGTACACCGCATTATACGCGTGACCCCCGCAGGTATATCCACACTCGGTGACAACAACACCCAAGAGGATACTCTTCTCTTGCAGCCAACGAGCATCAAAGGCCGGGTGGTGGCCGCCTGGCGCGGTCAGAAGCGGCGGAAGATCGCAGGCGGGTTACAGGGCCGGTTGACAAGCCGCTGGCTTCGTTGGCGACGCGTCCTTGACCGTGGCGTGTCTCCGCTGCTGCACCCCGTTTATCAGGCCCTCTCTCACGGGGGGTTGATCGCCCGGGTGTTGCCTGCTCCATTCCGGCCGCGAGTCGTCCTCTTCCACGCCCGAGGCCGGGATCAGTTTCAACTTCTGCTGGGACGGCGCATCATTGGGCGATACGATGACCAGAGTCATCAATGGCGGATCCAACGGCCATTTCACTTGTTTGTGGATGGAAGGGCGCTTCCAAGTAAGCAGGATAGGGACCGAGTGAACCGGAAATTTTTGACTGAACGGCAACGAACCATGAACCCTCTACTGACGCAGGGAGTGCGGCATAACCTCGCCCTGGCTGATGGGAGCCGTTGGGAAATTGCCGCGGGGGACGAGGAGGCCGCATCCATCGTTTCACAACTGGGATGCGCGATGCGGTTACGCATGACTAGAGGCGCAATCGAACCTTCTCATCACGGCAATCTGTGCCGACTTCTCGTCCAGGTTGACGCGCACACGCCCGTGGCGGATTGTTATGTTCCGTTGGCATCAGAAAATGACGGCGTCGTTGGCTGCATTCTAAGTCCATGCGCTCACTGGGGTGGCCCGTACGTCAATCTTGTGAGATTATCGCTCGTCTTTGCTCGCGAGGCGCAGGCCCGCGGGGGAGTCCTCATACACGGCGCCCTCGCTGAACGGGACGGCATAGGCGTGATCCTGGCTGCGCCGGGCGGGACGGGAAAGACCACTGTCAGCGATCGGCTCCCGGCCCCGTGGCGCTCGCTGTGCGACGATACCACGCTGGTGGTGCGGGACCCGCAAGGCAACTACTGGGCGCACCCCTGGCCCACCTGGAGCCGTTTCCTGGACGGGGGACCGGGCGGCACGTGGGACGTGCAAAACGCTGTGCCTGTCAAGGGCATCTTCTTCCTGGCCCAGGCGGTTGAAGACCGGGTGGAACGGGTAGGCCCAGGACAAGCGGTCAGCCTGCTCGGGGAGTGCGTGGGACAGGTCTCAATGTACATGTTACCGGGCCTATTCGAAGAAGAAGTCCGCGCCCTGCATCTGGAACGGTTTGATAACCTTTGCGCCTTGGCCCGGGTTATACCCGCACACGTGCTTCACATCAGTCTGACCGGCGCCTTCTGGCAAGAGATCGAGCAGGCGCTTGAGGGAGGCCACTGTGAGGAAACGATCAGCAAGAATGAATCAGAAAGAATGAATCAGAATCAAAGCCGCAGAGCGCTGGATGATTACATTTAATTATGCAAGAGCAGACTGAATCGATAAAGCTGAAAATACGACGCGCCCTACAGCTTGGTCGTGCCTTGCGTTTTGTCTGGCAGAGCACGAAAGGCTGGACCATAGTGAACGGGGTTCTCGTTGTGGTCCAGGGGGTATTGCCGTTACTCCCGCTGTATCTCATGAAGCTCATGGTGGACGCCGTGACCGCGGGGGTCGCGGCTCCTGACAAAGGGATCGCTCTTAGACACATGCTGTTGCTCGTTGGCTTGATGGGTGCAGCGACCCTGTTTGCTTTCTTGATCCGCTTGATAGCGGGACTGGTCAGCGAATGGCAGGCTTACATCGTCACGGATCACATGAACGAAGTCCTCCTCGCCAAGTCCATTGAGGTAGATCTGGAGTATTACGAAAGTGCGCAATACTACGACACACTTCATCGCGCCCAACGCGAAGCCCCCTCTCGACCCATGAGTATCGTGAATGGTTTGGCGCAGATTGGTCAGAACGGAATCTCGCTGCTGGCGATAGCAGGACTGCTCTTGTCATTTCATTGGATCATCGCGGCAATACTATTTACTGCCGTCATTTCCGGTGCCGCGGTGCGATTAAGATATACCGGCCAGATGTATCGCTTGCAACGTGAGCAGACATCCACGGAACGGAAAGCCGGATACCTCAATTGGATGCTCACCGACAGCAGCCACGCCAAGGAAATCCGCCTGTTTGACCTTGGACCTCTGTTCATGCGCCGGTTTCGCGATCTCCGCCGGAAACTCCGCAAGGGAAGACTGACCATCACGCGCAGGCGTTCCATCGCTGATTTTGCGGCTCAGACCTTTGCAACCGCGGCAATCTACGGTTCGTATGCTTATGTTGCTTATCAGACGATGTGGGGGAAGATCACGTTGGGTGATCTGGTGATGTATTATCAGGCATTTCAGCGCGTACAGGGATCTCTTCAGTTGATATTGGGCAATCTGGCAGGACTGTATGAAGACAACCTGTTCCTTTCCAATCTCTACGAGTTCCTTGATCTGAAACGTACAGTCATTGAACCGGTTCATGCCAGACCTGTGCCTCAGCCGATGCAACGCGGTATCCTGCTAAACCATGTGAGTTTTCAGTATCCCGCAGGCACCAGAAAGGTTATTGAGGATATTTCCCTCACCATCCGGCCGGGAGAAGTGGTGGCTTTGGTGGGTGAGAATGGCTCGGGTAAGACGACTTTGATCAAGTTGTTGTGTCGATTGTACGATCCGACAGGTGGGACCATTACCATCGACGGGGTAGATCTACGCCAGTTTGAAACAAAAGCGTTAAAACACGAAATCGCTATCATTTTTCAGGACTATGCACACTACCATCTGACGGCCCGAGAGAACATCTGGTTTGGGAATACCGCCCTTCCGCCCGACCATGAACGTGTCATCGTCGCTGCGCGCCGCTCGAGGGCTGACGACGTCATCAGCGCGTTGCCTCATGGCTATGATACGATTCTGGGAAAGTGGTTCGATGACGGGGAAGAACTGAGTATTGGCGAGTGGCAGAAAGTGGCCCTGGCCCGCGCCTTCATGCGCGATGCACAGATCATCGTGCTTGACGAACCGACAAGCTCTATGGACGCCAAGGCGGAATATGAGGTCTTCCAGAGTTTTCGCCAACTGGTGTCCGGTCGCACAGCCATCCTGATCAGTCATCGCTTTTCCACCGTCCGGATGGCTGACCGCATTTATGTGCTGAAGCATGGAAGCGTCATCGAAGGTGGCACCCACGAAGAATTAATAAACCGCCAGGGTTTTTACGCCGGCCTCTTTGAGAGGCAAGCCCGGTCCTATCGTTAGCCGCAAGAACTTGAGGACTTATCATGAAACAAAGAGAAGCGGGCAGACTTTTATGCGATTTTCTTTCAGGTAGAAAAATACCAGAAGCCAGGCTGGAAAAATTATCGCCGGCTGATGGAGAGAGCCTGGTAGATTGCGCGCTGCGCTTTAAAGTGGGGGGGTTGCTCTATCGGGAAATAAAGTCTCGTAACTTTCCGACTGAGCTTATCCCGGTTGATGCCAAAAACAGACTCAGGGAAGCATACCGCAACCGTGCGACTATGAACACGAGTCTTTTTTTTGATGCCTTAAAAGTTCTTAAGTCGCTGGCCGACAATCAACTGCCGGTCATTGCGCTCAAAGGTCTTTCGCTGGCAAAAAACATCTATGGTGATATTGCTTTAAGACCAATGTCCGATATGGATCTTTTAGTGAAAGAAGAAGATCTGGTCAGGGCCGGCCGGATACTGCTGACTCTTGGCTATAAGCAGTATTTTCCTGCCTGGGAGAGCACGGTAAAGGCTGTCCATCATTTGTCGCCTTTTACGAATAAGAGCGGGGCGATTATAGAACTTCACTGGAATATAGTGCTTCCTGATAGCCCCATTAATGTAGATCTTGACGGGTTGTGGGAGAGAGCGTGTCTTATCAAAGTAGATAATGTAGAGGTCCGGGCTTTTTCTCCGGAGGATTTATTTTTACATTTGTGTATCAATGCTTGTGGTAATCTGCAGACCGGATTTGACTTGTTTATTCCTTTATGTGATATAGCCGGATTGATAAAAACATCCGCAGATAGAATCGACTGGCAAATAGTAATTGACAGGGCCACCCGCTGGGGCGCACAAAAGTGTGTTTACCTGATGTTGCTTCTGGTCCGGGAATTGCTGGGAGCGGCGCCGCCGGATAAAATAATGTCAGAAATAAAACCCGATGATTACCAGTCTGTTTTTTTTGATGAAGCCCTGGAACAGATTTTTGATGTAAGCCCGTCAAGTCAGCTAACTGTAATAAAAATCGGCAAACTTTCAAAAATAAAAAAGGTTAAAGGGATTAAAGGTAAAGTTTTGGCTCTTTTAAAAAAAGCTTTTCCGTCAAGGGAGCAACTGGCCAGATTCTATCCGGTGTCGGTTTCTTCCCCGAAGATATATCTGTGTTATTTATTTCGCCTGGGCCGCCTGATTGTCTTCTGTACTATTGTGCTTCTTCGGTTATTCCGCCGTGATCAATCGGTTATAAAAGCGGCCCATCAGGCGCATCGGGTGAACGAGGTTTCTGACTGGATGTTTTCATAATGATCTGTGCGCAGAAAATGGCCGTAATGAGGCCATCTCGATTCGTTACCTCGATTAATTAAATGAGGACATAACTTACAGGGCGAAACGATGTAAGTTATCTGTCCGAATTTATCCCGCCAGCGGCGGGACCTATAGCCTAAATTAAAATTAGTTTAAGTTACGGCAGCAACCCCTGTAATGACCGCTGTTTTTTATTCCCGTTACCAGAATACCACGGGCTACGCCCGTGACTGCCTGCCACAGGCAGGGATGAATGGTGGATCGGGACGTCGCCCCACCAGGGGCATACTACGTTAGGATACCACGCCTGCCTGCCGGTCAGGTAGGGGTTTTACCCGTGGGGCTTTCGGGAATGTATACTTTTTGCAGTTTAAATAACCATAGCCAGTTCTTTACATAACTTTCCTGCGTCGTTCGTCATGCACCAGTTGCGAAACTCATCCCAGAGGGGCAGAGGGGTCAGCCCTTGGTTTTTGGAAAAGACCTGAAGACGGGAGGGAAGCGCTACGAAAAGATCGTGCCGAAGTAGCCGCCCCCCCGCCGGGGAACCCGAAAAAATACCACTACTCCTTACCCCCTCCTCGAGGGGTCTTCTCGTAATCGCGTTTTCTGCCTACCCAGTTAAACGTAAGTATTGCGAAAAGCCCGAGGAGCAACCCTCCCATAACATCGACGGCGTAATGAAACATGCAGTAGACAGTGGCAATAGATAGGAACAGACAAGTCAACCAGTAAAAGATTTTCATCCTTTCAAAATGGGTGCTCCCCCACCACGCGATGAGAAACGTAGCGGCAACGTGGGAACTTGGAAAGGCTGCGCCAGGATTTTCTCCCTCTGCGTAAATAAAATCCACTAGGGTCCGAAACAGGCCATCTGGATGATCATATTGATTTCGCAAGGCGATCGGTCCCTCAACAGGCAGGAATATGAAGATTAAAAAACACACGTAGAACAAGGAGGAAAGCTGGAACACGAAGCTCTCGAAGAGCTTTACATCCTTGCAGTATAGCAAAATGCCGGTCAGGGGAATGATCAGATAATAACTAAAGTAAAAAAAGTGAAAAAACTCGTCGAGGAATGCATTCCCATGTTTCCCACTGAGGAAAAAGCCGGGAAATTTGCCGAAGATCCGGACGTCCAGATTCATAAAAAAGCCATCCATGAACTGGGGTACGACAACCCTGTTGATCAGTCCGGTCTGATAGTAAAATAGAGCGTACAGGACCAATGGATACCACAGGCTCACCGTACAGACCGACAAACTGCTCCTCCGCCTAAAGCTTAATAAAAGGACTAGAAGGATAACCGAGAGGTTAAATGCGAGATGGGTAGCGTATGCTGCGATCTTTACTCTGAAAATAAAGGTGAAAATGACCAGGATGAAGTTATAGAGTATCGTTATTCTGTCGGTTGCATTTAAGTTCACAGCCAGTCAGCATTCCTATACCAGCGGTATGTCGTCATGCCCTCGGTTTCCGTCAGATCACTCCCAGCTGTCTTCCTACCTTCTCGAAGGCAGCCAAGACCTTATCCAACTGTTCCTCCGTGTGGGTCGCCATGTAACTTGTCCTGAGGAGTTCTCGTCCTGGAGGGACTGCAGGGCTAATGACCGAATTGACAAAGACACCATTTTCGAAGAGGAGCTTGCACATCTGGTAAGTTTTCAGGGTGTCTTTAATAAGGATAGGAATGATCGGAGTTTCGCTCGTTCCTGTATCATACCCGAGCGTTTTATATCCTCTCAGCATCTTGTGCGTATTTCTCCAAAGCCGGTCTCTTAATTCGGGCTGTTCTTCGATGATGTCCAAAGCGGTACTCACCGATGCTACCAGAGAGGGTGGGAGACTGGCGCTGAAGATCATCGAGCGAGCAAGGTGCTTGATCCAACTGATCACATCTGATGAACCGGCGACAAAGCCGCCGATCGCGGCAAGGGATTTACTGTAGGTTCCCATGATAAGATCTACTTCGTTTTCTAGGCCAAAATGCTCCGCCGTTCCCCGTCCTCCCTTTCCAAGAACGCCGACCGCGTGGGCGTCGTCTACCATGATCCTCGCCCCGTAGGCCTTGGCGAGCCTCACAATACCAGGAAGATCAGCAATATCGCCTTCCATGCTGAAGACGCCATCGACGATGATCAATTGGCCTTTCCCCTGGGTCGCCTTGAGAACTCTTTCGAGATCGTCCATATCGTTATGACGAAACTTCTGTACCTTGCCGAAGGAGAGGCGACAGCCGTCAATGATGCTGGCATGATCGTCCTTATCGATAATCGCGAAATCGTTCCGCTCGACCAGAGCAGAGATCGCTCCCAAATTGGTCTGGTAGCCGGTGGCGAAGACGAGAGCCGCCTCCTTCCGAAAGAACCTGGCCAACTTTTTTTCCAGTTCTTCGTGGATCTCAAGATTCCCATTTAGGAATCGTGAACCCGCACAACCGGTACCGTATTTTTCAATGGCTTTGATCGCCGCTTCCTTCACCCGGGGGTGGTTGGTGAGTCCGAGATAGTTGTTGGAGCCGATCATGATGACTCTCTTCCCGTTGACCACCACTTCAGAATCCTGGGGGGATTCGAGTTTCCGAAAAAAGAAATAGTGGCCACTTTGCTTCAATCCGGATTCATACTCCGGTGCTTTTGCGCACTTTTCAAAAAGATCCATGGAATCACCTCGTTCTTATGTCACAGCCATTTTTCTTTTTTGTACCATTCAAAGGTTAATTTGGCTCCCTCGGAGAGTGGAACCCTGGGTTCAAAGCCGAAGAGGGTTTTCGCTTTTGTGATGTCGCAAACCCAATATTTTTGGATCATTTCTTCTGCTTTATCTTTGTTAAGGAGGGAAGGCCTCCTAAAAAATTTAGAGAAATATTCTGAAAAACGGGCGATACCCAATATCACTCGTTTGGGAACACGAATGCGGAAAGCAGTTATCCCCATTGCCTGGGCAGCGATATCCCCGATCTCTTCCATCCGGTAGTCATGGCCATCCGAGAGGAAAAAAATTTCTCCGCTCTGGGTCGGAGTCTCCACCGCCAATAGAATTCCTTGGACAATATCCTGCACATAACA
>Ga0187886_1003720_pt1 | contig 11282 bp, 5 predicted proteins | sample June2016WEW_20_1_FD_133001 | JGI IMG/M metagenome (GOLD analysis project Ga0187886, IMG submission 133001) | Peatland microbial communities from SPRUCE experiment site at the Marcell Experimental Forest, Minnesota, USA - June2016WEW_20_150 | ecosystem: Environmental > Terrestrial > Soil >...
CCTCCTCATGGTCCGGTCAGATAGGAGGACTTTTTCGAATCGGTCTTTTGCTTTCGTGACGGCGGAATAAGATATGGCGCCGAAATACCGGCCTATCTCCCGGTTCGTGCAACCGGTGAAGCTCCTGGCGCAGTAGATGGCCATATTCCTGTGCATCCCTGACCGCACCTCGTCGGGAGGCGTACCGAGTGCTTCGCCTATGATCTCGGCTAAGTCTTTGAGCGTCAAAGGAGCCAGGAGGCGGCGGGAGGAGATATCATCATTTTGGGTTTTTCCATCGAGCCCTCGCAGCACATTCTTTATGAATGACGGCGTACCCAGCATCATACCTCTATAGGTCTTCTGCAAGGGGTTAGACGTGTCTTCGTCCATGGCCTCCTCAACGAATCTCCGATAATGAAGAGGGGATTCCTTTCTATTCGTAGAGACCATCGAAAGGATAAGGTCGGTAGATACGATATCCTCGCGATCGGGATTGATGTATGCGCCATAGCTGCTGTAGGGATAATCTTCCGGCCTCTCCACAATGTGCGCCCTTATGGGATTGAGATGGATATACCGGGAGAGCTCCAGGAGATAAGCGTCCTTGTCTATCACTATCGATTTGAAGCGCCCCCGGAAGAGGTGGCCCGATCTCTGTCTCTTCCTGTTGAAGTACGTGGTGTAGGAGCCGTTGACGTAGTGCATCACCTGGCTCAGATTTGCAAGGGGCGTCTGGCCTATGAGATGAACGTGCGTGCCCATGAGGACGTAAGCATGGAGGATAAACTGATACCTCTCCTGAACGTCCTTGAGGTATCCTTTGAACTTCTCACGATCGGCATTGGACAAGAATATCTTCCGTTTCCCGTTGCCCCGTGCCGTGATGTGGTAGAAAGCGTCCTCGAACTTGATGCGAAGCGGTCTGGCCATGCCTCACCCTTCCCTGAGGGGAGAGTATAACAGGATGTCATTCAAGATTCAAGGGCTGACCCCGCACCGCAACCCGCGCCTTTCATTTACGACAGAGCCCAACCTAGTTACCAACCTCAGGTAGCGGGCCTTTTTCGTGAAAGCAGGGAATAACGAGGGGCACCGTGTGTTATTCTTCCATCCCCTCGTTGCCGCTCGGTGAGATCTACTCGTCCTTCACCGCAGTCGACAGCAAAGTCTGCACGTACGTGGCACTGTCGTCCTTTTGGAACAACACGTGCGATTCCATGAGCTTTTCTTTCGAAATGCCGTCGCTCCACCAGCCGACGTCCCGGAACGGTGTGTTCGATATGATAAAGGAGTTCAGAATCACCTCCGGGTCACCAAGTTTGGCCTCGATCTCCTTGATCGATTTGTAAAAGCGTATCTTCGGATCGTCGGGCCCTTCCAGGTTGCGGATGCCTTTGGGATCGACAAAGGTAACGTACTGCTTTCCGCCGACAAGGAGCCAGACTATAAAGTCCGGGTAGAAGTTCCCTGCCTCAAAAAAGCCGATGCCTCGGCCCCGGCTCATGTTCCTGAGAAGGTAAAGCTCCCGTTTCGAGAAGAAGGCCGCGTTTTGCTCGTAAAAGTTCCGCAAATCGAGCACAAAATCGCGCTCACCGTCATTCAGCGAAACCGGACTTACCTCGACAAGATCGCTCTTGAAATGGAGAAGGGGCTGGTAAAGATGCTGTCCGAACCACAATGCCTGAAGGTTGCCGAATTCCCAGTCCTTAACGAAGGACCCTTTCTCAATCAAGTCCTTAAGCCTACTGAGATTCTCGACGATGGCGTCCTGGGACTGTTCGATGCGTAGCCGGTACTCCTGGACGAAATTGAGGTCGTCCTCTCGCAGGTCATGGTATTCGAGGTGGTTTTGTTCCCATCCAGCCTTCTCATATTTGTAGTAACGGTCTATATACTTTTTGAGCAGGGCTACGGCGATTTCCTCCCACCGCCGAACTCGGTCGAACCTGGAGAACTCCATTTCGGCCTTTGGAATGTAGAGCCGATACCAGCCGGGCTTCCGCAGGAGCGAAAGAACGGCCTCGCGGGGCAGATTCAGGTTGTACCATGCACGCTCGTTCTTGAACCGCTGCAGCTCGAACCAGATCGCGTCCATATCCATAAACGCGAGGTGTCGCTCGTTGAATGTGCAGACATCAAGCACGGCTGTGTCGTCGGTGCGCGTGAGGCCCTTGCTCTGCTGCGATTGGAGTTTCGGGTACCAGTTGACCGCCACCGGCTGCCTGAGAAGCCGGTCGGGCGGATCGGCCAGCATCGGCTTGGGCCCCTGCCGCTTGAAGTCGACGCCCTCTTTCAGGCGGATACTGGTCAGCTTCCTGCCGTCGAGGTTCTTCACTACGGGCAGGATGAACTCGATCCGGTCCTCGTTGGTCGGAAGACCCTCGTCTTCCAGGTACTCTTTAAACTGCTGCATGTACTGAGCGCGGATGCCAAAGATGTTCAGCGTCTCCAGGAGCCCGATATGCGGCGGCCTCGGCGTGTGCTCAATCTGGCTGCTCCGTTTCAGGCACATCCCGTAGCCTTTCAGCCGTACCCCCCGCCCGAACAACTGGATAATCTCGGAGCCCTCGGACTTGCCCACATTCATGAGGCCCATCGTGCTGACCCGCCAGCTATTCCAGCCTTCAGTGAACTTCTTGGAACCGATAAGCACATTGACCGTCGAGTCACCTTCGCTGAGCCTTGCAAAAAGCGACCCGGAGAATTCCCTCTCGCAAACGACCATCAAGTCGCCCTGCTCTTCGCAGAGCTTGCACAGGGCCTGGGTGTCGCCCACATTGATGAGGCCGAACGGTTCATTGTCGCCGAGCCTCAAGGCGATCTCGCCGTCTGCCCCTTTTAGGTTCTCAACGTGAAGGGCGGCCTGAACCGGTGAGTTGAACAACAGCCGCAGGATGTCGTCATAGGCTTCGTCCGGCGTGAGCCCCAGCCTGGCGAGATACGAAAACGCCGTCGCGAATATCTCCTTGCCATGCTGGTCGAGCAGGCCGGGCTTGCCGCTCATGAGCCTCTGGAGCAACTGGACCGTACGCCTTCTCTCCTTCACAAATCCGCCGAGGAAAAGCAATATGTCCACCACGTCGGAAACTTTTCGACCCTTCTCGCTACGGACGGCATTCACTGTCCCGCCTACAAATACCCACAGCGGGCTTTCCAAAAGGAATGGCCGGAACTCGGATGCTTTGTCCCAGTAAAGCTTTTGCTGTTGATAGAACGCAAGCAGACACGCGGTCAGGTAGAGCCGCCGCTTCTCCTCGTCGCTGTCGTCGGCGAGGTTCAAGATGCGGTAGTCCTTTCCGAACCCGTCCTTATAAAAGTATTTGTATGAGTAGTCGAAGAGGATGCACTTGACATACTGCTTCTCCAGTTCACCCTTACCCTTCATCGCCTGACCGAAGGTGGCCGAATACTCGAAGGAGAAACCGTTCTCGCAAAGCCGATTCCTCGCCTGCATCCAGCTGCCCACTTCCGTTCCGCTCGCCCCGCGATGCCCCTCATCTACAAGCACCAGGTTGTTGCCCTCGAAGGCATCTATGGCTACCGTCTTTTCGCCCATCTCTTCACGCAGCTTGTGAATGTCGATGATCTCGATATCGCGGCCGGAAAACAGACTGGCGCCGTCCTTCGAGAAGAGGGCGGCATTAAGGCCCGCGACCTGAAATTCAACGACGTGCTGCCGGGAGAGACCTTCGTTCGGCGTCAGCAGAAGAATGCGGTTCAGCTTTCGGCCCTGTCCATGCAAGTCCAGATAGTGGCGATACTGAAGGATGTTCACATGCATAAGCAGGGTCTTGCCGCTCCCCGTGGCGCTCCAGAAGGCAAGCTTGGTGAGGTCTCCCGGCTCAAAGGCGGGGATCTGGTCCTTCGGGGTTTTGTCGATGTTGAACCGGGCGACGTAAGCATTCAAGTCGGAGAGCAGCCTGTCGGGGTCGCGGAAGAAGCGGTCTAGGTAAACCTCCGTGAAAAGAAGCGACAGCCACTGGAAATACTTCCAGCGGATAGGCTGCTCCCTCTTCTCGCTCAGGCGAAGGGTATGACGCACAATGTTCTGGTCGTAGCCAAGGAGCATATCTCCGGGAAAGGCCGGAAATTCCCACAGGAGCTTTATCTGGTGCAGGAACTTGTGGACGTTATTCTCGTCAAGACCCTCAAGGTCGGTTGGTTTAAGCTGTTTAGCCAGCCCCTCGAAGTCCTTTCGCTCGAAGAGCGAAAGCATCCATTGGTTGAGGATAAGCTTTTCATCGAACCGCAGCGGCCGCGTGTCGAGGAAGAGGCCGGCCACCGATGATCGGGAGGAGCGTCGTTTCGCCATGGCCGCCATCTCTATACGTCCTGCACGTCGAACATGAGGCGATGGAACTCGTCCTCGATCAAACGGACCTTCCAGGTCTGGTCGGGCCGCCGCAGGTTTTCGAGGTTGTTGTCGCCATTGACGTAAACGAGGTCGTACTCCAGGTCGCGCGTGCTGTAACCCTGTTTTTCAAACCATTGGTCGAGCTTGTCGTTGTCCGTTTCGTCAAGGTTCCTCCAGAGCACGAGCACGCGGTCGCCCTTGGGGTTGGTCCCTTCAACGACCCGGATGCCACGGATCACGTCTATATGCTTCACCGTCAGACCCAGGAGCCAGTTGAAAGTCTCTATGAGATCGACGTTGACAAGCTGCGTCTCGCCGTTCCGTTCGACCTTGAGCTTGTAATGGTCGGGGTTACGGAAGCCGTCGATGTTGAGGAGCGATTGACTGCCCCGGCTCTCCACATCGAGCATGTAAGACAGAAGGTATTGTTCACGGACGTTCGAATCCTCGGCAAGGAGGTGGTCCTGCAGGCCGGTCCGCTTCAGTTCGAGGTTGTTGAGGGCGTCCTCGTACGATTCCAAGCGGAGGTACTTCACGATGGCGGAGGTACCTCTCTCTCGATGAGTTGGCTTTCCCTTCGTCCACTCAGGTGAATAGATCACTTTTTGCACCCTTGGTTTAAGCACTGTGTTGAAGTACTCACCCATTTCAACGATGATGCACCTGCGCTTTCCATTGTCCAGTCGGTTCAAAACGAAATTGGCATGCGCGGTCGTGCCAGAGCCTCCAAAGAAATCCAGAACAATTCCATCCGGTTTCAAATTAGACGCACTAAGGCAATCTTCTACTAGATGGAGCGCCTTAGGAAATGAAAAGAGCCCAGCCGTGCCGAGAAGATCCGTCAACAGATTCGTTCCGTACTCAGTTGCCGAATATTCCTTTTTCTCCCACCAGGTTACTGGCAATGCACCCAGTTTGTTAATTCGAGACTTCATGTAAACGCCTAATTGGCCGCTCTGGTCGGGCCTGGCGCAGAACTCGTTTAGATTGGTAGCCACCGATTCAGCACCCCACTTCCACCGCCTCTCTTCACCTTCGGTGTTGACTGGCCAGATAATCTTTTCATTCGCTCTTGGTTCCTCAAAAACGGACCATGACTCTCTATTTTTGTCCCACTCCATCTTGGGAAGACGAATTCCCTTTTCTGAAGCGAAAATTGGGTAAAACATCCGAGGACGTGCGGCCCTAGACGCTGCCACTCCGCCATGCTTTCTGAAGTTTACCCATTCGAATGACCCGTCCTGATCGCATTCGTCGTAGCGCGCAAGTTGCCTCTCGGATCGAGGCAATCGCCCAACAGATGCCATGTCAGAGTTCCCGAAGAAAAGCGCATAATCATGGGCGACTGAAAAACCTGTCGGCGTGGAGCGCCCAGCCGGATTGCTTCTCACTGCTGCCACTCCCAAACAGTTATCGTCACCGAAAATCCCTGTAAGAAGCAGCTTCAATACCGGAAACTCTATGTCGTCGATTGCCACACACATAACACCCTTGGGCGTTAAAAGCTCTTTCGCAAGTTGGCACCGTGCGCACAGCAACGACAACCAAGATGAATCTTTATAATTGTTCTTATACAGTATGGCAGAAGCATCGGTGTTGTAAGGAGGGTCAATGTAGACACAATCAAGAGAACCAGCATACTTGCATTGTAAGAGATTAAGAGCGTGAAAGTTGTCAGAGTTGAAAAGCGTTACCGAGATTGATGAATCGAGAGCCTCAATACTGGTCAGCAGGCGATCTCTGAATACCGGGGAAAAGAAACGGGTGTCCACCATCAAGAATTGGTTAACGCTAAGGAACTCGGACGTCAACGGGCCCGAATACTCAGGCATCGCCAGAGCGCCCTTGATCTCATCAATAGCGAACAGCCGCACCCACTCTTCCCGCTGAGCGTCGTTGGCCGCAATTTCGGGGTACAACTCCTCCGGCACCCGGTCGAGGGTGATACAATAGTTGGTCTCTATCACGAACTTCTTCTTGAGCCAAAGCTTCTTCTGAAAGTTCTCCAGTTGCTCAAGAAGTTGGATGATCTTACCCGCGATTTTCCTGATGACCTTGATCAGGCTGAGGTACTGCTCGACCTTGGGCGCTGACTCGTTCTCGATGTCGTCGAGGTGCATGATCTCATTTTTGATGTAGAAGTCGAGCTCCCGCGTGAGGAAACCGGCCAGGTCCTTGTGGATGAAGTAGTCGAAGGTGTTCCTGGCTGTATACTGCGCGAGGTGCTTCTCCAGCACGGTGCGGTCCTTCTTCTTCTCCGTAGGAGCGAGTCTACCAAGCTCTTGCACCCACTCCTCAAAGCCCGGCATTTTTAAAATGGTATCGATGGCCTGCTGGTTGAGGTCGTCCTGCTTCTCTTTGCCTTCCGAGGGCCGGTATTCAAAGCGGATAAAAAGTTCCCCGTTCTCTTCCGCGAGCGGCTTGTCGCTGGACAAAACGAAGCGACGTTCCTTTCCGGGGGCGGCTTTGTTGTTGTCCTGCTCGGTAGAAGCGGCCACAAGATGCACCCTCACCAGCTTGCCCGACTGCGTCTTGAACGTGTAGTCCCGAAAGGTCTCGGTGCTCTTGATATAGTACTGGTCGGCATTGGCCCAGTGGAGCTTCACTTCTTCGCCTTCGTAGGGAATGGCGTAGACGCCCTCTTTATAGCGCCGGAGCGAGATGAAATCTCCCTCGTCGTAGTAACGGCGGAAGAAGCCTGCGAGGTGTGAAAAGACCTCATTTTCCAGTGCCGCGATATCGACGCTTGACCCGGCGAGCCTCGCTCGCAGCTCCTTGACCTTCGTTGTCTCCTCGGGATCCACGCCGAGGCCTTGCGCCTGCTCGATGGCCTTCGCGATGTCTGCCTCGATGACGGCTTTATCTGCCGAGCGATACTGGCCGAAGGCTTCTTTCACTTGCGGCAGCAGATCATTGTCCAGAAAGCGGACGATCTCGTCCCGCTTCTGGTTCATGATCCGGTAGATGCCGAAGTCGAGGTCCGCCTGGTCGAGCTGGAACAGCTCAACGAGCACCTTCCTTAGCTTTTCAAGATTGGTATCCATAATGACCCTTCCTAACCAGTTTTATTGCGCTCACTAAGAAGATAACCGATGCAAAAAGTCATATGTCTCCCACTTGCAAGCGATGACTGTGTTGCCGCCGGGCGGCATCAAACCAGGATTAGCGATTTTATACCACCTGCCAGCGAATTGTAAACAGCGTCTCATTTGAGGTCCGCTGAGCCATTCTCCTTTCAAGGGCGGCGATGAGGGTATCGCGTTTCTGTGCAATCGCGTCCTCCACATCGAATATGCGCTGTCGTTGACGGCGCGTCTTTTTCTCCAGGCTCTGTATCTTCTCCTGCAATTTGTGCTGCTCCTCCACGATTGCCGCCACCCTCGCCTGGCGGTTTAAGAGTTTGATCTGCTGTTTCGTGTCTTTCAATTCCTTCTCTACCGCAAGGACCATGTCGTCGGCCCATTTTTCAAGCTTCGCCCGCGCCTCCTGAAAGTGCTTATTGTTTTCCTCCAGGGAGCGGCTGATGGTAGCCTGGGCGTGGCGCTCGAACTCCTGTGCGAGCCTTTCGGTCGCCACAGGAAACGGCTGGTCACCCAGATTAACCATACCTCCGCAATAGAACAGTTTTTCGCAGGTCTCCTGATCTAACGAATGGCCGTCTTCATCAAAGGCGGAGAAAAGAAGATGTTCTTCCCTTTCAAAAGAATCGATGATGAGCCGCTGCAGACCAAGCCATCCTGTTTTCCCCTTTAACCCTTCGAGCGCCAGAATCCTGACAGGATGGTTCGCCAGGTCAAAGGTGACGTTAGCAAAAGGTGTAGAACAGCCCTGGCCTCGTTCCAGGACGTACTCTCCAAGGGGATGCGAAAGTCGGTAGAGGAACTCGCCGTCCACATTCTGCTGAGTCTTCGAAATCATGTGATATCGGCCCGGCTTGATCCCTTCGTTTATGGGGGAGCGAAGATCAAAGAGCAATTCGTCGTCGTTGAACTCCGCCCGGCCATCGAGTATGAAGCGCGTGAGGCCCCAGAACATCTTTCCCATACGGTCAAGTTGTTCCCTGGTTCCCGCGAGGTTGGCCCTCAAGCGTGAATGGACGTCCTCGTCGAAGTGTTCGAGGAGGATGCGGCGAGTGTCTTCGAGTCGGGCAACGATTTGTTTCTCAAATTCGCTCTGAAGTTTTTGGAACTCCTGCTCTATCTCGGCCTGGGTACGGCATTGCTGATAAATGTCGAGTATCCTCCTCTCGAAGTCGACGCCCGATTCTATGATTCCAAGGACTTCGTCCGAGGCGCCGAATACACCCGAAAAAAGGCTGAACTTCTCCTTAAGGAGTTGATAGACCCTTCGATCTGCCTCGTTGCGCTCGTTGAGAAAGTTGATTACCACCACGTCGTGCTTCTGTCCGTACCGGTGGCACCTGCCGATCCGCTGCTCTATGCGCTGAGGATTCCATGGAAGATCAAAATTAACCACAAGGGAACAGAACTGAAGATTGATCCCTTCGGCCGCCGCCTCTGTGGCGATCATAATGCTTGCACGGTCGCGAAAGTATTCAATGATGGCAACACGGACGTTGACTGCCCGCGATCCTGTGACACGCCCCGATTCCTTGTTAGTTTCAAGCCATTTCTCGTAGATAAGTGTGGATTCCTTGTCGGTATTTGTTCCATTGAAGGTGACAACCGAGCCCGCATAGCCGTTGGCTTCAAGGAAATCCTTCAGGAACGCCTGGGTGCGTCGCGACTCAGTGAATATTACAGCCTTCTGCTCCGCGCCCATACCGGCCATTTGCCCAAAACCGATCTTTAGCGCTTTTAGCAGGGCGCGCGTCTTCGTGTCAATTCCTATGCCCTGGGCCCACACGATATATCTATCTAGCTCCGCAATCTCCGCATCTAGTTTCTCCCGGTCTATGACTTGCGGGGTTTGAGGCCCGCCCTCCTCGATGGGCGTATTGCTATTATCCTCCAGAATCTCGTCGAGCAGCTCATATTCCATCTCTTCCTTTTCGATGAGATCTTCGGCAAGATTCGAAGCGGGCTGAATTCCATTGCGAAGGATGGCCAGCCTGTTCTTCATGGTCTCCAAAGTACCTGCAAGCGCCTGAGACGATGAAGCAAGGAGTTTGCGCACTATGAGAGTGGTAAGGTGCCGTTGCTGAGTCGGGAGGGAATAGGTATCTTCTCGTTGGAGGAATAGCGATACCGCCTCGTAGAGCCTGTGTTCTGTGTCTGAGGGTTGAAAGGGACGCGTGATAAGGCGCCTTTCCGTGAAGCGGATATACTCTAGAACCTGTCGCCTCAGCGTCCTTGCACAGAAGGAGTGCAGGCGATCTCTCAAATCAGCCAGGTTGCCACCTGTGTTAATATACTGCGCGCGAAAGGATGGTAGGTCACCGAATATCCGTTCATCGATGAGAGTGGATAGACCGTACAGCTCGACAAGAGAATTCTGAAGGGGAGTTGCCGTCAGGAGTATTTTGCGGCAATCTTCCAGCGCCCAGCGCAGTTCCCGCCCGATTTTGTTGCTCTGCCGGTAAGAATTCCTTAGCTTGTGAGCTTCATCTATGACCACAAGGTCCCAGGAGATGGCCTTGATTTCCGCTGCCTTTCCGGCTGCAAAATGCATGGACGTGATAACGATGTCATTCCCCTCGAAGGGGTTAGCGTAGCCGCTCTGTTGTCGGTCCCGATACGATTTTACGTCGATGATTTGACAGGGCAGATGAAACTTCTCCTCCATCTCCAAGGCCCACTGCTTGCGGATTGACGCCGGACAGATAACCAGAATGCGCCGCTTTCTCTCTGCCCAGAGCTGGCAAAGCACAAGCCCGGCTTCAATGGTTTTTCCGAGGCCCACCTCATCTGCCAGGATGACGCCCTCAGAAATAGGCGACCGGATCGCAAAGAGGGCCGCATCGACCTGATGGGGATTCAGATCAACTGATGCGTCGAAAAGCGACCGTGAAAGCCGCTGTACGCCTTGCCCACCCTGATGAGTGAGCTCATACGCGAAATACTTTGCGTGATACGGGGTCGTCATTCCTATTTGCCTGGGTCGTGACCTAAATTCTTGATATCCGGCCTTGTATATTCCAGGTGTACCATAGACAGACAAAGCTCGCAAGATAATTGTAGATACCATGGACTGACAGGGGTTATATGAGGTGTCTCTAAGGGGGATCCCTTCCAATGATCTTTACGGGCGAATAGGGCATGCCGATCAACTGAGGTGTTGGTGGCGTCAGCCCCTTGAATCTTGAAATACCCCTCTTTATCATTTCAAAGATCCTCCTCATGGTCCGGTCAGATAGGAGGACTTTTTCGAATCGGTCTTTCGCTTTCGTGACGGCGGAAAAAGATATGGCGCCGAAATACTGGCCTATCTCGCGGTTCGTGCAGCCGGTGAAGCTCCTGGCGCAGTAGATGGCCATATTCCTGTGCATCCCTGACCGCACCTCGTCGGGAGGCGTACCGAGTGCTTCGCCTATGATCTCGGCTAAGTCTTTGAGCGACGCTTGTACCCCCCATCGATGGGAAGGACACGACAGAAGGCTTCAGAAAAACCGGTCAAGTCCGGACTTTCGCGTCCTCAGTGAATTTGCTGATTATTGCTTACCGAATACAGAAGACCCAGCCATCATTATCGAGTCTCTTCAGAAAACACCTTGAGAAAAGCGATTACCGTCTCTCTGTTGCAGTCCGTCACCTCTTTCAAGCTCTTAGCAGCGGCCGGCATCCTCTCTTTTAGCAGAAGGTAAAGCTCATCGTCGGACATATTATCGTAGTCCATGTCACACGTCTATTCTCGTGCCCGTTTGCGAAGACCTCTCTTAAAACCCCCGGGGGAAGCTTCAATAAACTCGACCGAGGATTCTTCGGCGTACCGATCCCCTGTCTGTGAACGCTGCTGACGGTTATAGTGAAACCCGGGGAACGGCCCG
>Ga0187886_1003723_pt1 | contig 11274 bp, 13 predicted proteins | sample June2016WEW_20_1_FD_133001 | JGI IMG/M metagenome (GOLD analysis project Ga0187886, IMG submission 133001) | Peatland microbial communities from SPRUCE experiment site at the Marcell Experimental Forest, Minnesota, USA - June2016WEW_20_150 | ecosystem: Environmental > Terrestrial > Soil >...
ACGCATCAAGCATCCTGTTACCAGAACACCTGCAAGGCTGAATTCCAGGCTCGTGGCTAACGGTTACCTGAGTAAGTTTCTCTCCTACAAGACTACGCGGCCTTGCCAGGCCGCAACTTATGGATGACATCCGACATAGATTTTATGACATATGAAGATGTGACCCCAGAAGCTTTCTTTTAAGGGCTGGGTTTGGTCCGACCCACCGCTCAGACCAGTCTAAATGGGTTCTTTCCTTAGACTTATGAGTACCACCTTTTCCCCAAGCAACCAGGTAATGGTTTAGTAAGTGAGAACGAAAATGGCTGTCAAAAAACTTCATCAGATAGGTCAACCACTGGCAACTGACGCAAGGGCAGGCAGCCGCTTGATTTTTCTGATTCGCTTAGCGGCGGGTGAATGGATCAGGTGATAAAGATCCCATGCCAGTTGTAGATTGAGCCAGAATTGTGCTTCCATACCAAAGAGTTGCTCAAGGCGAAGTGCCGTATCCGGAGTAATCCCCCGCTTGCCATGGATCAGTTCATTAATGCGCGGGTATGACACGCCAATTTTTGCGGCCAGCTCTGTTTGTGACATGCAGATCGGCTTCAGAAACTCTTCCAGGAGCATTTCCCCTGGATGGGTTGGGGGACCGCTTGTGGGAATGCGAACCATTTTTTATCTCTCCTTTCTATGGAAAGCCTTAACCCAAGGAAAACCCTAAGGGATACACTTAGTGAAAATCCGTAATTTCTACCCTTTCCAGACCTTCGGAAGTCCAAATAAAACATACTCGGAATTGATCATTAATCCGAATGCTATATTGCCCCTGTCGATCACCTTTTAGAGCTTCCAATTTATTCCCCGGCGGAATTCGCAATGACTCGAAGGAAATCACGGCGTTCAATTGATCGAGCTTTCTACGAGCTACGGGCCAAATTCGTTCCGGACAGGTGAGGCGAGCCTCTTTCGAATTAATTCGATTAAAAATGTCTTCAGTGCCCCGATCAAAAAACGATTTTATCAAGTCGCGAGCCTTGAAAAAAGGGTTTGTCTTTAGATAATTTTCTTTTTCTAAATATAACGAATAATGTTATACATGTCAACATTATACTCATTGGACACCCCCCTTGTCCATGGAATGACTGGCCAGGTACGGGGTTATTAAGTTTAACAAAATTTATAATTTTATGGACGTCCCCCTATTTCTCCCCATTCCTTAACCTGAACCGCTAAGTGGATATGATTGCTCATTAGGCAAAAGGCATGGATGCGGTGGCTAAAGCGCTCGATTCCTTCCTGGACCAGAAAGTAGAAGCGCGTGCGATCCTTATCATCAAAGAAAATGGTTTGGCCGCCATTGCCGCGCAGGATGACGTGCAGGGACGGGACGTTGTTGACTAGGTTGAATTACTCGCAATTGGTCGAGATTCAGGGCAGGCGGCCAATGCCTTCAAATTGCTCAAAATGTTTGTCAAAGGCAAAGGCGCTTTTCAGTTTGAGAGACCTCATGATGGAGAAGCTTGTGCAGTCGGTAAAACTGAAATCCTTGCCGGTGTATCGTTTAAAAATAGTAAAAGCCGCGTCCTCAATAGAAGGGGTAACTGTGACAATTTCAATGAAGCCGCTCTTCTTCAGGTTCTCCCGGAAAAGAACAACAATATGATGTGAAATCCTCGCCCTGAGGTAATTCATCGTCTCGCAGACAACGAAGTTTGTGGTGACAAACCGCGTCCCTTTTTCCTTTGCATTTCTGTAAAAGGCAGCAGCAGCTTTGTGGTTTTCGTCATCTGCATCTGTGAGCGCTATGAATGCCCCCGTGTCTATAAACAACTTCATTGCTTTCTCCCGTAGAGGTAGCGGTCATGCTTTGAAGACGCATCTTTGATGCCTGATCTTGCGATTCCGATTACGTCTTCAAAAGGGTCCTTTTCGCGTTCTTCAGGCTGTGGAGCGGCAGAGAGAGACATCTCGATCGCTTCGCGGATAATCTGGTTCATGCTCTTCTTCTCCTCGATTGCTCTGTACTTGAGGGCCTTCAAGAGATCTTCGGGAAGCCGTATATTCGTTGCTATCGTTGCAGACATAATGAACCTCCATTCAGTTACCTAACAATACTATAGCATCATAGTATCATAATGTCAAGGTAGATTTTTTAAACAGCTTATGTCAAGCTTTTTGTGTAAAAAGGAGAGGGTATGAGGGGTCACGGGGTCAGGTCTTGCTTTTTGATGTTTTCTAATCTTCTTTTCCATTGTTGGAACTTTGCATTTAAAAATAACATCTTGAAGTTAGAACCTTTTTACCCAACCTCGCCTTTCAATTGTTCCGGAGTCCTTTCCTCAAGCCAAAACTTAAAAGTTAAATTCCCTACCGTAAGGCATAAATTGTAAGGTGTAAGTGATAAATCCCAAAGGGCATAGAGCATGGCGTAAATCCTCTTCCGTAAATCGTAAAGAAAAAAACAAAAAAGCCCATTCTTTTTGAGAATAGGCTCTATTTTGACCCAACACCCTTCCACATCGCCCCCTCACCCCTACCCTCTCCCCAACAAAAAGGGAGAGGGGAAGAGGAAGTTAAGGATGACCTAATATTATCAAAAATACCACGTTATGACAATGGGAACGTTCATTCATTTGACAACCCAAAGAAAAAAAGATAAATTTTTAATATCATTACTTTGAAGGAGCGGGCGATGTACAGAAAAATAGTTAAACGATCAGTTTTAGGAGTCGCTTTCCTTGCTCTCCTTTTTGGCCTTTTCTTTTGTATGGATAGCAATCGGGCCAATTCGCTACCCAAAAGTGATAAATTGACAACTGCCAGATCCCTTGGCCAAGCCTTTGTTGAGGTTGCTAAGAAAGTCCAACCTGCTGTCGTCAATGTCACCACAGAAAAAACGATCACCATGAAGCCCTGGGAAAGATTTGGAGATGACTTCTTCAAGGGCAGTCCCTTCGAGGACTTCTTCAGGGGTTTCGGATTTCCTCCTCGGGAAAGGGGAAAGGAATATCGACAAAAACAGAGAAGTGGTGGATCAGGGGTTATTGTCGATAAAGAAGGGTATATTCTTACCAATAACCATGTGGTGGAAGGCGCGGATAAGGTCAAGGTGCGACTAAACGATGGAAGAGAGTTTACCGCAACGGTGAAAGGCCAAGACCCGAGAACAGATCTTTCCGTTCTCCATATCAAGGCAAAAGATCTTCCTGTCGCCATCCTTGGAGACTCAGATAAGCTGGAGGTTGGAGAATGGGCCATAGCCATCGGCAGCCCCTTTGGCTTAGAGCATACAGTGACGGTAGGGGTCATCAGTGCCAAAGGTCGCTCTGGGTTGGGGACAGGAACCTATGAAGATTTCATCCAAACCGATGCCTCCATTAACCCAGGCAATAGCGGAGGCCCCTTGATCAATATCGATGGGGAGGTGGTCGGTATTAATGCCATGATCATCCAACCGGGAACAGGGATCGGGTTTGCCATACCCATCAATATGGCCAAACAGATCTTGAACGACCTCATCAAACAGGGCAAGGTCGTTCGGCCCTGGCTGGGAATCAGTGTTCAGGACCTTACTCCAGAGATGATGGAATACTTTAAACTGAAGGAGAAAGAGGGGGTTCTCGTTGGTCAGGTCTACCCTGGAACCGGTGCTGAAAAAGCAGGATTGGCTTCAGGGGATATCATAAAATCGGTGGACGATAAGGCGATTAAGAATGTCAACGAGTTGGTGAAAGAAATTCAGAAGAAAAAAGTCGGACAGAAAGTCAAGCTCAACACCCTCAGGGACGGAAAAGGAATGACCATCGAGGTAACCACGACCTCCATGCCGGATAAACCAGAGTTGCCGAAGGAGAAAGAGGGAGAGGAAAAATTGGGGGCAAGGGTTCAGGAACTGACACCCCAACTTGCCCTTAAATATCAAATCTCTGGGATCAAGCGTGGAGTTGTCGTCATAGGCATTGAAGAAGGAAGCATCGCCGATGAAATTGGCTTTGAGGAAGGAGACGTCATTTTAGAGATCAACCGGAAAAAGATTGAGACACTTAAGGACTTTGAAAAGGCAGTGAAAGATGCGAATATAGAGAAAGGTATTCTCTTCCACCTCCATCGGAAAGGGAGCAGTTTCTACCTGACCTACAAAAAATAAAAATTGGTCTACGGTTTGTGGGTTTGGAAGCCAGTTTAGAATATGGTGAAAGGGTTTAGACTAAAATTTTAAAACCAACTACATAACCCCTTTACAAAACAGGCATCTTTACCTTTACCCTTGAACAATAGACGTTCTATTAACTAACTGGTGGCTTTCACATATCTCATTCTCAAATCGTAGAGGAGATTTTCTAATACCTTTTCCTCATCTGAAGTGAGATTTCCTTTAGTTTTCTCTTTCAACATTCCAATGAGGTCTATGGTCTGTTTCGCTAAAGGAGGATCTTTAGCTAATTGCTGGGTGACTGGGTCTTGAATCTCTCCCAATTGAATAAGAGCTGAAGTACTTAAGGAAAAGATGAGGTTGATAAAACTGATTTCAGGAAGAGGAACTTCTTGCTTCATATCGTTTTTGGGGGGCTCTCCTATCCCCACCCCTTCTTTAACCTGGGATTCTCCCTCCACTTCTTTCTTTGCGCTAAACCTCTTATCCTTTACAACAAACCCCTTTTCCTGCCCTTCATCTTTCTTATCCTCTGTCATAATCTCCTCCGATAAATTCAAGCTTTTGGCTCTCCGGCCTAAAGGCCAGACCTTGCCTTCGGCCTCGAGCTCAGGCCGAGGACTCAGGGTTGACCCTGAGCGCGCCTTTATCCCTGTTCTAAAAAGTAGAGCGTCCGTCTGAGCTCACGCCGAAGACTTGGGCGCAGTCGAAGGGTCAAGCTTTTAACTCTTTACGCTCTGTCCAGTTGCAATAATTATATAATAAAATCATTAAGATATAAAAAATACTTGACATTTTATATATTCGCATTTAATATATATTAGCACTCTATTAAAAAGAGTGCTAATCATTTTTGGAGTTCTTTATGTCAAATCTACCGGTAGTTAAAGGTTCCTTAGAATCCTATCTCATACAGATCAACCAGTTTCCCCTTTTGACTCAGGAAGAGGAATTTGAACTTGCTGTAAAATATCGTAAATACAATGATATACAGGCCGCGCATAAATTAATTACATCAAATTTAAGGTTTGTTGTCAAGGTAGTTTTTGAATATAAATCCTATGGTGTGAAACTCCTTGACCTCATCCAAGAGGGCAATATCGGCCTGATGATGGCAGTTAAAAAATTTGATCCTTATAAAGGGTATCGGTTTATATCGTATGCCATCTGGTGGATCAGGGCATACATTCAAAATTTTATCATTAAAACATGGAGCCTGGTGAAAATCGGGACGACTCAGGCACAAAAGAAACTCTTCTATAAGATCGGAAAGGTAAGAAAAGCATTAGAATCTAACGGGGAAGATGAAAAGAAATATGAACTCCTGGCCAAAGATTTAGATGTCGCCAAAGAGGATATCATCGAGATGGAACAGAGGATGTCCTCAAGAGACCTCTCTCTGGATGCACCTTTTGATGAAGGTCAGGGACTGACACATCTTGACCTCCTCCGGGAGGAGGCTCCTAATCAAGAAGAAACCTTTGCCCAGGCAGAAGAAAAAAAGATTCGGGAGCGTGAAGTTCTCAATGCGATGAAACATTTAAACGAAAAAGAGGCCTTTGTGATTAAAAATAGAATTATGGCTGACTCTCCCCTTACTCTTCAGGAGATTGGGGATCATCTCAAACTCTCAAGAGAACGGGTGAGGCAGATTGAAAGCGAAGCACTGAGAAAGTTGAAAAAGGAGTTCAGCACCAGTCTCAGCCTGAATGTCTAATAGGAGGTATCGAGGATGCCTATTTATGAATACCAATGCAACCATTGCAATGAGATTTTCGAGATCTTTCATAAAATAGATGAAGATTGCAAGGTGGCCTGCCCAAAATGTTTGGGTCCGGCTAAAAAATTGATCTCAGCAACCAACTTTATCCTTAAGGGTTCTGGTTTCTATGTCAACGATTATCCTTCCAAGCATCGACGTGAGGGAAAGAAAACAGAAAAAGAAGGATCAGAAAAAGGACAAAGTGGAAAAGGTGAGGAGAAAAAGGTAGAAAAAAAAGCAGATCCGAAATAAATTAAATTTTCTTAATTTTCTTCTTTTTCAATAATTTAACCACATCATTGAGGATAAATTGGGAAACTTCTTCCTTTGACATTACGGGAAGATCTCTGACCTCCCCGGAGGAATATAAGATCTTGACCTGATTGGTATCCAACTCAAAACCTGCGCCTGGCTTTGTCACATCATTGACCACAATAAAATCCAGATTCTTTTCCATCAATTTCTTACGGGCATTGGCCATCAGGTTCTCTGTTTCCGCAGCAAACCCGACCAGGATTCGATCCCCTTTCTTTTCCCCTATTTCCTTGAGGATATCCCTCGTCTTTTCCAACTCTAAAGAGTAATAGGATTCAGCTTTCTTTAATTTCTTCTGACTGATCTCTTTGGGACGATAATCTGAGACGGCCGCTGCCTTGATCACAACAGAACACCCTTCCATGTGAGTTAAGACGGCCTCCCTCATTTCCTCTGCAGTCCGTACAGAAAAGACCTTAATATCTCTTCTTGGGATCGGAAGGGAAGTAGGACCTGTAATTAAAATGACCTCCGCACCTCTTCGTCTCGCCACTTTTGCCAAGGCATACCCCATCTTTCCCGAAGAACGATTGGTGATGAATCGGACCGGATCGATCGGCTCTTGCGTTGGGCCTCCGGTAATCAGGATCTTCTCTCCTTTAAAATCCTTTGGCGACAAGAGATCTTCGATCTTCTCCATCACCTCACTCAATTCAGCCAGCCTCCCCTTCCCATACCAATGGCAGGCTAGTTCCCCCTCTCCGGGCTCTATAAAATGATGGCCTAACTCGATCAATCTTTGAATATTTTTCTGGAGGGCTCTGTTTTCCCACATATTCACATTCATCGAAGGAACGAAAAGGACCGGGGCCTTCGAAGCCATCACCATGGTGGAAAGAAAATCATCAGCAATTCCATTAGCAATCTTCCCGATGATATTGGCAGTGGCGGGAAGAATGACGATCAATTCTGCCAGATCCGCCAGTGCGATATGACCGATTTTATTATCTTCGATGAGCGTAAAGAGATCGGTGATCACTGGATTCCCTGAGAGGGTTTGAAAAGTGAGGGGGGTTATGAAGGCTTGAGCATTTTGGGTCATGACCACATGGACATTGGCCTCCTCTTTGACTAAAAGTCTGACGAACTCTGCTGCCTTATAAGCCGCAATCCCACCGGTGACCCCTAAAACGATCTCTTTTCCATTTAGCATGAATATTCTTATATCATAAAAAAAGTCTATTCTCAACGGAAAATTAGAGGTACAAAGATTTGACCTATTCGGCGCTGTCAAGTCCCGGCATTTATGCCGGGGAATCGAAGGATTGACTTTCTGTTCATCCATTGGTATCTTCAGCCTTAACGATTGCGGATAAAGGAGATATTGGACGATGGCGGAAAGGGATGCTATCGACCTGATCAGGGAGCAGTTAAATAGAGTGGATGGGTTGCCAGGTCTTCACCCTGACCATGAAATCTTTAAACAATGGCACACTGAAACGAAAACGATTTTGGAGAGGGTCTTCAGCTCTAAATCGATCCATTATCAAAATTTCCTGGCCCTTCGATTCCGGGAGGTGAGTGTCAAAGCCTTCGCCTCACCCGAGATTGATAAGATTAATGCAGCACGCTTTAAAAAGGACCTGGAGAATGTGAAAAACATCTTCCAATCAGCGATCAAAGAATTGACATTGGATCGAACGCTCTTTAAGAAGCTCCAGACGACGCCAAAAACGGTGGAGGTCTCCCTTAGAGGAGAATATTTTATATCCTCTGGGATCCAAGAACCGGAGATGATTCAAGCCATCGAAAACGCCATTGAAGGAAGTGGACTTAGCCCGATTCATGGCACTGGAGCCATCCAAAAAAAGGAATCCATTCATCATCGAATCGATCAGATCCGTCGTACCAGATTTGGGATCTACGATATCTCAACGCCTGAAAAAACCGAAGCCCTACTTGAGCTTGGTATTGCTCTTGGTTTGGGAAGGGAGGTCACCCTTATTTGTAAAAAAGGCTCTCCCCTCCCTGAGGCAGTTAAATCATTGAACCGAATTGAATATGAAAATTTCTCCGACCTTACCGAAAAATTAAGAAAAAAATAGGATGAAGTTCTTTTTGAAGGGGAATACTGATGGAAGAAGTTCCAAAAGAGATCCTGAAGAGGATCTTCGATAAAGTCAATTCTGAAGACACCTTTGCTCGATTAATCGGGATGAAATTGATCGAACTCCAACCCGGTTTTGCCCGTGCCACCCTTTCCGTTACTCACGCAACCATAAACATCTACCAAATGGCCCATGGGGGAGCCATCTTCTCAGTAGCCGATCAGGCCTGTGAAGCAGCAGGAAATAGTTTCGGAGAACCAGCTGTTGCTCTCCAACACAGTATCCACTTCTTGAATGCTGGAAAATCTGGAGATCTCCTTGAAGCAACGGCAAAGGTAACGAACCGATCCAACCGCATCGGTTTAATCGAATTTGAAGTCAGAAATCAAGAAGGACTTCTCCTCTCAACAGGCCAACAACTCATCTACTTTAAAAATGTTAAATGAAAAAGTTTCCTGAACAACGGCGAGTTCAGGACTAATCATGAACCCTTCAAAAAGACCGAATTATCTTGACAAGGATAACGGGATTAGGTATATAGTCCTTTGTATACAGTATCCAAACTTTTGGCCAGGAGGTGATTCTGATGGATGAGGCTAACCTTCTTAAAAATATTACAGTTTTAAGTCTTGAACAAGCGACTGTCCTTCCTTATTTGACCCTCCGTCTGGCTGAAGATGGAGCTAATGTGATTCGGATGGAACATCCCATCTACGGTGACCCCAACCGGAGAATCGGAGACGATGTGCTTAAAGAGGACCGTATGTTCTCTTACTACCTTTCCATCAATGCAGGGAAAAAAGCCTTGACGCTGGATTTAGCAACCCCGGAAGGACAGAAAATTTTAAAGGAACTCATCCTCAAACTGAAGGTAGATATCTTTACCACCAACCAACTCCCCAGAAATTATCCGAAGCTCGGGATTGAATATGAGATGCTTAAAAAGATCAAAGAGGACATTATCTGGTTGGGGATGACCGGTTTCGGTCCCCAGAGTAATGAGGCGGCTTATGATCCTGTACTCCAGGCCAGAGGGGGGCTGATGGAACTTACCGGAGAAAAGGGAGCAACGCCTCAGGTGATGGGCATTCCTCTTCCCGACATGGGTGCTAGCGAACATGGTTATGGTCTCCTAATGAAGGCACTCTTCAAGAGGGCAGTGACCGGGCAAGGAACCCGTATTGATCTTTCAATGTTCGAAAGCACAGTCTCATGGCTCACCCAGGCGATCACGCATACCGTCACCTTTAAGAAAAAAGTTTCTCGAAGAGGAAATACTCATGAATTTTTCGCTCCGGTCTCTGTTTATGAGACGAAAAATGGCTATGCTTATATTGCTGTGGGAAATGATCGTCAGTGGGAGACGATGACCAAAATCCCAGGATTCGAATCCCTTTATAAAAAGGAGTATGAACGAAATGCCGGCCGGATTGCAGATGTAGACAATTTAAATAACGCCATCAATAGGGTCACTAAAAAATTTACGACCGAAGAATTGATCAATATCTTCACTAAGGCTACCATAGCCATTTCTAAAGTGAACACCATTGAAGAAGTGGTGGAGGATCCCTATGTCAAACCGAATTTGATTCGGTCTAAAGATCCCAAAACAGGTGTGGATATCACCGTTGCTCCTCCTCCCTTCAACACACCCTACCTAAAATCGGTCAACCGGATTCTCAGTTTCCCTCCCCGATTTGGGGAACATAATGAAGAAATCTATGGCAGGCTTCTTGGATACAATACAGCCCAGTTAAAGGAGTTTAAGGAAAAGAACATCATCTAAGTTCGGAATTCGGAATGCGGATTTCGGAGTTGAATTCCGCATTCTGCACTCTGCATTCCGCATTCGAGGAAAGGAGTAAAAATCTATGGCACTCGATTTCACTTTTGCTGAGGAACAAGAATTCTTCAGGCAAACCGTTCGGGATACAGTGAATCGTTTGATCATGCCAAGGGTAAAAGAATTGGATGAAAAGGAAGAATTCCCCTGGGATCTTTGGAAGGATTTTGCTGCCCTCGGATATCTCGGGCTGAGGCATGAGGAAAAGTATGGAGGGATGGGTACGGACACCATCTCCCAGATGATCTTCTATGAAGAGCTGGCAAGAGGATCTTGTGGTTTTGCTATGTCAGTGATCATGCAAATTCTCATGGGAACTTACTTCATTGCTCGTTTTGGAAACGAGGAGATCAAACAAAGGATCCTCGTACCAGCAATAAAAGGCGAGAAAATCGGAATGATCTGCTTTACTGAAGACCAGTCCGGTTCTGACTTGGGCGGAACAAGGACCCTAGCGACCAAAGTAGATGGAGGCTGGAGGATCAATGGAAGAAAGCAGTGGATCACCAATGGACCAATCGCTGAGTTTTGCACCTGCATGGCAACGGTTGATTCGAAATTGGGGCTAAAAGGTCTTAACTTCTACTTGGTTGAAAAGAAGACAGCAGATCGTGATGGATTCGTTCCCGGTCAGAGGCTTCATAAGTTAGGTTCTCGCTGCTCCGTGACAAGCGAATTAGTTTTTGACAATGTCTTTGTTCCCGATGAGAACTTCTTAGGTGAGGAAGTTGGAAAAGGTGTTCAGTATGCCGGAGACATTCTCAATGAAGTCCGGATCATGACTGCCATGAATGCCTTGGCCATTGCGAAAGGGGCGATGGATGATGCGAAGGACTATGCCAGAAACCGGATCGCTTTTGGAAACCCCATCGGCAAATATCAGTTAATCCGGGAAAAATTTGCAAAATTCTGGGCCTGGTATGAAGCATCATGGAATTATGCTTATAAATGTGCCTGGATGATTCAAAACAAGATCCCTTGTACTAACGAATGTATGATGGCCAAGTATCACGCGACAGAGATGTGCATGTATGCCGTTGAAGAAGCGATGAGGATTTATGGTGGGAATGCCTTCTGCACGGAATATCCTCCGCAAAGATATTGGAGGGATGCCAAATTTTTACTCTACGGCGGTGGAACCCATGAAGTGCTGTGCGACTATCTGGGA
>Ga0187886_1003725_pt1 | contig 11273 bp, 9 predicted proteins | sample June2016WEW_20_1_FD_133001 | JGI IMG/M metagenome (GOLD analysis project Ga0187886, IMG submission 133001) | Peatland microbial communities from SPRUCE experiment site at the Marcell Experimental Forest, Minnesota, USA - June2016WEW_20_150 | ecosystem: Environmental > Terrestrial > Soil >...
ATTGTGCATTTCGCTTGCGACAAGCTGGGCGCTGGGCGAGGTCTTCGGGTGGGCGCATTCGCTCAACAGGAGCGTTCGTGAGGCGCCCTGGTTTTACGTCGCCTACGTTTTAATGCTCACTTCGGCCGGTATGGTGTCTTTGATTGCCAGCACGCAGGTCCAGAACAAAATCACTATTTTCGTCCAGGTTGTCGCGGTTTCACTTTTGCCGGTGGCCCTTGTGTTTTTGATACTGCTCTTGAACGATAAGCCGCTTATGGGAAAAAATGTAAATACCCGCTGGCAAAATATCGCCAACTGGTCTATAACGATTTTTGTAATTCTTATATCAACGCTATTCGGTGTCTCGGTGTTGTTTCCGAGCTGGTTTAGTATGAAGTAACGGATGCGGTTATGAACCCTAAAACTATAAAAGCCGTCGCACCCAATGGGAAAGATTACCAGGTCTTTTTCTTTTCCGAAATATTAGACAGGCCGGTGTGCGAAAGCCGCCGTTCATTCCGTATCGGCAAACTTACGGACCTCGTGTTTCGTATGGCTGAGCCGTATCCCGAAGCTATCGGCATATATATCGACCACGGCTGGGGTAATCCCAGCGAGTTGATTCCCTGGAATCGTGTCGTCAAGATTGAAAAGGGAACCATATTTGTCTTGGCGCCTGAGCAGGGTGAGCAGTATCCGCCGTTCGTTGACCAGCCGGGGTGGCTTCTTTTGAATGAGCATTTAAGAGGGAAGACCATTTTGGATATGGAAGGCCGGCGTATCGAGGTCGTCAATGACGTTCACCTGATTGAAAGTCAGGGACGTATGTTACTGATTCACGTCGATATATCATTTAACGGGTTCCTTCGAAAATGGGGATTTGGCTGGCTGCCTTTACCGAAAGATAAGCTGATTTCCTGGCGATACGTTCAGCCGTTGTCGGTTGAGGACGCCGTTTCAGGAAATAAGGTGAATTTGTCTGTAACGCGCAAGCAAATCCGCGAGCTTCCGCCTGAAGACCTTGCCGACGCCCTCGAGGAGCTTTCCGGCAGCCAGCAGCAGGCGGTTTTTTCAGCCCTCGATTCCGAAAAGGCCGCCGAGACGCTGCTTGAAGCCGAACCGCGTGCACAACGGCAGATTATCGCAGGCCTGCACGACGAAAGGGCCAGGACGATTTTGTCTGAAATGTCGGTGGGGCAGTTGGCGGACCTTTTTTCGGTGCTGCCGTTAGACGCCAGAAGCGAACTAATGGCGTTATTGCCCAGGGATTTGGCGCAAAGAGCTACTGATTTGCTTTCAGGCCACGAGGTCAGGGCGTTAACGCTGATGTCGAAAGATTTCCTGCAAATGCCCCCCCAGACAACCGTCGCCGAGGCCCTTGGCAAACTGCGTTCTTCCAATATCGACCACGAGGTGGCTTCATATATCTACGTTGCTGACCCGGCCGAGGGGACGATGCTGGGCGTAGTTGACCTGCGACGCCTCGTAACCGCCGATGACAAGACCACGCTCAAAGACCTGATGTCGTCGCCGGTTGTTACGGTTGATGAGACCACAATCAAAGACGACATTGCGCAATTGTTCGCGAAGTATCACTACCGGATGCTGCCGGTCGTGGATTCAACGGACCATATTTTGGGCGTAATTCACTACAATGATATTATGAAGGGATTAGTAACCCGTGCTCAGATTTAGCACAATGATAAGGTGATAAATGCCACGAATTCAAACAACCAGAACCGTTAAAATCGCTCTGCTGATACTCAGAATCTACCTGCTCGGAATGCTGGTCCTTATCCTTATTAAATTCCTGCGGATTTTCGGCTGAGGGCGAATTTCAGACATAAAATTTGTAATGTGTATCATAGCCATCAAGGGAAAATAGAATGAAAGTTTTATTTATCGGGGGGTCGGGGACAATAAGCTCGGCGGTGTCGCAGTTGGCGGTCGATAGGGGGATAGACCTGTATCTGCTGAATCGCGGGAAAAACGAGCAGTTTGTTCCGAGAGATGCCAAGGTCATCAAGAGCGATATTCGCGACAGAAAGGCCGCTTCGAAGGCGCTCAAGCCGCACGATTTCGACGTTGTTGTCAACTGGGTGGCGTTTGTGCCGCAGCACGTCGAGGCGGATATCGAGTTTTTCAAGGGCAAGGTAGGCCAATACATATTTATCAGCTCCGCATCGGTCTATCAAAAGCCGCCTGCGCACTGGCTCATCACCGAATCGACGCCGCTTGCCAACCCATACTGGCAGTATTCACGCGACAAAATCGCCTGCGAGGAGCGTCTTATTGCCGAATATCGCGACAACGGCTTTCCCGTTACAATCGTTCGCCCCTCGCACACATACGGCCTGACATCGATACCAGCCGCGATAAATAGCTGGACGCATCCCTGGACGCTTATCGACAGGATGCGAAAGGGTAAAAAAATAATCATTCAAGGCGACGGCACAACGCTTTGGACGCTGACCCACAATACCGACTTCGCCAAAGGTTTCATCGGCCTCATCGGCAACGTCCAGGCCGTCGGCCACGCTGTTCATATCACCTCGGATGAGGCGCTGACCTGGAACCAGATACATAATGCCATAGCCGATGCCGCAGGCGTTAAAATGAAGCCGGTTTATATCCCTTCGGATGTTATTTGCAAATTCAACCCCGACCTTACCGGCCCGTTATTCGGCGACAAGTCCTGGTGCGCCGTCTTCGACAACAGCAAAATAAAACGCTTTACCCCCGATTACGTCGCCACGGTCCAGTTCGCCCGCGGCATCGAACAGTCGCTGCAATGGTTCGAGCAGGACAAATCCCGCTGCACGGTGGATAATGATTATGACCAGTTTATGGACCGCCTGATTGCCGGTTACGAAAAAGTGATGCTGAAATAAAAAAGAGGTCAGGTCTTTTTTCCTGCGTGATGTTTGTCCTGCTTAAAGTTCCCGGCGGTTGAGAAGCTGGTTACGATTGAGAACGAGATTGGCGCGTTCGGGAAATAATTTTGCTATTTCCTCAGCGGTTGAGCGGGTGAGAACGCCGCCTTGCTCGAAAACCGTTTTAATCTCATTCTTCGAGCTGTCGTAGTAAATCTGCTGCCGGATTCCTCGCCCATCCAGCAATTCGACCTTGATAACTTGGTTGGCATCCTGTGCCGGCTCAGCTTTTTCCGCATATAACGGCGAAATCGTTCCGTCGGCCCTGATTACGTCGATAAGAATCGAATTCTGATTGCTGTCGAGAAATGTTCTGAGGACCTGGTCAGCGATGATTTCCGGCACGGCGGCCTTGCTCAGCGTATATTCTTTTTCCTTGCCTTGCTCCTGTATTGCCAGATTCTGGTCCTGGGCCGACATTTCCAGTCGCCTGGCCCTGGCCCCGGTTCTGTTCTCAACTCTCCAGGTGAACGTCGTGAAAGTGTCGTCGGTGTGCAAAAGCCCTACCTCCTCTTCGGGCACACGGCCCCGCTTGTAAAAATAGCTTGCCGCCTCGACTTCGGATTCCGAAGCGGGCTCTACCTCGGAAGCCGAGACTCCGCCAGACTTCGCGCTGCGCTGCGTGTCGGTATTGGGTTCGGCCGCAAACGCATCCATCGTGAAGCCAACGGGGCGATTAGACGCATCGGTCAGCATAAATAATGAAACCTGTTTTTCCCGGCCGTTCAGGGCTTTGGCAAGTCCTTCGTTTCTGCAGTCGCCGACAATTTGAATTCCCGCTTTCAGAAGGCCGTTGTCGCTGAACCTGATGCTTTTGATGATTACGTTGAAAATGTTCTGCGCGAGGTCTTTTTCGTCCTCGGTGGTAAGTACCTCGATTTCGAGGTATCTGCCCTCAGGCAGCCGGCAGACGCCGAACATTATCTCGAAAGGGACGCTCGATGCTTGTTCGTTGGCATCGCTTATCTTCGCCCAGTCAACGACGAGTCCTTTGACGGCCAGTTGTCCCGTTTCGACCGTCTCAGAATTAAGTGACGATGCGTATTCACTGAAACGCTCCTGTGCCGTCATTTGCTTCGCTGCCAGTACGTAACGACAACGGGCATACGACCGGCCCGTATTGGCGCCGGTCGTAAAAATGCTGTTTATGGTGAAACCATCGCCGTCGAATTTCCATTTGTCGTCGCTGTGCCAGGCGCTGCCACGCGGCATCGAGACCGACAGGCCCGATTTGCTTAGTTCGACGGGATCCGACAACCGAATAAGCGAGCGTAAATTGACTATCGCCTGTGCCGCGACCAGTGAAATCACCAGAACAACCGCAAACGCGATTTTCTCGAGCTTATCTCTTCCTGTTTTGTCGTTAGTCATATCGCACCAGTTTTCGATTCACAGGCGGAATTGCCGACGTGGCTTGCAATCGGGGACTATTCCAAAGCGGTTGTCGATTCGCCTGTAATGGGCTGGTTTTTGTGGATAATACTGTAATAAAGCCATCGCAGGAAGCCGCTTGCCGCGAAGCCGCAGAAGATAAGAATTAACGCGAATTGCCTTTGCCAGATTATCAGTCCGAAAAACACAATCGCCCTGATAAGGTGCGCAAATGGTTTCTTGCCCCTTATATACTGGTTAATGACGTGAGCATAGCGGATTCTACTGACCATCAGCACCGACAGGCCGACCGCTAAAATCGGCAGTAAATAAAGGAGCAGGTCGTCGAGCAGGAAATTGACTACCCCGCCGGTTGACCAGGCGCGACCGGGATTGGTCAGAATATCGGGCACGGTTTCCTGATGAAAAATCACCAAGCTCACGATGACTCCCGCCGCCGCCGGGGTTGGCAGCCCTACGAAGCTCATATGGGCCGACTCATCCTCCTCGTTTTCGACGTTGAACCGCGCCAGCCGAATCGCCGCGCAACTGATATACACCGCCGCCGCCAGCCAGAAGAACCGTTCGAGGAAGCTTATCAGGACGGGATTTATTTCGAGCGTCCCAATTTTGTGCTCGAGAATTTTCAGCATTAAAAACGCCGGCGCCACCCCGAAACTTATTATATCGCACAAGCTGTCCAATTGCCCGCCGAAGCTCGATGTGCTCTGGCTCATCCTGGCCAATCGTCCGTCGAGCATATCCGCCACCATCGACATCAGTATCATATAGCCCGACAAGGCGAAATAGGGCAGTGTCAGCCGATGATAGGAAAATTGCCCCGTCGCTGATTCGGCGCCCTGACTTGCGAAGCTTATCGCCGCGAAACCGCAAGCGCCATTGATTATCGTTACAAGCGAGGGCAGTATCGTGATATATTTGAGCCGCTGTCTGCGCATCCGCCGCAGGAAACTTTCCTTCGATATCTCGTTTCTCAGCCGCATCGGCTTTTGACTCCCGGTCCCGTAAAGGGCACCTGACGGTGGATGAGCCTGGGGGCTTACAGGTGCTTTTTCTGATTCATTCATATATACCTAACCATCGGCGTCATCCCCGCCTTTACTTTGTCGCCTTTTTTCACGACGCATTCGACGTTGTCCCTCACTGACACGTATAACTCAGTCCTTGACCCGAATTTTATCATACCGAAACGCTGGCCGCTAACTAATTCTGCACCCTCGCTTGTTCGGCATACGATTCGCTGGGCGATGGCCCCGCTTATCTGCCGCACAATCAGCTTATCTGACGGCGTTTCTGTTTTTGTCAGCCAGAGGTCGTTCGATTCATTCAGCCGGCCGGATTCTGGGTTTCTCGCGTCTAAGAACCGGCCCTGATGATATACGATTTTATCAACTCGTGCCCTGCAGGGCGAGCGATTGATATGAACGTCGAAAATGCTTAAAAAAATCCCGATTCGCAGGGCCCTGCCTTTGATAAATTCCGTCTCATCGACGGTTTCGATATCGGTTACCGTCCCGTCGGCAGGGGCAAGCAATATATTTTTATCCTGCGGCACTTCCCTTTCAGGGTCTCTGAAAAACGACAACGCCCATATCAGTACCGCCACAAGCGCTATTTCGACGTATTGAATCATCCAGACAGGCGTCGTCGGATGCGCCCCGAACCACAGCACAACCATAAACACCATCAAAGCCGCCGGATAAAACACCACCTGCGGCCAGCCATATCTGGTCAACGGCATTCTCATAGCCCCTATGCTAAACATACCCCGGGTTGCAGGCAATAAAAAAGCCAAAGGGTCTGCTTCAAAAAACAGCGAAATCAGCGTCAAAAGGCCGAACTTTTTTAACTGGAAAAACGTAGCAAAATCTAATAAATTTTTGAGCATTTATGGGGTCATTTTAAGACCCCGATTCCCAGCGTGCCGGGATGAATCGGAGAATTCTTAGGGGAGTATGAGTGATTTTGTAGGAGATTAGCTATGGCGGCGGATGTTAAACAGATTGGGGCAATGGTTCAGCAGAAAAGTGAGTTTGTCAGGGCGTTGTTTTCGGAAATCGACAAGGTCATCATAGGCCAGCGGTATATGCTGGAACGGATGCTTATCGGACTTTTGTCGAACGGGCATATATTGCTTGAGGGGGTTCCCGGACTGGCTAAGACCCTGGCGGTAACGACTTTGGCAAGGGCGATAAACGCCGAATTTCGGCGGATTCAGTTTACGCCTGATTTGCTGCCCGCGGACTTGATTGGCACGCAGATTTACCGGGCTTCCGACAGCCAGTTTTATACCCGCAAGGGGCCTATTTTCGCAAATATCATACTGGCCGACGAAATTAACAGGGCTCCTGCCAAGGTGCAAAGCGCGTTATTGGAATCGATGCAGGAAAGACAGGTATCGATAGGCGAGGAAACGCACAAGCTGCCGACGCCTTTTATGGTTCTGGCAACGCAAAACCCGATTGAGCAGGAAGGGACATACCCGCTGCCGGAAGCACAGTTAGACCGGTTTATGCTGAAGCTGAAGGTTGATTACCCCAATAAGAACGAGGAACGCCAGATTCTGGACCGGATGGCGGTTACGGATAAGAAGTTTGATGTTAAGCCGGTAATCAGTCCTAAGGACATCGCCGAGGTCAGGGCGGTTGTCGATGAGATATACATAGATGAAAAAATTAAGGATTATATCGTTGATGTTGTTTCGGCTACACGAGAGCCGGCAAAATACGGGCTGAAACTTGACAATATGATTAACTACGGGGCATCGCCGAGGGCGACGATATACCTGGCAATCGCTGCTAAAGCACACGCGTTTATTCAGCAACGCGGCTATGTTACGCCTCAGGATGTGAAAAGTATTGGTATGGACGTTCTGCGGCACAGGGTAATTGTCAGTTACGAGGCCGAAGCAGAGGATAAAACCAGCGAGGACGTGATACAAACCATTTTTGATAATATCGAGGTACCGTAAGAAAATTTCAAATTTGAGATTTGAGATTGTCACGATGATACCGAAAGAAATCGCGAAGAAAATCAGGCAGATACAGATTTACACGTCGCAGATGGTTAACGCCAGTTTCGCGGGACAGTATGAGAGCGTTTTCAAAGGCAGGGGGATGCAGTTCGACGAGGTCCGCGAGTATATGGCCGGCGACGATATTCGCACGATTGACTGGAACGTTACTGCCCGGACGGGAAAGCCATATATCAAGCGGTTTGTCGAAGAGCGCGAAATGACGGTGATTTTCGCGGTGGATTTGAGCGCATCGGGCAGGTTCGGGACAATAGACAAGACCAAAAACCAATTGGCGGCGGAATTTTGTGCGGTCTTAGCGTTCGCGGCGGCGAAAAATAACGACAAGGTCGGGCTTTTGATTTTCACCGACAGGATTGAGCTGTTCATACCGCCCAAAAAGGGCAGCCGACATGTGCTTCGGCTGATTCGCGAGTTGCTTTACTTCCAGACGCCCAAAAGAAAGACCGATATCCCGCTTGCGCTGGATTATTTAGCGAGGGTTGTTCGCAAGAAAGCGACGGTTTTTGTGGTTTCGGATTTCCTACAGGCGGATTTCAAGAGGTCGTTAGGTCTTTTGAACAAGCGACACGATTGTATAGCAGTGCCGGTGAGCGACCCTGCTGAAATGGCGCTGCCGAAAGCGGGGATTATCGAGTGGACCGACGCCGAGACGGGCGAGACGCTCATCGTCGATACGTCGAGTGCCGCCTTTCGCGGGCGGTTCGGAAGTAAAAGCGAGGAACGATTCAGTCAATTGAAAAGGGACCTCGGCTCGATTAACGTTGATTGCATAAGTATAAGTACCGGAAAGCCCTATATAAATGATTTGATTCAGTTCTTTCATCGGCGACACAGGCGATACTGACCGCAAGGAGAGTGAACAAAGAATGCAGAATAAAGAATTCAGAACGCAGAATGTGGTTTCCGTACCTGCAATGGTTCTGAGTTCTGCATTCTGTATTCTGTTTTCAGTGTTCTGTTTCGGCAAAGCCCCGGCTGTTAAAGAACCCGTTTTTGAAATTGATAAGGCGTATCAAAAGGGGCCGTTGACGGCGCATATACGAGTTGATAAAAGCAAAATAACAATCGCCCAGACACTTTTGGTAGATGTAGAAACGGCGATTGGTGCGGGCTATGACGTTAATGTGCCTGAGATTGGGAGTGCGCTTAAGGATTTTGGCGTTCTTGGCAAGCAAAACCTCGGCAGTCGGCTTGACGTCAATAACAACGTCGTGAGCACATATCGGTATCGGCTTGAGCCGTTTTTGCCGGGTAAGTTTGCAATACCCGCTTTTACGTTTGAATTTCACGATGCCAATGAGCAGACAAAAAAAACGTATGAGCTTACGACTGAGCCGATTGAGATTGAGGTTGCATCGCTATTTGGCCAGCAGCGTGGCAAGGTTACGATGGCGGATATCGAGGGCGTCGTGGGAATGCGGGGAAAACTGATTTTGTGGTGGCTTTTGCCTGCGGCGGCTGCGATTGCGGGGGCAGGGGGGATATGGTGGTATTTGCGAAAACAGAAGACAAAAGCGGCAATCAGGATTTTTAAGCTGGCCCACGAAGTCGCATACGCACGATTACAAGCACTTATAAATCGCGATTTGCTCGGGCAGGGCAGGGTCAAGGAATTTTACGAGGGTGTAAGCGACATCCTTCGGCATTATATTGAGGACCGTTTTGAATTGAGGGCGCCGGAACGGACAACTGAGGAGTTTTTGGCGGAAATCAGGGATGCCGGTGTGCTAACGGATGCCGACAGGAAGGCGCTTGTGGAATTTCTCACACACTGTGACCTTGTAAAATTTGCCAAACACAGCCCGACGGATGAGCAGATTCAGCGGACGATTGATTTGGCCAAGAATTTTATCGAGCAGACGAAATCCGATGAGCGGAAAATCGATGTTACCGACCGGGTTGAGGGCAGCGTCGCCGTGCCGGCGACGGCTAAACATTTGGCAGGGGGGGTGTAAATGCAGCTATATTCCGCATGGGCACTGCTGCTGCTTTTGATTATCCCCGTTTTGGGATGGCTGATGCTGCGCAAAAAGCACACGGCGGCGGTAACGTTTTCGTCGGTGAGTTCTGTGAGGGATTGTCCAGTTTCGTGGCGGGTTAGATTACGGTCTTTAATGGTTGCCGCGCGTTTGATTTGTATTGCGTTATTGATAATCGCATTGGCCCGGCCCCGTAAAGGGACGGTGCTTTCGGAAATAAATACCGAAGGGGTGGCGATTGAGATTGTCGTTGACCATTCGGGCAGTATGGGCAACGAAATGGACTACCAAGGCGAGAAACTGAATCGTTTGGAAACGCTTAAAAAGGTGCTTGCCGATTTCATAATCGGAGGCAAGGGCGGACTGGCGGGCAGGGGGGGCGATTTGCTGGGCCTTATAACATTCGCAAGATACCCTGATACAGTTTGCCCGCTTGTCCTGAGCCATAATGTTTTGCTGGAATTTTTGAAAAACACCGATGTCGTGCGCCTGCGAAACGAGGACGGCACGGCGATAGGCGATGCGATTGCGTTATCGGCTGCCCGGCTGCAAAAGGTGGAAGAGGAGATTCAGCAACGGAACAGGAGGATTAATAAAGCGGGCATTGCGTCAGCAAGTGAAAAGCCGGATTTCAAAATAAAAAGTAAGGCGATTATTTTACTCACTGACGGTCAAAATAACGCCGGGCGATATAGCCCTATGCAGGCGGCGGAATTGGCGAAAAAGTGGGGTATAAAAATTTACACAGTCGGTATTGGCTCAGGACAGGCGTTTACAACGGTGCAGACGATGATGGGGACGTTCAAAATGCCGGTCGAGCAGGACCTCGACGAGCCGTTGCTGAAAAATATTGCCGAAACCACCGGCGGTTTTTACGGCAGGGCAGATGACGCCGATGCATTGCATAAGATTATGGGAAAGATAGACAAGCTTGAAAAAACTGAAGTTAAGCAGGTTCAGTTTACGCAATATGCCGAAAAATTTGGACCGTGGGCATTTGCGGCGATGGCGGTTTTATTGTTTGAAATGATTGCGAGCTGCACGATATTCAGAAAGATTCCGTAAATTAGAAGAGCGTCGGCGTGCCGCCGACGGCTAAACGACATTATGAATCTTGGGAACGACAAGGCGTTGTGGCTGCTGTTTGTAATACCGGCGATTTTGTTGCCGGCTTACCTGTGGTGTTTCTGGAAAAAGGCGTTGGCGTTGAAGGCCCTGGCCAGTATCGAAATGTTGAAACAGATTAACACTGCTGTGAGTTTGAAAAGGCAGATTTTGAAGGCGATATTGTTAATAGGCGTTTTCGCTGCGGTTGTGGCTGCACTCACCGAGCCGAGGTGGAACCCGAAGCCGCTGGAAATAAAAAGCCGGGGCAGGGACGTTGTTATTTTGTTAGATACCTCGCGGTCGATGCTTGCCGAGGATATTAAACCAAGCCGGCTGGAAAGGGCGAAAATAGCAATAGGCGACCTGCTTGAAAAACTGGCAGGCGATAGAATCGCAATCGTTACATTCGCGGGCAGTGCCACTGTCAAATGCCCCTTAACGCAGGATTACGCGTTTGTGAGAATGGCGCTGGCGGATATATCAACAGAGAGCACCGGCAGAGGCGGCACGGCTATCGGTGACGCAATACGCAAGGCGACTGAGGAAGTGTTCGATAAGCAGTCGCGGGAATATAAGGATTTGGTTCTTATCACCGACGGCGAAGACCACGACAGTTTCCCGGTCGAGGCGGCGCAGAAGGCGGCAGCACAGGGGATAAGAATAATCGCAATCGGCATAGGCGACGAGAAAGAGGGTTCGCGAATACCGATTACGGGCCCAGACGGGAAAACGACGTTTTTGAAATATCAGGGGCAGGAAGTATGGTCGAAACTCGACGCCGAAACCCTTCGCAAGATGGCTTCAGCTACGTCGGGTGGCAGGTATATCGGTGTTGAGCCGGGG
>Ga0187886_1003726_pt1 | contig 11270 bp, 9 predicted proteins | sample June2016WEW_20_1_FD_133001 | JGI IMG/M metagenome (GOLD analysis project Ga0187886, IMG submission 133001) | Peatland microbial communities from SPRUCE experiment site at the Marcell Experimental Forest, Minnesota, USA - June2016WEW_20_150 | ecosystem: Environmental > Terrestrial > Soil >...
CTCGAGATCACCGCGCTAGAAATGGGCCAAGACAGCTGTTGGTCCTCTGGGCCTCGTGGGTTCAAATCCCACCCCCGGCGCCATTTACTGAACCCACGGGTGTCATGGGGGAACTCTTCAACTTCGCTTTCTGGATGCGGAAACAAGGCTACAGACCCTCAACAATCCGCAGCTCCATCAACACCCTAAAAGCGATAGCAAAGAGAGTCAACCTACTGAATCAGGATGCCGTCAAGACGCATCTTGCCTCAATGAACGTCAGCGTTGGCAGAAAGGAGAAAATCTGCCAAGACTTGGCTAGGTTCTACAAGTTCAAGCAAATGCCTTTCGAGATGCCACGATACCACAGAATAGACACCCTGCCCTTTGTGCCTCAAGAAAAGGAAGTTGACGAACTTATCTCGGCTTGCGGAAAGAAAACGGCTACGTTCCTTCAGCTTCTAAAAGAAACGGGGATAAGGCCGGGGGAAGCATGGGCACTGAGATGGAAGGACTTCGACTTCGAAAGAGCATCAGTAACCATCACTCCAGAAAAGGGCAGTAACGCTAGACAACTCAGAATATCAAACCGCCTCATCGCCATGATCAACACCCTCCCCGGTCCTTACGAATACTGCTTCCGCAACCCGAACATTGATCCTGAAAAATCCATGCGGACGTATCAGAAGGTATTCGAAGAACAACGAAGACGAATTGCACTCAAACTACAGAATCCACGGATCAACGCGATTAGCTTCAGGACTCTAAGACACTGGCGAGCCTCAACCCTCTATCACAAAACAAAAGACATTCTGTTAGTCAAATCAGAACTCGGACACAAATCATTGACATCTACACTTGTCTACACGCACCTAATCTCGTTCAAGGATGACGATTACGTATGCAAGGTCGCAAGATCAATTGAAGAAAGTAGGTCGCTGATCGAAAGTGGATTCGAATATGTGACTGACTTCCAAGACGCTAAACTGTTCAGGAAACGCAAATGACGAACGAACGCTGGCTTCGATGGGCTGTTCAACGCCGTTTCCGAAAGCAGGGCTACAGAGTGAGCCTAAAGGGTGTCAGAGTCGGTAACAGCATAATTGACGGGGAAGCTAAAAACGATAGCGAGAAGGTTGCTATCGAAATAAAGAGCGGTCACGACGATGTAGTCCGAGGCATAGGACAGTTATCAGAAGCACTGGCAAGCGGATACAAAACAGCCGCGTTGGTTACCTCAGTTCGACATGCCAGACGAATCAGATCCGCAGTGTTCAATCGAATGGGATTAGTTTTGTCAGGTGTAAATTCGAAAGGCATAATCCGCCAAATCTACCCCGAGAGGTGAAAGAAATGACCCGAAAAATCCGTCTCCTTACCGTAGGTTTCCGCTGGCGAAGAAACTGATCGGTTTGGCAAGAAATCATGCAATCATCTAGAGGCGCCATCTTAGCAGTTCAAATTCGGGTGCTCACACCAGTAGACCCACACACAATTACATGAACGACCCCGGTTCAATTTTGGATGCTCGCACCACTAGACCGGGGATATAACGTAAGGCTGAGTTTTGGGTGTCCACGTGGTTGTGGTTTGTGGGACGTGGAAGTCCACGTGACAATCAGTTGAAGTTTCAGAATCTAACGGTTCATCCTGTGTGGTAATCTTGTTCTCAAGTACGTTCCTGTCCCCGATATGGACAGGGTTTCTTCGTTCAGTTAATCCGTATCCGGCGCTCTATGAGGTACCATAAGCATGTATCTTAGCTAGCGTATCTGAATTAGACTCCAATGTCGCAACCCATGTTTAGAAAAAAGCGGAAACCCGATCCGGACGAAAACATCGAAATAGAGCTTAGAAAACTGGAATTGAACGACCAGTTATCTGATATTCATGATTTCAGGATGCTCGTTCTCGGCGGATTCGTTCTAGGTGCTTATCTTTTCGTAATTCAAGAAATAGCGCAGTATTGTTTGATGACACCGTTATCATGGACTGCAACTTGTAATAACGTACCCTTTGAGATTGAGATTCGTTCCATTTTCCTATTACTGGCGATGATCTTCCTACTGGCATTTGCTGCATACTTTTGCGAAAAATGGCGGAGTAGGACCGTAGAAGAGTATCGTCGCTTGCTCAAGAGGCAAAAAGAGCTAAAAAGCTAGAATCGGGGTAGGACACGGATCCTGACTTCCGGACAGTATTCCCACGCATAGGATCTACGGACAGAAACGACATCCGAGTTGTGCGCGTATCGCGGAACGCTTGCAAAGAATACGTCATTGTTCATTCCACTTCATAGTAATATGTCATCGATGTCCAGATCTGATAGGGATAGTTTTGGTGAACACTGTCGGTATAGGTTAAGTTGACCAAGTATACGCCAGGTGGGATGTCTCGAAGCAGATGAACGAACTTCACAACGTAGGTTCCAGGACCAGCGAACTCGACATTGTCTGTTGGCAGTATTATGTGATTCAGTGGCGATGACAACGTGAGGTTCAAACTAAGATTAAGGGGTTTGTGAAGTTGTCCCAAGTAAGATGTTGTCTTCGCAGTTTGGTTATTTGGTAGCAGCGGTATTGTTCTTGAGAAATTGATTGCCAGACCATCAAATCCAATGATCGCGTAATCGCCCCCATCTAGGTTGTAAGCAATAACTTGGACGTGGAAGCCTATCTCGACGACGCCATTGTACGGCGAAGTGGAATAACTGTACACCCACACAATGCCGATGATCAGCAAGAGTAGAACTGAGGCATAGGCTACGTTTGATGCGCGTAGAAGGCTCATGGATATGTTGCCCCTGTGTAAGTGACGTTCAATGCAAAATTCAACGTTTGACCCGGGTTGAGGTATTGCGGCCACAGCCAGAGCGTCGTGGTAGAATTATTGGTGCAAGCTACTGAGGCAATGCCATTTTTGAAACAAGAAACATTGAGAATGTCATCGTAGTGCCCTATCTGTAGCTCTCCCATCGACAAATACCCAACGAATGGATTTGAAAGAGTTATGTTGATGAGTCGATAAGAGATGGCACCAGTCTGTACTGGCGTTCCGTACGCTGCAACAATAGGGCTACCGATGACGTAGTCATTGTAATTCATCTTCAAGACTGCTGTGTATGATTGCGAAGCCGAGCCAAAACTCACTTCAAATGACTGAATACTGCCTGCTGCATTAGTTTGAAGAATTAGCTGTACTCTTGAGTCAGAAACCGACGCCGCTTCACAATTAAGCGAACCATAACCAGAACTGTAACAAAGACTCGATGACTGAGGGAGGCTGCTGAAGTTGCTTGGGTTCGGAATCTCAATTGTCGGGATAAGCCAGATAGACGGAGAATCAACGAAGTAACTCTTGGTCACCGGAACTAGTACCTGGTAGTTTGAGACGCTTCCAACCACAGAATAGTTGGAAGAATATTCTGTAACGACGTGATTTACGCGCGGGCTAAGTAAACCGAGCTTGGCGTCTGCCATAGTGAAGAAAACAGCTACGAGCAAGATCAATAGGATTCCTTTCAGGAACCGATGATTGCGAAACACGTTCCTCCACATAGAGGAAGCAAGTGATTGCGCAGAAACAACAGGAATGTCTGTTGATCGCGAAAGGGAGACCTGAGAAGCGATATGGACAATTGCTGCTGAGACCAAAGCCACACCAAGGAGTAGCGTAAGTGCTTCCGATATTCCGAACCAGTAAGACACTAGTGACTGAGCTCTGAAAGAATAAACCCCTGATGAAAAGAGTGCAACCGAAAGCGTGAAAATTAGCGGAATCAGAGCGATCGGATTTAGCATTTTTCCACTTAATTGGAACAGCCGCTGCATTATGGCAACGCGGGATTCTCGACTAGCGTATTTCTCAGTGCCGCTCATGCCTCCGCCTCTCGGCCGCATGACGCCCTGGCCGCCTGTGTTCTTGCTATCAGATTGGAATGCGAAAAAAGCGCTGTTCAGTCTAACGATCTGCTTCTCTAGGTTGGGGTAGGTCGATCGGATGGGAAGCACATCAATTCCCGCATTCATTAGCTTGCCGACGCTACCGCCTAAGATGCGAGGATCTGGATCTATAGTTCCAATCACAACTCTTGAAATCTTTCTATTAATCACCCTCTGCGCACATGGCATCTTCTCCCCTCTACTCGTGCACGGTTCGAGTGTAGTGTAGAGAGTCGCTCCGGTAAGATCCTCGGAGGGTAACTTGCGTTCCAAAACGGTATATTCTGCATGGTCTCCTAACGCGATTTCTCCCCTGTGCGCAGAAGCCAGCACCTTACCATCGCGCACGACTACTGCCCCAACCTTAGGGTGTTCCTTTCCATCAGATTCGGCCACGGATTTTCTTGCCTCTTCAATGGCCTTTTGCATGAACCGATGATCTGAGGCGAACAGTTTTGCGAAGTCCCGGGTCATCCAGTAATTCCCCACCACGAACCGATATGTCGAGATCTAAAGCTTTGATTCAGTCATTAGTATTTTGGAATCTAGGAAGATGAGGAAGTCGTATACCAAGCCTGGTTCACTATGGGGGCAATTACCTTGGGCAGGTACTCCGCATAAGATCTATGGTCAAGACCTAGAATCTGAGCTTCTTCCAGTTCGTTCGCTTCTTTTCCTATGTAACCTATCTTGTCGACCACGAGCTGCTTTCGCTGCATCCTTCCTATTGAGTGGCCATTCAGAAATTTGGCCTCAGGATGATTGAGATAATCATGTATGATGGATTGAAGCGTTTTCCAGTAAAGGTCCGTCCCCCGCGAATAACGTTGGCCCGTATTGTAGTCGATGAAGGGCTGAAAAGGCGCTTCTTCAATTCGCCTGGTGAACTTGGTTATTGGATAGATGGGTTTACCATTACTCATTTCTGTCGACTGGCCAACTAACACAAAGTTGTACGGCTTGATTTGCCTCGAATACTTCTTCTGACTGTTGATTGCTTTCAAACGTCTGTGTAGACTCGGAGTTGTCATTGCGTACTTGCTTACAGCATAGTCTCCGGAGTATCCATCACTTAACTCTTTTTCGGAAATCTCACCTTTCGCAGCATGTATGATTCTGATCCAAAGTTTCTGCTCCCATTTCTCACGGACCCCTTCGTTATCTCGGTTTCCATGTAACAAGTGACCGAGCCCATGTGAGGACCAGCCATCTTTCACGAGCAGCGGGTCATTGTCCCTCATCCAATACAGAACGTATCTCTTAGCGGATATTCCAAAGAACCACAAGTCGAGACGATTCCCGTCTGCATCACGTTCATCATGTTCAAGTTTCAATATCGGGTCAACTGAATCGTACGGATTCAGAGACTGAAAGAATGCTTGTAGCGATTTCCAGTGAAACGGGGATACCGCCATACTGTCCGTGTCGCAGAATGCGTAGTATCCGCCATGTTGTTCAAGCCAAGTTTCAGCTATTGCTAGCATTAGGCGAGCGCCAGACGTGATCATTGTTGCTAGAATTGGCTTGAAGAATTCCCCAAACTCCTCGGTCTTCTTTACTTTGGCATCAAAAGTGCCTAGGCCATAGGCTCGGACTGCCGTAAGTTTGTCTTCAGTGATGACTTCGATGAAGATGCCGTAGGATGCCGCATTGGCGAGGATCTTCAACTGGTTTTGAATTACGTCAAACCTTTCGCGTTGAGCTCGGTCTTTTGCGTTGTCGCGCTTTTCTTGGATTCTTTTGCGGTACTCGATTAGTGATTTTATGAAATTTCTTTCCGGCGTGATGGTGATCCCGCCAGGAATTTCTATAGGTTTCAGGTCACGTTGGATACCTTGCGGTCTGAAGCTGATTGCTCGAATTATCTTGGGTGCTCTACCCGTAAGTAGCATAGATGTGATTGCATCGGGGAATGTGTACCAAAGCGGCATCTGACTCGTGACGTAGTTGATACCGATGTTGTAGACGTTCTTGTCTTCACCGTAATGCGCGCGTATAGGCAGAATATCATTTTCTGGCTGAACCTGGACAATCGTAATGAGTCTCGGATAGAGCGATGGGTCCGTTAGCGAGTTTAGGCATATCTTGGATATGAGTTCCTTCGTTTCCTCAGTGGAATCGAAATACGTGATTCTTTCAGCGGTTAGGAACTTCCACAAGTCCATTAGCGTGAAAATGGTCGGATACATGCTTTTGAAATCCATCAACCGAACTCTGACAGGTTTCTTCCGTATCCGAACCTCACACCTACCGCCAAAGTACGTGGTCATCACATAACCAAGTATCTCAGGCGGAAATTCCGGATTCATTTCCAAAAACGGCTTGATTCCCATTCTCCGCAGGTATGCTTTCCCCAATGACGCAGGGGAGAATGCTTTCTCAGGCGGAATACCCAGTTTGAATTCTCTTAATCGTTCAGCCATTTTCACGTACAAATCGTAAGTAGCAAGCGTATCGTTCACATTGTATCCGACATACTTCGACGTGATTTTCCCATGCGTTTCCACATTCAATTTCATATGAGGTGTATCGAATAAGTGACAAGCCTTCTCCAGCGTGAGTTTCTCATGCGTGAGCGCGAACCCCAATGCGCGCAAGTCGAGGAAATGACCTCTAACGGGGCCTGAATACTTCGTGGGGGCCAACGCGAAGAAGGATCTAACGGCGTCCAAACTGCGTATCCGAACCTTTGGATACTCAGGGTCATTGGTCAATTGAAAAGTGAAACCGTTGTTCCATCTACCGCGGCCATATGCGTATCTCACCGCAAGGCGGGAAAGATCGAATGCTAAATTGAAACCTGCGCAAAGTGCCTGCGCGTCAAGTACCCACGGATAAAATTCGGTAATGATGAATTTGTCAACTGGAATGACCTCGACGTGCTTTCCTTCCACCGTTTCCGTTTCCGCGTAGTTTCTCAGTGTTTCAATATCGCGTTTGCTGAGGTCTCGGGCATAGAACAAGATGAATCTGTGTAGGTACCCTGAAACCCAGATTCCGCAGGTTCCAAACATGAGGTTCTGGTATTCGTCCTCAGTTGTTTCCGTATCCAAAACCAAGACTGGACGATTTTCGCTTTGGGCCTCCTGGGTCATATGTTTCCGCGTTTTGGATGGAATATACGGGCGTAGGGCTATGCCGATACGTTCAGGGTTCATTTGGCATATCTCGCGCTCAAAGCGAAGGCTTTGGATAATTCGTAGAAGTACGGATGCTTTGTCTTGACCCACATTAGATGGAAAATGTCACTCCACCCCAGAAGGTAGCATTCCATGCGATTCCTTCGTGTGCGTATCCATTTTGGTTGGTAGATGCTGGAGAGTTCATCGTGACAGGTTTCGCAGAGTGTTACGGTGTCAGGGTAGTTTGCTCTTCCTGCAATGTGATGCTGTTCTAGCACGGGGTTGTTAGATCCACATATCACACAGCGCGTGGACTCGAATTGTTGTTCAGCTTCTTTGATTAGTCGTATCGGGTGTGATATCGGAAGCTTCGCTGGATATGGAATGCGTTCTTCTATCTGTACTATCTTCGGTATGGCGCTTTGTATCCTGTCAGGTTCCAGCAAGGAGTTCCTCCTCGCGCTTCTTCGTGGCAACGTACCAGACGAGAATGCCGAGAGCCACAAGGAATACGAATAGGAGGAGCCACTTTTTCCCGCCTCCGCGAGATGCCGCAGCGATTCCGACCGTTGCCGCTGCCATTGGCAGAGCCAACGCAGACTCTGCTAGGTCATTCCCTGTCTCGAAATCGGTTTGAATGGAGGTTGATTTCTTCGTTCCGTATGTTGTTCTGGGGTTGTGGAATCGCCAGTTGTGGGCGCGGTAGCTGTTCTTGTTTTTGAATTCCTTTAGGCAGTTTGGACATTGCAAGTTTCTTTCACCTCTTGTAGATTTCAAACATCTCAGGCTTGGGCTTGTGTGCTTCGAGTTCAAGAATGACTCTAGGGTCCCTTTCCAAGGTGTGGAAGCGTCCTGTGATATCCTTGAAGCGTTTTCTTGAGAGTCTGCGAAGCGTCGTTGACTTTCCTTTCTCGGTAAGGTCGGCTATGGCATCCCAGTATCGGCCAATGTCTGATGCGACTTCTGAGTTAGCGACTTCAACATGCGCGAGTTCACCTTTCTCGTAGAATTTCATGGAGCGTGGAATTCTATCACGGACCTTAGGCACGAGTTCTCCATGCCGTTTCTTGACGGCGTGAGTGTTCTTGAGAACCTGCAAGTGGTTGAGATCTTCGTTTTGTAGGGCTTCGTCCAAGCTTGTTTTGTTTCTTCGGGCCAGAGACACGGCGTGCAGGAATTTTGCCTTTTGAGTTCGTTGCTTTGAACTTAGGTCTCCGTTGTTCCTGTCCCAGGGAAGGGGTCTAGGACGCAGTCTTCGTAGTTTTGTCATTGCGCTTCCTCAGGAGATCAGGTTTCCAAGGGCCGAACTTTTGCCAGTTGTGTGGGTTTGATGCTGAACGGCACTCGGGACATCTTGCAATTGCATGCCCTCGGTATTCCCAAGTGTAACCGCAGTTCTTCCTTCGGTTGTGACAGGTTACTCGAACCATTGCCTCTCATCTGCGAATATTCACGTGGATTTGTCCTATAAGTTGTCTCGTGAAAGTATGTTTATTACCACGTGGTTGTGTGAATATTACATTAGTGGTTCTGTTTGGCGGAAGCAATGAAGCGGGCCATTCTGACTCAACTGGGAAAGGGGCCAAGGAGTGATGAAGAGCTTCGTAGGGATTTACTGGGCGAAAGACCGAAGAAGGGTGCGGGGGCGATTCGAAAGTACGATACCAAATATGTGGCTTTCAAGAGAGCTATAGAGGACCTGGTTTCCACACGCAAAGTAGCGGACGCTATGTACACGCTACAAAAAGGAATCGAAGTCGCAGACACCAGTTTCCTAACGACGTTGCTGAAGCGCTACTCCAAAGTTGACGACGCCCGCCTCGATTATGTAATGGCTGAGATCGAATCCGAATCTCAGAAAGTTGACGCGGTGTGGACAAATGGGCTACTCGACTTCCTAAGAAACAAGCTCGACAATAAGAATCCGCAGGTTCGTGAGCATGCAGTCAATTCTCTTCGGGCCCTAGTGGGTGGACTGAGAGACACACACAACAAGAATGAACGAAGAGCTCTTGAGCAAATAAGTGAGAAGGTGCTTCCTCAGATTTCACATCTGGCTACAAGTTATTCTTCCGTGCAAGTCCGCGCGTGGGCCATCAATCTTCTCTCAGAACTAGGGGCGCCTGAATCGATTAGCGTATTGATTAGCATAATCAAATCAGACCCCGAACTGAAGTTCAAAGAGATTCATCGATATCTCAAGGAGGCGCTCTGTCTCAAGTACGATGAAAACAGCTATAGGAAGAATCGACTCATTCGCGACTACAGGCCAAGAATTCACGAAGCTCTATTGGAAGTAGCGCAGCATAAGAACCCTGAGATCAGCAAGCGTGGCGAGAACATGCTTTGGCATTTCAGGACAGGCGGACTTCAAACTCCAGGTGGCGGAGAACCATACTAGGAGACTTTTCAGCTGAATCCGCTGTATCTTTCAGGTTTCGGCGTAGCGCTGAACGTTGATGGTGCTAGGCTCATCGTCAAGGATGGTTTCTTGGAGCCTGACTCAACTCAGCAAGTGCATGAGTTTCACCCTCGCAGGATTCCATACGATTCGGTTGTGATTGACGGTCAAACTGGCTCGATTTCACTTGCAGCAATCAAATGGTTGATGCGCCACGGAGTTCCACTGTTCATATTGGATTACAATGGGACGCTGCTTTCGTCAACTCTGCCAAAGGACCCAGTAAATGGCCCACTCAAAATAGCACAAATCGAAGCCTACAATGACCCAGCCAAACGATTCTACATCGCCAAGAAACTTGTTGAAGCCAAAGCCCAAAGAACTGTTGATGTCCTAAGATGGCTTGCTGACAGATACGGAAAGTTCGACGGCGAGGTCAATCTGAAGGCAGAACTAGAGCGACTACATGAGTGCGCAAGTCTACCGCGCCTCTTGTCGATTGAGGGAAGGATTGCCGATTTCTATTGGGGTTACTTGCAGAAAGTCCTACCAGGTAAGTTCGGTTTCATTTCACGTGTACATGAGTCGCATCAAATGAATGCCTCAGATTCAGTAAATGCCCTTCTCAACTACGGTTACGCGATTTTGGAATCTGAATGCCGGAAGGCACTGACCAGTGTTGGTCTGGAACCGACCGTTGGCTTTCTACATGAGGCTCGGCAAGCAAAGTATCCGTTAGTTTATGACCTAATGGAACCGTTCAGATGGCTTGTTGACACTGCAATCATAGAGTGCTTAGAGTACGAACATTTCAGCAGTAAGGATTTCCATAGACTGGACAATTATGTTCTTCGAATGAAACCTGAAGCCGTGAAGAAGCTGCTTGCGGCTTTGCAAATCAAATTGAACTCAAACATACCGTACAGAGGCAAATATTACGGTTGGAGTACTGTGGTGCGGTTGAAATGTCAGGAACTGGCAGGCTACATTCTCGCCAGACGAAGTGAACTTGATTTCAATAATCCAAGACCAGTATTGCCGAGAGACGATTCTGAAGCCGTAAGGAACCGAATACTGTCGATGTCAGTTGCTGAAGCTAGGCAGCTTGGAATCAGGAAGAACACTCTATGGTACTTGCAGCAGCGTGCTCAAGCAAGAAGACCTATGGAGATATACCGCCCGGTTAAGAACAAATTGAGAAATATGCTTTGAGACCTCAAACCAAAAGACGGGGTCACACGCGTAGGGTTCATTTGCCGAATGATCCGTCGGCAGTAAGTTTCCTTTACAAGATGTTCCGGACAAATGAAAAACTGGCTTATCAGAGGAGCCGAAAGAATTTTGAAATCATTCTTGATCTTCCGAATAACTGGATTGATCCAGTTAAATCACTCATAGATGCCTATCCTCTTGAAGAATGGGGACTCGTCGGATACAGATTTGCAGAATCCTTTGCGGATATACTGTTGGTAATGTTCGAAACATTGGGTGGAGCATATTTCAGTGCAGCACGTACGTTGAGGTCCCTATTCGAGTCGATGGTCCACGCAGCATATGTGGACTCTAACTACCCTAGACTACCTGAAATAATTAGCGAAGCTGTCATACAGAGTACACTAGAACAGGACTTTGATGCCTTTGTGCGACGAAGGTTGATTGAAGTTTACTCGCTCAAGCGTTCGGATCTTCAATTTCCCACGGGATTTAAATTCGCAATGATAGACCAGTTGGATTTTCTCAATGGAGACGAAAGGTCTCATTTCAAAAGGTTATACTCGGACCTTTCCAATATCGTGCATCCCACGCCTCAGCAAGTTCGGTTGTTCA
>Ga0187886_1003727_pt1 | contig 11267 bp, 8 predicted proteins | sample June2016WEW_20_1_FD_133001 | JGI IMG/M metagenome (GOLD analysis project Ga0187886, IMG submission 133001) | Peatland microbial communities from SPRUCE experiment site at the Marcell Experimental Forest, Minnesota, USA - June2016WEW_20_150 | ecosystem: Environmental > Terrestrial > Soil >...
ATACGCGCCGTGCTGGACGATGTAGGGCGCATCCAAGTGCTTAAAGGGCGTTACCAGTTCCAGTTTCACATCGCCAAAGATGCCGCTGAAGGCGCTTAACACGTACATCCCGAAGCCCAGGCCGAGGGCATACGGCGTCACGCTGCGCACGCGTTTGACCATCAGCGAAACCACCAGCCCGACACTCAAGAAAAAGAGTTGGAAGATTACGATGCTGAGCAGCAGCAAGATCAGCGTGCCGGGTTCGTACTCATGCCCGCCGCGGAAAAGCGTGATCGCGGTGAAACTGGCCACCCATACCACCAGGTTGGTGATGGTCAGGCTGGTCAGCGCGGCCAGCAGCTTGCTGATCAAAACCTGCGACCGGCTCACCGGCTTGCTCAGCAGGAAGTCCGCCGTCATTTCGTTTTCTTCGATCGAGACCAGCCCAAAGCCGTAGTTGCTGGCCTGAATGGCCAGGCAAAGCTGGACGAACATGAAGACGAAACTGTAAAAACCCAGCACGGTGGCAAGATCCATTCTATCCATGCCGAAGGCCTCCCGCAATGCCGGCGGGTATTTTGCCAGAAATTCGTTCATCAGCGCAGCCTGGTCGGCAAATATCGTGAACATGGAAGAAAAGAAAACGATCAGGGCCGTAATAGACACAGACCAGATAATCACAGATTTCAGCCGGGTGCGAAACTCGTGGAGGTAGATGGTTGCGCTCATCGCTGCCGCCTATTCGTAGTAGTGCATGAAGATTTCTTCCAGGGTCGGCTCTTCGATCGTCACGTCCTCGATGCGCTGGGCTCCGAGTTTCTTCAGAACCGTGTTGATGTCGCCCTTGAAGAAGAAGCTCACTGTGCCGTTGTCGGATTGGAGGTTGGTCACCCCCGCCAGCTTGAAGTCGGCCGGTTTGAGGCCTTCGGCGATCACATGAATTTTCTTGTAGTTGTTCTGCTGCAAGGTGCGGATATCGGAGATTTCCACGATCTTGCCCTCGCGGATGATCCCCACCCGGTTGCACAGCCGCTGCACTTCGCCCAGGATGTGCGAGGAGAAGAAGACGGTTACGCCGCGCGCGTTCTCTTTGCGGATCAGGTCGAAGAACTTGCGCTGCATGAGCGGATCGAGCCCCGCGGTCGGCTCGTCAAGGAACAGTAGCTTGGGGCTGTGCAGCAGGCCCTGGACGATCCCGACTTTCTTCTTGTTGCCGTACGACAGGTCGCTGATGCGGCGGTTCATCTCCAGTTCCATCAGCTCGGAGAGATCGTGCATCCGTTGCGTGCAGTCGCAATCGTAAAAACTGGCGGAATACTTGAGGAGGTCGATCACCTTCATGCCTTCATAGTAATAAACTTCCGAAGGCAGGTAGCCGATGTCGCGGCGGATTTCCGTGCCGTGGGTGATCACGTCCTTGCCGAAGACCTTGGCGCTCCCGCTGGTTGAATGGATCAGCGAGAGCAGCAGGCGGATGGTGGTGGATTTCCCGGCCCCATTCGGGCCGATGAAGCCGAAGATTTCACCCGCTTCCTCGTTGAAAGAGACATCCACGATGCCCCGCGATTTTCCGTAATACTTGGTCAGATGGGAAACTTCAATAACGCTCATAGCGTTGCTCCTTTGTACAAAATGGAGATGATGCATCCGTGGTTAGCGAGGCCGGTCCGAACAAGTAAACAAGGTGCGCACAATTTTTGTGTCAATCCGTGTTTCCTCGCCGCTTCATTGCCGTAATCGTTTACAGGATTTCAAACTTTGGGTTGCCGGTAAAAATGGCTCCGGCTTCCCGGATGGGCGCTAAACCGGCTCAAGTTTTAGTACCAATCCTTGTATTCGTCAAGTCGAGAATATGATGAATCTGGATCCAACCTCGAAGTGTAACACCTGAACTAAAGACCTCCACGGATCCTCAATCCTATTCCATCAGCTGGTTTGGCTAGACGTGTGCTGCGAGCCAAGTTTCCACATCTTTGAGCACACGTGCGCGCTCCGGCTCGTTGAACACCTCGTGATACAGTCCTTCGTAGACTTTAACCGTCTTGTCTTTGGAACCCGCCTTGTCATAGAGCATTTGCGCACTGCCAGGGTCGACAATTTTGTCTCCGCTGCCCTGCAACGTGATAAAGGGCAGAGTAATTTTATCGGCCTCGGCTGTGACGCGGATCATGGCTTTCAATAATTCCGCTGCCAGCCGTGCGGGGGTCTTGCCGTGGAAGACGAGCGGGTCATTGGCGTAGGCTTTCACCACTTCCGGGTCGCGGGAAATGGCGTTAGGATCCACCGGCAGAATTCCCGTCTTTGGGAGAAGCACCGACAGGATCTTGCCCAGGATGATGGTCGCCGGTGAAATACTTTCGCTGACTTTAATGGCCGGCACCGAGATGACGGCGCCTTTGAATTTATCCTGATCGTCGAGCAGGTAATAGGATGCAATCAGCCCGCCCATGCTGTGGCCGAGCAGGAAGATAGGCTTGCCCGTCTGCCATGCCTTAACCATGTTGTAGTAAATAGTAAGCGTGTCGGTGTAATCATCAAAGCGCTCGATCATTTCACGCGCACCCTCGGATTTGCCATGGCCGATATGGTCAAACCCATAGACGGCATAGCCGAGCGGGACGAAGTGATTGACCACATTCATCCAGCGCCCGCAATGATCACCGAGCCCGGGAACGAAGAGTAGCACGGCTTTTACTTTCCCTTTGGGCAGCCAGGCTTGATAGTAGATGTTGGTGTTCCGGACGCCTTTAAAATTGCCTTCGATATGATTCATGGAGTCTCCTTTTACAGGTATAGCAGAAGCAGTGGGTGGTGGGGCTTATAGGCAGCGACGGTAATTGCATAATCTCACCCCTGATTATCGTATCACTTTCGATCCTCTTTGCCCCGAGTTTTATAAAATACAATAATTTTGGCGCCCATCGGTTTGCGTTTACGGGGGAGGCGGATTAGCGAGCGGTAAGTAGTCCGATGGATAGAGCGATCATTAACTGGCCGATAAAGTAACTCCCGAGTATGGCAGCCTGTGCCAGGTGAAACGGCCGGCGGAAGCGGTCAATGGCTAAAATCGCGTCCGATGCCAGAAACAGCAGGGCGCCGATTGCGGCAGAAAGCGTATCCATGGAAAAGCGGCCTATCGCTCGGGTTACCGCCAGAGCAACCATCGCCACAATGACGGCGACATACAAGCTGACCGCCGCCTTCAAGCTTGCTGACAAGGCCGGCCAGAGATACCCCAAAAGGCTCGCGCCGATAAGCAAGAGCGGAAGCACGGCCCATGGAAAACCGCCAGCCGGTGCACTCCCGAGAAAGGCGAAGATATAGCAGATGTGGGCGAGCAGGAAACTGACCAGGCCGACGAGAAAGCGATTGCCGGGCACCATGAGCCAGACGTCGCCAGACAGCGAGAAGAGCAGGCCGAGGCTGATGGTGCGAGCGTATGGGTCGGTAAGGAAAGTGCCCGGTAGTAAGGCGGCGACCAAGATCAGGATTGTGGTTAGCGGCTTAAAGATATAGATGAGGGTGGGGCGGTTTGGGCGAAGGTAATGTGCTGCGATGGTCAGGCTGGCCGACAGAAGGACGGCCAAGCTGATGACCGGCAGCAGCAATTTCAATTCCAAATTACACCTCGTGCGGGCAGATCGGGCCGCCCAACGACTACGACAAAAGCGGCAAGCCGACCTTTAATCTAGCGATCATTTTATCCGAAAAGGAAAAAACCAGAGATTAACCAAGTCCCGTCTTTTTTGGGTTGATCCGGTGGAAGCGTTGAAGAATTTAGTAATTTCTCCGCGGCCTATCGGCAATCCACCCAATCATAGGTACGGGTCACGGCTTTTTTCCAACCGGAGTATAACCGGTCGCGCTCGTTGGCGGCCATCTGCGGGGTCCACTCTTTGTCTTTAACCCAATTGCTTTTCAACTCGTCGAGACTCTTCCAGAAGCCGACGGCCAAGCCGGCGGCGTAGGCCGCACCCATCGCGGTGGTTTCGGCCACCATCGGGCGGATTACCGGCACGTCCAGGATGTCCGCCTGGAATTGCATCAGCAGCTCGTTCCTCACCATACCGCCATCCACCTTGAGGCCTTTCAGCCGGACGCCGGAATCTTTTTCCATGGCATCCAGCACCTCGCGCGTCTGGTAGGCGGTCGCTTCGAGCACGGCCCGGGCGACGTGTCCCTTGGTGATATAGCGCGTCAGTCCGACGATCACGCCGCGTGCATCCGACCGCCAGTGCGGTGCGAACAAACCGGAGAAAGCCGGAACAAAATAGATGCCGCCGTTATCCTCGACCGTGCGCGCAAGCGCCTCGACATCGGCGGCCTTCGGGATCAGACCGAGGTTGTCGCGCAGCCACTGGACCAGCGCGCCGGCGATTGCGATCGAGCCTTCCAGGGCGTAGACGGGCGGTTCGCCGCCGATCTTGTACCCCAGTGTGGTCAGCAGCCCGCAGGCGCTCGCCACGGGGCGTGGACCGGTGTTCATGAGCATGAAACATCCGGTGCCGTATGTGTTCTTGGCCTCGCCGGGGTTGAAACAGGTCTGGCCGAACAGGGCCGCCTGTTGGTCGCCCAGGTCGCCGGCCACCGGAACGCCCTTCAAGGGCAGGGGCGACCCGCGGGTTGGCCCTACGATTCCATAAACTTCCGATGAGGAACGAATCGTTGGCAGCATGGAACGCGGGATACCGAGCAATGCCAAGTTATTTTCATCCCAGTCCAGTGTTTGCAGGTTCATCAGCAGGGTGCGCGATGCGTTGGTAATGTCGGTAATGTGTTTGCCGCCGGTGAGGTTCCAGATCACCCAGGTGTCCATATTGCCAAAAAGCAACTCGCCCTTTTCGGCCTTGCGGCGGGCGTCGGGAACATTTTCCAGAATCCATTGGATCTTCGGCCCGGAAAAATAGGTCGATAGCGGCAACCCGGTAGCCGCGCGCAGCCGGTCCGGACCGCCCTCCCGGGCAAGGTCGCGGCAGATCGAATCCGTGCGCGTGTCCTGCCAGACAATGGCGTTGCCGACCGGCTTGCCGGTCGATTTTTCCCAGACTACGGCCGTCTCGCGCTGGTTGGTGATCCCGATGGCAGCGATGTCCTTTGGGGATATCCTCCCTTTCTCCAATGCCCCCTTCATCACCTCTTGTGTTCGCTCCCAGATCTCAAGCGGATCGTGCTCTACCCAGCCCGGTTTCGGTAAAATCTGCCGGTGTTCTTTCTGATCCATGGCGGCGATGTTTCCGGCATGGTCGAAGATCATGAAGCGGGTGCTGGTGGTTCCCTGATCAATCGCGGCAACGTATTTCGGCATCAGGCACCTCTTTTCTGAATAAAAAAGTATGTCCGCTCGGCCTGTTTCTCGTCATGGGTACACGGAATGCACCGAGCAGAACCGAAGGCACCGAATGAAGAAACTAATTATTGTTGGAAACCTCTAAAAATCATCATTCGTCTAGAGCTAATCCCGTGCTGCGCTCGGGACAGGCGCTCCAAACTTTCAACAGCGCCCGGCAAAAAAGCCGGGCTTTAAAGCCGGATTTATCCGGCGCTGTTAATAGTCGGGGGATTTATCCCCCCGACGAGCGTACTTTTTCAGAAGTTCCTGTTAAATTATCTCCGAGTGAGTATTTCACTCCATTAGGGTGAAGTGATTCGATCCTCGGCTTCAGCTTTTTGGCCGGGCCCACCGGTTTGCGGAATCCCTGCCGGCGGCAGGCTGCGGGTGGTGACAACGTTCACTCCGCTTCCGCGGTAATCTTCGATCAGGACCGTTCCGCAGACCGCGGGAAGATGGACCAATCGCTGGGCGAGATCTCCGATCAGTCCGGGGATGAGCTCGCGGGGAAGCGGCTTGTCGGTTCGCACGGGAATATAGGGGAACGCACGGGAATCGGTGCGGACGACGGCGGTGACCACCCGCTTGGGAGCGAGCATCTCCTCCCGGCCGTAGGCGTCGCCCTTCGGGCAGCGATTCCCCGTGACGGAGATTTCTCCCTCGGCCTTCATTTCTATCGTAAGCCTGCAACCGATCGGGCAGACGATGCAAACCAGCTCGCGCATCAGCGCCTCCGTGCGAATTGTCCGCCGTGCCGTTTATCCATCCTCATCGAATCGCCACCTCCAGGCAATTCTCCGCGTCGTCGCTCAGCGCGGGGAAATCGGCGGGCCGCAGGTTGAGGCGGATCATCTCCGAGGGCTGCACGTGCGGGAGTTTCCGCTTTTTAAACTCCACCCCGCCGATCTGCAGCGAAAGGACAGCGTCGTTTTTCACAATGAGGGACCGCAGGTAAAGCACGTTCTCCTGCTGCGGAGCGTAGAAGTTAGGCGTCACCGAGCGGACGTTCGCCCCCGCGATCAACCGGAACTGTCGGACGTTTTCTCCGGAAAGATACCGGTTCACCGCTTCTCCGCAGCGCCGCGCCTCCTCGGCGACGTAATCCACGAGGTCGTGGACGTGGAGCACGTTGCCGCAGGCGAAGATTCCCGGAGAGGCGCTCATCAGGTTGGCGTCGACGCTCGGCCCGCCCGTATCGTCGGCCAGCGGAACCCCGGCCTTGCGGGAAAGTTCGTTTTCCGGAATGAGCCCGACCGACAACAGGACGGTGTCGCAATCCAGACGGAAGGTTTTCGCGTAATCCGGCGCGCCGTCGACGAGCGGCGTTACTTCCACGCCGTCCACCCGGTCGCGTCCCGTGATCCGGGAGACCACGTGAGAGATATAGAGCGGAATCGAAAAATCGTTCAGGCATTGCGAGATATTCCGAGCCAGCCCCGAGGGGTAGGGCATGATTTCCACCACGGCCAGCACCTGTGCGCCCACCAACGTGAGGCGGCGCGCCATGATCAGGCCGATATCCCCCGAGCCGATCATGACCACCCGGCGGCCGGGCAGGTAGCCGTCGATGTTCATGAGCCGCTGCGCCAAGCCCGCGGTGAAGATTCCCGCCGGGCGCGTTCCGGCGATGGCCACGTTGCCCCGGTTCCTTTCGCGGCAGCCCATGGCCAGCACCACCGCGCGGCAGCCAAGACGCATCACGCCGTGCGCTTTTGCGCAGGCGGTGACCACAAGCGATGGTTTCTCCCCGGAGATATCCAACACCGTGGCGTTCAGGTACACGTCGATTCCCGAGGTGAGAACTTTGGAGATCAACCGCTCGGCGAACTCCGGTCCGGTGAGATCGGCGCCGAATTCTTGAATTCCAAATCCGTTGTGGATGCATTGCATCAGGATGCCGCCGAGGAAATTTTCCCGGTCGACCATGGCGACCGTCCGGCCGCCTGCGCGCACGGCGAGCGCGGCCGCCATCCCGGCGGCTCCGCATCCGATGACCACGGCGTCGTAGGTTTTCTCGAGCATCAGCCGCCGCTCCCTTCGGGCGCCGTTGCGCCTCCGGCGGCGGCCTGCGCAGTCAGAGGAGCCTCGCCGATTCGGCCGACGACGAGTTCGCTGCCCTTCCCGCGTTTGGTGATGGCCTCGACGGGCAACCCCGTCTCGCGTGCAATGATCGATAGAATCCGGTAGGTGCAGAACCCGCCCTGACAGCGGCCCATGCCCGCCCTGGTGTAAAACTTGATCCCATCCAACGAGATATGCCCCTTATGGATTGCCTCGACCACTTCAGCCTCGGATACGCTCTCGCACCGGCAAACAATATGCGCAAAGGCCCTCTCCCGCCGGGCAAGCTCATCCAGTTCCGCGAAGTTCATCTCGACAACCTTTGGGGAATGTCCGACCGTTGGAACGAAGTCCGGCTTTTCCGTAAGATCGAGACCGTCTTTTTGTAAAAGCTCTTTCACGTATTCCGCGATCGCGGGGGCCGCGGTGAGGCCCGGGGACTGAATTCCCGCTACTTGCACCAGGCCGGGCGCTTTTCGGGAAAGGTCGATGAAGAAGTCGTCCCCCGGGAGGGTTGGACGCAGGCCTGCGAAGGAGGTGATGATATCCCTCTTCGAAATCCCGGGCACCATGCGGGCCGCCAGTGAGAAAACCCGGTCGAGATTCTCAGGCGTGGTGCCCGTGTCGTCCTTCTCCTCAATTTCCACCGCGGTGGGGCCGACCATCATTGTGCCTTCCACCGTCGGGATTACGAGTACGCCCTTGGAGTTCCGCGCGGGGACGGGGAAGATCACGTGGGAGGGAAACCCCGCCGCGTTCTTGTCCAGCAAAAACTCTTCCCCCTTTCTGGGAATGATGTGGAACTCCTCCGCGCCGAAAATGCCCGACACCTCATCCGCGTACAGGCCGGCGGCGTTTACGACCCGGCGCGCTTCATGGGTTTCGCCCTTTTCGGAAACCAACAGCCAGCGGTCGTCCGCGCGCCGCGCGGCGGCGACGCTCCAGTCGGTGAAGAGGCTCACCCCGTTGGCCCGGGCGTTTTCCACCAGAGCAAAGACGAGGCGGTATGGCTCGACGATCCCGCCGGTCGGCGCCCACAACCCTCCCACGACGTCGCCATTCAGTTTCGGCTCCAGGGAGAGGATTCGTTCCCTTCCCACGATCTCGATTTGGGGAACGCGGTTGGCGATCCCTATCATATAGAGTGCTTCCACAGTTTTCAGCTCTTCAGGGGAAAAAGCCACCACAAGGATCCCGACCCTGCGGAAAGGAAATCCCAGTTCCGCCTTCAACCGGTCAAACAGGAAGTTCCCTTGAACTTCAAGACGCGCCTTGAGGGTCGACGGATTGTGGTGAAACCCGGCGTGGATAATGCCCGAATTGGCCTTGGAGACGCCGAAGGAGACATCCGTCCTGCGCTCCAACAAAGCCACAGAGAGTTTAAAGGAAGAGAGCCGCCTGGCGATTGCCGCGCCGGTGACTCCTGCTCCGATGATCGCTACATCGAACATAGGTTTCGACAGATCCCGATTGCCTTTTCCATAGGGGAGATAAATATCCGGTCTTGTCTGTTTCCCTTGTTCCCCTCGCTGATTGGGATTTTGGACAGTATCACTGCGGCCTCGTCCGCTTGGGTGTGGATGATCACGGATAATTTGATGCCGTCATTCGCCCACTCCGCAGCTCCTTATAAAACTGACGCGGGACCCGGAGCCGGTTGTAGCGGAAGAACCAGCGGCGGGACGGGTTCCTGATGGAAGTTGAAATCCACGGTCAAGTTGCCCAATTGCGATGCATTTTCGCGGACATCCGGCCTTGGATCCGGGCGTCCATCCGTTTTTGGATCGAGTCTCTGACCGTTTAGAAAAATATCTTCCATGAATTTAACATAGGCATCGTGGCTGAGAATTTGGTGGTCGATGAATCCCTTTTTCGCATACGGGCTGATGACCAATCCCGGTACGCGCAATCCGTAGCCGTTTTGATCCACCCGCGGGGGCATAACATTATCATAAAAGCCTCCCCAGTCGTCCCAGGAAAGGAAAATGACCGTGCTCCCCCAATCCGGTCCCTGCATTGCGGCATTGATCAGGCTGGTTGTCCAGGCCTGTCCATCACCGACCAGGGCCGGCGGATGTTCGCTGTTTGGTCCGCTGGGGGTGATCCAACTGATGGCGGGTAATTGCCCGTCTTTTGCATCCTGATAAAAGTTGGTCACATCCGTAATATTCTGAAGTTGGCCGTCCTGTTTCACCGTGTCGAAGTAGGGAAGCGGATTCCAGATCCCCGGCGTTTTTGCGTTCTGATTTACCGGCGGACAATCCGCGGCGTCATTTGCACAATCCGGTTGCGTTCCGGTCTGGACATAGTATTTCCAGCTGACGTTGTTTTTAAAAAGCAGGTACGTCAGGTCGGTCCAGGCGTAATCGGGAGCGATACGGTTGAGGGGAGTGGTTTTAAGACCAAGCAAGAAATCCGGGGGAGTCTGAGGGGACTGGAGCGCATTGATGCAACTCATCGGATCCCCCGCCTTGCTGCACCTGGCCGACCATTCGGAAACCATAAACAGGTGTTGGGGAAGGCTCCACGAAGCATTGGGCTCGAACAGCCGGTCCTGTAGGACGAAGTTTTCCGCATACGTCCAGTAGTTGGGGATTTCACGGGCATCATGATAGCCCATCACATCCGTCGCGGAAGAACCGCCGCAATCCGGGTCGTTGGTGTTTTCACAGCCGGCTTTTCCGGCTTCGGCCTGCGCGATAAACCCATCCATCTTGCCGCCGTTAATATCCGCGGTGGAATTTTTTTGTCCGTGAGGACCGCCGTAGTTCTTGGCAGACGTGTCATGATAAGGGTAGACGCACTTTCCGGTCTTGGGATCATTTAAACAGATCGTGAATTGGCCGTTCTGGCGCGGATAACCATCGGCGCCGGGATATGTTCCGAAATAATGATCGAAGGATCGGTTTTCCTGCATGATGATGACAATGTGCTTGATCTTGGAGCGCGCCAGGGCAAGTGTATTTTCGGCCACTGGCAGGGCAGTCGCCGGTGCCGTGGATGATACCGCCATCCCCGTCGGTGTCTGACTGCCGCCGGATGACTCGGTTGCAGCGGGAGAGATTGTCCGTCGAGTAGGAAGCGAACAACCGGCCAACAAGACGAAGGCAATCAAGATTGTTCGGGGTCTCTTTATCATGAGCATATTTCCTTCCATAATTATTTGGGTTAACTATACTCCCAACCCATCCCGCTTTGATTAAGCTATTTTCGAAAAAATCGATCCGTAGCAATAGGGGATAATTTCACCGCGACGTATCATGGATTCGTCCGGATCGTGCGGACGATGCGAAAGGGCGGGATCGGGATCGATTCTACTGGATCCAGAGTACGGATCTGAGCCGCGGTGTGAGTCGTGTCGGTGAAATTATCCGCCACAAGAAGTTCCACGCGGGACGGATGAGGTTTCTAACCCTGACGAGTCGGATCATGCCAGAGCGGCTCCGCGGACGCGTTCTACAAAAAAGGGTTGTTTCTTTCGTGGAGCGGAACACTCGTCCCGACCGCACCGGCCAATACTTCGTAATTAATTACCATTTTTCCCAAACTTGTTCCAGCCGGTAATTCCCATACACCGGCCCGATCACATCCCCGGATGGTTAACGATTATAATCCGCCATGCTGCTTGAAAATTGACAATTGTTATTGCGCGGGACGTAATTTTCCTCGGCATTTTCTTTGCAAGTTTTCTCTTCGACCAGGAGGTTTCATGTCCAATCCCATCCTGATTGCAAAAGGCGAGACCGATATTTTCCTGTTGCCGCAGATGGCCAACCGGCACGGCTTGGTGGCCGGCGCCACCGGAACCGGAAAAACCGTCAGCTTGCAGGTGCTGGCCGAAGGCCTCAGCCGCACCGGCGTGTCGGTCTTCATGGCCGACGTCAAGGGCGACCTC
>Ga0187886_1003729_pt1 | contig 11260 bp, 8 predicted proteins | sample June2016WEW_20_1_FD_133001 | JGI IMG/M metagenome (GOLD analysis project Ga0187886, IMG submission 133001) | Peatland microbial communities from SPRUCE experiment site at the Marcell Experimental Forest, Minnesota, USA - June2016WEW_20_150 | ecosystem: Environmental > Terrestrial > Soil >...
ACAGAACGTTTCCACATCAAAAGCTACCTTTTCTGTCTTCTGCCGTATTACATCTAAAATCCCTCCGCGACAGATTCAGCAAAAATTGCCTTCAAATCGAAAGCGTCCCAAAGCCGCGCATAAGTCCCGTGCGGCCAATTAATTGTAGCCGCCCGGCTACACACGTCTGTATAATCCTATCATTATCATAGCCTTATCCTGCGTTTGATTGTTTCAAACCTTTTAGCAAAACCAAATTATACTTAAGCATTACCCTTTGTCAAACATTTAAAAACACAGAAATTTAGAAAAAAATGTATATAAAGAGTCCTGAAATATAAAATAGGGAGGAGATGTAGAGACGCACAGCCGTGCGTCTGTACGAGTGTGAAAAAAAAATTTTATTTTTTTATAAGTCCTTATTTCAGGTTCTGAAAACATGCTTTAAGTCGTTATTTTATTTTGAAAAATAAGGACTTATGGAAATCCGATTTACAAAAAGCGATCTTTTTTTTGCAAAAGCGCGCAAGTTCTTGCGCAAAATGGAGTTTTTTAATTGTTTGCCCCTGCCTTCGCAGGGGTAAACTCCAGTTTTTGAGGGTCGAGAGGCACGGTTTTTAAGTTAAAAATGGGGTTTTTGGAAAAATTTCGGTTGCAAGTCGTTGCGGGGACAAGTTTTAGTCTAAAAATTGAAAAATTTGAAGAGTTTTGGAAAAATTTGAACGAATTCGCATTTTTTACCCCTGTTTTTACACGATTTTTCACTTTTTTTGATTCGAAATTGGGTAATCCAGAATGTCGGCAATTACTTTAGCCATCCCGATTCGTAGGGACAAATTTTGGGGTTTTTGGCATTCCTGCGAAAATTAATAAAAAATTATCTTGATTTTAAAATAACAAAATATCTAATAGTAATTGGACTCGGCACAGCGGAGAAATTAAAGTCCAAATTATAAAGGAGTTGAGGCATGAAACGGAGAACAATTCTTCCAATTCTTCTGGTGTTAGCGTCTGTCAATAGTGTTTACGCAATCGAAGTGAATTCCAACATCACAACCAATCAAATCTGGACGGCGAATAATACATACCACGTTACCGCAGCCGTTAATGTAACGGCACTGCTGGTAATCGAGCCGGGGACAAGTATTTCATTCAGTTCCAGCGGTGGTCTGATTGTGAATAACGGCGGGACGTTAATTTCGGCAGGAACACCAAATAGCCAGATTCATTATACATCCGACGCCGGTTACGGCTGGGGTGATTATAATTGTGCAATAGAGATACAGGAGACTGCATCGCCTGCTACAAAGATAATATATAATTATATAGATTGCGCTAACATCGCAATTTTAACCAAAAATATTCAGCTTGATACGCCAATACAGAACAATATTTTATTTTACAACAATTTAGGCATAAAGGAATACGGAACACATCATACAGATATTCTAAACAACCTGATTTATTACGGTTATAATGATTATTACTATAGTTATTGCATAAGCATATATATGGAATCTACGACTGGCGGAGCAGACGCCAATAGTTCCATTCTTATTGAAAACAATACGTGCGATTATCAGGATTATGGAATAATGGTACGCGGCACGGCAAATATAAATAATATGGGGCAGGCGAAACTGATTAATAATATTGTTAGTGAATCGGCAGAATACGGTATTTGTATTGTTAACGGTTATATATCAGAAACGGTGTCCAATACAGGTTATTACGGTAATTCTATAAACCAGTATGGATATGATGTTGCAAGAGAATCCAATACTGTGGTAACTACTGTGAATCCTTTTGACGCAGCGGGCTGGCATCTTGTTAATGGGTGCCCGTTTATAAATGCCGGTAAGGAATATATTGAGCAAACGCCTTTAATCGGGACAACAACGAATGTGAACGGCACGCCTGACAGCAATAAGATAGATATTGGTTATCATTATGCAAACTGGAATTACAGCAATGCCGGGACGACGACTTTGCGGGCGGATTTTGATAATAATTACAAAGTAGATTATAAAGATTTGCGTTTCTTTGCCAATTACTGGCTTTTTGATTATAATGAGGCAGAGCAAACATGGTTGTGGGATTATGATAACAGCGGAAAGGTGGATATGCCTGATTTGCGGGTGGTATCGGGATACTGGCTGAGTCCGTTTAACTTTTATGATTTTGCAGATTTTGCGAATCAATGGCAGAAGAAAGTTGACGAGAGATATTACGATTCAAGGCCAGACCTTAACAATGATAAAATTGTTAATTTTAAGGATTTCGCAATTCTTGCGAATGAATGGAGAAAGACGGCGGAGGGAAATCCTGTGATTATGGTTTCTGTATCCGGAGATGTAAATAATATAGTCGGCAGTTTTGAAGTTGACGTGAACAGCAGTGATTTTGCTGGCGGGTACAATTTTATTTTTATGGATGGACAATTGATTGCTCCAATGCAGGAGCTTGGGGGTCAGATTACTATCGACAGCTACAGGTTCCGCAACGGCATTCACAGCTTAAAAGTTGTACATTCAGGATTGAGAGGAATAATCATTTCAGTTGAAAAGTCGGTTACATTTAATAATCCAATTTATTGTTTAAATATCGAAGACCATTTCAATACAAACAGTCATTATCGGATAAGTGGTTTGCATGACGGCAGCAACACGCTAAATGTGGAGATTAAAAATATATACGACCAGGTGATTTGGTCCGGCACAGATAGCGGTGTGGATGTTAATATTGTAGTGCCTGGAACAGTTTTCGGAAGTGAAAATATTTGTGCTATGACTATCAGCGAGATAAGTTCTGGTGGGATGATGGGTTTTATGGAAAAATCTGGAACATTGACAGATACCAGCAATTCGTCTCCAGCCCCTCCAGTTGAAGAAATAAGTTTGACAAGAAAGTTTGATGCAAATGCATGTCCTAATGTAAAGGCGGTAATTATACTTCCTGATACAGACGTGTTTACGGCAAAGAAACCAGCGATTCTTGCATGTGCGCAGGCATTTCAAAATCGACTTGGTGTTGGGTTATGGACTGTACTGTATTATCATGATGTTACTCCTACAAATTTGAATAATCTATTCAGCAGGCCAGGATTAAAATATATCTATTGGTCCGGGCATGCAAATAGCCATGTTGGCAGAAATGAAAGAGCTGGAATTCCTGGAGTTCAAAGGACAAATACGTACTGTTGGAGATTAGTCAGTGAACATACGTTTTGGTGGGATACATATGAACAAATTGGTGCATTTTCATTTACTGCACAGACCTTCTCTGGATATCCAACACTTCCAAGTAACTGGGATTATCGAGGATTTGATTTGTGGGGCATACGTATGAGTGACCATTCCGACCGCATGGCCGACACATCGAACAAAAAGATAGTTTTTGTTGACGGATGCCTTAGTGCTCTTTTTACGGATATGGCTCAGGCATATGGAGTGTTTTCGTTGCAAGGCGCAAGCAGTCTCGACCAAATTTATATTGGATGGGACATAGCTACTATTCCATCATCTGAACCAATTGGGGAGTGGTTTTTAGGGGATACAGTAAATGGGATTAAAATGTTCTGGGAGCGGATGGGAACCTATAGTAGTATGACTAACAATGTCTGGGCTGCATTCCATTATGTAGAAGTAAATGGAAGTTCTCAAACGCGTAAGACTCTCTTTGGTTTAAATTCTCTCTTTGATGGTGGCGATGGGGACGACCATATCCGAATAATGGGAAGAGGTGGTGTAAACCTCAATCAAATAAGATTAGAACCATAATTTTTTGGGAGATATACTCATGAAAAAGTTAATATTCTTAATTTTAATGATTACTGGCATATTCTTTTTATCTTCCTGTTGTTCCCGCACTCCTTATTTGCTTACAGGAAAGACAGCGGAGATAAAGAATATAACCCTTGTATCTGTTATTTGGTACAAGCCCGGAAAAACAGGATGGGAAGTAGTTAAATCTTGGGACACCAATGATTCTGAGATGAAAACTATTAGACAACTTCTCATGGATGCCAAGGATGAAGGCAAATTGCCATGGCATCGGTGGTATAAGCTTAGTTTGTTTTTCTATAACGGCCTTCCTGAGCATTTCAAGCTCAAAGAAATCACTTTTGACTTAAAAAAGGTTTCAGAAAAAAAAATACTCTTTGAAGGATCTGCCGGAGCAAGTTACGAACTAGGTAATCTTCTCTCGAAATATGAGTTTGTAGAAAAAGATTCAGAATTGTCCCCTGGGATGAAAGATATGATCAGGCAGTCAAAGGAAGCTCAAAGGAAGGCAGTAGAGGTTTTGAAAGAGAAAGAAAGAGAAAAAGATCCCAATCAGCCATCGCAAAAACGTTCAGAATAATGGCGGAGCGGGACAGGCGCATAAAATTTATTCTACAACGCGGAGTTCGGAAAAACCTGCCTCGAACATATTATATACGTCCATTAGTTCGCCGTTGTAAAGGCGGATGCAGCCGCGGGAGCTTTTTGTGCCGATTGTCGCTTCATCGTTTGTGCCGTGAATTGCGATGCCCTCTATGCCGCGAGTCCTGCTATCTGTTCCTTCGAGAGAAATCCAGCCTGAGCCGAGCGGATAATCGGCGTCTTCAGCATGATATGTTTTTCCGGTGTCCGGGTCTGTCCATGTCGGCTTAATCATTTTTCCGCCGACTTTTGCCCGCCACAGTCCGACAGGCGTTTCGCGTCCATCTCTGCCAATACCAATTCTGTAACTTTTTACAAAAACATTCTGCAGATAAAGGTCCATCGTAAACGAAGATTTATAAACTATCGCGTGGAAGGGGCCCTGAGCAACTTTTATTACCTGGTCTGCGCGAAGACCCTTGTCGCTGGCGATATTATTTATTTTCATAAGAAACTGATACGGCACTTTGCATTTGGCCGCGATTTGAGCGAGCGAATCGCCGGGCTGGACCTTATAACTCGAGCATAGGTCGTCGCCGAGCTGAATCGTCTTTGTGAAGAGCCATTGGTCGGCAAGGGTGGTCAACTGCGTTTTAACCGTTGCTCTGACAGAGTCGGGCAGCGGCGACATATTAAGAATATCGTTATAAGAGTTCCTTGCGACTATAATCTTGCCACTGTCGGCATCGTTTTGTGCCTGTTTAAGCAAATCTATCACGTGCGGGCTTGCGCCGCTGTTTGTATCAGTTATGGCTAAGCCAGTTTTGCCGGGCTTTGCAGTTTTTGCGGTCTGCTGAGTTGTATCTGTAACAGGCGCAGTATTCTGGATAGCTTTTTTCTTTTTGCCGAGATAAAAATAGAATGCAACCGCGGCGATAATAAGAATAGCGATTAGAGAATAATAGGTTATTGTTTTATTTCTGTTTGGTCCGTAATGGGAAATTGCCATTTTAATAATCCTTAATAAAAAACTCCTGTCGCTATCGCTCCAGGCTCTGATTTAATAATCCTTAATAAAAACTCATCGCCGTTCCGGCGACGGCTAAACAACTAAATATTATTTTTTATTGAAATATGTTACTCCCTCGTCTGTAACGAGCATATCTACCGGCCGGTCATGTTCCGTTATCGGCACGCTATCCAATAACTGCTCGGAGAAACTGAAACCGCATTTTATAGCGCGAAGTTTTTCATTCGAGAAAAATCTGTCGTAGTACGAGCCGCCGCGTCCGAGGCGATTGCCTTTGATGTCAAATGCCATGCCCGGCGTTACAATCAGGTCGATATCTTCGAGCAGAACCGGCGTGCCTGTTACGGGGTTTCGAAGGCCGCCTGCTTCGGTGGCGATTCCTGTTTCGAGAGAAGTTATCTCGACAGCTATCATATGCCTCTGCTGCCAGGAAATTTTGGGCACTGCGATTGTCTTGCTGTGCTGCCACGAATAGAGAATAAAATTTGCTGTGTCTGCCTCGTGAGGAAGCGAAAGAAATGCCATAATCGTGTTGGCACTATGAAATTCAGGCGTCTCAATCAGGAGTTTGCACGCCTTTTGACTTTTGTCTATCCGCTGCTGGTCAGTCATCCTGCTTAGCTGCGTTCTTATTTGCTGCCGAAGCTGCTGTTTGTCGTCCATTCAGTATCCCTCCGTTGGATTCGTCCCATTAGAAATTTTCCTTTTTATTACACATTCCGTTGATTTACAGTTTCTAACGGGACTCGTAATCAGGACTTTACCTCTTTTAACATATTTTCGAGCTTTTGCAAATATTCCTTCATAATTTTTTCTCTTCCCCGCTCCGTAGGGCTGTAATAGGCCGTTTTGCCCGGCAGATACTCCTGCGGCACAAATCCCTGGGGCGAATCGTGCGGATATTTATATTCCGCGCCGTAACCCTGCTTTTTCGCACCTGCATAGTGGGAATCCTTCAAATGCTTGGGTACAGGGATGGTCCGTTTGGTTTTTACATCGCTCAAAGCCGACCATATTGCCTTTGCCGAGGCGTTCGACTTTGGCGCACAGGCGATATAAATCGCCGCCTGGGCAAGCGGAAGCTGAGCCTCGGGAAATCCAACAAATTCCGATACCTGAATCGCTGCGGCAGCGAGAACCGTAGCCATCGGGTCGGCATTTCCAACATCTTCAGCCGCGCAAACCGCTATTCGGCGGGCTATAAATCGTGGGTCCTGTCCGCCGGCTATCAGTCTTGCCAGCCAGTAAACTGTCGCGTCCGGGTCCGAGCCTCGCATACTTTTCTGCAATGCGCTGGCAAGGTCGTAATGTGAATCGCCCGTCGGGTCGAACACGATTGCCTTTTGCTGGATGGATTCTTTGGCGACTTCAATATCGAATTTAATCGACTCTACTCCTGAATTTTTTTGAGACATTACTCCGATTTCAAGTGCCGTCAATGCTTTTCGACCGTCGCCGTCGCTCATTATCGCGACATATTCCAACGCCTCGTCCGTTGCGCGAACATTTAAACTGCCCAGGCCTCTTTTCCTGTCTGCCAGCGCTCGTTTAAGCAGTTCCATAATTTCGGATTTCTCCAAAGGCTTAAACTCAAAAATTGTGCTGCGGGAAATCAAAGGCGAATTGATTGCGAAGTATGGATTCTCGGTCGTCGCACCAATAAGAAGGATTACGCCGGTTTCGACATCATTTAAAAGGACATCCTGCTGGGCACGGTTAAATCGGTGAATCTCATCTATAAATAAGACGGTTTTTCCGCTGCTGGTTATTAGTCTGTCTCTTGCCTGTTGAATAATTGCTCGAATATCAGCGACACTGGCAGCGGGGGCGCTTAAGTAATGAAATTTCGCGTTGACTATATTGGCGATTATCGTTGCAAGCGATGTTTTTCCTGTGCCGGGCGGGCCGAAAAATATCAGGCTGCTAAGCGAACCTGCGTCAAGCATTCGCCGCAGGAGTTTACCGGAGCCGATGAAGTCTTTTTGGCCGGCAAATTCGTCCAGAGTCTGCGGCCGCATCCTTGCCGCAAGCGGAGCGTTTGACTGGAGTTGCGCCTTTTCCATGTCCGAAAAAAGCGAATTATTTTTCCCTGTTTCTGCCATAAAATACCATTATACCGCCTGATATTTTAAATTTCCAATCTCGATTTTAGATTATCCTGCCTTTGCTTCTTCCTTGCTCGGCAAAAGTTTAACGCTACAATCCATATCCGGCTGTTTTAAAATCAGATTTTAGGAAATGTTTTTATGGAACGTAAAAATTGGTCGAAAGCATCTGAAATAGAATTAATCGAATATATTCAGCAGCAGCATTTTATATTGAGAGAAAAATTACAGAAATTACAAACGCTGCTCCAGATCGCAGCCGAGCTGCATAGGGAAGAGTTGAGCGGTATATTAAATTCTTTACAGGAATTTTTCCCCGACTTTAAGACTAAATTGGAAAAACATTTTGTCAGTGAAGAGCAGATACTCCTGCCTTATATTCGTCAGATGGTTGATTTTAATAATAATCGGGGTCCCAAACCCCAGTTTCACTCCGGCAGCATAAAAAATCCTATCAGCCAGATGGAATACGAGCATGACCTGACTGAAAATGTTATGCTGGCTAAAATTCGCACTATAACTAACAATTATCAGCTGCCGCCCAATTGCGGCGATGCCCCGAAAGCTCTTTATGACGGCCTGAAAGATATTGAAACAAATCTCAGCGAACACATTGGTATTGAGAATAATATATTATTTAAATTAGCTATAGAATTAGAGTTGAATTTAATGCACAAAAAATAAACGGATGCCGAGGGGCCGCTATTTATCCATCCACTAAATTGAAATTTTTACTCTTTTGTTTCTGCTGAAAATCTTTCCGCTGTTTGCAGTCCGGCGGCAACCTCAGGTATAATTCCTTTGCGGACATATATCGGGTGAACCAGCTTGCGGATAGCCGGCAGCTTTTTGGCAAAAAACAGCATAATTATAAAACTTAAAATTCCGCTAATCAGCACAGTATGCGGGGCCCCGATATGCTCGGCCAAATATCCGCTAAGCAGGCTGCCGAATGGAGCCATTCCTATAAATGCCATTACATGAAGGCTCAGCACTCGGCCTCGCATATGATCGTCAACAATCGATTGAAGAATTGTGTTTATTGATGCCAATTGCACCATTATTCCATATCCCGGCAGTGCAATCAGTAATATCGACAGCCAGATGTTTCTCGAAAACGAAAAACCGATAACTCCTGCTGAGAAAATGCCTGCTGCCGTAACAACGACCTTCTCCAGTCCGTGGACAGTTTTCCGCCTTGCAAGGAGCAGTGCACCGATGAATGCGCCGATACCCGTTGACCATAATAGAAGACCATAAGTTTGCGGCCCCCCATGCAAAATGCTCTTAGCAAAAACAGGTAATAAAACCGCGTACGGCATCGAGACAAAACACATAGCTGCCGTGTATAAAAGAATCGAGCGTATCGGCATAAAACCAAACGCGTAAGACACTCCGTCCTTAATGCCGGAAAGCATAGCACCGTTATGTTTTGTTTGGGTACTGTGCGTCAGCCTCATTGCGGCCAGAGAGTAAATAACAGCAATGAAACTTATCGCGTTAATAAAGAAACAGGATGCTTCGCCGACTTGAGCAATTAAAAAGCCTGCTACCATAGGCCCGATTTGCCTTGCAAGATTGAATATCAGAGAATTCAGTGCAATAGCATTAGGCAAATCTTTTTTATCGTCAACCATTTCCACGACAAAGGCCTGCCGTGTCGGCATATCGAAAGCGTTTACTATCCCCAGCAAAATAGAAAGCAGAATAATCTTCGGTATTGTTACGATATGAAAAGCGACAATTAAGGCAAGGGCAAAAGCCTGAATCATCGCCATGATTTGAGTGATGATGACAATTCTCCGTCTCGGCCAGCGGTCGGCGAAATCTCCGCCTATCAGGCAGCCGAGCAAAATGGGAATCTGACCGCTGAATGAAACAAGGCCAAGATAAAATTCTGAGTTGGTCAGCCTGTACACCAGCCACCCGAGCGCAGCCTGCTGCATCCATGTGCCGATTACCGATATGCCCTGACCGGCAAAAAATAGTCTATAATTTCTGTGTTTTAAGGCTCGCAGTATTAATTTTAAATTACTCGCCGACTGCGAACCATTATTTTCCGTTGTCATTTTTAATCCTAATCCGGTTCCAATTAACCGAAAGTATTCTGCAAAGGGGGGATTATAACACACATCGCCTTTGAAAACTATTGTGCTTAATTTAGTATACTCCTTTTTGACGAGAGGGGCAATTGTGAATATGAGGTTTGAGCCTTTACTTATCGGACTATACCTTAAAAAATCCACAAATTTCATGAGAAAAATAAGCGTGTAATTATTTATATTTAAAGGACTTATTGATATTTAACGATAATTGGGTTGAAAGAGCAGGTTTTTATTTGACTTTATATGAACGATAATTCATAATATGAATAGTGGCTCATATCTCATGGATGATACCCATAATTAAGAATAAGGAATATTTTATGGCTAATGTTGAAATGACAAGGAAAGAAAGAGAAAAACTGATGCATAAAGATGCTATCCTTAATGCATCAGTGCGTCTATTTTCCGAAAAAGGATTTCATAATGTTTCTATGCAGGATATCGCCGAGGAATCTGAGTATGCCGTGGGGACTCTTTACAATTTCTTTCAAAGTAAAGAGCAGCTTTTTGCAGAACTAATGAGTAATTGCGCTAATAAAATTTATAATACGATTTGGCCCATTTTGGAAAGTAATCTGCGTGAAGACGAAAAGCTTAGGACATTAATGCGTGGATACAACAAAATGGTTGAAGAGAATCTCGAATTCATCAGGCTGTATATTTCCGAATTCGGCACTTTAACACTGATTCTGCCGCATGACAGTCACTCTGACAAAATTATGCATACTATTGATGCGAGGTTTACAGAGGTAATAAAATCCGGCATCAAAAATAAAATATTTCGTCCTCTTGACGGAGAAATTGTTGCAATCGCGTTTCTGTCGACCGTCAGAGCTTTTATTTTAGAATCTTCGAGGAATTATGACAAAGTGAAATTAGAACAGGGTCTTGCAAAAATCGAACATCTGTTCATCGATTCATTGCTGATGCCGGAGAATCGCGACAATGGTTAGAACAATGAATAAAATATTGGTTGTCGGGTCGCTGTCTTTAATTTTCATTGCCGGATGCAGCCATTTTAACGGAAGGGCGGTTAGGGAAAAAAACGCAAAAGAATATCGCAGTAATCTTGTAGGCGAAACTAACGAAATTCTTTCGACTAAACAGTCTTTTGGACTTAATGACTGCATTTCAATTGCTTTACAAAATAATCTGCAGATTAGAGCGTCGCAGATTCAGCAGAAAATAGCAAAGCTCGAAAGAAAAGTTTCCTTTGCCAACTTTCTGCCCGCTGTAAACCTCGACTATACTTCTACAAGATGGAGCCAACAGCCGAAAATAATGTCCGGAGGGAGTCCTGTTGCCATGCAGGACCAGTCCATAAGAGATATCACCTGGCAATTCCAGATGTCCATATTTGACCCATCTACATGGTTTTTATATGCGATGCACCAGAGAGGTGAGGAAACTGCCCAGATTGTTACTAAATACACGGCGCAGTTGACAGTTCTCGATGTTGTCATCAATTATTATCACTGCTTGATGCTGCAGCAGGAATTGCAGGCTTTGCATAGCCAGCTCGATGCGGCCAAAGAGCTCGAAAAAGAAACCGGCCAGCTTTATAGCCAGGGCCAGGTCGTCGAATGGCAGTATCAGCAGACTCAGGTTGCTGTTCTTTCGCGTCAGACAGACTTTAATCGAACTGATTATGCCTTGAAACAGGCTTATGCCGATTTG
>Ga0187886_1003731_pt1 | contig 11254 bp, 15 predicted proteins | sample June2016WEW_20_1_FD_133001 | JGI IMG/M metagenome (GOLD analysis project Ga0187886, IMG submission 133001) | Peatland microbial communities from SPRUCE experiment site at the Marcell Experimental Forest, Minnesota, USA - June2016WEW_20_150 | ecosystem: Environmental > Terrestrial > Soil >...
ATGGTGGCCGGCACGGAAAGGTATTTTCAGATTGCGCGCTGTTTCCGCGACGAAGATACGCGCGGCGACCGCCAGCCGGAATTCACCCAATTGGACTTGGAAATGAGCTTCGTGGAGAGGGAAGACGTGATGAAGCTGAACGAGGCGCTGCTCATTGATATTGTGGGCAATCTTTATCCGGATAAAAAAATCCAGGAAATTCCTTTCCCGCGTTTTAGTTACAAGGAGGCGATTGAGAAATACGGCACCGACCGGCCGGATTTGAGGAAAGACAAAAACGACCCGAACTTGCTGTCTTTCTGCTGGGTGGTTGATTTCCCGTTTTTTGAAAAAACGGATAATGGCAGCTGGACTTTCACACATAACCCTTTTTCTGCGCCGAAGCCGGAATTCATGAAAGACCTAATGGAAAAGAAAAACATATCCGGAATAATCACGAATCAGTACGATATTGTTTTGAACGGCTGGGAGATCGGCGGGGGAAGCATCAGAAATCATCGGCCGGAGGCCTTGGAGAAAGTTTTTGAGATAATGGGTTTTGAGCCGGAAAGGATTCAAAACAATTTCGGCCATATGCTGGAGGCCTTGAGTTTCGGCGCGCCTCCGCACGGTGGAATCGCCTGGGGTTTGGACCGGCTCACGATGATATTGGAAAACGAGCCCAATATCCGCGAGGTCATCGCGTTCCCCAAGACGGGCGACGGCAAGGATTTGATGATGGACGGCCCGTCGGATGTCTCAAAGGAACAACTTGAAGAACTGCATATAAAAATAAATAAAAAATAAAACGAAAATGCAAAAAGAAAAAACATTGGTTTTGATAAAGCCCGACGGCGTGCAAAGAAACCTGGTCGGAGAAATAATCCACCGGTTTGAGCGCACCGGTTTGAAACTCATTGCCATGAAGCTCGCCCTCGCGACCAAAGAACAGGCCCTTGAGCAATATAAGAAAAACGAAGAGTGGCTTAAGAAAAAGGGAGGGCAGCGGGTTGAATTCCTTAGGGCAAGCGGAAAGAAGGTTGAAAAATCGGCGCAGGAGTACGGAATAAACATAGTGAACGCGAACGTGAATTTCGTGACGGCCGGCCCCGTCGTTTTAATGGTCTGGCAGGGGAACAAGGCGGTGGGCATCATAAAAAAGATCGTTGGCGGCACCGAACCTCTGACTTCGGACGTCGGCACCATCCGCGGCGATTTCACGATAGATTCCTTTGAAATCTCGGACGCGAACGAGCGTTGCGTGCGGAACGTCATCCATTGCACCGACAATCCCGAGGAAGCGGAGCGGGAAATAGCGATCTGGTTCAAACCCGAAGAGCTTTTGAATTACCGCCTGATGAACGAAGTAATTCTCTACGACGTCAATCTGGACGGCATTTTAGAATAATTTTCACCTCAAATTATGGCTTCAAAATTTATCCATATGGATAAATTTTGAAGGTGTTAAAATAATCAAATGGCGAAAACATCAAAAGACGCGAGAAAACACATAGGAGCGCTAAGCGACCTATTTCGCGATTTTAATATGGTGGCTAACGTTGTTGTTGAAGAATTTCTGCGCAAACAAAAAAAGAGAAAACATCTTAAGCAAAGCTTAAGGAGATTGGTCAAGAAAGGTTTTATTGCTGATACTGGTCAGGGGTATGAACTTACCCATAAAGGGGAAAGGTTTTTTGGGAAATTTTCCAAAGAGGAAGATAAGCCAACGTTTTCCGGAATCTGGGACGGTAAATGGAGATTAGTGACTTTTGATGTTCCATGTAAATTCGACACTAAACGTCAAAAAATAAGGTCTCTGTTGAAAGAATTTGATTTTTACCAGCTTCAGAAAAGCGTTTGGATCTGTCCGGCGTCTCTTTCGGAGAAATTTTTGGGGTTGATGATTAATGAAGAATTGGATGGATATTGTAAGGTTATGATTGTAGATGTGCTTGAGGGTGACGAAGAGTTGAAAAGGCACTTTAGGATCGCATAAACAATGGCTTCAATATTTATCCATATGGATAAATATTGAAGGTGGGGATAAGTTGGTGTTTTGGGCATTGAATTGGAATGGAGCGAACGGTTAAAATAAAACTGATTTGAGAGCGGAAAAACAAAGAGCGTTTTTTTCCGCTCTTTTATTTTCTAAAAATTCAAAAACATGGAAGAACAAAATCAGGCAGTAGGGGTGAGTAAAAAGAAAGTGGGCATTATCGTTATGGCCGTCGCGGCGCTTGTTTTAATTATTGGCGGGATTTTTATTTGGGAGAATTACTTCAGTGCAGATGCTGAGCGGAGCAGGCAATTGCGGGAAAATTACGATAAGGCCGAGGCGGCAATGAGTGCGTTTTAAAATAGAGGTTCGATTCCTCCCGGGTCTACAAAATATCCCTTTTAGGTAAAAATACCCATCTTATCAGGCGGGTATTTTTGTTTTATAATAAGCATCTAAATCTAATAAGGGTAGACTACATTTAATTCCGTAATAGAGCTAAAATTGAAAAATGTCCAATTTTCCTGACGTTAATTCATCCGAAGAAGAAATTGTTACCTTTTGCCAGCAAGAAGCTGGCGGAAACCCAGGTGTAGGAGTCGGACATGAAATGCGCTTGAATTATGGGCTAAATTTATTAGCGCATAAACAGCAACAAAAACTACTCGCTAATCAAGACAATTCCAATCGTAATTTAATTTTCTGGACAAAGATTCTAGCCTTGACGACTATTGGCTTGGCAATGGTTACTGCTATTCTAGCTGGCATTACGTACCAATCCAGTCAACGTCAAATCACTTTAGAATTACTCCCTTCTGTAGAAGCAAATTACGATGCAGGTAGTGCCGTGATTAATGTCATAAATCGAGGCAGGGGGAACTTATACATTTGGGGGGATAAATTTGGAAACGGATCTCCTGTTATAGATAATTTTGGAGTGCTTTTTGGTCCCGGAAGCACCTTTCATATTCCAGTTGATAATTTAGAAATGACAGCAGCCATAAAATCTTCTATGCGGGATGCAACATCGACATTTATTAATTTTGAGATTTATTTTAAAAACCAAGACGAAACAAAATTTGTATCTAGAAACGCCCTCTCTATTTTTGAACACAATGGGACAACAGAAATCGATAGCCAAACTAGATCTATAGATCAAGTTGATTGGTAAACATTAAATGCTTACCAAAGACCAAGAAAAATGGATTAATCATCTTTCTAATGATGACACAATAAAAATCGTTCCTTTTGATCCGCGCAGCCAAGAAGAGTTTGAACAAGTAAAGTCGTTGATTCAATCTAAAATCGGCTCAACGGTCAGAGTTGAACATCGCGGGGCGACCAGTCTTGGTATATCTGGCCAGAACGAGATTGATATTTATGTTCCGGTACCGGGAAATCTTTTTAATAGCTTTATAATCAAACTTTCAGAATTGTTTGGAAAACCTCATAGTCATTATCCCTTAGAAAGAGCGCGGTTTATTGCTTCTGATGATGGAAAAAGAATTGATGTTCATCTCGTGAATGAAGGGCATGCTAATTGGTTAAATAGTGAAAAATTTGAGAATTATCTTAAGATACATCCGGAAACCCTGGAGGAATACAGAATACTAAAAGAATCGGGCGACGGACTTAGTATTAGAAAATATTACCGGAGTAAGGCAGAATTTATTAATAGTGTTTTGGAGAAAGCATAAAACAACGGTCGTCTGGACTCTTTTTATTTTCCATTCAGGCAGCTTTTCCCATCTTCCTTTCATCCCTCCTTTCGTTTACACTAGAAATCAAAGAATTAAAGATCAATTCAACGAATGATTTTATGTCTTTAAGGTCATTTTCGTTCCAATTGGTTCTCATTAAGGCTACAAAATCTATCTATTAAGCAAAAACACCCACCTTACTAAGTGGGTATTTTTGTTTTATAATTTTAGAAAATGAAGAACACCTATTTTCCACCAGAGTTTAAAAAAGGGCAGTTTACTTGTCCTTATTGTGGAGTTTTGGCAGATCAAACTTGGCAAGATATTGTTATGGCCTCTGTTACCAAAGAGTTTGATAAAATTTGGGTTTCACGTTGCACAAATAGAAATTGTCAACGTGAGTGTCTTTGGATCGGAGGTAAGATGGCTATTCCGGATATGGAAGGAGTTTCGTATCCAAATGAAGATTTAAATCAAGAAATCCAAGAAGATTATATGGAAGCTCGATCGATTTTATCTCGCTCACCTAGAGGTGCGGCAGCATTATTAAGACTTTCGATCCAGAAACTATGTAAGCAACTTAGAGAGTCAGGTAGAGATATTAATGCCGATATAGCTTCCTTAGTTAAAAAAGGACTCAGACCAAGCATACAAAAATCGTTAGACATTGTAAGAGTAACTGGCAATGAGTCAGTTCATCCTGGTGTTTTAGACATGAAGGATAATCGTGAAATTGCATTAAAATTATTTGATTTAGTCAATCTGATTGCAGATGTCATGATTTCTGAGCCTAAACGAGTTGACGAACTTTACGAGTCTGTTATTCCGGAGGGAAAGAAAAAAGCGATAGTAGAACGCGACACCCCCCATTAAATGACTGAATTTCTCAAAAAATATAAAAAAGGGTTAGTAATTATCGGCATCATTATATTCTTCATTATCACCCTGAGTTTATTAGGTGGTAATTCATCTATATCAAATATTCCACAGTCTCAAAATACAAACTCGGCACAGATCACTAATATTCTCTCGCAGCCGACCAGCACTACTAGTAGCAATAGTAGCAATCTTTCAAATAATAATACCTACGTAAACTCCGCAGGAAATACAGTTCACTCTCCGGCATATACAGAAAACGGAAGTGCTCCTACTAATGCCTCAGCGCAATGTCGAGATGGGACGTATAGTTTCAGTCAAAGTCGAAGTGGTACCTGCTCACATCACGGCGGAGTAGCGAAGTGGCTATAACAAACGCCATTAATTATTTTAATATGGGACTTGATAAAATAAGCAATAAATTAAATATCAAAGATTTTCGAAGATTCAGATGGTTTTTCTGGATTCTAATTTTAAGTTTGCTGTTCCTCGGTTATATATTTCTTAATCAAGAGAAGTTTTTCTACAGCTCCGATATTAATGGCGATCATTATTTGTACAGATTTTTATGGGTGTTGCCATTCTCATTTATAGGGTTCGCCTCACTTATTTTGATGGCTGCAAAGAATGGTCGTGTAAAAGATGATGCGCCGTGGTCCTCTTATGTATTTTCTTATTTCCTAAGATTAATCGCTTTTTCGTTAATTATATTTTCGGTTTTGCATATATTTGAATCTACTTCCAACTATTTATATTATTTCTTTTCAGCAGGGTTGGGTTTATATGTTGGCTATAAAATCGATGCTATTAAACTTGAGGATATTAATAAACCAAAGTAAAATTTCTATCTCTTATGCAAAAATTAACAAAAACTCTTGGCGATATCGCGAAAATTTCTACTTTTCTAGCAATAGCCGCTCTGGTGTCAGGTTTTTTAATTTGGAATATTTATCTTGTCCGATTGGGTTTTTACGAATTTAATCTGATTCAAGCGAGATATATTCATGCTGGAATTACGTTTCTTACCTTAGTTACTCCAATCATTTTTTTAATTTTATGGATCGTACGGCTCCTATCTAAAAAATTTCTATCTATCACAAAACCTGGATTATATGCGGTTTATTGTTATTTCGGGATCGTGTTTTTTCTCCTTTTGATACCTCTGTATACTTTTCTTGTTTTCCCGCGCATTTCACAGGCCTGGGGAGGAGCGCAACCCAGGGTACTTGGGATTATTGCCTCGGAGCCCGATATAGCATATTTGGCTAATTTTGGTATAAAAAATGCATACCCCCTTATAACTGGGAACCTATGTATAGCTTACGAAAATCAGGAATCCGTAATAATTCTTTTAGAGGACAGGGTACTTTTTCTTAAAAAAGATAACTTTAAAGGCTTTAATAGTTTACCTGCCAAAACAAGAGATGAAGCAGCGAGTGAATGTAGTAAACGAGCAATGGGTTGGATATTGAATCAGGGGGAGTGGGCCAAATAAAAATATTCTCTTCAAGCAACTCTTCCATATTTCCTTTTGTTTATCTAATAAAATAACAAGAGGTTTGAATTTTGTTGAGAAAACTGTCTCGCAGGCCGAGCGGGCAGGTGTCTGCCTACGGCAGACGAGCGAGGCCGAGAGCAAGTGCAAATTCCTCGCTGGGAAATTTGATAACGTGTTTTCGAAACGAAATTCAAACCCCGCACACCAAACCCTACTGGTCTGAGAACGCGGGGAAGGACGCGAGTTTTTACATATCGCATTAGAGTTTTTGACAAAACCCGCCCAAAAGCTCTATTGTGAACCCAGTTGTTTAGAAAATGATTTAGAAAACAAAATCACCTCTTGAGAGGAGGATTGTAAAATGCTAAAAAAATCCGAGATTAAACCGGGCGTTATCTTATGCTGGGGGATAGATCACCCAATCAACAAATTCTCAATAGATTATTGGTCGGTTTTGGAAGTTGGTGAATTGTCTTTCAAGATTGAACTGTTGGGTGGAGTAAACGAGGTGAAAGAAATTCATTTTGATTCAGAGTTTTTCTCCCGCATGAAAATCTCCAATTCCGAGGAAGTATTTTTATCCTTTGTTAAAATGGAGAAAAAATTCGCTGAGGAAAGAATCGCAAAAAAGCGGGAACTGGAAGAATTTGAATCAAAATATCAGGAATTCCATGAAAAGGTAATGGAATTCAAGCGCAGGTTCAAACCTAATTCAAATCTCGCTTCGCAAGCGGCATAGCTATTAACGCCATAAGCGTGGGCCAGTTCAGATGTTTTTTGAACTGGTTTTTATTTAACGGGGATAATTCCGCAATGAAAACCGCAAATTGACAAGAAGACGGTTGTGTGCTATGTTTTTACCAGAAATAAGTTCAACAGAACTTTTAACATATTTGGAGGACGTATGTCATACGGTGGAAGTTGTCCAAAATGTCGTGTCACATTAAAGAATGGGGTATGTCCAGAATGCTTTGTGGACTATAACGAAAAAGAGGTTCAACCCGAAAAAGTCGTGAAAACACGCACGATTCATCTCAAAAATGGCACAACCATAAAAGTCGGACCCCGACCCGCTGTGGATTATCACTACTAACCAACATTTTAACCCATACACCAGGCACGGTGGATGGTCCTCCTCTCCGGAGTGGGAATAACTCCCAAGTCTTGAACCGCTCCGGAGCCCTTATTATTATCCGGTCCCCTGCGTACTTTCTCCGTGAACCCCCTTACTCACGGAATTTGTACCTCCGATTAGGGATTGGTAAAAGCGCTAACTCTGCTTCATAGAGAGAAGGCGCTTTTTTTCTGTTAGAATTAATGAATGGATCCCGTTAGAAATAAGCCGCCCCAAGTGGCTGCCGCCATGCCTTCGGCAGGGCGGATTTCTAACGGGATGGAAATAATCGCGGTGCTTCACAACGTCCGGAGTTTGCACAACGTCGGTTCCATGTTCAGAACGGCGGATGCGGCCGGCGTCTCAAAAATTTATCTCTGCGGCATCACGCCCGCTCCGACAGACAGGTTTGGAAAAGTGATTCCGCAGCTTGCGAAGGTGGCGCTCGGCGCCGAAAAAACCGTGCCTTGGGAATCGGTGAAATCGCCGCAGGCCGTTTTAAAACTCATTAAAATTTTAAAGAAAGAGGGATATAAGATATTGGCCATTGAACAATCTGAAAAATCGATTCCATATTACCAACTAAAAGCTAAAAGCTCACAGCTAAAAGCTGTTTTAATAATGGGAAATGAGGTAAAGGGTCTGCCCAAAAGCATTCTTAAGAATGCCGATAAGATACTGGAAATCCCCATGCAGGGAGATAAAGAATCGCTGAATGTGAGCGTCGCTTTCGGTATCGTAATTTTTGGTTTATTATATAGATAATCCTTATGTATTTCCCGAAAAACGTCCTCAATATTGTGATTTTTACGGTGGGCTTCATGGCCGGGATAACCGTCGCCACGCTTTATTACCTGAATCACATTGATTCGGCTACGAACAAGGTAAATATAAAAATCGGCGAGCAATACATAGTAGCGGAGATGGCAAAAACGGAGGCCGACAGGCAAAAAGGCTTGGGCGGGCGGACGAGCATCGGATTGAATGAAGGGATGTATTTTATGTTTGACGAGCCGGGGGTTTACAGCTTCTGGATGAAGGATATGAAATTTCCGATTGACCTGGTGTGGATTTCAAACGGCAAGATTGTCGGTTTTGAAGAAAATATGCAGCCGCCAGCCGACCCGAACGCGCCGGATTCGCAACTTAAAAGTTATTTGCCGCTGGAGCTAGTGGATAGGGTGCTGGAACTTCACGCTGGGCGGGTGGCTCTCTTTAAAGCCACCGTGGGCGACAGCGTTTTAGTAAAGCCCCTCGTCCCGGGCATTCAGGCCGCCCAGCAAAATCAGCCGGTTGTTTATTAGTTTTTCGGATTTATAATTTACTTATGGCTAAAGTTGCAATAAACGGTTTCGGGAGGATTGGGAGACTGTTTCTAAAACAAGCGCTCGGTCAAAAGGGATTGGATGTAGTCGCGATAAATGATTTGGGCGATATTGAAAATCTCGCCTATCTTTTAAAATACGACACGGTTTACGGAAGATATGAAAAAGAAGTGGAAGTGAGCGGTAAAAATCTTATCGTAGACGGCAAAAAAATTCTTTTTCTCCAAGAAAAAGACCCGGCGAAACTTCCGTGGAAAGAACTGAAAATTGACGTTGTGGTGGAGGCCACGGGCGTTTTTGAATCCTACGAAAAAGCAAAAGTTCATTTGGGTGCCGGCGCGAAGCGCGTCGTCATCACCGCCCCCGCCAAAGACGAGGACGGTTCTTTAGGCCGAACCGTTTTGATGGGCGTGAACGAAAAAGAAATAAAAACCTGCCCGATTACTTCAAACGGCTCCTGCACGACGAACGCGGCCTCACCCGTCATTCAAATATTGTCGGATAACCCCGGAATAGAAAAGGCGATTTTGAATACCGTGCACGCCTACACGGCGACGCAGAGCATTGTTGATGGCCCCGTAAAAGGCAAGGATTTCCGGCGCGGGCGCGCGGCGGCGCAGAATATCACGCCTTCCACGACCGGGGCGGCGATTGCCGTCACGCGGGCGCTCAGGGAAATGGAAGGGAAATTTGACGGTATCGCCATCCGCGTGCCGGTTCCGGGCGGCTCCATCGCCGACATTACTTTCATCTCAAAAAAGAAAACTTCGGTTGAGGAAATAAACGAAATTTTCCGGAAAGCGGAGAAAGACGCCAGATGGAAGGGAATTTTGAAGACGACCGAAGACCAGATTGTTTCCTCGGACATAATCGGCGAACCCTGGGGTGCGATTGTGGATCTGTCTTTCACGAAAGTGGTGGGCGGAAACCTGGTGAAGGTTTTGAGTTGGTACGACAATGAAGCGGGGTATGTTTCCACACTCATAAAGCACGTTAACGCCGCGATTGCGGCGCTTTAGATTTTTATGCTTATTTATATCGGCGCGGATCACCGCGGGTTTAAATTGAAGGAAACACTGAAGAATTTTTTGAAGTTACGGGGATACCAGGTCGTTGATTTGGGCAATACGGTTTATGACGAAGGGGATGATAATCCGATTTTTGCCGCCAAGGTGGCCGAGCAGGTGAACGTGGATTCTGAAACATCGCGCGGGATTTTGATTTGTGGTTCGGGCGTGGGCGTGAGCATTGTCGCGAATAAATTTCCCCACATTCGCGCGGCTTTGGCTTCCTCGCCCGACCAGGCGTATGACAGCCGAAAAGAAGATGATTCAAACATACTCGCGCTCGGCGCCAATTATCTGGACGATGAGACGGCGGAAAGAATAACGCTTACTTGGCTTGAAACGCCGTTTTCGGGGGAAGAAAGGTATCGCCGCAGATTGAGCGAAATAGACCAGATTGAGGAAACGAGGCCGGATAGCGATTCAAGCGAAAAAACCTCCAAAGATATTAACTGGCAATGAACGCGATTATCGGGATTAATTGTTCTGACTTTGAGTGCGTAAAAAAACTTTTTGGCGAGGCGGCGGGTTTGAGCGCGCGCGCAGTTCAAATTGACGTTTCGGACGGGAAGTTCGCGCCGGTTAAAACCTGGGGCAATCCGGAAGAATTAAGGGAAATTCTGAAAGAATATCCCGGCATAGAGACGGAAATTCATCTGATGGTTGAAGAGCCGGAAAAGGTTTTTGAAAATTGGCTTTCAGCGGGCGCGAAAAGGTTGGTGATCCACATTGAAAGCGCCGGTAATTTGTTTTCTATCCGCGATAAGACCGAAGCGCTTGGAATGAAAGTAATCTGGGGGCTCAGGACGGAAACGCCCATTGAATCGCTGGTTCAATATTTGAAAAATAATCAAGAAATTTCCGTTCAGTTTTTGGCAGTAAGCCCGGGATTTTCCAATCAGGTTTTTGATTCCAGAAACATTGAGAGAATAAAAAGATTGCGGGAAAGGTGGCCGAATATTGAAATTAGGGTTGATGGCGGGATGAATCCCGAGACGGCAGAAATGGCTAAAAAGGCGGGGGCGGATGCCGTTGTTTCGGTGTCTTACATATTTGAAGGCAGTGATGCCGCCGCGGCATATAAAACCCTTCTAAATCTTTAATCTTCAAAAATGTAACATATGTTACATTTTTGAAGACATGGGTTTTATGGTTTTTGGAGAATTTTGGCGAATTTTATGATTGCTGTATAATAAATTCAAATAATTTTTATGAGGCGTTCCCGGTCAAAAAAATCCAAATTTATCTTCGTGACCGGGGGAACTGTCTCCGGATTGGGAAAAGGAGTGACGGTGGCATCCATCGCCACTCTTTTAAAATCCAGAGGGATGGATGTTCTGCCCTTGAAAATGGACCCGTATTTGAATAAGGATGCGGGAACGATGAATCCTTATCAGCACGGCGAGGTTTTCGTGACGGATGACGGCGCGGAGACGGATTTGGATTTGGGGCATTATGAGAGGTTCACGGGGCTGAATCTGACCCGGGATTCAAACTTCACGACCGGAGCGGTGTATGAAGAAGTCATCCATCAAGAGCGTCAAGGAAATTTTCTGGGAAAGACGATTCAAATTATTCCGCACATCACGGATGAGATAAAAAGGAGAATTTTGGGCGCGGCTAAAAAACACAAAGCCGACGTTTGCATCGTGGAAATCGGCGGGACCGTGGGCGACATAGAAGCTGAACCGTTTTTGGAAAC
>Ga0187886_1003732_pt1 | contig 11253 bp, 11 predicted proteins | sample June2016WEW_20_1_FD_133001 | JGI IMG/M metagenome (GOLD analysis project Ga0187886, IMG submission 133001) | Peatland microbial communities from SPRUCE experiment site at the Marcell Experimental Forest, Minnesota, USA - June2016WEW_20_150 | ecosystem: Environmental > Terrestrial > Soil >...
GCCGGGGTATGGCTGCGACAGCGAGACCAGTTGCCCGTCATTATCGAATTTGACGCCGTTTAAGACGACAAATCCGCCGCCGTTATGGGGGTCGCCCGCCATAAAGGATTCTGCCAGAAAGTCAAGGCACGTCCCGTTTATTACCACCCGGGGCTTGCCCACTGAATTGATCAGCGGGCGTCCTGCGGCGTTACCCAGCACGTATGTGCTTCCGCCTTTTGCACCATACAAAAACGTCTGGCCCACATCGCCGTGTATGACTAATTTCCCCAGTTTTATGATTTGGCCTAACTGGTCCTGAGCGTTGCCGTGAACATTGAGAGTCAGCCCGTCTAAGCCGGAGCCGAGATAATCGCCTGAGCTGCCGTAAACGTCTATTGTTACGCCCTCGGTTTCCGGGCCTAAGCCGCAGCCGATGAACCGCTGGCCGATACAATTAAAACTTATGAACCGCTTCCAGCCCTTCATATACGCGTCAACCAGGAGCGCCGCGTCGCAGTTATCACCTTCGGCCGGGAAATGGGCGGCGTCAATCACAAGAGTCGTTTCATTGCCCTCCGGCCCCCTGAGCTTATCGCGGGTCTCGAAATCGATGAGACGATACGCCCCGTCGTAAGAATTTTTCACGTCTATATTGGGAATATTCCAGAACAGGACGTTCAATTCGCTTCTTATGATATGCAGAATGTGGCTTCGTTTTTTCGAGCCGGTCGAGTATCTGCGGTCGTTAAGCAGCGTAAGGACTTCAATCGCAAGATTTGTCTTATGAGCGTCTTTGGCCTGGTTTACAATTTGCCGGCAGGCGAAGCGAAACTCATCGAACGACCATTCCGGTATAACGTCCCTGAGCATTTCAAAAATTGCAAGGGAGTTACCGGGAACAAACCTCTCGTTGATTAGCGTCTGAATTTCATCTTCCGATTCTTCAGGCACGGCCGGCTCCTGTGAAAAATCACAGGACTCGCTTGCCGTCGGCAAATCGACGTTTACGCCGAATTTGTCCGTGCAGTTAATCCTTATTTTGCCTGCTGAATCCTTTGCGAGATTAAATATGAACGCCCCGCCGTCGTTATGACTGCCGCCGCGGGCGTTCCAATACCTGTCAGCCACAGGAACAATCCTTTTGTCGTCTTTCGACAAACTCAAAAGCGTGGCGTCAATTGCCTGTTTTTCCGAGGCAATCAATCCCACCTGGACCTCGCCATCGCAGAACGCGAACACCTGGGGCCTAAGCATCGCGGTATCGGTTATGCCCATTAGCTGATATTTCTTCTCGCGGGCAAGGTTGCGGGCGATTATGAAAAACCACGGGCCGTCGGGCGAGCCGTGAATGTGGGTCGCCTGTATGTCACGGTAAATCTTCTGTTTTTCCTCGTCGAGCATATCAAAATCCAGCTCGGTGGTCGGGGCAAGCGCCTCGATTATATATTCGAGCGGGTAATGATACGTCCTGCTGAGTAAATCGAATAATAACGCCGAAACCTCGGTATCGGTGAGGAACTGCGGATAAATGTTCCGCTGCTTGAGGTATTCGGTTACGGAATGGTAATTGGCAAAATCGCCGTTATGCACAAGCGCCATATCGATAGCCGCGAAAGGATGCGCACCGCCGGGATGCCAGACCCGCCCTTTTGTCGGGAATCGCTGGTGTGCAATCCAGACGTGGGCACACAGGTCTTCAATTTTATAATATTTTACAATCGCCTCGGCGAAACCCACGACCTTGAGAATCATAATGTCCCTGCCGTGGGAAAGCACAAACGCCCTCTTCTCGCCCAGCGACGCGTAGTATTTCTGATTCAAGCTGAAGCTGTTCTGATTGATAAACTCATCTTCCGCCTCACCGCGGTCGAGTTTTTGCAGGTTGTTTTTCGCAATGAAAGCGTCAAGCGTCTGCTTCTTAACCCGAACAAAATACCGGCAAACATCAGGCGGCTTTACCTCAAGACCCGGCACTGATTTCCAGTCGTTGACTTTATCTAATTGTTTCGAGGCCGCGATATCGAAATTCGGCGTGATAAATTCCTTCTCGATTTCGGGCCGCGCCTTATCGTCGAGAAACGCCACGTGCAGCATATAATAGTTATCGAGGACTTCCCTGCTGACACCCAACTGTTTGGGCACAAAACCTACCGCCGCGATACCGCCGCCTTTGCCGTTGCCCCGGTTGTGCATCTGTCGCGACGGCTCATAAATGTGCTTTCCAGGCACCGGCTCGCTGCAGCAAAAACCGACGACGCCGCAGCCGCCCTCTTCGGCTTCTTTCCTCATCTGTGCCGAATAGTTGAGATTTTCCGCCAACCGTCTTCTCGAATTTGCCAGTCGTTTTATGATTTCGCCGCTCATTTTTTCAGCCCTGCATCGTTCGTATAGTCGAGGTGCGTCAAAAGGTCGGTGCGACCACGTAATTCGGTAACGCTTCTCATCCCGAACCGCTGTAAAATCCCGACGAGCACTTTATGCCACGCGTTGTAGAGGTTAATAATCCTCTGTGTGCCCCATTCGATAGTCATTTTAGCGGCCAGCTCAGGGTCGGTCGTCGCGATACCCCGCGGGCATCCCCTGCCGCTCTCGCATCTGCTGCAACGCACGCAGCCAAGCGCTACTAATTCCGCCGTGCCGATTACGACCCCGTCTGCGCCTAAGGCAATCGCCTTTGCCACGTCATAAGCCGAGCGTATTCCGCCGCTGGCAATCAGCGTAACCTTATCCCGAACGCCCTCGTCGGCGAGAAATTTATGCACCTTGCCAATCGCGTATTCAATCGGCATTGCGATATTTTTCTTGGCGATATCTGGCGCCGCGCCCGTCCCGCCGTAACCCCCGTCTATGTGAACGATATGAGTTCCAGCCGAGTAGCTCCCAACCGCGACCATATCAACGTCGGTCGGCGTCGATACCTTTGTCGAAACAAGCGCACGCCTGTTTACGTGTTTTATCCAGTCGAGATGCTTTTGATGGTCTTCTATGGAATAAACGCTGTGGAACGGGAACGGGCTAAACAATGATATGCCCAAAACCGCCTCGCGCATCTTCGCCACTGCCGGGGTATTCTTATCGCCTAATAAGTGGCCTCCGAGTCCTGGTTTTGCCCCCTGTGCGTATTTGAATTCCACTATCGGCACACGCTGAATCGTCTCTTCCCGCACGCCGAAAAGCCCCGTGGCGACCTGCGTAATCACGTGGTCGTCATAGGGCCTCATCCTTTCCATATAGCCGCCCTCGCCCGTGCAGGTAAAGGTGTTCCACGCAACAGCCGCCCGTGCTTTTGATAATTGAGTAACGTTGCTGACCGAGCCAAACGACATACCGCCGCCATACCAGGGAACGTCGATTTTGATTTCGGGCCGGCCGTCGCCTCGTTTGTTGAGCGATATGCTTGTGTCTATTTCGCTTTCGCTAACTTTAACCGGGGGCTTATCCGGGAATTTGAACCGCAGTTTATCAAATCCCCCGCCGGAATTGCCGCATTCGTAATTATAGTCGTATTCCTTAGACGGGACGTCGCCGGTTTCCGCCATTTTCCAGGTCGCCAGAATCAAATCCGCAGACCAGCGGAAATCGCCCAGCGCCTTGAACATCGGGTTTTCCCTGACCTCAAGCGCCTTCTGCGGGCATTTGGCGACGCAGAAACTGCCTGTCTTTTCACACGAAGGTCCGATGCACAGGTAATTTTTCGGCTCAGCGAAATACTTGTAGCCGGGCTTGAGCACGTGAACTTTGTATTTGCAGACCTCGACGCATTTGCCGCACAATTTGCAATTCAGATTACGATGCACAATATATTTGGCAATCTCATTGCGATAACGCGACGGCGCCGGCCTGATAGTCCGCGTTACCACTTCCTGCGGCACAATCGTCTTGACCGTATTCTCAGGCAAAACGTCTTTAACTGATTTTTCTTGAACCGAATAGCTTGCCAAAGGTTTCCTCCTCGAGATTTTCAAAAAACATCGCCCTGCCGACGTCGCCGCGTAATCGGCGCACCTCGCGCATTCCCATCGCGCCCATAACCTCAATCAGCTGGTCGTGCCAGGCGGCAATTAAATTGGTCATCCTGCCGACGCCGTAATCGAAATCGATTTTTTCCAGCCGGGCCGGGCAGGTCATACCAGGCTTGCACCATGCGCATAAGTGGCACTCAAGCGCGATAAGCAAAGGCAGGTTGATTGTTATCAGGTCCGCCCCGCATATAATTTCTTTTGCCATATGCTCAGGCAGCGCTATCCCGCCCCCTGCCATAAGCGTAATATCATCCCTGATTCCTTTTTCAATCAGGGCCGTGTGAATCTGTCGCGTCATCTCCTTAATGAATCGCGGGTTCTTTGACGCTAATTCATTACCGTTCGCGTCCGCGACGATATGTATGACTTCAATTTCCCCAAGTTCCGCGAGTTTTATCGCCCGCTCGACTCCCGCTGCTGTCAATTCTACTCTTATCGCTATGACTATCCCCGGGTGTATCTTTTTGATTTCTTTTATACGTTCCGTAACCCTGGGGCCGTCGGGTATTTCCGCCAGCCGGGTTTTCTTAATCGCATCTTTTGGAATATCCTGACCATCGGCAAGGTAAAACGCTATGTTATTAAGTTGCTCCTCGTTACCCTGCCATTGGCGCGAATCAATAATCGCTATTATGTCGGTGTTTACAGCCGTCTGAGTAATAATCGGATTAAGCTGCGGCAGCGTATGAATCGGCGATGCCATATCGATTATCATCGGCATCGGTATTGAAACCAATGGGCTTGCCTTCCTTTTGTCGCCGTTAAAAATCAGGTATGGTAACTTTCTGCCTATATCGACCGACGTGCTGATATATTCCCGCCCGTGAATCCCGTCGCGGGTAGGCCTGACGATTTCCGACATATCAGTCCACATCGCGTCGAAACCAGAGCCGGCGAACGGCCCGCGATAACCCGCGCCCGAAACCGGGATTTTAGCCGTCTCCGCCTGAAGCCAGGTTGTTTTTATAATGTCGGGCTTCCAGTAACTGTTGCCTAATTTTTCATATTCGGGATTTATCGACATACACAAAAGGCCTTTTGTGCAGTCCTGAACGCACGAGAAACATCCCATACAATCGAAAAACAGAGTATGCACGTCTTTCAAATTGCGAATATAATCCGCTTCTTCCCTGTAGCGGTCGTAAACGCAGGCCTTCTTTACGCAGTTATGGCATCGTGCGCAATCCTCTCGCCAATCGACCACCCCGTATTTACCTATACGGGGCCGGCGAGGCGGCACGGGTTTTGTTTTAATGTGATATTTCTCAGGCATTTCAGGTTCCTGTTATGCTCCGGCCGCGGCGACAACTTCGGGCGACAATTCCTCTTCGCAGCCACATAATATATGAATACCCTTGAGTCCCTTTATTTGTTTGAGTTTCTTAATCGTCTCGACGCAGATTGCGATTCCCTCTTTTTTCTGCGCATCTTCACTTCCCGCTTTTTTAAGCCGGTCAATGACGCTGTCCGGTATATAATAATCTGTATAAGTTTCCCGTAGCTTTTGCGCCTCGGCCTCGCAATTTAACGGCTCAACACCCGCTAAAATCGCCGCCTTTGCGGTAATACCCTCGGTTTTGGCAGTATCGAACCACTGGCTAAACGCATCAACGTCGTATATCGCCCCCGTCTGAATAAATTTCGCCCCCGCCTCGACTTTCTTGGCCAAGCGCAGCATATTCAATTCCATCGGCTTCAAAAACGGGTTGGCGACCGCCCCCACTAACATCGCAAATTCGCCTTCGATTTTTGTCCCGTTGGCCAGCACCTTTTTTTCCATCATATTTGTTATCAGCTCGACAAACTGGATTGAGTCGATATCGTAAACATTGGCCGATTCAGGGCATCCCGTCAACACCTGGTGATAGCCCGACAGGCACATTACATTTTTGATTCCCAGATAAGCCGCCCCCAACAAATCGGACTGTAGCGCTATGCGGTTTCTGTCGCGCGTAACAAGCTGGCAAATCGGCTCAAAGCCGGCCTTCAGCACCGCAACCGATGCCGCAATTGAGGACATTCCTATCCCGTGGCAGTTATCCGCCACGTTGACCGCCGTAAGCCCCTTACCCAATACCTTCAAAGACGATTCTATCGACAAACCATCTCCCGACACCCCGGGCAGAATCTCCGCGGTAACAATAAAATCCCCGTTTGCCAGTTTACTTGCGAGTTTGCTCTCGACTTTCATATTACCGTGCTCTCCTCAATCTTGCCGGTTCTCTTCTTTTTGATTCTTTCGATAAAACCCCTGATTTCCCTGACGGCACCTTCTACGCCATCGTCCTTGAGCATAATCACCGCCATACGCCCTTTGTCCATTCCGATTTCCTCAAGCAGCGACTCGACGGCCTCTGCTCTTTTTTGCGCCCGCAAATTTCCTTCGAGGTGTTTGCACTCGCCTTTCTTGCAGGTAACAATCACAGCGCCGTCTGCGCCGGTTTCAAACGCCTTGACTAAATAAGGAATATCAATTTTGCCCGAACACGGTAGACCGACGGTCTTAACCGTAACCCCTTCAAGACCCCGGCAAATCTCTTCTGCCTGGTCCTGCTCAAGGCCGTTCGAGCAATAAAAAACATACATCTTTACTGTCTGATTATTCATAATCCTTTTTTAAAATATAAGCATTGCTTATATTAACTTTCTCTCAATTATTGCGTTTTTAAGTATATACGCCCCATTTGGCTGTTTGTGTTACCATAAATTATGAGTATACCTTATACTGATGAAATTTGCAATAATTTTTTATACCCCTCATAGCTTCTTGAAACAGAACGTAGCCCCTGATGCAGGATTGATACCCTTAATGTGAATAGCACAACAATGGCAACGTATAAATATATCGGGCCGCGAGTAGCGGAGCGCAGATACCCGGCCCCGGCAACGAATGTGGTATATCGGCCTGAATATGATAATCTGGGCAGGATTACAGCCGGCCGGACGTATCAGGGCGGCACGGATATATTGAAATTTGCTTACAACTATGAGCCGGATACGTATAATATCAGCCGGATTAAATTCGACCACCGAATCAGCCCGCTCGACCCCTGCGATGTGTTCAGTTATAATAATCTCGACCGGCTGACAGGGACAGAGTATGGCGTAAATGACCAGAATGAATTTTCACCATTGATGATTTGGGCAACAGAAGTAATGTGAAAATGAGGGATGGCTCCAACGTGGCTTATTCGGTAAATAATACAAATAACCGCTATAACACCGTAGGCGGCAACAGTTTGAGCTATGATGCGGCAGGTAACTTGATTACTGATAAAGATGGCTTCACGTACCATTACGATTATGAGAATAGAATAGTGAAGATAAGAAAATCCAATGATGCTGTAGATGTGGCAACCTATGATTATGATGCTCTTGGAAGAAGAATTCAAAAGGTTATTTATGTTAATGGTTTGCCAATCTCCTGGATAATTATGAATGGCCACCAGGTGATAAGGAATTTTGGGAACTAAACCATTATGGTATGGCGAGACAATTCAAAATTAGAGGCTCTTGGTCTTGGTCAATAATATGGAAAGAAGGCGGAGCAGATACCTTAATTGAAAGTGCTAATGACCGATATAAATATTCTATTCGTACGAATTCGAAGGAGTGCCAATGATGATAAATAAAGTAAAAAAATGGATACTAATAACTTTATTCATTACAGCATTAATTTTTGTTTACATAGTTTGGCATGGGATTAAAACAGTAAATAAATTATGGAGTGATGTCTCCTATAATACAAGGTACATCGAAACTGACCCGAATCAATTGTTTTTTGATTTGGATCATGCATTACAAATTAAAATGCCAAAAAATATCTGGGATGTTAATACAGCTAGAAATTATGGACAATGGGACAGCTCTTCGAGTTGTTTTATAGTTAAATTTTCTGCAGAACCTAATACTATAGATGATTTCCTATCATCACTTCCAGAAAAAGAAGATTTTATTCCTTATATTAAAAAAGAAGATACTCGATATGTACAAACTAGAAATTGGTTGGCACCTTCGTGGTTTACTGAACCCATTAATATAGGGAAGATAAGTAAAACAGCGAACAATTATCAAATATATATTGATACGTCTAATAAACAGCAATACATAGTATATCTTTGTGGTTATGGCGAATTGCCAATTCCAGATACAAATTTTCACGATAGAAATGGGGTTTCATCGCAATTCAATAAAAAAAGAGGAAATATTTAACATTTTCCACTTATGATGCTTTTGGCAAAAGGATTCGCAAGGTTGATTCGATAGCAGGAACAACCATACTTTACTATTACGGCTCCGGCTGGGCAATTAAAACCCCGTAATTAGGCATTTCCCCTATTTTGCCCCCTTCTGTAAAAGTGTAAACATACACCTGAAGCGGCAGTATTAAAACCTGATTAAAGGCAGTTTTTAAGGGATGGGTTATGAAGGTAAGAATAACCGAAGATTGCATCGCTTGTGGATTATGTGTGGATATATGCCCCGATGTTTTCGAGATGGGTGAGGAGTTCGCACAGGTAAAAAAGGACTGCGACCTCGATAAGAACAAGGACCTGGTTAATCAGGCCGTTGAGGAATGCCCCGTAAGCGCAATTATCGTGGAAGATTAAACCTGCCTGCCTCCGTTTATCGGAAAATCAGGCAGAACAAAATTGAACCCCTTTTTGAAAGGAAACCAAATGAAAAGCAAAGTAGCTAAACTGGCCTCAATAACCTTATTAATATGCGTTTTTATCGCCGCAACAGCCCTCGTCGGCTGCGAATGCCCATTCAAAAAAGACAGCAAATCCTCGTCAATGGAAACCCAGCAGACGACCTGCCCCGTATCAGGCAAACCCATTAACAAGGAGTATTCCACCCAATACAAGGGCAAAACCGTGTATTTCTGCTGCCCGAACTGCAAACCCGCATTCGAGAAAAACCCGGAAAAATACGTAGGCAAACTGCCGCAGTTTCAGGGAAGCGGAGTTTAGGAAGGACCTATAAAGTGAGCATTTACGAAGGGTGAATTAAGCATTTTGCCAATACAATCTTTTAAAGAGAATGCGTAACATTGCTACAAGGATTTTTTGATGAAACTTAAATAATCGATAAACAGGCGTCGGCAAATAATAAAACGCTGTGGAAACGAAGCAGGAAAAACGTGGAGTTACGACTCAAATGGGAAACATAAGCCGGAGGAACGTTTATGGAATCTACAAGTCCCATCAATCTGTTGAGCTATTCGCGGGCAAAAAACGAGCGGATTTGCCCGGAATGCGGCTCGCAAATGATTCAGTCGGACAGAATCAGTGAGAACGGCGTAATTTTTGTCTGGTATAAATGCAGCCAGGACAGTTGTTCAGGGCAGTGGCTGCAAAAGCTGCCGCAGACGTCCTTCACGCTAAGCACCGTCCTCCAGGTGGTCGGTGCGATTTGATTACCGGCAATAAAAAGACCGGGTTCAGGACGTCGTCGAGCAGGCAAAAGCAAAGAGAAGATTCTTATGCCGGAGGGGAGATTTTTGTTTTGTATCAGCGGTGGTTCTGGAACTGTCTGCCGTGGGTCAATACAGACAGCCGGCAAAATGATGATATTTACTTAGCTCAGACCGCTGAAGAAAACACAGCCAGGTAAAAGCTGCCTGAAGGTCAAGGAGAGGCAATTAATGGCTTCAGTATGTTTTTATTTTCAGGTGCATCAGCCCAACCGATTGCGTACCTATAACGTTTTCGACGACGGGTCGAATTATTTTGACGACGACAAAAACGCCGAGGTCTGCCGTAAAGTCGCGGGCAAATGCTACCTGCCCACCAACCGCTTAATGCTGGAGCTGATAGAAAAGCACAAAGGCAAATTCAAAATCTCCTACAGCATTACGGGGGTTTTGCTTGAGCAACTGCAAAAATTCACCCCTGAGGTCATAACCACGTTCCGGCAGCTTGCCGACACCGGCTGCGTCGAGTTTCTCGGCGAAACCTATTACCACAGCTTGAGCTTTCTTTACTCCAAAGACGAATTCGTCGAGCAGATAAAACAGCAGACAGAAACAATCAAACAGTTTTTCGGGCAGACGCCCCGCATCTTCAGAAACACCGAGCTTATTTACAATAACGACCTGCCGCCCGTAATCGAGCAAATCGGCGGTTTCGATGGCATAATCACCGAAGGCGCAGACCACGTCCTCGGCTACAAAAGCCCCAATTTCATTTACAGGCCGGCCAATTCACAAAAACTGAAACTGCTTCTTAAAAATTACCGGCTAAGCGACGACATCGCCTTTCGGTTTTCAAACCGCGACTGGCGCGACTGGCCGCTTACCGCCGAAAAATTCGCCGCCTGGGTAAACTCCGTTAACGGCTGCGGATACGTCGTGAACCTTTTTATGGATTACGAGACATTCGGCGAGCACCAGTGGAAGGAAACAGGCATTTTCGAATTTATGCGTCACCTGCCCGGCGAAATCCTCAAACACCCCGACAACGACTTCAAAACGCCCTCCGAGGCGCTGCGCGCGTATAACGCCGTCGATACAATCAGTGTCCCCCGCACGATAAGCTGGGCCGACGTCGAGCGGGACCTTTCCGCCTGGCGCGGCAACCCTATGCAGGAAAACGCCCTGTCGGAGCTTTACCGGCTGAAAGACCGCGTCCGGCAGGCCGACGACCCTGATATTCTCGCCGACTGGAAAAAGCTGCAGACGTCCGACCATTTTTATTATATGTGCACAAAATGGTTTTCCGACGGCGACGTCCATAAGTATTTCAACCCCTATAATTCGCCATACGACGCTTACATCAATTTTATGAGCGTCCTCGATAATCTGGATTATCGCTGCACAAGAACAGCGTTCAGCACGCAGCGACCAGCGTCCAGTAAGTTCTGTCCGCTAAACGCTGTCCCGCAAGGTGGGGCTCTCGTCCGCTGAACGCTAATGAATGAAAGGATTTTGATATGAAAAACTCGAAATTTTCAAAAAGCTTCGAATCGTCGGGAACGGCTATCGCTGAAACAATGCGGGAGGCCAAACCGGCTGCCGCTGTGCCTGTAAAAGCATACGGCCCGCGTCAAATGGGAGACAGCATCTTGTTTATCGCCTCTTTCCCGCAGGCCAAAACCGTATCGCTCGTTGGCGATTTCAATAACTGGAAGCCGGAAAAAAATCCGATGACCAGAACAGGCGACGACTGGCAGACAAGAATTCGCCTGCCAAAAGGAACTTATCAATACCGCTTCGTAGTTGACGGCCTTTGGCAGCACGACCCTGCTA
>Ga0187886_1003734_pt1 | contig 11248 bp, 9 predicted proteins | sample June2016WEW_20_1_FD_133001 | JGI IMG/M metagenome (GOLD analysis project Ga0187886, IMG submission 133001) | Peatland microbial communities from SPRUCE experiment site at the Marcell Experimental Forest, Minnesota, USA - June2016WEW_20_150 | ecosystem: Environmental > Terrestrial > Soil >...
AAAATTACCACAACAAACAGGAGGAATACGTGAAATATTTCAGAGAAGGAACCATGTTTGTATTAATGTTGGCACTTCTTATGGTATACTATCCTATTGCGATGAGCGCACCGATAGTTCAGCAATCGCAACAAGGAGATGCATGCAGAGAAGGTGAAATGAGTGCCGATTCAGAAACAAGCGGTACACTTTGGTTTGCTGCAGGATGCTGTGTTGGGGGAGTGGGGGTCTTACTAGCATACGTCATCAAACCAGATCCACCAGCCTCACGACTCATCGGGAAATCTCCAGAGTATGTAGCTTCCTTTACAGACTGTTACCGGACAAAAGCAAAGTCAATTCAGACATCAAACGCCTGGTACGGTTGTGGAGCATTGGCTGTTGGTTACTTGATCTATGCACTTGTCGTTGTGGCAGCTGCCACAAGCACGACTAATACTACTACGTATTAAGTTCAGTAATATCAGAAAATCACGGCCAGTGGGAATATTCTCACTGGCTGTGCTGTAAAAGCAAGAGCACAATGATCAAAATCCTTTTCATGTTTTTTCTTCTTTTTTTCCAGGTTGAACTTCCATTCAAAACTCTCATTGTTCAATTCTCGAGAGAAACAATAGGTACCAGCGAGCAAAGCAATTCTCGTGGAGAGATACTCTTTGATCGATCGGGGAAACTCGTAGTGAATGTGAAAGATCCTATTCGACAGATTATGATCTTTGAGGGAAAGAACCTTGTGATATATTATCCAGTAGAGAAGAAGGCGTTTAGGATAACGGCTCAAACACCCTTTTCATTGCCTGTTGTTTCAGCTCTCATGGGAAGTCTTTATCCGAACTATGGATTGGATACTATGGGCTACAGATTAGAGAAAACTGAAAAAAAGGGAGATACCTTGGTCAGTTACTGGCAGCCACCTTCTCATGTGCGCAATATACTGGGTACATTCATGCTTGTAGAACACCAACGCAAACTTATTTATGCGGAGTCAAAGAGGGCAGATGGCACATTGGCAACCGTTGCCAGATTTGACAAGTATGTCCGAGTGAATAACATGTTACTCGCACTACAAGTCGAAGCACAACATATTTCAAAAGATGACATCTATATAGAGAAAACGAATTTTGATAATCCTCAGTTCAACAAGAATCTGCCGGACTCATTGATAAATTTCCGAATACCTAGTGGAATAGCGGTTCGAGAACTTGTCTGGTAGATCAATGTCCATTCGTCTGTTTATCCTATTAAATCTTTCGTGCTTGGTATTTTCATCACCGGCTCATACCCAGAACGTTTCACCATGGAGGAATCTCTTTCAGCCTGAGAGGACAATTCAGAATGATACGAGCCGTGTTGCTCTTCAACTTACTTCACACTTGACGCCAGAAATAATAACTTCAAACATAGTTTTTTTCTATCAAGAATTTATCTCATCACAAGATATGCCTGTTTGCGTATTCGAACCAAGTTGTTCACGTTACGGGCAACAAGCGCTGCGTAAGTACGGCTTCTTCACTGGAATATTACATGCATCGGATCGCCTTCAAAGATGCAATGGTTTAGGGTATAAACACAACGATATTAATGAGAAAACAGGGAAATTCATTGATCCACCATAATCTTCGTTCCTACTGCCAACTGCGAGCAATTGCGATCGCGTTTTTGTTCATAGTTCTCAACTTGCATTACCTTCATTCCCAGACTGTCAATGACAGTATCAAGAATGACAATTATTTCACACCTGAAAATGTTTTGTCCTTTGCCGAATGGCTCTACCGAGGTGAAGGTGATTATGCGCGAGCAGCCGATGAATATGCAAGATATGCCTTCCTGAAAAATCCAGCACCAGATTCTGTCCTATTTCGCAGAGCTTTCTGCCTTAAGAAAATTGGCAGACTCGAAGAATCCATTTCGATTTTTGACACCCTCCGACATCACTTAAGTGATCAAAAGTGGCTCCAAAAGTCCAACCTGCAACTAGCACATACGTGGTTTCTAAAAGAGGACTATTCTCGGTCAATAGACGTACTTGAAAATACGCTCTCTACTCCCAAAGATCCAGAACGTGCAAAGTTTCAACGACTCATGTACTTTAATCTTATGGAGCAAAAGCGTTGGGTCGATGCGGAGAGATATATGCTCAACCTCAATGATGGCATTTCTCTCGACGATGCACAATCATTCGCATCTCTTGCACGCCAAGCCAGATTATCTCCCCGAAAGGATCCTACTACAGCCGGTATACTTTCAGCAATCGTTCCTGGTTCTGGTAAGTTCTATACTGGTGAATGGATCGACGGGCTATACTCAATGTGCTTAGTTGGAATTTCATCGTGGCTTGCCTACGATGGCTTTCATGCAAAAGGCATTCAGTCAGTACAGGGATGGATCTTTGGAATTTTAGGGATAACACTGCATGCAGGGAATATCTATGGTTCAATTGAAAGTGCTCGTGGATTTAACCTGCGATTTGAGTCGAGTATTCTGGAGCCTCTACGCACAGAAGCCTTGAAGATTGGTGAAAGTGAGTAGATTAGAGATGTTTTCTCCTTCAAGTATAGGAATTGCTCCTTCTGTAATTCGTTCGTTCCTCCTGACCATACTCAACCTCATTCTGCAGTTCTCGATGAATGCTCAACCTATTGACCTTCTCAAGATGGCTGATAGACTCTCTCAACAGAATCAATTTTCTGCGGCAATTGCCGAGTACAAACGCTTCCTCTTTTTTCATCCTGAATCTGATACTTCAGCCTTCCTTATTTATCGAGGTATCGCGACCGCGTACCGAGGACTTCGGGATTGGAACCAATCAATTCGCAACTTTCAGATTGCGCTATCTATGGCGTCAAACGACGAGACCTACAATGAAATTTCCGTCGATATCGCAGTTACTTACTTCGCTGCCGGCAGAACAGATGACGGATTATTGGAACTCGATCGACTTCTCACAGCAGCAACGTTGCCGCAAACCTTGCACAATGGACTTTCGCTGAAATTTGCGGCGCTTGTAACCAAGTTCCAATGGAGTCAGGCAAAGATTGTATACGAATCTTTGAAAAATACAATAAACGGAGCTCTTTACATTGCTCGCGGTAGAGAGGTTGATTCCCTCCTTCTACTTGGACAGAACTATTCTCCCTATTCTGAAACCACCGCTCGTTGGCTATCAACCATTATCCCTGGATTAGGACAACTATATGTAGGTGATATAAAGAATTCCCTCAACGCGTTGGCACTGAATACTATCGTTGGATATGGTGCGTTCCAGAATTTTATCAATCGAGCCTATTTGGAAAGTGTGTTATTGTTCGGTGCTTGGATCCCGCGATACTATTTAGGTAATAGATATCGGGCGGAACTTTTGGCTCAACAAAAAAACCTTGACTTCAATTCCTCCCTCGCAGAACAAATATTGGATATTCATTTCAGTACGAGTTTCCCGGCAAATAAAAACCTTCAGCGATAAATTGTTTGGAGTACATGCATATCCTGAATATTTTTCACATCTGTCGTCTCAACAGCGGTATCATTTGAGTCAGCTCATGTTTCGATTAATATGGTAGCATTTACTAAAAAAAGAATACTTGTTGGAGAAATCGATGAAGGAGACACGATAGAAATCGGCACAGATCATCGCGGAATGATTGAATTTGTGACGAAGAAGAGACCAGATGTCGTTCGGTGATAAATAAAATCAAATCGAGATTTTCAGGACAAAATCCATTATCTTTTAACAGTGATTGAATCAATAGTCTCGTTGAACCTAAGAATCCTTCCACTCCGAGTGACTGGAGAGGAAGGATTCTCTTTTTAAATCTATGAACATCTCATCACTACTCGGACATACGCAAGAACTTCTTGGCGTTATTTTCAAATCGAACCGGCCTGCCGATAGTCTAATTGATACATACTTCAGAGCACGTAAGTATCTTGGTTCTCATGACAGGCGATTCATTGCGGAGACGACATATGGCACATTACGTCATTTGCGAAAGTGCGAATATTTTCTTACCACTGCACTCACAGGAGTAAGCGACAATCTATTGAATGAAGATAAAACAATTCTTCTTATCGTTGCCTATTTATATTTTGAAGGCAAAATTCAAGAAATAACTCCTGAAATTCTTTTAACAAGACTGACAAGCATGCAAACGCGAGAGAATGTTGCACTTCTTTTAACAAATCTTGTGAAACCGACAACATTTTCAGCGGAATCCATCATTCAAAGAATTGGGATAGAGTATTCGTTCCCCGATTGGATGGTGGAGAGATTTGTTCAACAATATGGAGAAAGCGAAACGGAAAAGATTTGTTCGAGTCTCAATGAGCAAGCTCCATTGACTCTACGTGTCAACACACTGAAGGCAAGTGTTGAACAATGTCAGGAAGAATTACGGAAACAAGGAGTAGAGACAACGAGAACTTCCCTGTCGCCGGTTGGCCTCAATATCACAAAACGGATTAATGTGTTCTCCCTTCCGGTATTTCGAGACGGATGGTTTGAAGTACAGGATGAGGGAAGCCAGCTTTTGCCGATTCTTCTTGATCCGAAACCGAATGCAAAGGTGCTGGATGTTTGCGCAGGGGCAGGGGGAAAGACCCTGGAACTTGCAGCGCTTATGAAAAATCGCGGAGAAATATTTGCAACGGACATCAATGGATTCCGGCTTGAAGAACTCCGAAAACGTACCAAACGTGCCGGTGTGCAGAATGTTCGTGTACAGGAAATTGAAGCATTAGATGATCTTGTAGATCGTTACAAGGATTTCTTCGACATTGTATTCGTGGATGCGCCATGCTCCGGTTTAGGAACGATTCGCCGCAATCCGGGAATGAAATGGACGGTGACAGAACAGACTATCAATGAAGTGTCGGAAAAACAAAACGTCATTCTGTATTCATCCGTACCGCTTGTAAAACCGGAAGGGAAATTGGTGTACGCGACGTGTACTCTGCTGAGACAGGAAAACGAACAAGTGATTGAAGAATTCTTGATGCTGCATCCTGAATTCACTATCGTCAAGCTTAATGCAGAGTTGCCACTGGTGAAGAGTGTGGGAGGAACTTCGACAGATTCATTCTTTAAGCTTTTTCCGCATATTCATAAAACTGATGGATTCTTTTGTGCATTTCTGAAGAAACAGATGATTCGTTGATTCTACAGAGATGTTTTGATACTATACAACAATTGTCAGTTGTCATTATTCAGCTTTTCAATATTGGGTTTAAGATTTAGATAATACAAAAGAAAGGATTATACAATGAAATTCACCTTATTCATTTTAGTGCTGATGTTCGTTCTTACCGGCTGCTCGAAGCCAAGTGCTGAGGAGATGTTCAATAAAGGGGTAGATGCTCAGAAAGCCGAACAGTACGATGCTGCCATCGAACTATATCAAGAATTAGTTATGGCATATCCAGATAGTGCCCGCACACCGGAAGCATATTATGCCATTGCGACCATTTGTCAGAATTATAAACATTCATATCACCAGGCAATTTATACATTTCGACAGCTTGTTGAGAAGTATCCAAACCATGCCACATCGCCCAGCGCTTCGTTTCTCATAGGCTTTATTTACAACAATGATTTGAAAAATATCGACTCGGCACGTATTGCGTATGGAAATTTTATCAAGCAGTATCCTACGAACCCACTTGTGGTATCTGCACAATTCGAGTTGAGTAATCTCGGAAAAGATCCGGCAGAAATTCTGAAGACGCAGGCAGAGTTAACGAAAGAAAAGCCGAAACATGTAAAAAAGGCGAAGAAGTAGAAAGACAACAGATTACAAACAGCAGATTGCAGATAACGTAAGCCGATAGCTGACCGCTGATTGCTGAAAACTGATTACCGAGAATTAAAAACTGTTTTGAACGAATCTCTCAAATATCTTCAACCTGCTGTTGTAGCACAGCTTGCGAACATGGAACTACGTGCGCGTTTGGTCGTGGAGGGATTCATCACGGGACTGCATAAAAGTCCTTATCATGGTTTCAGTGTTGAGTTCACCCAACATCGCCAATATATGCCGGGAGATGAAATCAAGCACATTGATTGGAAGGCGTATGGGAAAACGGATCGCTTCTACATTAAACAATTTGAGGAAGAGACGAATCTCAAATCGTATCTCATTGTTGATGCAAGCCGATCGATGGACTATGCATCAAAAGGAAATATTAAGAAATTCGAATATGCCTCCTATATTGCTGCCGCGTTATCGTACTTAATGATCGAACAGCGAGATGCTGTTGGATTGACATTGTTCGATGAAGTGGTGCGCGTGTCACTTCCGCCTCGTGCAACACGTTCGTACTTAAAAGAATTACTCAAAGAATTGGAATCTGCCCGGCCGGCAAATAAAACCGGAACTGCAGCAGCGCTGAATCTCATTGCCGAGCAAATAAAACGGCGCGGCTTGGTCATAGTTTTGAGCGATTGTTTTGATAGACCGGAATCGGTGATGACGGCTCTAAAGCATTTTCGCCATAAAGGGAATGAAGTCGTTATGATGCAAGTGCTGGATCCGTTGGAACGATCCTTTGCATTCGGCAGTGATGCGATCTTTAAAGATTTAGAAACACAAGAAGAGTTGATAACACAGCCATGGCATATTCAAAAAGCATATCAGCAATCCATGCGGGAGTTTCTCGATTTTTATAAGCGGCAATGCAGAGACAACAATATTGACTATGTATTATTGGATACCGCCACACCATTCGACAAGGCATTATTTGAGTATTTGAATAAACGAAAACGGATGAATTGAGTGAAGCCATTAAGTCGTTGAGTAGTTAAGTTATTGAGATGTAAAAATGTGTAAGAATTAATTATTCATCTCTAATCCATAATCTCCAATCTTTCATATCTTGGCTGAAGACAAAATTATAGTTCGCGGGGCGCGTGTTCACAATCTCAAGAATATCGACGTCGATATTCCGCGTGATTCGCTGACCGTTATTACAGGGCTTTCCGGATCCGGCAAGTCGAGTTTAGCTTTCGATACGATCTATGCCGAAGGACAACGCCGTTATGTTGAAAGCCTTTCTGCATACGCACGTCAATTTCTCGATGTCATGGAACGTCCGGATGTTGACCTTATCGAAGGACTGAGCCCATCAATTTCTATTGAACAGAAAACGATCAATACCAATCCGCGCTCCACAGTTGGTACGGTAACAGAAATATATGATTATCTCCGCTTGCTCTTTGCGCGTGTCGGTACGCAGTTTTGCTATTCCTGTGGACGTAAAGTTCAGCGGCAATCAGTCGATCAAATTATCGAGACAGTTTTAGAGTATCCGAAAGGTGCAAAACTCCAAATTCTTGCTCCTGTGGTGAAAGGACGTAAAGGGCATTACCGGGAATTATTTGAAAGCATTCTGAAAGACGGATTTCTCCGCGTTCGTATTGACGGGCAAGTGAAACAAATTGAAAAGGGGATGAAGGTCGACCGCTACAAGGTTCATACAATTGAAATTGTTATTGATAGAATTGTTTTGAAGAAAGAGATGCGTCCGCGTGTAGCAGATTCGGTTGAGCTTGCGCTTCGATTTGGAACGGGTGTTCTCATTGTCAATGACGGCGAGAAAGATCAACTCTTCAGCCAGAAATCTTCATGTCATGAGTGCGGCATCAGTTATGAGGAGCCGGCGCCAAGTTCATTTTCATTCAATACGCCGGCCGGCTATTGTCCAAAGTGTGAAGGCCTCGGTGAACTAAGATCGTTCGATATGAAATTGATTCTTCCGGATGAAAATCTCTCCATCAATCAAGAAGGACTTGCACCGATGAGTAAGCCGCGTTCAACATGGATGTTCAGTCAAGTCCAGGCTGTCGCGAAAAAATATGGATTTAACTTCGATACACCTATAAAAAAGATTTCACAAGAAGCACGAGAAGTTTTGTTTCATGGATCGCATGGGGAGAAATTAGAAATAGAATACGAGCACAGCACCGGACGAGTACAAATCTATAAGCATCGGTTCGAAGGGCTTCTGAAAATGCTAGAAAGGTGGTATGAAGACAGTTCTTCCAATCAAGTACGTGATTGGGTAGAGTCGTTTATGACGACGAGTCCATGTGATGTATGTAATGGCGGACGATTGCGGAAAGAAAGTCTTGCCATTCGTTTGGAAGATGCGAAGACTGGTAAGCAAATAAATATTCACGATATCGTACAGTTGTCTATAACACATGCGAAACAATTATTCGAAGATGTCTCATTGACACACCGTCAAACGGACATAGCCCATCAGATAGTAAAAGAAATTCGACAGCGTCTCGATTTCTTGTTGAATGTCGGATTACATTATCTCACGTTGAATCGACCTGCCCGCACTCTTTCCGGCGGTGAAGGACAGCGTATCCGATTAGCAACGCAGATTGGAACACAATTGGTTGGTGTTCTATACATTCTTGATGAGCCAAGCATCGGCTTACACCAGCGTGACAATATTAAGTTGATCGAATCACTCAAGTCGCTTCGTGATCTTGGTAATACCGTCATCGTGGTCGAGCATGACAAGGAGATGATTGAAAGCGCAGACTATGTTGTTGATCTTGGGCCGCGCGCCGGGGAACATGGCGGAAGGATTATAGTAACTGGAACGCCGGAACAATTAATAAATGGAAAAGCGAATGGAAAAAGGAAGAAGGCAGAGGGTGGCATTGAAATTTCCAATTCCCAGTCTTTGACTGCGGCATATCTCAGAGGTGAACACAAGATTGAAATTCCACTTGCACGACGCCAGGGCACTGGCAAATCGCTCGTGCTGAAAGGGGCAACGGGCAATAACCTGAAAAATATGTCGCTGCAGATTCAACTCGGTACACTCGTCTGTGTCACTGGTGTCAGCGGGTCCGGTAAATCCACGATCATCAACGAGACTCTCTTTCCGATTCTTTCCAGAAAGTTTTACAAATCTAAGCTCGTTCCTCTTCCATACAAATCCGTGGATGGAATACAGCACATTGACAAGATCATCGACATCGATCAATCACCCATTGGCAGAACGCCGCGTTCAAATCCTGCGACCTACACCGGGTTGTTCACGCTTATAAGGGATTTATTTACGATGTTGCCGGAAGCACAAATACGCGGTTACAAAGCGGGACGTTTCAGTTTCAACGTGAAAGGCGGCAGATGCGAAAATTGCGAAGGCGATGGAGTTCGAAAAATTGAGATGAATTTTTTGCCGGATGTTTATGTCCATTGCGATGTCTGCAACGGTAAGAGGTACAACCGCGAAACGCTTGAAGTGCATTACAAAGGAAAATCGATTGCCGATGTGCTGAATATGACTGTTGATGAGGCAATGATATTGTTCAGTGAGCTGCCGCGTATCCAGAGACATTTGCAAACGCTTCATGATGTCGGATTGGGGTACATCCGGCTCGGCCAGCAAGCGACAACATTATCCGGCGGTGAAGCACAGCGTGTAAAACTCTCGACCGAACTCTCGAAAATCGGTACCGGAAAGACACTGTACATTCTAGATGAACCAACGACAGGTCTGCATTTTGAAGATATCCGGATGCTTCTGCTCGTCCTCAATAGATTGGTCGATAAAGGAAATACCGTTATTGTGATCGAACATAATCTCGATGTCATCAAGACAGCAGATTGGATTATTGATTTGGGTCCTGAAGGAGGAGATGAGGGTGGAGAGATTGTTGCTGAAGGAACACCGGAAGAAATAGCAAAGAATCACAGATCGTACACGGGACAGTACCTCAAAGAAACACTAAGTCAAATTAGTCATTGATGTTATACACGGTAGGAATAGCGAATAGAAAAATAAGGTTGTCATGCCCGAATGCTTTTGTCGGGCATCCATTTTTCTGGATTCCCGCTAAAAACCTGCGGGAATGACAGTTGTTCTTTTCCTCTTTGCGTGACATCGGTAAGTCTTTTCCTCAGTTCTGATTTTAGTACCCACGGATTTCCTTTTATAAAGAACCGCAACCTTGCTTTATCTCTTATTTCTATGTATATCCTATTGTCATAGACCAGTTGCCCTTTCAAAGTCCATCTGCTTTGTGCAGATACTTTGAAAAGGTCTCTGTGCATAGGTGCAGTGAGTAACCTTGGTTCAGATAGTACATTTTGAAAGATAGCGATGCAACAGTTTTTATCCGCCATGCTGTTTTTTTGGGCGGATTGGTGGAGACGCCATTTGTTATGTTGCAATTGCCCTTCACTATTTCATGAAAGGAAAAACAGATGAAAAAAACTTTCCAATTTCTCTTTGTAATATTTTGCCTCTTTACCAGCACAAATCCATTGCATGCCCAATGGACACAAACCAATGGGCCTTACGGCGGCTCTATTTCCGCCTTCGCTGTTTCTGGTACGAATCTCTTTGCCGGAACTAGAGGTGGAGGACTTTTTCTTTCCACCAACAATGGCACAAACTGGACTGCGGTCAATACCGGTCTGACGGCCACTTATATCAGTGCTCTTGCCGTTTCTCCCAACGGGACAGGCGGCACAAATATTTTTGTCGGGACTAATGGCGGCGGCTTCTGCGGCGTCTTTCTTTCCACTAACAATGGCACAAACTGGACTTTGGTCAATCCCGTCTGGTCGAGCATGGCTATCAGTGCTATTGCTGTCTCCGGCACAAATCTCTTTGCTGCTGGTGTCGATGGTGCAAACGGCGCCTTCGGCACTTTTCTTTCTACCAACAACGGCACAAGCTGGACAGAGATCGATACCGGCTTGACGAACATTTATGTCTATGCTCTTGCCGTCTCCGACACGAATCTCTTTGCCGGGACTTCTCACGGCGTTTTTCTTTCCACCAACGACGGCACAAGCTGGACAGAGGTCAATACCGGCTTGACTGTGGTCAATACCGGCTTGACGAACTCCTGTGTCCTTAGTCTTGCTGTCTCTTCCAATGGGACAGGTGGCACGAATCTCTTCGCCGGGACTTGGGGGGGCGGCGTCTTTCTTTCCACCAACAACGGCACAAGCTGGACAGAAGTCAATACCGGCTTGACGAACACTGATGTCCGTACTCTTGCCGTCTCAGGTGCAAACCTTTTTACAGGGACTTATGGTGGCGGTGTCTTTCTTTCAACCAACAACGGTACAAGCTGGACTGCGGCGAATACCGGCTTGATGAGTACTCAAGTTTTTACACTTGCTGTCTCTCCCAATGGGACAGGCGGCACGAATCTCTTTGCCGGGACTTATGGTGGCGTCTTTCTTTCCACTAACACCGGTGCAAGTTGGTCAGAGGT
>Ga0187886_1003735_pt1 | contig 11247 bp, 10 predicted proteins | sample June2016WEW_20_1_FD_133001 | JGI IMG/M metagenome (GOLD analysis project Ga0187886, IMG submission 133001) | Peatland microbial communities from SPRUCE experiment site at the Marcell Experimental Forest, Minnesota, USA - June2016WEW_20_150 | ecosystem: Environmental > Terrestrial > Soil >...
CAAGTTACGCTCGAAGGGAGCGGTGCGGAAATGCTCGTCCATCTGGTGGAAGCCGTCCAATAGGGCGTGAAAGGGGTCCGGGCCGATGGCCAGCATCGTGGAGAGGCCGATCGCCGAATCCATGGAATAGCGGCCGCCGACCCAGTCCCAGAACTCGAACATGTTGACCGGGTCGATACCAAACTTCCTCACTTCCGCGGCGTTCGTCGAGACCGCGACGAAGTGCTTCGCCACGGCCTTGACTTCGCCGCCAAGGCCTTTGAGCAACCAGTCACGCGCGCTCTCGGCGTTCGTCATGGTCTCCAGCGTCGTGAAGGTTTTTGAGGAGACGATGAAAAGCGTTTCCCCCGGGTCAAGGTCGCGGGGGGCCTCCACGAAATCCGTGCCATCAACGTTGGAGACGAACCGGAACGTCAGGCTCCGCTCGCTGTAATGCTTCAGCGCCTCGTAGGCCATTACCGGTCCGAGGTCGGAGCCCCCGATGCCGATGTTGACGACGTTGCGGATGCGCTTGCCAGTATGGCCTTTCCACGCTCCGCTCCGGACGCGGTTGGAGAAGCCAGCCATTCTGTCGAGCACGGCGTGGACTTGGGGTACCACGTTCTCGCCGTCCACGACGATGGAGGCCCCTCTCGGCGCGCGCAGGGCCACGTGCAGGACGGCCCGATTTTCCGTGGGGTTGATTTTTTCCCCCCGGAACATGGCCTCGATCCGCGCCCGCAGGCCGGATTCCTCCGCCAGTTGAAGGAGAATCTGCAAGGTTTCATCGGTCACGCGGTTCTTCGAGTAATCCAGAAAGAGGCCGGCGCCCTCCGCCGTCAGGCGCTCGCCGCGCTTGGGGTCATCCCCGAAAAGATCCCGGAGGTGCAACTCCCGGACTTCCTTGTAGTGGGCGGCCAGGGCCTTCCAGGCAGGCCGTTTGGTGAGCGGTTTGATCATGGCGGTCATGTTGCAGCTCCTTCGGTTTCCTTCGGATAGGCAATCGATACTATTTCATATCTCCAGTTTTCGGCAAGCTTTTTGGCTCCGCAGACCATCTGCTTGGCCGTCTTCTTCGGCCCGGGGGGAAACACCCGAGGTTCGTCTTGCCCGGCCCCTCAGATGATTTGCTTACCGCCTTCCTCCAATTTGGCCATCTCCCGGATCCTTTGGGCGTAGGTCTTCTGCAAGGAATCCAGGTAATTCTTATCCAGGGGACCCTTCCAGGTGACCACCTGCTTGAACCGCTCGGGAATCTTCACGGACCCAGGATCAAACCCGGTTTTCAACCGGATTTGCCAACGCATTTTCTGAATCCTCTGGGAGACGGAGTCCATGTTTTCCGCCAGATCCCGGTAGCCCACGGCGTTCAGGCAATCGGCCAGGACGGCTTCTTTGTACACTTCCCGGGCGAAGAGACACGAGACCATGGAGGTGAGAAAGACCCGGGCCTTCTCATCCTGAACCAGGAACTCCACGGCATGGGCCACGTCTTTTCCTTTCTGCTTCTGATCGTACGACTACCCTCCGGCGTCCAGGTGGGAATGGCGAAAGCCCAGCGCCTCGGAGACGAAGAATACCTCCCCGGTCGCATACCCCGCCATCTCCTGGCCGAGCACGCAGGCGAAGTCCGCCCCCCCGTATTGTTCTGCCGCCTTGAGCGTTCCCTGGCCCAGCAACCGGTAAAAATCATTGGCCCCTTCACCCAGGTGTTTCACCGCCTGGGCATAGGCCCCGGCATCGCCGAATTTCAGGGGGATCAGGGTCTCCTTTTCAGAAAGGAGGCCCTTCTCAAAAGCCTCCGCGGCCCAGGCCAGGGCCACTCCGGCGGACATTACATCCAGTCCTGCTTTTTCCGCGATTTCCAGCAGGGTCAGAACCTGGAAGGCGTCCAGCACGCTCAGCATGGAGCCCATGGCAAAGATGGGCTCATGGTCGTAGGTAACCTGCCGGTAGAGATACTCGTTCGGTTCACTGAACTTTTCGCGCACAAACCCCAGGTGGATGCACCCCGCCGGGCATCCCGCACAGGCTGTATTGCGCAGGAGGGTGCGATCGGCAAAGGTCTCTCCCGTAATGCCGGAAATGGCCGCGTCGTTGGTCTTCTGGAGATTCCGGCAGGGCAACGCCTGAATCCCGTTCAGCACCGCCACGTTGATGGGCGTACCCAGGTTGTGATATTTGTCCATCATGCTCGTTTCGGTGAGCTGCCCGTAGATCTTCTGGAAGAGCGGGCCATACTCCTTGGTGGCGGGCAGATCGAAGGACTCATCGCCCACGATCGCTATGGCTTTGAGGTTCTTGGCGCCCATGACCGCCCCGCCCCCAAGACGGCCAAAATGGCGGTACGTATCCACGTTGATGCAGGCCATGGCCGACCGGTTCTCGCCCGCCGGTCCAATCCGGAGAATGGACCGGTGCCCGGACCCACCCACCATCCGGCGCAGCATTTGACCGGTCCTCTGGACGCTTTTTCCCCAAAGATAATGCACGTCTTTTACTTCCAATTTTCGGGACCCCACCACCACACAACTCGGGCGCCTGGCCTTCCCGGTGATCACCAGCGCGTCCAGGTCGGCAAACCGCAGGGAGAAAGCCGCCCGGCCCCCGGCGTGGCTCTCGGCATACTGATCGTGGTAAGGCGATTTGAAGGCGCAGACCACTTTACTCATCAGCGGGAAGTATCCCGTGAGGGGGCCGATGGCGAAGATCAACGGCTGCTCCGGATCTTCCCACCCACGGTCGGAAAAACCCATCCGGCCGAATAGAAGCGCCGCAAGGCCACTCCCCCCCGCGCAAGTGTTGCGGCCTTCGATCTCTTCGATTTGGCCCCGGCCGGTGGAAAGGTCAACCTGGAGTACTCGGAAGTAATCCCGAATCATGGCGCCACCTCCTTTCGGCCTTCATCGGCTGTCGGGCGGGCTACAACCTCGACCATTTCCAGACAGTCATGGGGACAGAATTCCACGCAACGGCCGCAGTCGATGCAGACGAAAGGTTCGCCCGACGGATCCAGAAAGATGGCATCTACCGGACAAGCGCGGGCACAGGCCCCGCAACGAATGCACAGCTTCTTCTTGACCACCACGCCGCCGCCCCGCCGCTGGCTGTAGGCACCCGTGGGGCATGCCTCGGCGCAAGTGGCCGGATCGCAGGCCAGGCAAGGCTTGGCCTCGAAGCCGGTGGACAGACCGCCCGTCGACCGGATCCGTATTCCCGCCGTGTCCCAGGAAAGCTGCTTGTGCACCAGACGGGCGCAGGCGAGGGAACAAGAGTGACAACCGATACACCGCTCCATGCGCGGCGTGATCAACATTTTCATAGCTATCTCCTCCTTCAAGAACGGGGTTTTATTTCTTAGCTTTGGCCTGGCTGGCGACCGCCTCCATGGCTTTCTTCACTTTTTCAGGATCGCCGAGATAGTAATTCTTAATCGGTTTCAGATCATCTTCTAGTTCATAGACCAGGGGCATCCCTGTAGGAATGTTGACCTCAGGAATCACATCGTCAGGAATGTTGTCAAGGTACTTCACAAGAGCCCGCAAGCTGTTCCCGTGGGCTGCAATGAGGACTCGTTTGCCCGAGCGCACCGTGGGCGCAATCACTTCATGCCAGCACGGAAGAAAGCGTTCCACCGTGTCCTTCAGGCACTCCGTGAGCGGAATCTCCTCTTTCTTCAATTCCTTGTAACGCGGGTCCTTGGCGGGATTCCGGGGATCGTTTTCCTCTAAGGCCGGGGGGCGAATGTCATAACTCCGGCGCCAGATTTTGACCTGTTTCTCCCCGAACTTCTCTGCCATCTGAGCTTTGTTAAGACCTTGCAGAGCCCCGTAATGCCGTTCGTTCAGGCGCCAGTCCCTGATCACGGGTATCCACATGAGATCCATCTCGTCCATGACGATCCAAAGGGTTCGTATCGCCCGCTTCAAAACAGAGGTGAAGGCGATATCGAAGGTAAATCCCTGCTCTTTGAGCACCCGGCCTCCTTCTGTGGCTTCTTCGACACCTTTCTCTGAAAGGTCCACGTCCGTCCAACCGGTAAAAAGGTTTTCCTTATTCCAGGTACTTTCACCATGTCTCACCAAAACAAGTTTGTGCATAGGATTCGCTCCCTCGATTTTCATTCTTTAAAGGCCTTTCTTCCTGCAAATTTGGCCGAAGTTCCCAGCTCTTCCTCGATGCGCAACAATTGATTGTATTTCGCAATGCGATCGGTTCGACTGGCCGAGCCTGTTTTGATCTGTCCAGCCCCCGTGGCCACCACCAGGTCGGCGATGAAGGTGTCCTCGGTTTCTCCAGAGCGGTGAGAAACGACGCAGGTGTAACCCGCACCAGCGGCCATCCGCATGGCCTCGAGGGTCTCGGTCAACGTGCCGATCTGGTTGACCTTTATGAGAATGGAATTCGCTACCCCATCCCGGATCCCCCGGGAAAGCCTTTCTGCATTCGTCACAAAGAGATCATCCCCCACCAGCTGGATATTCTTTCCCAGGGTGTTGGTTAAAAGCTTCCACCCTTTCCAGTCATCCTCCGCCATACCATCCTCGAGGGAGACGATCGGATACTGTTTCGCCCATTTCGACCAGAACTCCACCATCTGTTCAGGGCTCTTCTCACTCCGATCCGACTTTTTGAAAACATACTTCACTTTTCCCTGGTCGTAGAATTCGCTGCCCGCCGGGTCGAGGGCCAATCCGATATCTTTCCCGGCACGGTAACCTGCCTGTCCGATCGCCTCCAGAATCACTTCCAGGGCTTCTTCGTTCGACTTCAGATTCGGGGCGAATCCTCCCTCGTCCCCCACCGCTGTGGAATAGCCCTTCTTCTTGAGGACGCTCTTCAGCGTATGGAAAACCTCTGCGCCCATGCGCAGGGCTTCCGCGAATTTCGTCGCCCCATAGGGAGCGATCATGAATTCCTGGAGGTCGACGGAGTTGTCGGCATGGGCGCCCCCGTTCAAAATATTCATCATCGGAACTGGCAGCAGGGAAACGGAAGCCCCTCCGAGATAGCGATAGAGAGGTTTCCTCTGGGACAGGGCGGCTGCCCGTGCTACCGCCATGGAAACGCCCAGAATCGCGTTCGCTCCCAACTTGCCCTTGTTGGGTGTCCCGTCCAGATCGATCATCTTTCGATCGATCCCTTTCTGGTCGGTCGCCTCCATGCCCTGAATGGCCGAAGCGATCTCCTTCTTGATATGTCCCACAGCCTTTTGCGTCCCTTTGCCGAGGTAACGCGATTTTTCTCCGTCACGAAGCTCTACTGCCTCATGCTCCCCCGTGGAGGCCCCGGAGGGAACCGCCGCCCTGCCCATGCTTCCATCTTCGAGCCAAACGTCAGCTTCGACGGTTGGATTCCCCCGGGAATCCAAGATCTCTCTTCCCATGATCTTCACAATCTTGCTCATTTTTTCTCTCCTTTATGGGATCGACTCCTTATCTATTGACGGACCCCGGCTTTCTCGCCAGGCTGAACCGATGAGCCCCTTTTCTATTCATGAAAGGCGATTCATTCCCCAGCCTTTCCTCCTGGTCGAATGGGAGATATGCAGCCCCACGAGTCCTGCAACAAGGACGGTAAGGTAGAGCTGCCCGATGACCGCTTCCAAGACCGAGTAGGAACGTGCGATCATGCTGGCCGCGGTGACATCCCCGTAACCGACGGTCGTTAGAGTCACAAAGCTGTAGTAAATCAATTGGCTTTCCATATCTGCCGGAGACCCCTCCAGGCGGAAAGAACCCGGGGAGGCCGTTTCGATAAAGAAGAATATGAATGCCCAAAGGAGCCCCATCAGGAAGTACGTGGAAGCGGCTCCCATGATTAGGTCGGGGGTTACCTCCTTTGCTCTACGGATATGAGATAAGAGGGAGACAAACGTGAGACCGAAGAAAATGGCGAGAAAAAACCGGCTCAAAGTCCAGAGGAACGGAAGCCCGGCGAAATGGGTAACCCATCCCAAGACCAAGGCCGGAATGGCCATCAACAAGGCCATCATGAAGACCCCCCTTTTCTCGCTGATTGCCCAGAGCCCAGAGAAGAGGATAGCGGCAAAGAGGATATCCGTCAGGATGGTCAACCGGATAATACCTGCCATGATGGGACGAAGCCCCATCATGAGGATGATGGAAATGAAGAGGAAAAGAAACCGCCCGATACGGATTCCGAAGAAGGTTACATGGCTCCCTCTAACCATGGCGAAATCTTTTCTCCTTCAAGTCATTCAGGAAGGCTCGTCCCCAACCCCCCTTTAAAGATGCCCGAGGGGGAGCCTCAAAGTTGGATTTACTTCAGCTCGATAATTTCCATTCGGTTATTCATTTCCGGGTGTTTCCTGGAGGGTCCCTCCGTAAGAACGACGAGGTCTCCCTTCACCTCATGGTCGCCCAACCATTTTGTGACGTAGGATTTCCAGTTTTCCGGATGATCGGACTCATGAACCGGATACACCCCATAGGAGAATTGGAGTTTCTGGCACGTGGTCTCCAGGGAACTCACGCCGGCTATCCATACCGGCAGCCTGAACCTGGCGATGGACCTGGCGGTATATCCGCTGCGTGTCGGCACAAACACGGCTGCGGGTGAGACACGCTCCAGGGTCGTCTCCACGCTGAAAGCGATCAGGTCTGCAAGACTGACCTTGCCGCCGCGGCCGAGATCTGTCAGGGCCTCTCGCATATAATGGGCGGGCCGATGAGGCTCAATGGCCTCTGCGATCTTGGCCAGCATGGCCACCGCGTCCACCGGGTATTTACCCATGGCCGACTCCCCGGAAAGCATGACGCAGTCCGTCCCATCCAGGATCGCGTTGGCGACGTCGGTGGACTCGGCGCGGGTGGGCCGCCGATTTTCGGTCATCGACTCGAGCATCTGAGTGGCCGTGATGACCGGTTTCCCAAGGAGATTGGCTTGGCGCATGAGTCGTTTTTGAACCACAGCGATCTGCTCAATGGGTATCTCTACCCCTAAATCCCCCCTCGCAATCATGATCCCATCCGCAGCCTTAAGGATCTCATCCATCCGGTCAAGGGCACGGGAGCGCTCGATCTTGGCAATGATCAGCGGATGGTAATCGAGGGTTTCCGCCGCTTGGCGAACGGTGTCGATATCCGCCCCCGACTGAACAAAGGATTGACTGACCGCGTCCACCCCGTTTTCGGAAGCAAATTTCAACCCCTCGCGGTCGCGCTCCGTAAAGGCGCTGATGCCGAGATCGATTCCTGGCAGGTTGAGTCCTTTGCGGGACCGCAGCTCACCGCCTACCAGGACCCGGCAGCGCACGTCTTTCCCTTCGACCTTGGCCACCTCGAGCTGGATAAATCCATCGTTCAGAAAAACCGTATCCCCCGGTTTTACAGCTTTGAGGAGAGGTTCAAAGGTGACCGAAACGCGGTTCCCATCTCCGGCGATTGGCTCCGTCGTAAGGGTGAAGGCGTCACCGATTTTCAGCTGGATGGGCTCTTTGGCAAATTGACCAATGCGGATCTTAGGCCCCGGGAGATCGGCCATAATGGCCACCCGCCGCCCTGTCCGGCGCGCCGCCGCACGAAGATTTTCTATCACCTTCCGATGGCCGGCTAAATCTCCGTGGGAAAAGTTGAGCCGGGCGATATCCATTCCCGCCCGGATCATCTGCTCCATGACTTCGGGAGAATCGGAGGCAGGCCCGATGGTGCAAACAATCTTGGTCTTATTTTTCGGAAGTTTCATTCTGGTGGCGGCTCCTTCCTTAAATATGCGGCTTTTAAGCTCTCCCCGGGAGAACTCCGGCCGGCGGTGATTACCTCAGATCCCTCGGCTGCCCCGTAGAAGCAAGGACGCTACTCCACAACAAGCCATCCGGATCGATCTTCTTCCTCTGGGAAATGGCCATGGGGATGGGCAGGTGGGTGAACTCACTCCTCCAGAAGCTCGCCACCATCTCCGTCCTTCCCGTCATCCCGGCGTGGACCGCATTGTGGCCCAGCAAAACGCAGTAAGCAGCGTCGCGGGCATTGGCCGGCTGGCTCCGGATCGTGTAGCTGGGGTCGAAATACCTCATGTTGACCCCTACGCCCAGCTGGTTGAAGAAAGCCCTGATCTGATCCCTGAGAAAGAGACCGATGTCACCCAGCCGTATGTTTCCGGAGGCATCCTTCTCGCCGGTTCCCTCCATCAGGTCCTGTCCGGCTCCTTCGGCGACGACAATGACTGCATGCCCCCTTCTCCCTAATCTCTGCTGGAGCGCCTTCAGGAAGGTCTCGAGTCTGAAGGGAACCTCGGGTATGAGGCAGAAATTGACCTGGGTGTCCGCAAGCACAGAAAAGGCGGCAATGAACCCTGACTCCCGGCCCATGAGTTTTACCAGCCCGATGCCGTTCCGGGCGCCCTCGGCCTCGCTGTGGGTAGCGTAGGTGACCCTCCTCGCCTCAGAAACGGCTGTATCAAAACCGAAGGGAACCTGGATGTAAGAAATATCGTTATCGATCGTCTTCGGGATTCCAATCACCGAAATTTTCAGCCCCCGCCGCTTCACCTCTTCGCTTATGGCCAGGGCGCCGCGTAAGGTCCCATCTCCTCCGATGGTAAACAGGATCCCGATATTCAGGCGCTCCAGCGTATCGACCATCTCCGTTATGTTCTGGGACCCCCTGGAGGAACCCAGTATGGTTCCGCCAATTTGGTGGATGGAGCTGACCGCCTGGGGCGTGAGTTTAAGGGGGGTATGACCATATTTTGGAGCCAGTCCTTCATACCCAAAGGGAAAACCATAGACGGTCTTTACGCCGTAGTGATGGAATAAGCTCAAGACGATTGCCCGGATGACGTCATTCAGTCCCGGGCAGAGTCCCCCGCAGGTAACGATGCCGCATTTTAGCTTGGAAGGCTCGAAGTAAATTTTCTCCCTTGGCCCGGCGAGTTCCATGGTGGGGGGCTCCTTCGCTTCATCCAGGAACCTCTTTATATCCCGGAGATTGGAATGGACCAGACCACGTTCGTCATCGCGAACGAACCGCCCACCGGCCATGGGCGACGGGATCTCCCTTTTCTGCGGCAGATTGGACGGTCTGCGCCGTGACGTTTTGGATCTTCCCGTCCGCCAAGCTCAGGATCGCTGTGTCCGCTCCCATCTCGATCCGCTTTCGGGCTGCTTTGGCAAGGGCTGTGCCGGAGGCCAGGGCCTCCCAGCATCCCCGATTCCCGCAATGACAAGGAGGTCCCTCATCCGCGATGGTCATGTGGCCAATCTCCCCGGCCATACCCTTGAAGCCATTGAGGACCTTTCCGTCGACGACGATCCCTCCGCCGATGCCCGTGCTGATCGTGACATAGATGAAATGATTGACCCCTTTCGCCGCACCGAAATAATACTCCCCGAGGGCGGCAGCGTTTCCGTCGTTGATCAGGAAAGCTTTTTTCTTGAGCTTTTCCTGAATGATGTCCCGCAAGGGGACGTCTTTCCAGCCTGGCAGATTGGGTGAGGTGAAAAGAAAGCCCGCTTCCGCGTCGATGAGGCCTGGCGCCCCAATACCGACTGCCGAGACGCTGTCAATGGCTCGCGAAGCTCCCTCGAGGGCACGTCCAGCCGATCCGAGAATGGCCTGAATCACCCCCTCCGGGCCCTCCGCTGCAGGGGTAACACTATGGTCGCGCGAAAGCATCTCCCCCTGTGGATTGATGACGGAAGTCAGGATCTTCGTCCCTCCGAGATCGATCCCAAGGATGAGCAGGTCCTTGTCGGGCATCGTAAATTTCCCTCTCTTTCACCTTACCCGGTAATTTTCTTTCTTGCCGTCACCTGGAAGCCATATACCGAAGCAGATCGACCACCCTGTTCGAATACCCCCATTCGTTGTCATACCAGGCAATGATCTTGAATCCGGTCTGCTTGCCTTGGAAATTGTTCCGCAGGGTAGTGATGGAGTCATAGATGGAAGAGCTGCTGGAATGAATGAAGTCGGTGGAGACGACTTCTTCGTCCGTATATTCAAGGATCCCCTTCAGATAAGACTCTGAGGCCTTCTTCATCAAGGCGTCGATCTCTTCGATCGAGCTTTCCCTCGTGGATCGGAACGTGAAATCGATGACTGAAACGTCCGGTGTCGGAACGCGGAAAGCCATTCCGAGTAATTTACCCTTCACCTCCGGGATTACCTCATGAAGGGCCTTGGCCGCTCCCGTACTGGATGGGATGATATTGATGGCGGCGGCCCGGCCTTCTCTCCAGGTTTTTCTCGAAGGTCCATCCACGATCTTCTGCGTAGCCGTATAGGAGTGGATCGTGGTCATCCCCCCTTTTTCAATGCCAATCCCTTCTTTCAGGATTACATGGACGATCGGGGCAAGACCGTTCGTCGTACAGGAGGCATTGGAGACGATATGATGTTTCCCCGGATCGTATTCCCCTTCGTTGACACCCATAACGAAGGTCTTCACCCCCCCCTTCGCGGGTGCCGTGATAATCACCTTCTTGGCCCCTGCCTTCAAGTGGAGAGGGGCTTTCTCCCCATCCGTGTATAGGCCCGTTGACTCGATCACATACTCGACTCCGAGGTCTCTCCACGGAAGAAGATCGGGCGTCTTGGGCGCCGCCAGGCAAAGGGTCTTTTTCCCATTTATAACCAGAATGTCCTCCTTTTCCAAAGAGGACTTGCTCTTCTCGGCGGCCAGTGTCCCCCGGAATCGGCCGTGGACGGAATCATACTTTAACTGATAGGCGAAATACTCCGCCTCGGTGGCAACGTCTACGGCGGCAACGACATCAAACTGTCTTTCCAACAGCCCCTGTTCCGCCATGGCGGCAAGAACGAGCCTGCCGATCCTTCCGAACCCATTGATTGCGACTTTAGTAGCCATGATGCCCTCCTACTTAACGTTGTCCCTTGTCATCCACTGACCTGGCGAAATCCAGCGCCTCGGTCAGTACCTTATTTCTCTTGAGGCTTCCTGCAACGATTTGACGCTCCCTCCAAAGGCTTCCAGCTCCTCCTTGGACATGACGGGACAAAGCGTCGCCCCTACGCCACAGGGGCCTAAATGGACTAAGTCCGATATAGGCTGGTTCCGACCCCCCGCAGCTCCTGGACCGCCTGCTTCACCCTTTCAGCCAAGGCGGCCTCGGCTGTTGTCAGATAGGAACGCGGGTCATAGTTCTTCTTGTTGCCCACCTCTCCGTCCACCTTCAGGACTCCGCTGTAATTCCTGAACATGTGATCGGCGATGGCCCGGGTGAAGGCGTATTGGGTATCGGTGTCGAGGTTCATCTTCACCACGCCGTGGTCCACGGCCTCG
>Ga0187886_1003736_pt1 | contig 11244 bp, 11 predicted proteins | sample June2016WEW_20_1_FD_133001 | JGI IMG/M metagenome (GOLD analysis project Ga0187886, IMG submission 133001) | Peatland microbial communities from SPRUCE experiment site at the Marcell Experimental Forest, Minnesota, USA - June2016WEW_20_150 | ecosystem: Environmental > Terrestrial > Soil >...
CCGAGCATGACCTCGAGGACGTCCATTGCGGCAGGGCGCGAGCCGGCACCGGAGAGGATGAGACTGGAGGCGCGCGTCATCTCCGCCTCGAGCTTCGCGTAGATCTCCGGCGAACGGCTCTTCACATCGGTCTCGACGATCGGCCAGAGGCCCACGAAGCTCTCCATGAGGTCCGACGCCTGGTCGAAACGGGCGGTGGCAAGGGAGTCACGCACCTGCGCCAGGAGGGTTCCGAGGCTTTCCACGGTGCCCGTGCGGGAAGCGGCGGGGCCGACAGGCGTGCGTCCGTACTCCTCGGCGGCCCGTGCGAGGTCGCTCAACGCCTGGCTGGCGCGCGCCGTGTCAGCGGGAGTCGCCTCCATCGCGGCCTCCGCACGGGTGGCGGCGACCTCGATTCGGGCGTAGAGGCCGGGATTGCCGGCCCTCACTGTATCCTCGACAGGCGACCAAAGGCTCTCGAAAGCCTTGAACACGCTCTGAGCACCCTGGATATCGGATGCGTTCAGCCGATCGAGGGACTTCGAGGCCAGATCGGCGAGCGGCGCCAGGAGATGCTGCCGGGGACTGTCGGAGCCATGGAGCAGCCCCGTTGAAGCGAGCATCATGCATACGGCAAGATACGCGCGCAACCGAAAACGACGAGCGGGGCGCTCTGTTCGGACATGTCTCATCAATTGCTCCCCTTGAATAATGCCTGACCAATTTAGTCATATATAGAGAAAAATGAAAGCTGTCTAGATGCCGGCGCTTGCGCTCATCGCCAGGGGCGTTATCCGGCCAGCAACTCGATCATCGATTGTCCCATTGCGGTGAGGATCAGCCAGCAGGACACCGCTCCGGCGTCGAGAATCCCGCGTGAGCGCTCACCGAGCCGGCTGGATCGGCCGAGGCGCGCGACGAGGTCCCGGGTGGAGTCCTTGCCTTCCTCCGCCGCCTTCATCATCACGCAGAGCGCATCGGCAAAGCCCAGGCCATCCCGCAGGCAGGTGCGGAAGGCCTCCCGCGCAGGCGCCAGCGTGTCGAGCATGGTCTTGTCGCCCACGTGCGCATTGCCGAGGGACACGACGCCATCCTCCGCCTTCTGAAGCATGGACTCGAACAGTCGAGCATCGATGTCCGCAGAGCCCCGGGATTCCCGCGCCATGGAGCGGAAGAAAGTGCCGTAGAGAGGTCCCATGGCCCCGCCGATCTCGCTGAGGAGCACGTTGCCGATAACCGCCAGGCCCTCGGAGAGAGAGCATGACGCGTTGGTGAGCCGGTCGGCAGCCATGCCGAAACCCTTGCTCATATTAATGCCGTGGTCGCCGTCGCCGATCGCCCCGTCGATCTCGCTGAGTGTCGCCGCATTTTCACGGATCGCGGCGATCACGCGCTGGATGACGGGAAAGCCGCGCTGGTTGGCAAAGCTTTCCATGTCTCAACTCCCGAACTGGGTGAGCCCCATGCAGACCGCCTCCAGGTCGATGAGCTCCTTGAGCTCCTCGTCCAGCCTCATGAGCGTGAGCGTCACCCCGGCCATGTCCAGGGACGTGAAGAAATTGCCGACGTAGGACCGATTCACGACCAGGCCGTTCGACGCCAGCAGTTGCTCCACCTCGTCGTACAGGATGTAGAGTTCCATCACCGGCGTGGCACCGAGCCCTGAGAGGAGAACCACCACCTCGTCGTTCCGCTCGAAGGGCAGATCGGGAAGGATGACATCGATCATCATCTTCGAGATGTCGCGGGCAGGCTTCAGATCCTCCACGCGGATCCCGGGCTCTCCGTGATGTCCGATTCCTACCTCCATTTTTCCCGGAGGGATCGTGAAATTGGGATGGCCGACCGCGGGGATCGTGCAGGGGGAAAGGCCGATGCCGATGCTGCGCGTGTTGTCGATGGCTTTCTGCGCCGCGGAGATGACCGCATCGAGGTCTCCACCGAGCGAGGCCCGTGCCCCGCCGGCTTTCCACATCAGCACCTCGCCGGCAACGCCGCGGCGCCTTTCCCTCTCCGTCCGGGGGGCCGACGGGACGTCATCGTTGGCAACCACCGTCTTCACCTGGATCCCGGCGTCCTCGGCCATCTCGACGGCGAGCCTCACGTTCATCGTGTCCCCCGCGTAGTTGCCGAAAAGGCATGCCACTCCCCTGCCCCCGTCCGCCGCACGGAACGCGTCGAAAAACGACTTCGCCGTGGGAGACGTGAAGACCTCGCCGACGGCCGCGGCATCCACCATGTTGCGGCCGACGTACCCGATGAACGCGGGCTTGTGCCCGGAGCCGCCCCCCGTGACGATCCCCACCTTGCCCTTCACCGGCGCGGCCCGGTACCTCACGACCCTCGGATTGTCCGTCGGCGCCACGATGTCCCGATGGGCACGGACGAAACCCTTGAGCATGTCGTCGACCACCAGGTTCGGATCGTTCAGGATTCGCTGCACCCGTGGACCTCCTCGTGCCGGAATACGGCTACTTTTTCAGGAACTTCTTCTCGTACTCCACGATGAGCTCGACCTTGCGCGTCGAGCCTCCGCCCTCGAACTCAGACTTCAGCCACGCGTCCACGATCGTCTTGGCCAGCTCGGGCCCGATCACCCGGGCGCCCATCGTGAGGATCTGGGCGTCGTTGCTCTTGCGCGCACGTTCGGCGGAGTAGGTGTCGTGGCAGGTCGCTGCGCGGATGCCGGGGACCTTGTTCGCGGTGATCGCCATACCCAGGCCCGTCCCGCACATCAGGATGCCGCGCTCGTGCTTGCCTTCGGCGATGGCCTCCGCCACCTTCACGGCGATGTCGGGATAGAGGCTCGGAGACTTGTCGAATGCGCCGTAATCCACGACCTCCACGCCCTTCCCCGCGAGGTGGCTCTTGAGCGTTTCCTTCAGGTCATAGGCGGCATCGTCCGCCCCGATTGCCACGCGCATCTACGCTCCTTCCCGCCTGCTCCAAAGCTCGAAGAGCGCGGGCTGAGACTTCTTCCCGAAGCCCGCGGCTTGTCCGGCAACGAAGAGCTCGTGAGCGGCGGCCGTCATCGGGATCGGGTTGCGGCTTTCCGCCGCGAGCGTACGCGCGTAGGAGAGGTCCTTCTGCAGCATGTCGACCGTTCCCCCCGGCAGATACTCCCTCGCGGCGATCGCCTCTGCGCTCACGTCCAGCACCTTCGATCCCGCCCATCCCTCGCGGATGGCCTCGTACAGGCTTTTCGGGTCCACATCGTTGCAGCGAGCGAGCGCGAAGCCTTCGGCGATGACCGCAAATGCCGTTCCCACGATCATGTTGTTCACCAGCTTCGCGATGCCCCCGGCGCCCACGTCGCCGACGCGCACGACTGTCTTCCCCAGCGCCGACAGGTAAGGCCGGCACCGCGCGAAGGTTTTCTGAGTGGCGCCCACCATGATGGCCAGAGCTGCGGAGCGGGCGCCTGCCTCGCCTCCGCTCACCGGCGCGTCGGCGAACTCGATCCCCAATTCCGAGAGGCGCACGGCGATGCGGCGGGAGAGAGACGGCAGGCTCGTGCTGAGATCGATGAGCAGGGACCCCTTCTTCAGGGATTCTCCCAGGCCGCCGCTTCCGAGCACGACCTCTTCGACGACTGCCGCGGAGGGCAGGGAAAGACAGACCACCGGGCACATCGCTGCCAGCTCCGCTGCGCTGCGCGCCGCGGTGACTCCCGTGAGCCCGGCGAGCCGGGCTTCCTGGACATCGAACCCGACGACCTCGAACTTCTTCGCCAGGTTCTCCGCCATGGGACGCCCCATGATGCCCAGCCCCACGAATCCGATTTTCTCAGTCATCCACGCCTCCGAACCGACCAGCACTATAGTAAATAATCTACTTGAATCGGACTATCCACCGCCATAGGCGGTGGGTTTCCAAGTTGAACTCAAACTTCTGTTGACTCATTCGCATTCCTTGCTGTGCGCAGTGATTTTACGACCGGCGCCCCATAGTGGAGCATACCGAGCGATCGGACACGATTCCACACCGGGTGGACGCTTCGGGCTGTGGGCCTGCTACTTCACCGAGGCCTATATTAGCAATAGTATTGACGCGGAGGGTCTTCTACATGAATGACACAGCACTGGCGATCTCACGGATCAGGATGTTGCTCGACCGGGTGAAGCCCGAAAAGATACAAGAAGTCGAAGCCTTCGTGGAGTTCCTGACGGAGAAAGACGGCGAGATCGCACAGTGGATCGGATGGCATAACGCTGGAAGGCCACATAAGTCTTCAGGCTTCAAGAGCCCCAGGGAGTATCGGGTTCAACAACGAACGGCGGTGGCTTGAAAAACGGGAAGCATTACAAGGATACGCAAACGCCGACCCCGCGGCAGGCGTGGAGTCCTTCACCGAGAAGCACAAGGTCCGCGGCATCATCACCCCTGACGAGATCCATGCTCTTTTCAGTCCAAGCTCCCGCAATCAAGTACCACACAGCAGTCACTTTACGAAGCTTGATTGCACTCGGTCAACTCTCGGACCCGATCATGAGGTGAACAACTTCGTGCTCTGTTGTGTGCTTCGTCTCCAGTTCACGGATTTTGACTCCGCGCCGCAAGACTACGAGCCGATCGGTCACTTCGAACACGTCGGTCAAGTTGTGACTGATCAGGATTACCGATACCTCCTGCTCCCTTAGGGACTTAATCAGATCAAGCACATTTGCGCGTTCCCTTACGCCCAAAGCGGCGGTTGGCTCGTCGAGGATGATGAGCTTCGCATTCCAGAAAATTGCACGGCCGATTGCGACTGATTGGCGTTGACCTCCGGAAAGATCTCGGACGCGGGTTCTAGGGCTCGAAATATTTATTTTGAGCCTCTGAAGGATCTTCTCTGCCTGGACCAGCATCTTCCTCTCGTCCAAAAGGGTCACGCCGAGAAGCACGTGCAACTGTTCGCGCCCAAGGAACATGTTCGCCGTCACACCAAGGTTGTCGGCGAGCGCCAGATCCTGATAGATGGTCTCGATCCCCCGCTCGCGCAGCTCTCGGGGGGAGGTCGAGTCTACACGCTCGCCCATAAAGAATACCGAGCCGCGTGTAGGACGGGTAACCCCCGATATCATTTTCACTAAAGTCGATTTTCCTGCGCCGTTATCGCCAAGCAGCCCGACGACTTCTGCTTTATGCACAACAAAGCTGACATCCTGCACCGCGTGTAATCCGCCGTATTGCTTTGTGAGCTCTTTGACCTGAAGAACAACTTCTTTTTCCACCGGCGTCCTTCCCTTAATCTTCCAAGCTCTTCCCATGGCGCAGGTTATCGATAAACACAGCGGAGATCAGGATAAAGCCTACTGCAGCCATCTGCCAGTACGGCTGGACGTTCATAATGACCAGACCGACAAGCAGCACCACGATGATCAAGGAGCCGATGACGGCCCCGCCGATGGTGCCGATCCCGCCCATGAGGCTGGTCCCGCCGATGACCGCAGCGGCAATGGCGTTAAGCTCTGAGTTCTGGCCCGAAAGCGGCGAGCCCGTTCCGAACCGGGCAAGGAGCATAAATCCGGCCCAGCCGGCCAAGAAGCCAGAAATCGCATATATGATTATCGTATAACGGGCGACAGGCACACCCGAACGCACCGCTGCTTGTCGGTTGCCTCCGATCGCAAAGGCATAGCGTCCGATCCTGGTCTTCGATAGCGCTATGTAGGCGATGACGACAAGGACGATGGCGCTGAGGGTCGTCACAGGAAGGAGGCCGCCAAATGTGAGATTACCCATGGCGCCGAGCGCGTCTGGAAGTCCGATAATCGCCTGGCCCGAAGTGATGACGAATGTGATCCCGCGAGCGATTCCGAGCATGCCGAGCGTCACTACGAAGGGAGGGACTCGAAGCTTGGCGATAATAAGCCCGTTGATGGTTCCGAGGGTTGTGCCGATTGCCAGTCCGGCAACTATGCTAACGGCAAAACTAAGGGGGATACTCTGGGTCGCTCCCCAGACACCCCTCATGATCAGGGCCCCGACCACCCCAGTGAAACCGAGGACCGCGCCGACCGACAAGTCAATCCCGCCCGATATTATTACAAAAGTTTCACCCACTGTGAGCAACAGCGGTTCTGAAACGAAAACCGCGATGTTTCGTATCCCAAGAATGGAGAAGAAACCGCGGGCGGCAATCGAGAAGAAGATGACGAACGCAATCAGAATCAGAAAGATCCACTGATTCGATGATCGGCCCAAGAGGAATCGAAGAAGCGATGAACGGGTCTTTTCGTCATCTCCTGCCATTTTACGCCCCCGGCTGCCGTTTTTCTAAGATAAAAAGATAATGAAGGGGGTGTCGGTTGGCCACCCCCTCTCAAGATGCCGAGATCAATTACTTGGCAACTGAGTCTGATAGACCCATTTCGCAGTTTCTGGATCATTCACATTCTGGGGCGTGATGACGTACATGTCGGTCGTGATCTTCTGAGGGATTTGCTTGAGCTGTCCAGTAATAAACTTGTAGGCGTTTTCGACTGACATGTAGCCCATCTGATAGGGTCCTTGAGTGACCAGCATTGTAGTCAAACCCGCCTTCAAATCTTCCACCTCAAGGGGCTGTGAATCGAAGCCGACAAGCACCACCTTGCCTCCCATGTTGGCATTCTTGATCGCGACCGCACACCCATGTGCGGTTGGGGTATCTACCCCAAAGGCGCCTGCAAGATTCGGGTTGGCGAGAAGTACCGACTGCATCTGCGAGGCCGCAGTCGCCTGATCGTCGTTGCTATACTGTGTGGTGACGATGTGGATGTCAGGGTAGTTCGCCAAGGCCTGTTTGAAGCCCTTGTACCTGTCTTCGTTGGTCGTGACACCAACGAGCGCGCCCATAAGCGCCACATCACCCTTGCCCTTGAGAGCTTTTGCGAGCGCTTCTCCGGCCATTTGCCCGCCCTTCACGTTGTCTGAGCCGATCCATTCCTTGCGAAAGGTGAAGTCCGGGTCGTTTATGTCAGTATCCGTGGTAATTACAAGCGCCCCCTGGCTCACCGCTTGCCTGAGCAGGGGCTTCAATGCCTCCGGATCGGTCGGAGAGAGAATCAGTGCATCAGGTTTCTGCGTTAACATTGACTGAACGGCGACCGACTGCTGATTGAAATCCCACTGTTGTCCCCCCTGCCAGATCAGTTCAACGTTGTACTTTTTTGCCGCTGTGACGGCACCGTATTGCATAGCAACATAGAACGGATTTGTAGTGACTCCTGGCGAGAATGCAATGACGACTTTCTTCGCAGGACCTGCTCCTTCTTTGGACCCTCCTGCGCTTACAAAACCAACCACCGCCACCATCGCGATGGCCACGAGCAAGAAACGCCTGAGACCCTGCATGGAATACCTCCTCATAAAAAATATTCAGATCGGGAGCCTTATATCTCCCGCAGTGCCAAATCCTAACGCGGGTCTCCTGTCTCATTCTTCATCGGCTCGAAGGCTTTCATAGACTTCGGTCAGCCGTTGACAGGTACTCCGCAACGCCGTTCTCGGTAATGACGATGTTATCTTCAAGTCGAATTCCTCCCCATCCCTCGATATACACTCCAGGCTCGATTGCCAGGACCATCCCAGCCTGAATGGGCCAATCAGCCGCGATACGGGAGGGCGGATCGAGGTAGGGCACCTCGTGAAAAGCAAAGCCGACGCCGTGACCGATGTGGTGTGGGAAGTAGGCACCATAGCCCATATCCGTTAGAAATGCCCGAGCCGTGGCGTCGATATTGGAAATCACGGCACCGACCCGCAGGGACTTGATTGTCCGTTCCTGACAGTCATGCACCGCGTTCCAAACCTCTTTCTGTCTGTCCGATGGCCGCCCGACTACAAATGTCCGAGAAATATCGGACCAGTAGCCTTCCACTTGAGTATCTAGTTCGATTAGGACCAGATCTCCTTCTACCATCTTTCTGTCGGTGGAGATATTGTAGGCAGCCCAGGCGCCGGCCGTGTTCTCCGCTCCTGACATTACAAAGCCATAGCCACGAGCTCGTCTTGAATTCTTGTAACCCACGCCAAGGGTCTGTATTGCGCTCTCGATAATTGCAGAGAGATCCGTCTCTCTCATGCCGGGAGCCAGACTTTCACGCGCCCGGTCGAGTGCCTTGTCGACCACCTCGGCGCATGTCTTGAGAGAGTTGATTTCTTCGGGCGTCTTGACCATTCTCGCCTCATAGATCCAAGGAGTACGATCGATGAAGTCTACCTCCGGCAGAATCTCGGCAAGCAACTTGTAGAACAGCTCGCCTGGCACGCGGGCCTCACCGCCGATGTGCGTTCCCGCGATCGTCTCCATGCAACGATCGCAACCAAAACGCCTCTTTCCCGTCCCCTTGCTTCCCGCGGCAGTCCTGACTAGCTTTGCAATGAATAGATCGGATGGATCGTCTTCGAGTCTGGTATCGTAGGCAAGAACATCGCCTGCCCAGCCCCTCGGTACGAAGCCCCGGTCAGGCTTTGGAATGATGAGGGTGGACCGGCCGACAGTGGGAATGAATAAGGCGGCCGCAGTGCTCGGCCAGTAACCACTCCCAAAAAGAATATTCTCGGGGAGAAGCAAGAGGAGACCGTCCATACCCTGGAGCTCCAGGGACTGTCGGATTATCGAAGAGCGATTTATTGCTGACACGCTTTACTCGCTCCCAAGTTCCTTGAAGACACTCTCCATCCGATCGAGGGCTATATCGATTTCCTTCTCCGTATGCGCGGATGTAGTGCCGCAGTGGGTTGGGAGGGAAACGCCCTTGCCGGCCCAGCCCGAAATATGGAAGTAAAGGCTCCTATCAAGAACCTTCGCAATGAATTTGTTGTAAACACCTCCGTCAAAATGTTCAACAATTTTGCGGAAGCGGTAATCATCATTTTCGTCCTCGATGCCGAAGTAGGTGGAGAATCGGTTCCCGAGTCCACGGATGTGACCTCGTACCTTAAACCTGCGGAACAGCTCGTTCATGCCGTCGTAGAGCCGTTGCGAGAGACTGTTGAGTCTGTCATAGAACCCGGGCTCTCGCATCATCGCCAGGCACTCTAAGGCAACCAGGACAGGCATCAGGGAGCCGGTGTACGTCCCGCTCATCACCGTCGGGCCACCGGGGTTGAGCGCCTCCATGACTTCGCGTTTCCCGACCAGGGCCGCCACTGGGAATCCCCCGCCCAGAGCTTTTGCGATTGTGGCTAAATCCGGAGTGACCCCATAGTACTCCTGAGCTCCTCCGATCCCCGGACGGAATCCCGAGAGCACCTCATCGAAGATGAGCACGATCTGCTCCCTGTCGCAAAGCGCGCGCACTTGCCTGAGGTACTCCTTGTCGGCCGGCATGCAGCCGCAGTTATAGGAGACCGCCTCCATGATGACCGCAGCTATCTGGCCGCGGTACTTTTTCACGACATGCTCGAGCGCATCGATGCGATTGAACTCGACAATGATCATTGGGTCAGCGTAGCTCGCCGGAAACCCTGCGCTGTCGGGTTTGGGAGTCACCTCACCGTAGGAATCCATTTCACCTAGAGTTCCATGGTTGTAGAACACTAATTCGCTCATGCCATGAAAGTGACCCTCGAAACGGACAATCTTATCTTTGCCCGTAAAAGCACGAGCCAAACGGACGGCTCCCATTGTCGCCTCAGTGCCGGTGTTTGACAGGCGGACCTTCTCCGCGCAGGGTATCACTTCGCAAATCTGATCGGCGAGCTGATAGTGGTACTCGCTCTCGTAGTTCATGAAGAAGCCCATCTCCAGCGAGCGCTCGACGGCCTTGCGAATCCGGGGATTGTTGTAGCCGAAAAAGGCAGCGCCGGCGGAAGTATTGAAGTCAATCCATTCCCTCCCTTCGACATCGTAGAGGTAGGGTCCGTCGGCTCGCTCAAGATAAAGCGGCATCCCAAGGCCGGCGTGGTAGCGTCCGGCTGCACATGTGCCGTATAGGAAGGATTTCTGCGCGCGCTTGTAGACCTCTTTCATCTTCATTCTCAAATCCTCTGCACCCTATGAAATATTATGGTAACGTTGTCACACCAAGACCGCTTATACTATGCTGCATGGGAGATGTCAAGCCATGTTTGTGCCTTCTCTTCATGGCGGGTTATGAGCCCCATTCAGGAAACCGCTTGAACGCGCTGTTGGTGTGAGGTCAAGAAATCATTCATGAACGCCAACGGCGTCCGATATCCAAGACTCGAATGATATCGCTCCTCGTTGTAGTACGCAATCGCACGGCCCACCAGGCGTTGCAGCTCCCCGAAGGTCCGCGCTTCATAGAATACATCCGCCCATTCAACTTTCAGTCGGGAGAAGAAGGCCTCGTTGACCGCGTTGTCTCCCGGCTCGCCACGCCGTGAGTAGCTCAGTAAGCACCCGCGGGAGGAGACGGTACGCACGTACGCGTCGCTGGTGTAGACGCTGCCCCGATCTTGATGCACCACCAACCCCCGGGGTTCGCCGGCAACCGAGCGGATTTTCCGTATCGCCCGATGGAAGGAGTCCAGCACCAGCGACACGCTTGCGGAGGCCGACAAGCGCCACCCCAAGATCATCTTTCCGAACTCGTCAAGGTGAACGGCCAAGTACGCCTTGCCGCCGCGGTAGAGAATCTCGGTGAGGTCGGAAACCACGACCTGCAGGCACCGAGAGCTCTGCAATCGGAACAGAAGATTCGCGCGACGCCCAAGGTAATCCAGAAGTCGGCGTGCCACGCTGCGGGCAGGACGACGGATACGCCGCTGTAATTGCAGGCCCCACAACGACAAAAGCTTCTTCAGCAGCTTATGGTTCACCTGTACCTTATGGCCTTCAGCCAGCGCGATCTGGATGCGACGGTACCCGTAGCCGGGATGCTGCTCGACGATCTCTCGGATCATCTGCTGCAGACTTTCATGGCGGCCCTTCAACCGATCCTCGGGACTTCGGCTTGCGTAGTACGACTTCTTGCTGATGCCCAGGAGCTGACAGACCGCGTTGATCCCCATCCTCCCGAGGGTCACCGTCGAGCGGGCGTACTCGATCAGCGACCATCGGGAGGGGCGTAAAAATCCAGGTAATTCTTCAGCACGCTCAGCTCGATCTCCTTCTTGCCGATCAGACCTTCCAGCTGAGCGATGCGTTTCCGAAACTGCTCAGCCTCCTTGTCCGCCCGCAGCTCGAAGATTCTCGCCCCGCGTTGTTGGAACTCCTGGCGCCATTTCGTCAGCTGGTTCGGGTGCACGCTGTACCGCCGGGCTACCTCCGCTACTTCGTTTCTCTGGATGGACTCCACCACAACACGGAATTTGAACTCCGCGCTGTGC
>Ga0187886_1003738_pt1 | contig 11243 bp, 9 predicted proteins | sample June2016WEW_20_1_FD_133001 | JGI IMG/M metagenome (GOLD analysis project Ga0187886, IMG submission 133001) | Peatland microbial communities from SPRUCE experiment site at the Marcell Experimental Forest, Minnesota, USA - June2016WEW_20_150 | ecosystem: Environmental > Terrestrial > Soil >...
ATAAGCTGGCCATGAAACTCTTGAAAGCATGTCTGCTCGGGTACGGCTTGTTCGGGCCTGCGGGCAGAAACCACAGTTTGCAGTACATTTCTCTTGGCGATGCGTCATCAAGTAGGCTGTTGTTGGCGCAGCATCGAGCTTTGCCTCTGCCAATCCTAGGACAATGGCAGAACCGAGAGAAACACGAATCTGTTCAGGCAAGTTTGCACAATAGTTGATGAGTTCCATGGTGTGTCCCCCGTGAAGAAACTGATGCCTGGAGCATCGCTTTCATACGATGCGTGAAGTGTTATACGATATTAAAAAGGCTTATCACCGGAAACAGAGATTTAAACTACACTTAAATAAACCAAGTGCTCCCAGCTAGGATATAATCGGTCGAAGGAGTCCCGTGCGAAATGTCTGTGAAAGAGATGACTTGCGAGGAAATTGATCAGTTTCTTACATGCGCAAGGGTAGGCCGACTTGGAATGGTTCTTGGAGACAACCCATATGTGGTTCCAGTGGGCTTTGCCTACGCTGATGGAAAGATCTTCTTCCACACATGCTGCAAAGGCTTGAAGATGGAAGGCATCAGAAAAAATCCTAGTGTCTGCTTCGAGGTGGACGAGGCCTTGTCTGATGCAACGATGTCCAAAAGCGTAATAATTTTCGGCAGGGCAGAAATCATCGAGGACCAAGAGAAAATGATTCCTTATCTGCAGAAGCTCATAGACAAGTACAGAGTTCCTCTGAGCTTCGATGAGTACATGCGCAAGCCCGGAAGAAACCGAGAAAGCGAGCTCAGGGCAGCCAGGATTTGCCTCATTACACCTGCGAAGATCACTGGCAGAAGACTACTTCCTAAAGAAGAGGTTCATTCCAATTCGACGTGACCCAAAATTTCGCATCCGTACAGTACTGAACAGGCCTATTCTTCGACGATTTGTGACAGTCTGAGAACCCTTTGAATCAAAAAAATGTCACACGGATACGTGTTCCAGACTAAAGATTCAGAATTCACAAACAATTTATCTGGACCAAGACAAAGCCACATGCAAGGTGCATGTACTTGCGCAGGTCAAAGCTCGAGACATATGAGGCAATACTGGGAGCTCTTGCAAAAAAACCTTTGAAAATTGATAGGCTTGCATACAAGGTTAATCTAGACTGCGTTTCTCTCAAGAGACATCTGGATTTCCTAATAGAAAACGGACTGGTTGAAGAACGGTTCTTGGCGAAAGGAACATCATACACCGCAACGGAGAGAGGAACATCAGTTTTCAAGACTCTTGACTTCCAAAAGTACTTCAAGAAAATACAAGACACTCTCATAGCGATAGATGGGGCGATGAAAGTGATACCGGGAATCTCAAAGCGCGAGGAAAAGTCAGAGAAAGAATTACCCGACGAAAAGTATTAAACAGTTGATTGTGCCTTCCTAACAGAGAACGATGAAGCAGATATCCTCTGAAGCCATTTGGCGCACGGATGAGAAGGAACTTTCAGCCATTCTTGAAAACGACCTGCTGCGTTTCAGACCAAAGAGAATCCGCTTCTATGCCCCAAGTTTCATGTATTACAGGACAAGTTATTACCGTTCTTCACCGAGAGATTTTCCAACAATCTCAGTAACGGGTAAAGGCTGTGCCCTCAACTGTAAACATTGCGGCGGCCTGGTTCTGGAAACTATGTACCCTGTCACATCTTCTGAAGAATTGTTCGAACTGTGCGTGCAGTTGAAGAAAAGAGGTGCAGTGGGATGCTTGATAAGCGGCGGGTGCCTGTCCAACGGATCAGTGCCTGTTGGAAAATTCGTTAACGGAATCAAAAAAGTCAAGCGGGAGTTAGGCTTGACAGTTCTGGTGCACACAGGCATAATCGACAGGTCTACGGCTGAAGCACTGGTAAAGGCAAAGGTGGATTCCGCCTTGATAGACATTATCGGCTCAGACGAGACCATAAAGGAAATTTACAAACTGAACGTTACGGTCGAAAACTATTCAGATTCCTTAAAAGTGTTGCAAGAATCCGGCATCTCATTTGTTCCACATGTCATCGTCGGCCTTCATTACGGAAGACTCAAGGGCGAATTGCACGCTTTGCAGATGATAAGGAGGTACAGGCCTTCTGCGCTAGTCACGATTGCGTTCATGCCGATACGTGGAACAGAAATGGAAGAAATTGAACCGCCCGAACCCGTTGCGATAGCGAAAGTCATAGCAGTTGCAAGGCTAATGTTTCCTGAGACTCCACTGGTTCTAGGTTGCATGCGCCCTAAGGGCAAGCATAGGGTCGAAACAGACAGGATGGCCATTAAGGCAGGCGTTGATGCCATAGCTTTTCCAACAGAGGAGGCAGTGAAGTTTGCCGAAGCGCAAGGAATGGACGTGTCTTTTTCGTCTCTTTGCTGTTCACAAATCTATGTGGATTCAATAAGACAACCTATTTTTGATGGACAACAACTGCTGTCATCACGGCAAACTCTAAGGAAGCCATTGCAAGGAAGACAGGAAGAGCAAGATTTTCAGCAAAGAAAAACGTTGCGAATGCAACGGTGATTGGTAGCAGAACAATCGCGAACCCTGGTATCAGTATCAGGATGTATGTGGTGAGTCTTGAGTAGATGTTGCCCACCGCGAAGCCTTCTTTCCAGAACTTTCTTGTCAGTAGCGTGAGTTCGAGCATGATACCGGCTGACATTGCAAGCGCATGTATTGCACCGTAGGTCAGTATGAAAGAGAAGTCTTTGTTCAAGTATATTGCAACGAAGAAGAGAACGATCAGAGAAATCATGTACGTGACGATTGACAGCAATGCCTTGGCAGAGATTAATGTTCTTTTTTTCATTGGAAGAGTTCTCGTGTACGCAGAGGCTAATCCCTCCATCGACAGCAAGGTCGGTGGAAGCAAAAGCGTGATCATTGATATTCCGGTCAGAGTCGCCAGGGTGACGCTTAGCCCCAGATCACTGAAGGAAGAGAACGATATTGAAAGGATGATTGTCTGCATGGCTGGTAGGAGAAAGAGGCTCGCAAACGAAGGAGCTCTAGAAGCAATCCTTAGGTCCTTGCGAATTATTCCAAGCCACGGGATTTGAGGCCTAATTTGGGTGTCTTTCACAACACCTCTCAATCCTGCAACGACTCCGCCTCCACCAATTGTTCTTACCGTTCGCGTGACCCATCTCAAACAGACGGCAGCAATAAACACGTATGCAACTGAAGCTGCTATAGAAAGACTGAGCACAACATAATCCGTGACTTCAAAGAAAGTTGCGTAGGACACGAGGAAGCCGTAAGAGAATGGGAAAATCAGAACTAGAACGTGCACAATCGAAGAAAAGGACTGAGTCAGAGACGCGAAGGATTGAACGATGCTCCCAGCGAAGTTTATGACTATGTATGCACCGAAAGTAGGAAGAATCCAGACGATCATAAAGACCACTCTTACAAGTGTTTGCCATCTCGACCTTCCCCCACCTCCCGCAACTCTCGAATAGAAGAACCTAGCCGAGCCGATTGTAAGAGCTAGAGCAAAAATCTCACTTATTAAGACGGCTACAAGTGATAATAAGCCGCCCAGAATTGAACCTCCGACAAGAAAATATGCCGAAAGAAACACAACAACCCCCGCCGTGAGGGGGATGTCAAACATTCTCAGGAAACATAGGAAGATGATGTTTGAAATCTCTCGTTTTGAAAGTGGAAGAGCGGCCAAGATATCTGCGATCTTTGACGAAACAAAGGCTGTTGAAACCTGCAGCCCCATGAAGACTATCAGAAAAAGCACGACTGCGAGAAACGCCGAAACACTGCCTATAATCGTCACATCTCTTGGAGGTGGAGGCGTGGGTGATGGCATGAAGCCGGTCAACGGAAGGAATACTGTGAACCCGAAAATCGCAATAAAAACCGTTGTGAGAAGTTTGCTTATCAGCGTGCTCACTCGAGCATTGCCGACGAGTCTTTTGATGTCAGTCCTGCCCCTTTGAGGCAAGGGTGAGCCGACGCGGAGAGAGAAAATCGATTGAAAAGATATTTCTTTATGCACAGTGGCTGAAAGCTTCCATATCTCGCGAAGTTTCAAGCTTTTCTTACTCCTCTTCCAGAGCCTTGATTATGTCCTGCATTCCTGCTTCCTGCTCAGTCACCTTCAGGAAAATGTCTTCTAACGAGCCTTCAGCATCTTTCACAAGCTTGCGAAGGTCGTCAACTGTCCCTTCTCCCACCATTATTCCTTTGTTTATTATCCCCACTTTTGTGCAGAGTTTTTCAGCCACTTCCATGATGTGCGTTGAGAATATTACAGCCCCGCCCTTCTTCGCGTGGAAAGTTATCAGTTCTTTGAGGATTTTTGAGGAGCGTGCGTCCAAGCCTACCAAAGGCTCGTCCAGGATCAGCAGTTTAGGGTCATGCAGCAAGGCTGCGACAATAGCCACCTTCTGCTTGTTTCCCATGGACAAAGCTGCGATCGGAGTATCGAAGTACTGTTTGAGTTCCAAGGCCGATACGAATCTTTCAAGCCTTGAATTCGCCACATTTGTTTCTAATCGTCTTATTGAGGATATGAACTCGAAAAACTCCCGTGGAGTGAGTGAATCTAACAGGACAACCTCTTCTGGAACGTAGCCAACTTGACTCTTTGCAGCTACTTCATTTGAGATGGGTGTGCCATAGATTTCAACGCTGCCTGCGTGGGGGTCCAGAACGCCCACCAAAACCTTGATTGTGCTTGTCTTGCCCGCACCGTTAGGGCCAAGCAAGCCATAGATTTCTCCGTTCCTAACCGTGAACGACAGGTTTTCAACAGCCACAAACGAGCCGTAACTAATAGCGAGCCCTTGAACTTTCACAGCCACCTGTTCCATAGCCAGTCTTCCCTACGTGAACCATAGGTTCGTTGCCGGTTGCCTTAATATGTTTCTCTCAACATGGTTCAACAACATGGAGCGTTTCAATTTTTGAACTGTTTCGAAGCAACTTAGGACGAGTCTTGTACGACGTGCACGAACTCGCTGCCTACTTGTTGGGGAGCGAAGTCTCTCCGTACATTTTGAAGCCCAACACTACTATCCACGCTGAGACTGCGAGTGCAGAGAGCGTCTCGGCAATAGCATCGCCTGCAACAGGTCTCACCGTAAATTGTACGAGCCAGACGATTCCTGCACATGCAGCTGCAATGAATGCAAACAAGCCCATTTTCACTCTTGATGACAGCAGGAATTTCGCGCTAATTACAAACATCGATACTGGAATGAGCACAAAGAAAGCTACAGACGAGTAGTAGTGCATGGGCTTTGCACTTTCAGGGTATATTCCTGTCAAAGTTAGGGCCAAGGCGCCGGCAACGAAGATGAGAGCACCCACAATGCCTAGAACTTTTGTTACAGCCCTTTTAGCGCGCGTGCGACTTTGTATAGCAGCTTTCGAAGTAACGGTATTCGTCTCCACGACTGTCTTGCGAGGGAAAGCAAACAACCCTAGGCCGAGAATCAAAGCAAGAACCCCGCTGATTATCAGCCCGTAATTGAACAAAGACGCTGTCAAGCCTTCTACAACGCCCAGATCGCTCAAGGCATTGTCAAACCAGCTGAAATCTGAATACAATTGGGTTGCGAACAGCATGCCCACAAATCCAATTATAGGGGCTAGTACACCGCAGATGCCAGGTACTCTCATTGGGTGTTCGCGAATGTGGGATAAGACATTTGAGAATAATCCTACGCCGACTACTAGCGCTATACAGCCCGTTATGAGTGTGACCAAATAAAAAACGCTATAAGTAGCAGAATAGGTACTGCCTCCCCAAAAGGCTAGTAAACCACCTAATACAAAAACTATAACGCCTATAGACACTCGCCAACCTTCATCCATACCATTTGTCCCCTTTCTTCATTATTGTGCTGTGTAATCCTCAGAACTCCCTTATAAAGAATTCACAGCAGAAAGCGCGGCACTGCCCTTGCCAGAACCTTCTGTCACAGTCACACTGCCCCAAGAACTAAGCATGCACAGTTTTCTCTTCTTGCGGAAGTTTAGGCTTCTGCCTCGTGACTTGCTCGACTATCTTCCAGAATTCTTCTTCCGTCAAGCCTTTTCTGAGGTCTTTCATCAACTTCTTGATCTGGTAGAAGGTCATCTGCGCTTCGCCTTTGTCCAGACGCTCGTGCGCTCCTCTGATTCTTCTGACGATTTCTTCTGTTTGCATGGGCGTGGCCTTGATTTCTGCCTGTGCCAGACGGTTTTCAACAAGACTTTTGCCTGCTTGCCTGCCAAGGTAAAACATGGTTTCTCTTCCAATAATTTCCGGTGGAAACGGCTCGATTGCGAGCGGATTTGAAAGAACGTCCTTGATGTTTTCGTCTTCTTCGTATGAAAAAACGTTCTCTCCTATGAGCGGTTTGTGAAACTGGATTGGCAAGGCAAAAGTCTTTTCAGCCAGTTGCGAAAGCCGGTAGAGCTTGCCCAAGTCTACGCCAGTATCCACGTCATAAAGCAGTTCCAGTGCGGTGCAAACTTCTTCCAAAGGTGCACATCCCGCCCTTTCGCCGTATCCCGCAATACAAGTGTGAACGTGTGCAACGCCTTCTTCAACAGCTGCCAGACTGTTCGCCGTGGCTAATCCGAAGTCGTTGTGACAGTGAACCGTGAGCGGAACATCTTTCTTGACCAGTTCTGACAGGCCTTCTCTCACATGGGATACGAGGTAACGCATTGACAATGGCCTCAAGAACCCGAATGTGTCAGCGATCACTAGCCGGTCTGCGCCAGCTCTCACTGCTGCTTCAAAAATCTGTAGTATATCCTGCAACGGTGTCCTTGAACCGTCTTCCAAGACAAAATCCACTTTTGCCCCATGTCTTCTTGCGTATTCAATGCACTCGATAGTCTTTTTCAAAACCTGCTCCTTAGTCAACTTCACCCTGTACTGAAGGTTCAAACCGTTGAACGGTGTGAATATCGGAATCTCTCTTATGCCACATTCCAAACAGACGTCTATGTCGCTTTTGACGATGCGTGCAGAAGCAGCGAGGCTTGCCTGCTGAAAGCCTTCATTAGCAATCTTCTTGACAGTGCTCTTTTCTTCTTCGGAAAGTCCGGGGAAACCAACAGTTATTATGTTCACTCCGACCTCATCCATCATCTTGGCAAGCTTCACTTTCTCAACATAAGTCAAAAAAACGGCGGGAGCTTGAACTCCTTCCCTCAAGGTTTCGTCCCAAATAAACACCCTTTCAGGAAGCTTCGGAGGCAAATTCTTTCTCAGATGATTGTAATTCGCAATCAGGCCCTGAGCCTCAAGCCTCTTGAATATTGTCTTTCTCATCCAACACACTTTCCAACAAGCGAGGCACATTGCTATTCTAACAGTCAATAATATAAGACTTGACATAAACTCACCTTTCAAGATTGGGCAGCAAAGACTTCGATGCCACTATCTCCACGTCGGTCTCTCAAGTGGCCCAAGTTCAAGAACATTTGTTGATACTTTGGCGAAAGTTTAAAATTCCATGGCCTCTTAGCCAATACTGTTCGTGGTGTAGAACATGGAGCATTTTTCATGGTGGAGCGAGAAACACATAAACCTGATGGAGGAAGCGAAGGCTTTTGCTGACAAGTCCTTGCCAAGAGGCGAGGAAATCTTTTGGACCAAAGAGTTTCCAGACGGACTTCTGAAAGAAGTGGCCAGAAAAGGATGGTTCGGAGCCGTGGTCCCAGTCGATTATGGCGGGATGAACGTAGGTGTGACTGGCGCAAGCATCGTGACTGAAGAGTTGAGCAGAGTTTGTTCAGCCTTGTCCGAGGCGTACGCGGTTTCCCTGTTCGGTGGTGTCGAGCAGCTTCTTACCTTCGGAAGCGAAGAGCAAAAGCGCAGATGGCTTCCCAGAATAGCCAAAGGAGACGTGGTGGGCGCGGTGTGCATAACAGAACCTTTCGTCGGCTCCGACGCTGCTGGAATCGAAACAACCGCTACTCGTGAAGGCAACAACTACGTTTTGAACGGCAAAAAACGTTTCATAACGAACGCTGGGCTGGCTGACATCTACGTCGTCTACGCTAGAACCAGTGAAAAACCCGAGGACAAATCCAAATATCAACACCTCACCGCTTTCCTCGTTGAAAAGGGAACACCGGGCTTCTCGGTTGAAAAGATCAATGAGCTTTCAGGCTGGTTCGGTCTTCCGAACGGCTTCTTGGACTTCAACGAAGTAAGAGTGCCCGCCCAAAACCGCATAGGCCAAGAAGGCGCCGGCTGGAAGGTGATGATGGTGGGCCTAAACTTTGAGCGCATCGTCTTCTCAGCCGGCATGCTTGGCCCGATGAGAGAGGCAATACGTCACGCTGTTGGCTACACTCAGCGGCGTTTGCAATTCGACAAGCCTACAATTGATATTCCAGTCAACCAAGGCAAAATCGCCGAAATGCTTTCAGGACTGTACACTTCACGCCTGCTCGTGTACCATGCCGCTTACCTTCTGGATCAGCATAAAGATGCGATGGTGGAGGCTGCAACCGCCAAGATGTTCGCGTCCGACACTTTTGAAAAACTCATAAGCGACGCTGTCCAGGTTATGGGAGGCGACGGATGGACACGGTTTTATCCTGTTGAAAGCTACCTGCGGGACGCAAAAGTCAACCAGATCGGAGCCGGAACCAATCAAATCATGAAACTCGTCATCTTCAGAGGCGGCTTGAAAGCAATGAGCAAAGACCTCAAGATGCCCTGGCGACGCTTACACGAGAAACTTCAAGTTCCGACATCAACGGTCGAACCGCCTGCAAAGGCTGAGCCAACCGAAGAGAACATACTCAAGATGCTCTCAGACGACTACATCGTGAACCCAGGTCTTCACATGACACGAGAAGATCTGAAAGAAAGGCTAACAGACCAGAACGATGAAGGACTCGACAAAACCCTCAAAGCCCTCGAAACCAAGAATCTCGCCAGACTCTACCGCGATGCAAGAGGGACAATAGCGCTCGTCAAAGCCACTTACGAAGGACTGCGCAAAGCAAGGCCCCTACAACAATACCAGTGGTACCCGGACTGGCTAGGCAAAGAACACATCTTCTAACCGACCAGACACGACTGGGAACTTGGCAGTTCGTCGCAGATGACCATCTGAGAGGAGTCTGTTCAGAATCCGAGTTTAAAGTATCTGGTTTTCATAAATGATATAGTTCACTGGGAAGCAATTGGGGTTCAGTCAACAACGAGGGGTCCCAGATGAGTGTTAAAATTCTGGATGAGATTTTGGCTACTGACAGTCGGATAAGGTATGCGGGTATCTTGGACAAGGATCTCAAGACGGTGTCTTCGAAGGCTAGGGAGGGGTTGAGGCGGGAAGACGAGAATTTCGATCGTCAAATGGCTGGCCTAGCGTCTCCCATAATCCTTGGGACTCTGTCCAGGTTCACCGACAAAGCAGGAAAGCTGATCTGTTGCGGCGTCAGATACGATAAGGGAACGTTTCTGTTCTTTAAGGTAGACGAGAGCTTCGTGGTCGTGAGCACTGAACCTGGCCCTCCCTATGTCATAGTGCTGGAACTTGAAGAGAAAATCGGATCTAATGTTCACTAGTGTCTCAATTAGGATTGCACGAACTTTCAGATCCATATGACGCTGAGGGCGCTGTGAGTCGCTGAAGAAACTGTGCGGCAGGGATGAATTGCGTCTTTGAAGTAAGATTAGGAGATTTAATGTACGATTCGTTTGTGCGAACGCTGGTTGAAGATGTGATGAGGTTAGACGGTTGGCGCATGCTGTGTCTTGTTCGATTCTGAATTGCAAAGCTTATAAATCTACACAATCGATTCATAAGCATTTAATCTTTCAGACGTAAACCTAAAGGCTGGTATTTGATTGTCCTGTGTATCGTGTTTCAGGTTGCGTGAGAGGTAGATGTTTGGATGACAGAATCTGTCGTTGAGTCTTCTACAAAAACAGTTTCAAATGTGGCTAAGACAGAGAAAATCAGAGTCTTACACGTTGACGACGACCTCGCATTTCTGAAAATTGCGAAACAATGCTTGGAATTACAGGGTGAAATTGATGTGGATACTGCGTCTTCAGTCAACGAAGCTCTAGGAAAATTGAAGGAAATGGATTATGATGTTGTTGTTTCTGATTATCAAATGCCTGAGAAAGATGGTCTTGAATTTTTGAAAGAACTGCGAGCAAATGGAAACACCGTTCCATTCATTGTTTTTACTGGAAAAGGCAGAGAAGAAATTGCTGTTAAGGCGCTTAACCTTGGCGCTGACCGATACGTTGACAAGCACGGCGGCCCAGAGGCAGTCTACTGTGAACTAGCACATGCTTTACGCCAAGCAGTAGACAGAAAGTCAAAACAAATCGAGGCGTTGAAGAGAGAGGCTAAACTTAATGCAATTCTAGAGTCGTCTCCAGAAGCTATCACAGTCACTGATCTCGATGAAAACATAGTCGAATGCAACCGAGCGGCAGTAGATATGCATGGTGGTCAGTCGAAAGAGGACTTGATTGGCAAAAATAGTCTTGAGCTCATCGCGAAAAAAGACCATAAGAGAGTAATGCAGAGTCTAAAGAAGGTAATTGAGCAAGGGTCTGTGAAAAACATAGAATACACTTTTGTCACTAAGGACGGGCGTGAATTTCCAGCGGAATTGTCCGCAAGTGTTGTAAGGGATGCCTCAGGAAAAACTGAGTATTTAGTGGCAATAACTAAGAACATCACGGAACGCAAGAAAGCGGAGGAGGCTTTGAGGAAATCTGAAGAGAAGTGGCGTTCACTGGCAGAAAATGCCCCAAACATAATTATGATCGTTGATCGTCTCGGTACAATTCAGTTCATTAATCGCACTGTAATAGATGCTCGCCCAGAAGAAATTGTGGGGAAGAGTATTTACGATTTCATAGGTCCTGAGCATCACAACGTAGTAAAGAAAACCATTGAACAGGTTTTCCAAACTGGAGAGGGTAGAAGCTACGAGATCAGTGGAGCTGGTCCTAAAGGCAGTGTTTCATGGTATGAGACCCAAGTGGGACCTGTCAGGCTGGATGGAAAAGTTGCCTCTGTGACACTAATCACTACTGACATCACTGAACGCAAGAAAGCGGACCAAACGTTGCACGCGAGTTTGGATCGTTATCGATCTTTCATTGAAGTAACGGGGGAGTTGGGATGGACCACAAGCGCCGATGGAGAGATAGTGGAAGATTTGCCTTCCTTTAGGGAATTTACTGGTCTGACTTACGAGGAATTTAAAGGTTGGGGCTGG
>Ga0187886_1003740_pt1 | contig 11241 bp, 6 predicted proteins | sample June2016WEW_20_1_FD_133001 | JGI IMG/M metagenome (GOLD analysis project Ga0187886, IMG submission 133001) | Peatland microbial communities from SPRUCE experiment site at the Marcell Experimental Forest, Minnesota, USA - June2016WEW_20_150 | ecosystem: Environmental > Terrestrial > Soil >...
AACAAAGAAACATCCCGAACTTTGACGAGTGGTATGAACATAAGTTTCATGGAAAATGCACCTATTTTGCTTTCGGCGGCTACTTGAGCGTAACCGAAAATGGCGATTTAATACCATGCTTCTACACAGATCTTCAGCCTTCAGAACCAATGATGCTGGGAAACATAAGAGAAAAAAGCCTGACCACAGCATGGAAAGAAGTCCAACAATCAAAGTATTACAAGAGCTTCCAAGACAGAAATGTTCTGAAGGGTAAATGTGGAGTCTGCGAATACCGAGAACTATGCGGAGGCTGCAGAAACAGAGCGTATGCTTACACAGGAGACATCTATGAATCTGATCCTGCGTGTGCGTATGTTCCTGAAAGTCTTCGCAAAAAGTAGCTTTCTCCCGTTCCTCACTACTCTTTTGTTAAGTTAAAAATAAATATCTTATGGGTTGACGGATGAAAATATTAGAAGAAAGAGAAGCTTGGTTACATATTTACCAATTAACGACTGATGAATCCAGTCTAAACCTCAGTCTTGATTTGCTATGAACCGTGATAGTGCAAGCCAAGCGGGAAGTAGAAAAAGATGAGAGGAGTAGCGATTATTTGCCTTATCTTGATAGTGCTGTTTTTGGCCACAGGCGTTGTGAGAAGCGTTGCCTCTGAAGATGATCAGCCGATCGCAGGGTGGACTATGTTCCATAATGATTTGGCACATACTGGCTATTCAAATTCCTCAGCGCCGGAAACGAACCAGACTTTGTGGAAGTTTAATACTGGTGGTCAAGTGGGCTCGCCTTCTTTGATTGACGGTGTGGTGTACGTAGGCTCGTATGACCATAAGATTTATGCTTTTAACGCTTCTAACGGTGCTGTAATATGGGATGTCACTACCGGTGGCATAGTGATTTCTCGTCCTGCTGTGGTTGACGGCATAGTTTGCGTAGGTTCAGAGGACAATAAACTCTATGCCTTTAACGCTACTAATGGCGACCAATTGTGGAACTATACAACAGGGTATTATGTTGATTCAGATCCCGCTATTGCCAATGGAATGGTTTACTTTGGTTCAGAGGACAAGAATGTTTACGCTTTGAATGCTACAACAGGCGAATACATATGGAGCTACACGACAGGCGACCGCATCATGTTGTCTTCTGCCATCGTGAGTGAGGGCATAGTTTACATAGGCTCATTAGACCACAAGATTTACGCTTTAAACGCTACAAGCGGCAGTTATATTTGGAGTTACGTAACAGGTGACGAAATAGTTTCTTGCCCTACTGTTATTAATGGCGTAGTTTACGTGGGTTCATTAGACGACAAGGTCTATGCCTTAGATGCTTCTAATGGTAAATTAATATGGAACTACACTACTGGAGGTGAAGTGTACTCCTCTCCAGATGTTACTGATGGATTACTCTATATAGGATCATCAGATGGCAGAATTTACGCTTTAAACGCTTCTAATGGCAAATATGTTTGGAACTACACAACGCATGGCAGTGTAGCATCTTCTCCAACAGTTGCCAGCGGCATGATTTACGTAGGATCGGAGGATAACAAAGTTTATGCATTGAATGCTTCAAACGGCAAACTTGTGTGGAACTACACGACAGGTGATATGGTGATTTCTGAGCCTGCTGTTGCTGAAGGCGTGGTTTATGTAGGTGCGTGGGATGGCAAGATTTATGCTTTAAATGCTACAGACGGCGGCTATGTTTGGAGCTATGCAACTGGCGGTGAGATTGATTCGTCACCGACCGTAGCGGGTGGTTTAGTATATGTAGGTTCTCATGATGGTAAAGTGTATGCTTTGAATGCTTCTACGGGCATGGTCGGTTTCAACGGGGAATTGCATAACAATGTTGTATGGAGCTACGCTACTGGTAACATGATTATGTTCTCTTCACCAGCGGTTGCTGACGGCGTAGTTTACGTAGGCTCATATGACGATAACGTTTATGCTTTAAATGCCACAACAGGCGCTTATTTGTGGAGTTACAAAACTGGTGGTCCTGTTGTTTCTTCTCCTGCAGTGGATAATGGCATGGTTTACGTAGGCTCCGAGGACGATGATGTTTACGCTTTAAATGCCTCTACCGGCGCTTTTATATGGAAGTACACTACGGGCGACATGATAATGGTGTCCTCTCCTACTGTCTCCGATGGCAGAGTGTACATCGGCTCAAATGATCATAATGTTTATTCGTTAAATGCTTCTAACGGTTCGCTCATTTGGAAGTATACTACAAATGGTTATGTAGTTTCTTCTCCGGCTGTTTCAAATGGTATAGTCTATGTAGGTTCATATGACCACAAGATTTACGCTTTAAACGCTACAATAGGCTTTCTGGTCTGGAATTATACCACAGGTGGTAGTGTACCCTCGTCGCCTGCCATAGCAGATAGCATAGTCTATGTAGGTTCAGGGGATAACAAGGTTTATGCTTTGGATGCATCCAACGGCAAGGTAATATGGAACTATACAACTGGGGGGGAGGTGGCTTCCTCGCCTGCTGTAGCAGATGGAATAGTTTATGTAGGATCGTATGACGGCAAAGTTTATGCTCTAAATGCCTTGAGTGGGGCTTATATTTGGAGTTATGCAACTGGAGAAATGGTTGTTTCTTCGCCCGCCATAGCCGACAACATAGTTTACATAGGCTCATACAACCATATGCTCTATGCGTTTGGTTCTTCATCAAGCGAACAAACCTATTCTGTGTCATTTACAGCTTCAGGCTTGCCCGCTGATGCCATGTGGAAGGTAACCCTTAACTCTGAGACTCAGAGCTTTACTTCTAACTCAATCAGCTTCAATGTGCCCAACGGCATTTATTCATTCGCTATAACTCCGCCAGCTGGATATACAGTTTCACCAACATCAGGGTCAATCACCGTTAATTCTATGAATGTAACGCAACAGGTGACTTTCAAACCAGTCACTTCGGAGCCTCAGCAGATAGTTCTCATTGCGTTAACTATCTCAGTAATTACGGTTGCAACTGTGCTAATAGCAAACGTACTCTATAAAAAGAAACATAAGCCGCATAGCTGATTATATCTAACTCCAGTTCTGTTGACTCCATTAAAGCGTTAATAGAAATCGTACATAATTGCCTCTGAATATTTTTCATGTTAAGTTGTTCGGTCTTGAATTTATCAAAAAATAAGCTCTGCAAACTTTATATTCAAAGCTTCTTTGACAACTGTAAAGACACGGGGCTTCTTGCTACTTTCTAGGAACTTCAGCTTCAATTGGTTGCTTTATTGAATATTAAACTGGAAAGGTTTGCTGAGGTTCTGGAAATTCTTTAAGAGAAAAGGGCATTCAAATGCTAATATGATGATTATGGCTGAGAACGTGAAGTGCCCTCTAGAGCCTTCTCAGCTTCTCTGGATTTTAATTTTCTAAAGAATTTTGATTGATTGACTAAAAAAAGAAAAAAGGGAAATTGATTTTTGGTTGTGCAGTTTTTATGGGTGTTTTCTGAGAATGAGGAATCCGACTATGGCTATTGCAATGATCATAGCGATTACTCCAGCGACTATGTACGTCATTAGGTCTGCTGCGGTTGCTAGGTTTGATTGAGGTGTAGCGGTTGGTGTTACTGTTGGTGCAGAGTTGAGTGTGAAGGTGGATTCTGAGTATGATGGCCAGTAAGAGTTAGATCCACCGAAGGTAGCGATGACTGTGTATGTGCCTGAGCCAGCAGAAAGCATGCTGGGATTCACTTGGAAGCTATATAAGCCGCTGTAATCGCTGTGGGTTGTGCCAAGGTGTACGACGTTGCCGTTAGGGTCAATAGCGTCGATTGAAACATTTACACCAGTAACGTTTGCTGGAATCGGATTCTGCATGTACACGTATTCCATCCATGCTGTCATGCTATTGTCAGAGACAGCTGGTAGACCGTTTGGAAAGCGTGCCTTTATTGCAGTTTGCGATGCGCCAGCAGAAGTATCCGTTACTGTGCCTTGTACCGTAAAGCTTTGTCCTTGTGTAACGCCACCTAATGGTGTTTGTACTGTTGTGTCACTTGGTCCCTTGCCGAAGGAATAGATTTGGTTGTCGTAAGCGTTTAAGGCTGTTATGTAGCCGTCTGCCGTTGGAAGGCCTCCGCCAAATCCACCGCCTGCACTCCAGAAAGTTATGTTCCAGATTGATGCACCGGTTGTTGCATTTATGTCGCCTATCATGAAGCCAGGTTCAAGGTTTGGTCCTGGGCTGTGTTCTGATCCAGTCCAGTACATGTTACCTGCTGCGAAATCTGCGACGCCGATGGGGATGTTATTCCAGTAGCCAGTATTGCCCATAGAAGGTGTCGCGTAGTCCCACAATAGTGTTCCAGTTGTAACGTTGTAGGCGTATACGTTTCCGCCTTCGCCAATCGAGTCACCGCTGTACATCACGCCGTCATAGATGCCTCCTGTAACGCCGTACATGTGGTTGCTAACTTCAGGTTTTGTTGTCCAGATTTGAGCTCCGGTGGTTCCGCTAAAGCCCATCCATATGCAAGTTTCTTTTTGGAATAGTGTCCATACGTGGTCGCCCATGAAACCGCCTTCTATGGTTATGTTACCTGATGGCCAGGCAGTTATAGTACTCCACTTGTATTGACCTATGGTAGTGGGGGCTATGCTGATGGCTAACGTTGCGTAAGAACTGGGTGTGGGATAACTTGACTCACCGAGCATTGCTGTGACGTTGCTGTATATGGCGATTTGGTCTGATGTGTCCATGCCTAAAAGACTTAGACCCATAGAATTGCTCAATGCAGGTCCAAAAAAGCCCATAGTGACAGCGGTTTGTTGGAAGGCTGCGGGTACACCAGTGGTATTATAAGTAGTGATTCCGGCTCCTTTACTTGCATCTATCAGTGCACCCAGCGGAGGTCTCCACATCCAGTAACCGTTGCTAAGGACATATGGGTTGTTTGAAGGATATGTGTCTTGGATTGTGGCGGTGCTGTTCCAGACGCTTATGGTTTTGAAGTCGAGAGACGCGGTATAGCTTATGAAGCTGCCGGATGGGTCGGTGATCATGTTTGAGGCTCCGAAAAATGCTGCTCCCGCTGGAATATTAACGAGGTCGCATATCCAGTTGCCAGTGAAGGGATCATACATTGCCCAGACGCTTGAAAAATTGGCGAGTGAGTAAGTTACCCAGAGGTAGTCGATTATCCCGTGTTGATTGGGTGATTCGTAGCTAAGTTCTTGCCCGAAGCTAAGCTGCGGATAATTCTGTTTGCCAAAACCAAAGCCTAATTGCTGGCTTGCCAGGGGATCCGTACTGCCGTTTTGATACCAGACTTGTTGTCCAGTCCGTAAATCAACGTCAACGAAGCCGTATTCTGGCGGGTTAGCGATGTTGTAGTAAAGTTGCCCATTCATGATTATTGGAGGCGAAAACATACCTTCGTATGAAAGATATGAGTAGTAGTTGTCACCACCAGTAGCGATAGCTGATGGCTGACCTGCGACGCCTCCGAAGTTTATGGGTTTAGTCCATGCGATGTGGGCGGATTGGGGCGGAGTAGTGTAGTCGTTGATGTTGGAGCCTGGAGTGCCAGTAGATAGCCAGTCGCCAGTGATATATACCCAGGTGGCGGAGTGCCCGGCTTGACTGACCGGATTGGTCCAGTATTCAGTTGGTAAAGCATAAGCGGGTAGGGATGCGATAGGCGTCGACTGCACAGTAACTGTAACTATGTCGGACTTGCTGGGTGACATCTTGTCGCCTAAGTAAACGCTGTACAGCAGGCCTAAGCTAGGTGGACTAGTGGGCTCTTGCGGGTTGTAACCTACGAATGTATATCCTGGGAAGTTAAATTGGAATGTGTAATTGCCTACTTGTGTTGGAGTGTATGTTTCGAAGATAGTACCAACAGGGTCTGACTCAAAAGGTCCGAGGGTTGCTGTGGTCTTGTCTGGCAACGTTACGGTGATAGTTAGATTTTCGTACCGGTCACCGTATGCTCCGCTCACGATGAGCGGTTGCATATTCATCCACGCAAAGATGCTGATCGTTTGACCAACGCCAACGGGACTTGGGAACGCATTAATGTATGCCCAACTTGGAATAGTCATTGACGGAGTATGTGCACTAGCAGTTGGTACTAGCATCATTGAAGCTCCCATTGAAATTGTCATGAGTATAGCAATTGTAATAGCTGCAGTTTTATTTTTAGTAATTTGCATTTTTCTTTTTTCTCCTTTATTTTTTTTGAAGCAGTTCATCTTATGAAACTCTGAACTTATATAATTTTCCCAAAAGCCGAGGCAGGTGAGAAGCTAAATTGCAACAACCTCACCGTAGTCACCTTCAACGAAGAAAGAACTATTGAACGAAACGGCAAGGTCATCAGAGTGCTACCGGCATGGAAATGGTTGCTAAAGTAGCTTCGGAGTAACAAATTACTCGCATTGTGACTATCCCATTCCTAAAGGCTATGGGGTTTCTTGCTATTTTTTGGTAAAGGAGGTCGTTTAGATAGATTTGGTAAGTTGGAGCTTTTTAACGGAAACTTTATGTGTTATCGAACCGTTTAAACGTACAATAAAAGAGGATTCATTAATGAAAAAAGCCTCTGAGCTTGAAAAAGGCAAGTCAGAAGTTTACAATTCAAGAGAAAACTGGCCACCCTATACATACAGAGATTACCCAGACATAAAACCAGAAACATACCAAGCCTTTACTGAGTTCCTGACTACAGAAAATACGTCAGGCAGATTGATGGAACTTCAACCATGGATTTCTGTTTGCGATTCAAGATGCGCTTTTTGCTATTTTCCAACCACTGCCACAAGCAAAGTGAAGTTAGAACCGTATCTTGAACTGCTAAAGAAAGAGCTCGACATATACGCTAAAACCAAGTATGTGAAGACAAGCGTGTTCGACGAAATAGTTTTAGGCGGTGGAACACCCAGCGTCTTGACTGCAGAGCAGATGATCGACCTAATAGACTTCTGCAAGGCAAGATTCAACATTAACAAGGAGTACTTCATCAAAGTAACCGGTTCCTCAAAAACACTTGCGCTCAAGAAAATTGACAAACTCGCCGAGTACGGCGTTTACCAAGTGGACATGGGTGCGCAAACATTTGACGACAAGCTACGGAAAATGCTTTGCTTACCTGACAGCGGGGCGAATGTTGAAAAAGCCATCAGGCATGCACGAAAACTGAATTTGTGCGTATGCGTAGACCTTATGTATAATCTCCCAAGGCAGACAATGGAAAGCTGGATCAGTACACTAAAGAAGGCAATTGAACTGGACGTGGAGATTGACACTTACTCGTTACATGTAGATCCTGGAACTTTACTTGAGAAAATGATTAAAACAGGAGTTTCTCCGCCGCCTGGAGATGCAGAGTATGAGAAGCAAATGTACCTTACCGCCTACAAAATGTTGACCGATGCAGGCTACAAGGCAGTAGGTCACGACCGCTTTAGCCGAGTGGAATGGCACATGCGAGAGAACTGTCTCAACGGTTGGCCATGGGGAGGTATACTGACAACGGGCGCTGGCTGCTTCATGGGGTACCTCCAGCGGTTTTCGTATTCTAACATTGAAAACATAAACGATTACATGGCGACTGTAAAGGCTGGAAAACTACCCATTAGTAAGCTTTCAGAGTCTACGACTGAAGATATGATGAGGCGGACAATGACTCGATTATATCTGCGGTTGCCAGTTGACAAAAAGGAATTTATGCAAAAATTCGGTACTACACCAGAGAAGGTCTTTCCAAAGCAACTTCAAAAGCTAAAAGATAAGGGATTAATTGAAATTAACGACAAAGAGGTTAGAATAACAAAGTTAGGTGAGATTTGGAAAGGAAATATTGCTTGGGAATTCGCACCTAACCAAACTTAATTTTTTTCAAACCTCAACCGCAAACAAAGTTTATTTTAAAAAATAGCTAACCTTAGAGGTACCCTCATTTTCAAAGCAAAAATTGCACCTACCTGCCGGTACTCTTTTTAGATTAGTTTCACTGGCTAAAAATAGCCTACCCCTCCCCTCATTTAGCTACAAGTTTGCGCTAGCAAAATTGACCCGACCCCTTCCTGCTTATACAATGAAAACTAAGCTGGCTGCAGGTACGTGAGCCTAATTGCAAGAGAGACCACAGTAACAAGCAAGGACTTGTATGCTAATATGAAGCAAAGCATGTAATTTGAAACTGGAAATTACAACCAGAAAATGGGATTAAAAAGAAAAGGAATTGGGATTTTATTAGTGCCTCATCGGCTGAAGCCCATACCAGGTCATTACTTTAGCAATAATAGGTACTATTACGCCTAAAGCAATGCTCGGCACGAAGGCTAGCACGAATCCATAGATACCGGCTGCTCCAAGCGATGTATCTTTCCATTCTAATACTGCCATGGCGCGCGAAGGTGCGAGCGCAACAGTGTAGTTGAGATAAGCTTGGATTACCGCAGTTATCACCGCAGCTGTCATGCCTGCTCCTAGCATTCGTTTGAAATTCGTTGATCTGTTGGTCAATGCTCCAGCCATGTAGCCGATGATAATAGCGTTAACGAGGTATCCTAGCATGCTCATATCGCCGAAAAAGTTGTACGCCGGGGTCGAACCTGAATAGTACCCTGTGTAAAGCCCTGCGCTGGCTACGTAATACATGCCGCCCATGATAAAGCCTGCTGCACCGCCAGCCCATTTATTCCAGACCAAGCCTAGCACCAGTGGGACGCCGAGAACGATCATTTGAGCAAAGCCAGAGGTTAGAATGACAGCAATTGTATTACTAGCTCCGAGTATGTGGTAGGTTCCGCTGACGTTGACATAGATTGCTAGAAAGAAGATTAGTAACACTAGAATGAGTGGTATAACCACGCCGTAGAATATGTCAATCAGTTTAAATTTTTCAGTTTCCAATTTTTATCCCTTGGCTTATTTACGTGGTGGCAAGTTTATAAGCTTAATGCTTGCAAGCTTGGTATGCCGAGTGTCTAAGCACCTAAATATACAGCGTGAATAGCTATTAGAGGCAAAATCAGCTTTGGAAAGCGCGAATTAGAAAGAAATCTTAGTTATGGGCAAAATAAAAGAAAAGATTAAGGAAATGAAGGCTTTTTATTTTTACTGCTGCCGTAACATTGCTTTTGCTCTAAGTACACTGCCTTTCAAATCGATTCTTGACGGACAAACGTAACTGCAGTGACCGCATCCAGTGCAATAATCCGCATTGAGTTTACTCATGCTATCGAAATCCATCTTGTCAAATGCTTGTTTAATCAGTATCGGGCTGAGATTGTGGCAACATACACGCATACAAGTGCCGCATCTCATGCATTGGTACTCTTTGACTTTTTCAGGGGCAAATGCTTTGGCTTTGGGCAGTTTGGGTTCTTTGGTTTCGGTTGTGGGTTTGAGTCTGCCGACTCTGTCAAGCGCTGGTACAGTTAAGTTCATGATAACTAGCGCTACAAAAGAGGCACCGAAGAACTGCGTATAGGTCTGCATGAGCACTGTCAGTATTGCCACGCCAACTCCGAAAATTGCCTGTCCTGTGTAGGTTAACGGTGTGGTTGCAGGATCAGTTGCCATGAAGAACGCCAAGAATATAGAACTTCCGATAAACAGCTCGAACAAAAGTCTCACAGTAACGCCTGAGTCACCGTAAGCAAAAGACAAAAGCAATGACAATATGGCGACGGTCACGAGGTAGCTTCCAGTTATTCTCCATTTCACGTATCTGCGTGCTACGATAAAGAAGCCTATGCCAACGACGATGACTGCAATGGTTGAGGCCCCTCCAGGCCAGCTGTGGAACTTATCTAGAAACATTACTTGAAGTAAGCTGTTGGTCGTTGCTGTTTGAGCCTTGAGGTTGGCGTTAGAGAAACAGGCGATCATAAAGCTACCGAATCCTTCTGAACCATTGCCTTTAACGGCGGCTACTAAGCTAATTGGACCCGACAATGAAGGTACGCCAAGTAAGGAGCTTTTTAGATGATCTATTGCAATCAGTAACGTGCTGATGAAGGGTATCATAACTACGAGTTTTGCAGTTGCCGCAGGATTCACGTATTTTCTGCCTGAGGTACCGACGATCTTTTTGAAAATGACCAAGCCTATGATAGACATAAGGGCAACATAGATAAAGCACTGAGGTGCCTCCAGAGGAAACAGTTCGACTGTGCGCATAGTGGGGACGCCGAGGGTGTAGGAGTCGGTGACGATTAAGCCAAAAACGGCGGCGGACATGAGGTTAAGCGGGCTGTCAACTGCGACTTTGAACAGAAAAGCGTCAAGTCCTACGGCGATACCGACAGCGATTATGGCGTTTATACCTAACGTAAGCCCTAGGTTCCAGCCTGAGGGGGTTGTCTCAGTGGACCAGAGAACCGCTGTTATGACAGTAAGTATGACGAGTGAGACGAATGTATAAGTCATTAGTTTGTTTTTAGTCATCCACGAATATTCTTTTGGTTTAGACATTCTTTCATAATCTCCTTGATTTCTGCTTTCAATTTAGCGCTGGTTGCTTTAATAAGACTTTCCCATGACCTAAGTCATATTTTGAAATTGCGGAAAGATTGAAAAGTAAAAAAACAACGGTTTTTTTCTTTCTAAAGAGCAAAAAAATTTTAATTTTTCCTTATTTTATAGTCAATATTTTCAACACAATTTTTAATAATCCTGAAAAAGTGGAATTGCTTGAGTAAAGCTAATACGCATAAATTGTTAAATCATTTCACTTTGAGGCTCAAACGTGACTAACGGCCATAAGGAGGAACTGGAAGGAATCACCTTAGATGTGTATTTGCACGTTTTAAAAAAGGGCAAGCCAGTCGGTCCCAGAGAAGTCATGAAAGCGGTGAACCTGAGTAGCCCCAGCGTGGCTTACAGGCACTTGCAGAAGCTTGAGGACCTCGGCTATCTACAAAAAAACGAGTATGGAGAGTATATAGCAAAAAACAAAGCACATGTTACAGGGTACGTCTGGGCGGGGCACCATTTAATACCTAAAATGTGGCGTTACTCCATTGTTTTTCTCGCTATTCTAATCGTTGAAGCCATAGTTTTATACATACATTATGCAGTCGAGACTTACGAATTCAAAGTTTTCTTCCTCTTATTAATGCTTGTAACCGGATTGGCGCTGGGGGTTTTCACCGTTGAAGGGTTACTTCAAAACAAGCGGAAACAGGGCAACAAAAGTGAATAGAGATTGGCTTGGAGATTCAGGAAAGATTCCGATTGGAAATAATTTTTG
>Ga0187886_1003741_pt1 | contig 11238 bp, 13 predicted proteins | sample June2016WEW_20_1_FD_133001 | JGI IMG/M metagenome (GOLD analysis project Ga0187886, IMG submission 133001) | Peatland microbial communities from SPRUCE experiment site at the Marcell Experimental Forest, Minnesota, USA - June2016WEW_20_150 | ecosystem: Environmental > Terrestrial > Soil >...
TTCTCCGCCGATCCCCTGTTTGCCGTCATGAATTATCTTTTAGGGTGCCGCCCCGGGAAAACCACGAGCAGTCTGGTGTCCGGGGTGGGAGCCAACTCCCCGGTGATCGCGTACGGATTCAACCGCGCAGATCGGAGTTACATTCCCGGAGGAACCTTCTGGAACGCCGTGAATTTGGTCCGCCCCGATCTCGCGGAAGATAAAGTCTGGCCCTTTTTATGGCAGGAGCGCGAATACATCACCGACGGCGCCTGCATGTTCATGTTCATGGTAATCGCTGCGGATAGACTGTTGGAGGGTTGAAACCCTACGTGGATGGTAGATCTCCGATCCTGCCATAGATTTCAGAATCGGTGGCGATGGCATGCGGCACGTTGGCAGATCGCACCCACGCAGGCGAGGATAGGGTCCGGGAAAGGTTGGTGCGCAGAATCCTTATGAGCTCATCGAGATTAAGCAATGCAGCGATTGTCTTTGTTGCGCCGGACGCAAGGAAAACCGCCGCCTATTATCGGGACGTCCTGGGTTTTCGGATAGTGGAGCACTATGATAAAGCGGAACCGTTTGCCAGCCTTTACCGCGATACGGTGGAAATTATCGTCGTCCAGGCCAAGTTCGGGAGCGTGGTTTCCAATACAGGGCGGTACGGCGCAGGGTATGACGCCTACCTGGATCCGGAAGACGTTGCGGGTGTGGATGTCCTCTATACGGAATTAAAAGAAAAAGGGGCTGTCATCGAAAGCCCTCCGGCAATGACGCCATACGGGAGTTATGAATTTGTCGTGGAGGATATCGATGGAAGGCGGATCGGGATCGGAAGGATAAAGGAAGAAGGAGTGTTTTTCAAAGACGCCAACCTGTAGAGCAGAATGCGGCTTTGGGTTGATTGGATCCGCCCCATGGGTTTTTCAGCCTGTACAGGATAAATATGGATTGCCCGTTGTTCTGTTCGCTTTTATTACACTGGAGAACGATTCCAATTCGGCCGTCGGTTGAGTCATAGCACCCGGCGAAACGCTATCCTTTGGTCCGTTTATTTTAATAGGAACCTAGCCGTGATATGAATATCCTGAATGTCGGCTATCGGTCGACGAATTGCTATCTTCTGGAGCCTGATCGCATCGGCCTCCTCATTGATGTGGGCTGGCCGGGCACCTTACCAGTGCTCCGCAACGTTCTCAAGAAAAAGGGCGTGGCTTTTCAAAAAGTCACCTATTTGCTGATCACCCACTACCATCCCGACCATGCCGGCCTGGCACAGGAACTCAAGGACCAGGGTGTCCGCCTCATCGTGGTGGACAGCCAGATTGCTTCTATTCCTGCAATGGCCCGGTACATGAAACCCCGCGATCGCTATCAGGAGATCAGCCTGTACGGCAATATGGATCTTGCCGCTGCCGAAAGCCGGGAATTTCTCATGGGTATCGGGATCAGCGGTGAAATCATCAGCACGCCAGGGCATTCGGAGGACAGTGTCACCCTGATTCTGAATGACGGCAGTGCCTTTACGGGCGACTTGACCCCTCCAGGGCAAGCGGTTGAAGATTCAAGAGGCGAAGTGGAGCGAAGCTGGGAAAAGCTCCGGGCACATAAAGTAAAAACGATTTACCCGGGGCATGGCCTGGTTTGGCCTTTACCCTAATTATGTACAATGGAAGGAAAGGGACCTCCAGCCCCGGAAATTCCCCGGGGAAATTATGGATTTTCCGCAGGATTGGAACCGATAGATTTCTAACCGCTTCTTTACGGTGATCCTGGCGAACATCTGATCGACCCGCGCACACGGAACCCCGACGGGGTGAATAAAAAACATTATTCGGCTCGCCCAAGGATGTGGGTTCATGGCAAGTATTTCCAGATTGCGAAAGACAGAAGAGAGGTCGCTTGACGATCGAAGAAGCATTCAATGATTCTATCCAGTACTACGATGATTGGATGGAGAAGGCATTACCGAATTATGCCGATCTCTTTGGCACGGCGATTGAATTGCTCCCATTCGAGCCGGGCGCGCCCATAGATGTTCTGGATTTGGGAGCTGGAACAGGATTATTCTCAAAGCACGTCCTGGGAAAATATCCGAAAGCCAATTTCATGCTCTACGATCTGGCGGAAAAGATGTTGGGGGTGGCGCGGATGCGGTTTGAGAAGGATGCACAACAATTCCAGTATACCGTGGGGGATTATCGGAAGATCCAGGGGGCACAGGAATATGATTTGATAATCTCCAGTTTGTCCATCCATCACTTGGACGACGAAGAAAAACAGAAACTATTCGGCAGGATTTATACTTTGTTGCGGAAGGGCGGCATCTTTCTCAACATCGATCAAATTCGAGGCGAGACGGGCTATCTGCGGGAAGTATATTGGAATCATTGGCTGACCCAGGTTCGCGGAGCCGGTTTTTCCGAAGAGCGTATCCAAGAGAGTATCGGCCGGCGAATACCTTATGACCGCGACGCACTGCTCGGGGACCAGTTGCGTTGGCTGAAAGATGCCGGATTTGGGAATGTGGATTGCGTCTACAAAAACTTTTTTGTCGGTGTTTTTCTGGCTGTCAAAGAGTAAGCAGCAGCCACCTCGTTACACCGGACGCAAGGGGATTCCCTAGATCGAGTGATAGGGCCGGATCGGGACCTTCCAATCTATGATGTTTTGGTCACTCGCCGAACTGGTGACCTCGGGGCTGTGGGCGATAGAACTACTTTACAGACGAGCAGCGAAAACCAAGGACCTGGTACCAATACCAATCCTTGGAGCGGTACCGAAGTGCTGAGTGCATCCACCAATACCCGTTGCTCCACGCTCCACCGCGCCAGACCCGCTCGCCAGCCACGTTCGGGTTTGTCTGCAGGATTTCCCGTCCGTCGTTGGGATCGTAGGGGTAAGGCCGGACGAGGGTACTGGTCCATTCCCAAACATTGCCGGCCATGTCGAGCGCGCCGTATGGACTGGCGCCGGCGGGATAGCTGCCTACCGGAGCCGTATCCGCATAACCGTCGTTATAGCCGGGGTTCGCAACGGACAGCGGGCAGTTGATGTCGCAAAAGTTGGCCCGCGTCCCGTCCAACGGGTCGTTGCCCCAGGGGAATCTGCGTGCATCGGTACCACGCGCGGCCTTCTCCCATTCCGCTTCCGACGGCAGCTTTCGCCCGGCCCAATTGCAGTACGCCAGCGCCATGGACCAATTCACCCAGATGACCGGATAGTTCGAAAACTCCGGATTGCCATAATACTTCGGGCGGGTCATGGAATCTTTCCGGTAAGGGGGTTTGCAGACGCCGGCATCCACGCAGAGTGCGTATTGGGCGTTGGTAACTTCGTATTTGTCGATCCAATATCCGTCCAAATATATTGTACTCACCGGAATTTCGGGATAGGCTCGACCGCCCTCGAGCGATTTTTTAGCGTCCTTGTCATCCGACCCCATGGTGAAATCGCCGGCCGGAACATAAACCTGTACCATCTTATCCGCTTCGATGACACGGGTGGATCCCATGGTCGGCCCTGGTGTTTCCGTCGGCGTGGGTTGCAGCGTGGGGTCGGGAAGAGGCGTGATGGAAGGAAGGATTTGCGTGGGGGAAGCGACGGTAACCGTGGAAGTGGCGATGGAAGTGGAAGTGGGAGTGGCGGGATGCTCCGCTGTGGCCGGGGAGGAACAGGCGGCGAGCAGCAGAGCGATAAACAGGAAGGAGCTGGATCTGGAAATCCCCCGCCAGTATTCATCCGGGATCTTCATCTGCATTTTCTTGCTAAAAAGGTCCAGCAGGGAGATATGCAACGGGTGAAGTTGATTTGACCCGATTCCGGCCTGCACGGTGGAGGATGACATTTTATTTTCCATTGAAAGAGTATGCCTGTCTTGATGGAATTTCGGCCGATTATATCGGTTATCGCGTTTTCAGTCAAAACATAATCAACATTTGGTTTTGTCGGCAGCTTGACTCGTACCAATGGAAATACCGACCCGATGAATCCCGGTGACGTGCGGCAATCGACGGATTGTCGATTCGAGTTTCCATACCACGCTTTCAAGGGAGGGGGTGACGGGGTTGGATACGGTTGGAAATGCCGTATATCGTGGATACCCGTCGGTGATGTGATAACATTCCTGTAACCGATTTTTCCGTGTTAAGCCTCTGCCGGGTATCGTTGGCAACAACTCAGGCATGCGCTGCATAATTGGAGAAACCACATGGCAAAGACCAAGTCGTGGGATTTTCTGAGGAGGCTACATGGATAAGAAATCTAATAATCCAATTAGGATCAGTTCCGCGATCAATCTTCTCGCCGGTGTGCTCTGGGTCATTGCAGCATTCCATCCCATTACCGGCGGAACGGGGATCGATTATTGGTACATCGTCTTCGGTGTGTTTTTTATAGTCGCGGGAATCATGGGATTGTATCAGGCGCGGAAATAAATCGGATAAAAATTAGAAAACCCAATAAGAATTCAAACGGAACTCCCCAGAATTCCCGGGAGCGGAGTTTTCTACATTTATTTATCGATGGGAAAATTAAACCCCGGCGCAATATGCCAAGCCGATGGTACCCGGTCCCACATGCGTGCCAATGACGGGGCTGACCTCGCTGAAGATGGTTTCCTCCGGGTGAAACCGGTCCTTCGCCCGTTCCAGCAGCGCTTTGGCTTCCTCTTCCGCGGCGGCCTGGACCGTGCCGATGCGCAGCGGCCGGCGCGAGCCGATCTGCTGTTCGATGAGATCCAGCATCCGGTCGACGGCTTTGCCTTTGGTGCGTACTTTATCGAGCGCTTCCACTTTGCCTTCGTGGAGGGTGAGGAGCGGCTTCATATTGAGGGCCGCGCCTAGGAAAGCCGCCGCGCCGCCGATCCGCCCGCCGCGCCGCAAAAATTCCAAAGTGTCTACAACAAAAATGATCCCGCTATCCGCCACTGCTTGCCGGGCAACCTGCGCGGCTTCCGCCAGTTCGGCGCCGCCCTGGACGGCGCGGGCGGCTGCCAGCGTGGTGAACCCCAGCGCCATTGCGGTGGTGAGGGTATCCACGATTTCGATTTTCGCGCCGGGGAATGACTTTTTGGCCTGTATGGCTGAATCTACCGTGCCGGAAATCTGGCTCGAAACCAGAACAACAAGTACGGCGTTGCCCGCCTCGACGATCGGCCCGAATACTTTTTTGAATTCATCCGGAGAGGGTTGCGAGGTGGAGGGCATCACCTTTGCGGTTTTGAGCCGTGCGTAGAATTCCGTCGGCATCATGTCGACCCCGTCGCGGAATGCCTCGTTGCCCCAGACCACTGAGAGCGGCACGACCCGGATTCCGTGTTTGAGGATAAGCGGGGATGGAATGTAGGCGGTGCTGTCGGTGACGACGATGACCCTGCCCATGGTGTTCCTCCGGCGAGCGGTGATGTTGTGGGGCTGATTATACCCTTTACCGCAGTCAAGCCCCGCTATGGAAGCGGCTTATCCGCTTGCAGGGCGCGTCGGTCGCTGGATGCAAAAATTCCGGGGGGGAAGCCTTCTCCGCCGGTTGACTTTCCCTCCCGCGGCCCTTTACAATGCCGCCATGGAATCAGAGCGAAAATCCACCACGCTGCTTCACCGCGGCCGGCGGTTCGAGGTTCCGGCCGGTTCCACCCTGCGTGACGCGATCCGCAAGATCGGGTTCTCGCCGGAAGCGGTGCTCGCCACGCAGAACGGTGAACTGATCACCGACGACCGCATTCTACAGCCCGGCGAGGAAATTCGCCTTGTCGCGGTGATCTCCGGAGGCTGACGGTGAAGTGCCGCAAGTGCGGAGCTCCCGCCGCGATCAACATGCGGGAGCACAAGCTGGCGCTGTGCCGTGACCATTTCCTGGAATGGATCCCGGAGCAGACCGAACGCGCGATCCGTCACTACCGCATGGTCGAGCGCGGGGAGAAGATCCTCGTGGCCGTGAGCGGCGGGAAGGATTCGCTTTCGCTCTGGGATGTGCTGCGCCGTTTGGGGTATGCGGCCGACGGGTTGTACATCGACCTGGGGATCGACGAGGGGATCGCGTACTCGTCCAAGTCGCGCGCTTTTTGCGAACAGTTTGCCGCCCGCCAGGGGCTCACGCTGCGCGTGGTGAGCGTGCCGGAAACGTATGGCACCTCGATTGCGGAAACCACGCGCCTCTCGACCCGCGGACGGAAAAAACCCTGCTCGATCTGCGGCTTGGTCAAACGCCACATCATGAACCGCGTCGGATGCGAGCAGGGGTACGCCGCATTGGCCACCGGGCACAACCTCGACGACGAAGCCGCGGTGCTCCTGCACAACGCCATGACTTGGTCGGGCGGGTATCTGGTGCGGCAGGGACCCGTGCTGCCCGCCTCGCGTCCGGGTTTGGGACGAAAAATCAAGCCGCTGTGCCGCGTCTACGAACGTGAAACGGCTGCGTACGCGCTGATGCGCGGGATCGACTACATCTATGAAGAGTGCCCCTTCTCCGAAGGATCCTCCACGCTGTATTACAAAGATGTGCTCAACCGCCTCGAGGAGGACCGGCCGGGGGCGAAACTGCAATTTTATCTTTCGTTCTTGCAAGCCAAGGACGGCGGATTGTTCGCTCTGAACGCTTCGGGGGAAGCTGAGCTGCACGATTGCGTTACCTGCGGCCAGCCGACGTCGGCGCCGGGGAAATGCGCGTTCTGCCGTTTGTGGGATTCGGTCAAGGCGGCCTAGCGCCTTTTCCATTCCGCACCAAACGCGCGCCGGGAAGGAGGATGGATTGCCATGCCCACTACCAAGAGCGACCTTGCCCATCTGACTCTATTAGGCCGGAAGGCGCAGCCGGGCAGGAAACTTGAAGCTTTCCCCAACCATAACCGGGGCAGGCGCTACACCGTCACCCTAGTCAGCGACGAGTTTACCTGCGTCTGTCCCGCGACCGGTGCGCCGGATTTTGCGACGATCACGATCCGATATATTCCCGACCGATGGATCCTTGAATCGAAGTCGTTGAAACTGTATTTATGGTCCTACCGCAACGAGGGGGTGTTCCACGAACATGTGGTCAACACCATCTGCGACGACATCGTTCGGGCGCTGGATCCGCACTGGATCGAAGTGACCGGCGCGTTCGCCGTTCGGGGGGGAATCCGGATTACGGTAACGGCGGCGCATGAAAAGAAACCCAAACGGAAAGGCAGGGGTTAATCCCTTGGCATAGGCCCCTTGATTTTCCGAGTATAAATTCTCCAGGATCGAAATGCGTACTTACCGATTCTTTCCGATTGTAACCGCCGTGTTCGTCACCTGCCTGCTGGTTTCGAACATCATCGCGGTCAAGCTCGCCTCCTTCGGGCCATTGGGTGCCGCAGGGTCGCTGCTGATGCCGGCGGCGGTGATCGTTTTCCCGATCGCGTACATTTTCGGCGACGTGCTCACCGAAGTCTATGGCTATGCCAAAGCCCGGCAGGCGATCTGGATCGGATTCGGATGCAACCTGCTGGCGGTCGCGGCGATCTGGATCGGCGGATTGCTGCCGCCGGCTCCGTTTTGGAACGCGGGCGTGTATTCCTCCCCCGGCGCGGCCCAGCAAGCCTACCAGGCGATTCTCGGTTTTACGCCGCGACTTTTGGCCGCATCGTTCGTTGCCTATCTGGCCGGCGAGTTCCTCAATTCCTTTGTCCTGGCAAAAATAAAAATCGCCACCGCGGGCCGCTGGCTCTGGATCCGGACCATTTCCTCCACCCTGGTAGGCGAGCTGGCAGATTCCGGATTGTTCATTTCGATTGCATTTTCCGGAATCGTTCCGGGCGGCGGCCTGGCTCAGATGATTGTCACGCAATGGCTGTTTAAATCCGCCTACGAGGCGGCGGCCACGCCGCTGACCTACCTTGTGGTGAATTTCCTCAAGCGCGCGGAACAGGAAGATTATTACGACCGGGGCACGGATTTCGCTCCCTGGAAATATTAGAGGATCGACCATAGACGATGGACCCATAGTCCGTGGTCTATGGTCACTATTTTTATTTAGTGAATTGCGGCATTAAACTGATTGGAAGAGATACGAGAATCCGTTCCTATTCAACAATGGCAACCTGCGCCTGGTGATGGATGAATCCTTCGATGGCGAAAATTGCCAGCGCTATCCAGATGATTCCAAAACCGATCAGTCGCTCCGGGGTGAGCGGTTCGTCGTACAACAGCACGCCGATAAGGAAGTACATCGTGGGAGCGATGTATTGCAGGACGCCCACCAGCGAGAGCGGGATGCGCTGCGAAGCGGAGGCGAACATCAGCAGCGGGACGGAGGTAATCACCCCGGCGCCGACCATCAGTAGGTTGGAGATCATACCGGAATGCAGGAATGCGCCCGCGCCGGTCGCTTCGGTATAGAGAAGAAAGAGCAGCGCCGGAAGGAAGAGAATCCCCGTCTCGAGGGTTACGCCGTGCAGCGAACCCAGCGGGGCGGTTTTTTTGATAAATCCGTACAGGCCGAAGGAAAACGCCAGGATCAATCCGATCCAGGGCAGGGAGCCGTAGGCGACTGTCAGATAAATCACGCCGATGGCGGCCAGCCCGACGGGCACCCATTGCCAGAGGCGCAACCGTTCGCGGAGAATCACGACGCCGAGCACCATACTCAGCAGCGGATTGATGAAGTATCCCAGGCTGGTTTCCACAATGAACCCGGCGTTGACGGCCCAGACGTAGGTCAGCCAGTTGATCGCCAGGAGAATTGCGGCCGTCGAGTAGATCAGCAGAATTCGCGGCGATGAAATTGCCGCGCGGAACACCCTCCCTTGGCGCAGCCAAAGTTCGATGAAGAACAGGAAGAGGAAGGACCAAATGATGCGATGGCCCAACAGCTGCAATGCCGGCACCTGCTGGAGCCACTTCCAATAGATCGGGAAGAATCCCCAGAGGATGTACGCTCCGACGGCATACCAAACACCTTTTTTCACGTTGCGCCTTCCCAGGATCGAAGGAAACCCTGCGGGTGACTATGCATTTATCGTGAACCGGTTTTACGTGAGCGTTGTTCCACCAGCCGGGTTTCCACGCTGGCAATTTTATCCGCCATCGACTGGTCGCGGTCGGTGCGGGTGTGAATCTTCAGAAGGGTCGTGATCCGCGGCGCGCCCATCCGGTGCACCGTTTCATGACAGCGCTTGACAGCCGTCATAACCTCGTCCCATTCTCCCTCGACGTTGGTCCCATTCGCGTGCAGCTGGGTCGAGAGCCCGGCTTCCGCGAGCACCTGCTCGCACGCCGCAACGTATGGCGAGAGCGATACCCCCGCGCCGATGGGAATGATCGTAAAATCCGCAATGACCTTCATGCTAACCTCCACTTACGATCTTCGCGATGAGGAAAACCCCTCTTACCGCAAAGCCCGCCCCGGCGGGGTGGGCCGGGGGCGCAAAGGGCGCTAAGAGATCATGGGGAGATTATAAATTATTTACCATGCGATGGATTCCATCTTTGATCAGATGGACATTCCAATTGATTAAAAAACCCAGACGATAATCGCGTAGACGTAAATAGGTCAATAATTGGGCTTCATGAACCGGTAGTATCCTTTCGACGGATTTATTCTCAATAATGACACAATTCTCAACAACCATATCCAATCGATAACCTGCGTCGAGGTGTAGTTCTTCGTATATTACCGGTTGTTCAACTTCACATTCCACCAAGAGACCTCGCTGGCGTAATTCATAAACCAACCATGCCTGGTACGCGGATTCCAATAAACCCGGTCCTAGCGCCCTATGAACCTTTATGGACGAATCGACAATCTGTTTGCCTACCTCTTCTATATTCATAATTATATTTTCCTTTGCGTTCTTTGCGGCTTTGCGATGAGAATTGGGTTTAACAAATTCTTGGCAGCATCTCCCCCGGCAGCATATCCACGATCCGCGTCCCGCCGATGATCGTCCGCAGCCGCACCTGTCCGCGCGGCGTGTCCGTCACGCGGCCGATCACCGCCGCTTCGGCTCCGTATTTGTGGGTCCGCATCGCCGCGAGGATTTTCCCGGCGTCCCCCGCCGCGACGAACGCCGCCAGTTTGCCTTCGTTGGCCACGTAGAGCGGGTCGAAGCCGAGCATCTCGCACGCCGCGCGGACGGGGGCGTGGATGGGAATGCTCCGCTCATCCATTTCGACGCAGACGCCGGATTGCGCGGCGATTTCACACAGCGTGGTAGCCAGCCCGCCGCGGGTGGGGTCGCGCATCGCGTGGACTTCGCCCGCCGATAGCATCGCCGCCACCAATCCGTTGAGCGGCGCGGTGTCGCTTTGCAAGTCCGTCTCGAATCCCAACCCCTCGCGCGCCGAGAGGACCGCAATCCCGTGATCCCCGATCGCCCCCGAAAGGATTATCACGTCGCCCTTTTTTGCTCCCGCACCGGAAACGGATTTTCCCGGGAGAAGGCGTCCGATGCCCGAAGTGTTGATGAAAAGGCCGTCGGCCTTCCCCTTTTCCACAACTTTTGTGTCGCCTGTGGCGAGGTACACGCCGGATTCGAGCGCGGCTTCCCGCATCGAACGAGCGACGCGATCGAGCGTCGCGATCGGCAGACCTTCCTCCAAAACGAAACCGCAGCTAAGCGCAATCGGTTCCGCGCCGATCATCGCCAGATCGTTGACGGTTCCGCACACGGCCAGCCGGCCGATGTCGCCCCCCGGAAAGAACAGCGGCTGGACGACGTAACTGTCGGTGGTGAATGCCGACTGCCAACCGCCGGTTTCCACGATTGCCGAATCGTCGAAGGCGCGCGGCGCGGCCTCCCCCAGCGCGGGGATAATCACGCGCGTTAGCAGATCGCGGCTGAGCTTGCCGCCCGAACCGTGGCCGAGTACGACGCGCTCGCCGGGTTGCAGGGGCAGGGGGCAGGAAAAGTTTTCGAAATTGGGTGGGGTGGGCATTATATTTTACGTGTCCGACCCCCGCTCCCCCGACCCCTCTCCCCCATTATGGGGGAGAGGGGAAAAGGGGTGAGGGGGTTAGGTCCGATATCTGAAATACGCCGAACAGGCTCCCTCGGCGCTGACCATCGGCGCGCCGAGCGGGTTCTGCGGCGTGCATTCTTTTCCGAACGCCGGGCATTCCTTCGGCGCCTTAATCCCTTGGAGTACCTCGCCGGCGATGCACAGCGGCGATTCCTTCGGCGTGATCATCCCCACGTCGAATCTTTTTTCCGCGTCGAAGTCCGCCAGCTCGTCGCGCAAGCGCCATCCGCTGTGCGGAATAACGCCGATCCCGCGCCAGGCGCGGTCGCAA
>Ga0187886_1003742_pt1 | contig 11234 bp, 5 predicted proteins | sample June2016WEW_20_1_FD_133001 | JGI IMG/M metagenome (GOLD analysis project Ga0187886, IMG submission 133001) | Peatland microbial communities from SPRUCE experiment site at the Marcell Experimental Forest, Minnesota, USA - June2016WEW_20_150 | ecosystem: Environmental > Terrestrial > Soil >...
GCAAGCTGGTCGAGATATTGCGGATTGTCAATAGTAAGTGACACGGCGACTTCAGAGGTTGTGATCATATCGATGGGTGTCCTGTAGGCTTCGAAGATCTCAAAGACCTTTCTCAGGAATCCGTATGCCATGAGCATCCTGTCAGACCTTATTCTTAAAACTGAAATGCCGTCTTTTGCCGCAACGGCTTTATAATCAAGGAGAACGCTTGAAGATGTAATAAGGGTGCCTTCATCTTCAGGCTCCATAGTATTCTTGAGTCTTACCGGAATATTCTTCTCTCTAGCCGGGTTTACGCTTGCCGGATGCAAGATCTTTGCCCCGAAGTATGCCAGCTCTGCTGCCTCATCAAACGAAAGTTCGCGTATCACCTTTGTGTTCTCTACAAAACGCGGATCATTATTGTGGAATCCGCTTATGTCAGTCCATATCTGGATCTCCTTTACCTTCAGAACTGCTCCGATGATGGAAGCTGAATAGTCGCTGCCACCCCGCTTAAGGTTATCAATCTCGCCAAATACATTCCGGCATATGAATCCCTGGGTTATGATAATGGTTTCCGAAACATACTTTTCAAGTTCCCTGTTTATATTCTCCTCAATATAGAAATAATCAGGCTCACCGTCCTTATCTATACGCATGAAGCTAAGTGCAGGCAGCAAAACCGATTTGATTTTCCTTTCCTGCAGAAGCTGGTGAAAAAGTGAAGTTGACATCAGCTCCCCCTGAGCCAGGATAGCTTTTTCCTGCTGCTTGGTAAACACCCGGAGCGTGAAATTATTGATATAATCAAAGTGAGAGTCGATCAGTTCAAGTCCCGACTTTTTAAATGCAGCCGTCGAATACAGTTTCTGGACTACCTGGTGATATTTTTCACGAAGAGCTTCTATTTTTGCTGATGCCTCAATTACATTCCCGTCGTAAAGCAGGTCTGTGATCTCGACCAGGCTGTTTGTTGTTCCTGCCATTGCAGAAAGAACGACTACTTTTCTTTCATTACCTGCGATCAGCGGGATAAGGGCTTTAATCCTGTCGGGATTGCCCACCGAGGTCCCACCGAATTTCATGATTTTTTCAATTTCCATTTTTGTTTTTTTATAAAATATGAGTATTGGGAATCATGGATAAGCCTGTCCAAATTATTTATAAATTAAACCCGTTACACATCTTCTTTTATTGATTTGGTTTATGCCTGGAGAGATTCCTAATTCCTCCGTCTGACGGCGTTCTAACCAGTTTTGTCAATCCATTTCGTTCTGAAAGTCGGAGATTCCTCATTCCTCCCGCAGAGCGGGATTCATTCGGAATGACAGCTCTTTTGTTTCAAGTGCGGGGAGCACAGGCGATTCGTTCTATCGAATCGCCTGTGCTCCCCCTATAACCCAAAACAACTCTGTCATTCCGAGCGATAGCGAGGAATCTCCCACATTCAAATTTCGATATTATTATTGATAACCGATACACTCATGATATTTTAAAAAAAAACCTGCAAAATCTGCAGGCCTGTCATCACTTCAACTTTAAAAATTACATGGCAAAGAAGATGCAGACCCGTACTCCGGATGCATGATTAGCCATAGGATTTTTTTTAACTGTTTGAACATTTTATAATGATCAGGGAACAAAAATATACTTTTAATTTATACGAAATTATTTGTTTGTATTTTTTTTGATTTTTTTCTTACATTTGCAGCCACTCTGATAGATTTTATTAAGAGTTGTTCTTTTGTGAAAATGTTGATTATTAAGGTCCAATAGCCCTTGCGCCTTTGCGCCTTAAACAAGCCCAGATGGCGAAATTGGTAGACGCGCTAGTTTCAGGGACTAGTGTCAGCGATGATGTGCAGGTTCGAGTCCTGTTCTGGGCACAAAAATCGGTGTAAAGGCATAATGGTATAACGGTGCGACGGCCTGCATCAGGTGAAGTTCTTTTTGATATTATTTCTTCGGGTTTACGCCTTTGAGTCATTGCGCCATTGTGCCGTTGAACCTTGTTTACGCCCAGATGGTGAAATTGGTAGACACGCCAGCTTGAGGGGCTGGTGCCGGTTACGGTGTGCAAGTTCGAGTCTTGTTCTGGGCACAAATATAAAACCAGATTGTATCAGCAGTCTGGTTTTTTTTACCTGATGCCGGAATTATTTTGCATTTTTACATGTTGAATCAAACTTTAAAATAACTGCAACTGACATCTAAATGAAAAAAATTATTACCATCATCTTTGCTATATTTATTGCTATACCATTAAATGCTAAAACTTCAAATCAGCCATCCGGACAAACCCCTGATTTAAAATGGGCTGCAAAGGCAGGCGCAAAAAAAACGCCCCACGGGAAAAAGATTTATAAAGTCTCATTGTTCGGTGCCAGGAATGACGGCACAACACTAAATACAAAAGCCATCCAGGATGCCATAGATGCATGCGCATCAAAAGGAGGCGGCATGGTTACCTTCGACACGGGCAGCTATGTGACTGGTTCATTGTTTATTAAAAAGGGAGTAATTCTCAATATCGGCAGGAATACCACAATACTTGGAAGCCAGGACATTGCTGATTACCCCGAGATAGATACCCGGATTGCGGGTATCGAGATGAAATGGCCCGCTGCATTGATCAATGTGCTTGATCAGAATAATGCTTCACTCACCGGTGAAGGAAAAATAAATGCTAGAGGAAAAGTTTTCTGGAACAAATACTGGGAGATGAGGAAGGATTATGATAAGAAGGGACTACGATGGATTGTCGACTATGATTGCAAAAGGCCCAGGACACTCCTGATCTCACGTTCGTCAAACGTCACTCTCAAAGGCATCACTCTTCAGCAGGCAGGTTTCTGGACAGTGCAGATCCTATATTCGCAGAACGTCACTGTCGACGGCATTACGATCAGGAATAATGTCGACGGCAGCGGCCCGAGCACAGACGGTATCGACATCGATTCTTCATCATGGATCCTCGTTCAGAATTGCGATATTGACTGCAATGACGATGACTTCTGCCTCAAAGCCGGACGCGATGCAGACGGACTTCGTGTTAACCGGCCCACTGAGTACATAGTAATCCATGATTGCGTCGCTAGGAAAGGAGCAGGCCTGATAACCTGCGGAAGCGAAACTTCCGGAAGCATAAGGAATGTGCTGGCATATAACATGACCGCCAACGGAACCAGCAATTGCATAAATTTTAAATCGGCGATCACCAGGGGCGGAACAGTCGAAAATATTTATGCCCACGATATTACGATGAGCAATGTGGGCACTATGCTAAGGGCCACAATGGACTGGAACCCGAGTTACAGCTACTCCACGCTTCCCAGGGAGTATTCTTACGACAGCATCCCGGCGCACTGGAAAGTGATGCTTCAGAAAGTCACACCTGAGCAGGGAACGCCTCATTTTAAAAATGTTTATCTGTGGAACTTCACGGGGTCGGTGAGAGGACAGGCAGTGTCAATTGCCGGAATGAAAGAATCGCCAATCGGGAATTACTTCCTCACCGATATAAGTGTTGAGGCACGGACCCCCGGCGATATTTCCTTTGCGAGAGGATGGAAATTCAAAAATGTAACTGTAAAGTGTCCTGAAAATGAAACACTCAGGGTTCAGAATTCAGAAGACATGGAAGTGGATCTGGCGGGAAAGAAATAGTCTGTCAATCCTGACTGATGCTCTGAATAATCGATTTATTTTATATGAGTATCAGTTATCAATAATAATCTCAAAACAATTGATTATGAGATTCCTCGCCACTGCTTCCCCATCACACTATACCAATTGATGTTGTCATTCCGAACGAATCCCGCAAAGCGGGAGGAGTGAGGAATCTCAAATTAAGAGAAACTGTATCCTGGCTCAAAAAGAAATACATATTATATACATGATTCCCGATACTCATTTATTTTATTATTGAATCATAGATAGCCTGAAGAATTTCTGTCCTGATATTAAGGTCAGATATCAGGTTATTGTTTCTCGTTGGGTAAACTCTGTTTGAGAGGAAAATATAACATAATTCCTTCTCCGGATCGACCCAGACAAATGTACCTGTGTATCCTGAATGTCCGAAGCTGGAAGGAGAAGCGCTTTTTGAAGGGTAAGCGTCTTTCTCAGGCTTAGATGCATTATCAAGCAGCGGCTTGTCAAATCCCAGTCCGCGGCGGTTGCCGTTTTCAGGGAATTGAACCGAAGTGTATTTTTTCATCACATCCCCGGGAATGATCTGTTCACCTCCGTAAGAGCCCATCCTTCTGTAAGTCTCAAGAAGCTTCATCAGATCATTTGCAGTGGCAAAGAGGCCGGCATGACCTGAAATACCTCCCATCATTGCAGCGCCTTCGTCATGCACAGTGCCATGCAATTGCTGCTTCCTGAAGAGTGAATCGTATTCAGTAGGGATAATACGGCTTAAATGATATTTATTCATGGGATTGAATACCATGTCTCCGGCTCCGATCTTCTTATATACATTATCGGTCACAAAATCAGGCAGATTTTTACCTGAAAGATTTTTTATTATTTCAGGCGCCAGGATAAATCCCAGATCCGAGTAGAGATATTTCTTTTCCGTAAGGGGCGACTTTTTTATGTCAGTATAGATCCTCTTCATGAACTTTTCGGATATATAGAGCCCTTCAGCTACTTCAAGAGGATATTTTTCGGAATGTACGGGACTATATATGTGCTTCTTGAATTTCCCGTCCTTTCTGACTGTCTCCTGCCAGTACGATATCCATGACTTCAGCCCGGCCTGATGTGTGAGAATTTCGCTCATCTTAAGGTTCCCTTTGTCAGACCTTTTAAAGAACGGAAGATAATGCCCGAGAGTCTCATCCGTCGAGAATTTTCCCTGACCGTCAAGGATCATCAGCGATGGCAGTGCTGCCGTAATTTTTGTGACTGATGCAAGATCAAAGAGATCACCGTCCTCCGTTTTAATGCGGTCGTCATAATCCTGGAACCCGTAACTCTTGCGGAAGATCACAATTCCTTTCCTGGCAGCCATCACTTCGCATCCGGGAAAAGCCTTTTGCGTAAGGCCTGTATTGACGATAGAATCAATTTTTCTTTCCAGTATTAAGGATGAGATACCAGCGCTTTCAGGAACGCCGTATTGCATCCTGATATTACCGGGAGTGGTCAATCCATAATCATATTTCCAGGTGTCATTGATGGTGACGGGAAGCGAACCCCTGGCGCCTATTCCCCCGAAGATAAGCTGGGCTGAAAGATCTTCGGCGTAATCATTTTCCTGGTAGGCGAGGAGCAGTCCGGCTGCTTTCGCCGGTGAACTTATCGTTCCGAGACCGTAGGGATTACCGAACCATGTAATGACTGTCCTGTTGCTGCCGATAAGCTTTCCCAGGAAGCTGTCGAGCGCAGGAGTTATTCCAAAACCTTTGTCGGGGCGCTGGTCAAGCCCGTAAACGCCGGCAATAACGAGATCGTATCCTGAAAGCTTTTTGAACAAGGCTGACACAGATGCCGTGTCAGCAGGATTAACAAAGTAATTATCTGCAGATTTGTAATCGCACAGCCTTGACTGGAAAATCGTGAGGGAATTTCTGTTTACAGCGACAGTCGCTATCCTGGTATCAGGCAGATTTCTTACGGGAATTACATTTCCTTCATTCCTGAGAAGCGTCAATGCATTTGCATAGAGATCGATGATCAGGGCTTTTATATTTCCTGAGTTAAGTCCTGCTGATATGTCGTTCCTGCCGACAGGATGGAATTTGTTCAGTCCAGCCATATATTTCATTGCAAGGACCTTCCTGCATTTAAGGTCGGCTTCTTCGCGTGATATCTTTTTTGAAGCAATAAGTTTGTCTATTTCAGCGATTGCAGCTCCCGGATCAGTCACGAATTCAATAACGTCATTGCCTGCCAGGAATGCCATAGCTTCGGCTTCACCGCTCCCGTAATATTTAGTGACACCCTTCATGTTCATTGCATCAGTAATGACAAGGCCTTTAAAGCCAAGCTTTCCCTTGAGCAGTCCGTTAATGATGACAGGTGAGAGTGAAGATGGTCTGTTACTTACAGTGTCAAGCGCCGGCAGGTTAAGATGAGCGGTCATAATGCAGTCCGTACCTTCGGTTATGAGCCTCATGAACGGGTAAAGCTCAACACTGTCGAGCCTCTGCTGAGTATATCTTATGACAGGAAGATCAGAATGGGAATCGACATCTGTATCACCATGCCCAGGGAAATGCTTGGCGGTAGCCATCACGCCATTTTCCTGCAGGCCTTTCATGTAGGAGGAAGCTTTTGAAGCTACATTCTCGCGGCTCTCGCCGAATGACCTGTAATTTATTACCGGATTGCGCGGATTATTGTTTATATCGGCCACTGGAGCAAGGTTTATATGAACTCCCAGCCGTTTGCACTGTTCACCGACAGCTTTTCCGAAAAGGAAGATCAGTGAATCGTTGCTGATCGCTCCCAGCGTCATCTGAAAAGGAAACTTCTCAACCCCGGCGAGTCTCATGCCTGCTCCCCATTCTGCATCCATTGCGATCAGAAGAGGTACATTTGATATCTTCTGGTAATAATTGGTCAGTTCAATCTGCTTTTCAGGTGTTCCCTGGAAGAATACAATTCCTCCTATACCATATTTCTTAATAGTCTCTGCCAGGTCGACCTCATCGCCAATCTCTTGATCTGACCATCCGGCAACCCATACTGACTGAGCAATCCGCTCATCGGGGGTTAGTTTGCTAAATACCGAATCAACCCAGGGATGATTCAGGTATTTCAGGAAAGGAGGATCCGTTTTCTGCGCTGTCAGAGACCCGCTTAAGACAATTGCTAACAGGGAAATTATTAATGATCTTCTTGCTGGCATCGAGTTCTTATTATTGGACTTAAGGTTAGTGAACATATCAAAAGTATGAAATTTTTCCATCAGTCCCGATAGTTATCGGGATCGCAGATATTCTCAAAACAGGAATAAAATCTGTGTCAATCAGCGAGATCAGCTGGAAAAGAATAATTCATCCTAAATTGTTATTTTTACAGATCAGAACAAACCTGTAACAATGGCAAAGAGCAGTACAAGACTGGTTTCCCTTGATATTCTCAGGGGAATGACAGTGACATTTATGATAATTGTTAATAGCCCCGGAAGCTGGGATCACGTTTATCCGATTTTAAGGCATTCTTCATGGAACGGCTGCACACCTACAGATCTCGTCTTTCCTTTTTTCCTTTTTCTAGTCGGTGTATCGATGTGGTATTCTATGAAGAATTACGGCAACGAATTGAACGGGGGATCTGTATGGAGGATTCTGAGAAGAACTGTGACAATCTTCATTCTTGGGTTATTCCTGGCCATCTTTCCGCATTTCAAAATGGATTATTCGACACTCAGGATCATGGGTGTGCTTCAACGGATCGCCCTTGCATATCTTTTAAGCTCAATAATATGCCTGTCAATAAAGCGTGATTACCTGTGGATAGTTATAGCCGTGATACTTCTGCTCTACTGGGCTTTACTGGCAATTTTCGGCGGTTCAGATCCATTCAGCCTCAGCGGAAACCTGGTCCGGAGAATTGACCTGGCTGTGCTGGGGAAGAATCACCTGTACACAGGATTCGGAATCCCGTTCGACCCGGAAGGTCTGCTTAGCACTCTGCCTGCTGCAGTTACAGTAATGACAGGTTATTATATCGGTGAGATAGTTGGCAAAGGTCCGACCAGCGGGCCTACTGTTCTGAAGCTTATTTTTATCGGCGCTGCCGCCACCGGGCTTGGTCTGCTCTGGAGCATGGTTTTCCCGGTCAACAAGCCCTTGTGGACCAGCTCATATGTCCTTTATACGGCAGGAATTGCAATAGGAGCCCTGGCAGTGGTTTACCTGATTGCCGATGTTCTTAAGTTCAGGGTTTGGGGAGCATTCTTTTCAGTGTTCGGGACAAATGCCCTTTTTTCATATTTCCTTGCCGGAGTATGGACAAAGATGCTGTTATTTGTGAAGGTGCCGGTTGGCACTGTCACAATGAACCTCTATGAATGGTTCTATGAGAAGGTATGTGTTCATATTGCAGGAAATCTTAATGGAAGCCTGATGTTCGCACTGGTGCAGATGCTCATAATATGGAGTGTGGCGCTTATTCTTTACAGGAAGAAGATAATGATACGGCTATAGGGAATATAAAAGAACTGTTTATCTATTACCCCGTTTCATTTTCCCCCAGGGGGAAAAGTAAAAACAACTCCTTCCCCCGTGGGGAATGGTGGGATGGGGGTAAAAGATAAAGAAGATATGAATATTTATGGATGAAATCAATGTAATATTTAACAGTTACCAGGAACTTTTTGGCAGGGACGAAATTAAAATATTGAAGCTGCCCTCATCAGGTTCCGACAGGAAGTACTTCAGGGTGACTTCTCCGGAAAGAAGTGTAATATGTACACTTAATCCTGTTCCCGAAGAGAATGATGCATTTGTTGAATTCTCCAGGCACTTTTCACGTAAGCATCTACCTGTCCCGGAGATTTACGGTTATTTCCGTGAAAAGGATATTTATTTCCAGTCCGATCTTGGCGATCTCAATCTGTTCACTTGGCTTTGGAACAAACCGGCAGATAGCCGTTTCGATAAGGATACACTTAAGCTATATCATAAGATACTTGATAACCTGATCCTTTTCCAGACAAAGGGCATCGAAGGATTAGATATGGAGCTCTGCTACCCGCACAGGAGCTTTGACCGTCAGTCGATGATGTGGGATATGAATTATTTCAAATATATGCTCCTGAAGCTTCTCGGGATACCATTCAATGAGAGGCGTCTTGAACATGATTTCAACCTGCTGGCTGATTATCTTCTTGAAGCCGGACAGGACTTTTTTCTTTACAGGGATTTCCAGTCCGCAAATATTATGATAGTCAGCAGCGATCCATGGTTTATCGATTACCAGGGAGGAAGGAAAGGTGCCGCCCAGTACGATATAGCATCATTGCTGTTTGATGCCAAGGTGCCGATGCACCAGGCAATACGGGATGATCTGTTTGATTATTATTGTAATAGATTTTGTACCGTTACAGGCACTGATAAAATGCAATTCACAGGTCATTATAACGGTTTTTCGATGATAAGGCTCATGCAGGCAATGGGCACATTCGGTTTCAGGGGATTATATGAAAACAAGCCCACTTTTGCTGAAAGCCTTGTGCCCGGTTTGAATCTTCTGCTGGGAGTGATACAGAAAACAGATAAGCATCTTGACCTTCCTGAATTATACCAGGCAGTCAGGCTGGTACCCGGAACGGAAAAATACAGGCATCTGTCAAAATCTGAAATGTAATACCTGAATATGAAAGCGATGATCCTTGCAGCAGGTAAAGGCACCAGAATGGGAAAGATAACAGATTCCATTCCCAAAGTTCTTTTGGATATAAACGGGAAGAGCCTGCTCAGGTTAGCTGTCGAGAAGTGTTCAGCAGCCGGGTTTGATGACATTATTGTCAACGTTCACCATTTTGCAGATATGGTGGAAGAAGAAATTGCCAGGCTTAGAAGGATGGGTTTCCGGATCACGGTTTCAGACGAAAGGGATAAGCTTCTCGAAACAGGCGGAGGATTATATAAGGCCAGGAATTTTTTTGACGAGGAACCATTCCTTCTTTACAATGCCGATATAATTACTGATTTTCCTGTTGCTGATCTGCTTGCCATGCATAATGAAAAAAAAGGCCTTGCTGCTCTTGCAGTGAGAAATCGTGAAGGCAAAAGATTTTTCCTTGTAAATCGCGAAGGTCTTTTGAGAGGATGGTGCAATATATCTACGGGTGAGAGAATTACTGCAGGAGAGGAGGATGAAGATAAAGATCTGAGTGCTATAGCTTTCTCAAGCATACATATAATCAGTCCTGAAATTTTCAATTACATGAGCGAAGGAGTATACACCATGACAGCGCTTTACCTTCAGCTTATTTCTGACCATAAGATCTTTACGCTTCTGAATAACGACGGGTACTGGTTTAATGTTGGAACTCCGGAAATACTTGAAGAAGCAAGAGAATTTCTGAAATCCCTGACGCCTGACGCCCAACGCCCAACGCCTGACGCCTGACGCCTGACGCCTGACGCCCGGTGCCTGTATTACAGTTTCCAGAACGACTTCGAAAAGAGAGTTAATACCGTAATTATCTCAAGCCTGCCTATAATCATTAACAGGCTGAGGACCACCTTGCTCATTTCCGGCAAATGCGAGAAGTTGCTCATCGGCCCAACCTGGCCCAGTCCGGGACCTATACCCGCCATGCATGTTGCGACTGAGCTTGCAGAAGTAACCGGGTCGACACCTGTGGCCACAACAACAACAGTGCCCATGATAAAGAGGAACAGATATAATATTACGAAGGATAAAATTGAATTATTTGTGCTTTCACTCACGACCTTTCCGTTAAGTTTTATCGGAGCAAGTGCGTTGGGATGATTGAGTCTGATGAAGACACTTTTAATATTTTTCAGAACTATCAGGTGTCTTGCCATTTTTATACCGCCACTGGTTGACCCCGTGCTTCCTCCTGCGAACATCAATACGAAAATCAGAAGCAAGCCGGCCGTTGGCCATAAAATGTAATCCGCTGAGGTAAAACCAGTACAGGTCATTATTGAGATTACCTGGAAGAATCCCTCTCTGAAAGCGACTTCAAAGCTGCGCCCGGAATGGGTAAGCAGAATGATAGTTGCGATGGAGCCGGCAACAAATGCCACTGCAATGTAAAACCAAAGTTCCTCGTTTTGCCTGACTTTCTTGAAATTCAGCTTGCCTATATAATAGAAGATCAGCATGCTTATTCCGGCCAGGAACATGAAGATCATAACAATATACTGGCTGTATGCTGAATAAAATTGCAGGCTGTTGTTTTTTGTAGAGAAACCACCTGTTGCGATTGTCCCGAATGAATGGCAGATGCTGTCAAACAGATTCATATCACCTATCGACAATAAAATGATCTCAGCGATAGTCAGCCCGACATATATTATTCCGATCCTGTAAGCTACTGCCTTGGTCTTGGGCTGGATCTTTTCCTTTAGCGATGATTCAAGGCTGAAAAGCTGATAACCGGAGACCCTCAGTGTCGGCAGGATTAAAACGACCAGCATAATTATCCCGATGCCTCCGATCCAGTGTGTGAAACTCCTCCAGAAGAGAATTGAATATGGCATTATCTCAACATCAGTCAGAATGGAAGAGCCCGTTGTAGTAAATCCCGATGAGGA
>Ga0187886_1003744_pt1 | contig 11234 bp, 7 predicted proteins | sample June2016WEW_20_1_FD_133001 | JGI IMG/M metagenome (GOLD analysis project Ga0187886, IMG submission 133001) | Peatland microbial communities from SPRUCE experiment site at the Marcell Experimental Forest, Minnesota, USA - June2016WEW_20_150 | ecosystem: Environmental > Terrestrial > Soil >...
CACATCCGAATTTACATTCCTCGAAAAACGTGGGGCGTGTACAAAGACGAGCGCTTCTCAGAAAAGATTCAACGCGAAGATTACGATTATTGGGAGCGCGAATTCCTCGATCACTCGAACGCAGTAACGGCGCAAGACGTTAGAGAGAATCAAGGCGATTACATTTTCCGATGTGATTTCTTTGAACTGAAAGAGTTGATCGATATTAAACCTCAAAGAGGCAGTACCTACATTCGCAGCGTCTGCGAGCCTTTTGATTTAGAAATGGAGCTGGATTTAAAGAAGGTAGAGAACTGGCTGACGCACTTCGGGCTTTTTCCTTACACACAGATTCACGCGTCTGGTCACTTGAATTATGACGAGATACGAGAAGTCGTTGAGACTGTGCAGCCCCAAGCACTCATCCCTATTCATACTCAGCACCCTGAAGTGTTTCGGAACTTGCACGACAACGTGATCGTGCCGGAGGAGAGACGGGAGATTGTATTATAGCAGAAACACTAGCTATCTGAAAGCTTCAGCAGACTAGAGAAAAAATAGAAGTTAGACGCAGATGCAGGATATTCAATTCTTTTTGGATGGGAGATTCAAGGAAGCAACAGACAAAGATGATGCGTGGGAATATCTGTGTGCCCAGCTGAAAAAAGATAGCCGAATATTCAGGATTCTCGAATCTGCGATCCCAAGCGTGCCTGACAAGAGTCGCGCGTGGCGTGTATTGCTGTCTACCTATGTGAGCAGTTTACAGTCAACAGACCTATACGATTGGCGTGTGAGCGATTCGCTGCTTAGCGCAGTTATGACACTGTTCTCATCGCTGCCAGAAAACACGCGTGCTGTTTCTTTTGAGGTCTTGCTCAATACCATCCAAGCAAAAGACCTCGAAGATTGGACAGGCTATACAAGAAGCATCTTAATGGGTATTTTAGGATCGGTTTTCTTGTTTGTTATTGAAGGCGGCCAAAATCAGGATTCAAAAAACACCTACCGATATGCTTTGAGTTTCTATGGAAGGACTCGCAGTCGAATAGGAGAACTTGTCGCCAAGGCGGTCAGGCTTGATGCTTCGATCTTGACTCCTTCGGGCTGGAATGATTTGTTGACGAGAGCTCAGGACAAAGACGATGCATGGGAACTCCTTTGCCTATGTTCTGCTTTGTCTGACGATGATAAGATATTTGAAACTCTAGAATCTGCCATCTCAGTTTTGTCAGATAAAGATCGTGCATTCCGGGCTTTAACATCGTCAGAACACAGTCGAAAAAAGATTCCGAGCGTGCTAAGCTGCTTGAAAAAGCTAACTCCCTACGTTTCACTCGACTGGAAAATATACAGTGGATTATTAAGCATCGTTTTTCCTCATCATTTTGACAATCTCCGATCTCTGCGTGCTCAATCTGATTTGTTGTCAAAGATCATTTTAAGCACATTTTCCGGCACTGAATCTGAAAAAGCTTGGGATTATTTGTTGAAAGGAATTTATGACACGTTAAAGAGTCTTAATTACTATTATTACTCAGATTGGCGTCCGTGGCTAAAGTTTTACCCGGACTATGTGACAAGCATAATAGCCAGCGCGTTTGAAAGATTGGCATCTAGAAGCTCTGCGTTTTCTGCCTTTGTAAATAGTTTGACGTCAATGAACTTGGACGAGTGGCGTGAAAGGTACTTCTTGATCCCAGTACTATCAAAGCTATTCCCGTTTTTGCCTGAAGACGCGCGTGCCTCTTGTTGGAAAGTCTTAATAAACGCGATCAAACTAACGGAGACCGAAAATGTGAAGAGTAGTTTGACACGCGTAGCAGGATCTATCTTTGTATTTCTTCCAAAGGATGATCGAAATGAAGCATGGAAAGACCTTCACGCTCTTAGCGCCAGCCGCAGTGCAAGAATTCGCCGCCGAATAGGGGAAGCTATCGCTGATGCTTTTCCTTATATTACTAAGAATTTCAAGATTGAAGCATGGAAGGATTTGCACATATTAGCTTATGATTCAGACATTGATGTGATCGCAGGAACAGCAGAAGCACTTGGCACTGCATTCGCTTACATCCCAGATGAGGTGTTGCCTCTTGCTTGGGACGATCTTACGAATTTGGCTAAATCTGACGAATTTATTATAGTAGCTTACGCGCTTTATTCGCTGGGGAGAGCGTCAATTTACCTAGCTACTAAAGCACCAGATATCGATAGTTTTCAACTTAGAATCGAAGAAGCTCTTGATTATTTTGTGAGCTCTTTACAAAAGGCGGAAAATTTTAATGAAGCTCGCTTTTGTTTTCCATTTTACGAAGCTTTCTATTTGATTACATTCAAGAAAGGCGACTTCGCGCTTGAAATTGAGGGTTACTTGGATGCAGCGAAATACACGATTGCAGGTTCGGTAAACAGAAAAAAATTGCTGAATATTGTTAAGAATTTAGCAAGAGCGCTAGAGGAGGCTACAAGCATCGATAATCTCGAGGACTTTAAGGGAGGACTTGACGAATATAGAAAATATTGTGAAAGGGCAGCACGTGGATTAAAAGATGTAGCAGAAAGCAACCCCATAGCTTTTGACGTAATTCAACGGGGCTTACCAATCATTGACACCAAGCTAAAGAGAACAATCAAACAGATTCAAAAGGAAGCTAAAAATCTTTGCAAAAATACAAGAGGTACTTCACTCGAGAGATTTGGTTCAAACATAAATGATATTGCTGCCGGGATAAGTTTTGAAAGTGTCCAACTCCTTGAAGCTGGAATAAATGAGATTATAGATAGTGTTGATCGACAATTTGCCCCCCTTGCTCCATCTGATCGCAGGAGTAGTGTTTGTAAAGCTATTAACGCGGCAAGAAGCGAGGTCGACCTGCATAAGAAACTGATTGCGCTGAAAAAAGTTTTTCCTCTAATACCCGGAGTCGTTCCAATCTTAAAATTTGTAGAACAATCTCCCAGAACAAAAGATACAGTCAGAATTGCTGCGGCGCAGTTACATTACCAATTGTCAAACTCGTTTCCTCCAGCAATATTGGATCAAGAGGCCACAAAACAGACTATCGTTCGATTTTTACAGATAGCACGCGACAGCAACGCGGACATAATCTGTTTTCCAGAACTATGTCTTTTAAGCAAATGGATTGACTTCATTGAACAAGAATCAAGAGACCTTATTGTAATCTCAGGGGGGTACTATGAAAAGAACAGAAACGTATGCCCTGTAATCTGTAATTCAACCTTACTTGCTCCGCAAGTCAAAATTAATCCATCCGCCTTTGAAAATAGCGACGTGACAGGAGATGGAATGCAAGATGAGGAGCCGGTTGTAAATATCTATGAAACACAATTCGGCAAATTCGCAGTTTTGATTTGTCGTGATTTTGGCGAGTATCTCTATTATGTTCGGGACAAGGTGGATATGATTTTCGTACCTTCTTATAATCCACAAAACGAGCGTTTTCATTTGATTGCACACGACTTCGTCGTTAATAATCCTTCATATATTGTGATATCAAATTCTTCTACGTTTGGCGGGACAGCAATATTTGGGCAAATAAAACATGATTATTTCAGCAGTTTAAAGAGAAATGGATGTAAGAGCGAAGTTGATGTCACTTACAAGCTATGTGAATTTAAACAGCGAGAGCAGGGCATTATTATCGCAGATTTCGATCTTGTTCACAAATCTCCTGAGCGCCAAACTCCAATAAGTTCCAAAACTGAGATTAAACCAGTAAAGAACATTAAAAGAGTCTTTTTATGAGCAAATGCCGATGCTCGTCTCACTTCTAAAAAAGATTTTCCCCGAAAACTTCGATTAGTTGCTCTGCAGCCAAATCAGGTTTTTTAAGAATTAGCACATCCAGCAACGATAGTGCTCAAACCAGTTTGACAACTGCAGCTTTACTGTCCCGTTCAATGGACAAAAACAACAACGCACAAAAAGGAAGATGACAACTTTAGCGATGTGGAGAGAACAACTACTTAGCTTCAGAGGGGAAACGATCCTGCTTAAATACAGAGGCAAATCAATGTCAAAAACGGTCAGACTTGATGAAGATGCTTATTTTGCTTTAAAGGCCCGAGCGTCAAGGGAAGGAAAAACATTGAGTGGCGTCGTATATGCATTAATGTATACAGCAGACGAGCAGGCTTCCACAGAAAAAAGGATTTCGTCGCTGGAAACTCAAATCCAAGAACTAAAATCACTCATTTTCCAAATCCCAAGCTCCTCCACCGCCGATATCAAAAATAAAGCGCCCGAGTCGGGATTTGAACCCGAGTCGGAGCCTCGACAGGGCTTAACGGGCACTTCGCGCCCGTCGGCCACACAGCACAGCTGTGTGTCCCCATGATAGGCCGCTACACGGTTTTGGCTGTCGAATCGAATAATGAAAGCGATATCCCCTTCACGCCCGCTTATTTCGTAAATACTAGCTTTTTTACCGGCAAGTTCTGCGTACTGACTCGGTAGGCGGAGCTGAGGGTAAATCCTACTGTTGCCTTTTACCCTGCCAACTTTTACGTCGGCGATGTGGATGAATTGGTTTGTCATAGAAATCTGCATACTCCCCTTCAGTTAATGCTGAGTTAAATTCATTTATATTACAATTATATGTAAACGTCCAAAGTGACGTTTTTACATGTGATAATACCCACGATTTTGGGTGCATCTCCTCTGTGATTCTTTAGCGTGTGCTTCTTTAACCGCAGCCTTTATCATCTCTTCTGCCACGTTCTTAGGCGTCAAGTACCCTCTTATGAGGCGATAATGATGAGACTCTCAAAATTCTTCTCTTTTATCGCTGTTGCATTGCTCGTCGCTGTCCTCTTTGCAGGACTGGCAACGACACCAGCAACAGCACAGACCGATACGACAACGTGGCAATCCCTCGGTGGCTACCTTACCTCCTCACCCGCTGCGACATCACCGACTAGTGGTGCGACCGACGTCTTTGTGCGCGGCGGCGACGACGCGCTCTGGTGGAGGCACTGGAATGGCCAAGACTGGTCAGCGTGGACGTCCCTCGGTGGGGTCCTGACAGCAGACCCCGCCGCCGTGTCCGGTTACGCTTCTGGTAGGATAGACGTCTTTGTGCGCGGCGGCGACGGCGGCCTCTGGTCTAGGTATACCACGGATGGAGGCACCTCATGGAGCGGTTGGCACAGCATCGGCGGGCAGCTCCTTGACGGCACCGGCCCGACCGCATACGCTTGGGCGAATGATCGAATCGGCTGGTTAGTCACCGGCATGAATCACGCCCTCTACCACATGTGGAACGACGCCGCGGGCACTCACGGCTGGGAAAAGCTCGATGGGTACCTGACCTCGTCACCGGGTGCGACATCACCGAGTAGTGGTGTGATTGACGTCTTTGTGCGCGGCGGCAGCGGCGCCCTTTGGCAGAGGGAGTATAACAACGGATGGCAGTCGTGGACCTCTCTCGGTGGGGTGCTTGCTCCCGGGACAGGGCCAGCCGCCTGCTCGTGGGGCTCAGGCCGTCTTGACGTCTTTGTCGAAGGTATGAGCGGCGCTCTGTATCATCAATCGTATGCCAGCGCCACGTGGTCGGACTGGGAATCCCTCGGCGGGTACTTGACGTCGTCGCCGGCAGCAGCCACAGCGCCGGGTAGTAGTAGAATCGACGTCTTTGTGCGCGGCGGGGACAACGGCCTCTGGTGGAAGCCCTATCTCGTTGGATACCCTATTGTAGGCAGCTTCTCAGGAACGTCGGTCTCGCTGCCCGGGGCCAATACTGACACTGGGACTGGCCTCTTCACATATGTTGGATGGTCGAATGTCAAAGGCTCTCAAATAATAGTCCCTTCAGCCCCATATAAAATGACAATCACCACTGCAAAAGGCTCGATTAACTTGCACGTGCCATCTGTGGGGTTGGCTATCGGCAGCACGTATTACATTGATGGTGGCACTGGAGAGTTCGCCCGCGTCAGCGGAGGGAGCGGACATTTTTCGCTTGACCGAGTTTGGCAGGGAATAGGCGGCGGGACCTTCACCGGAAATCTGGACGGAACTATTGTTTTAGCGTAGCATTTCGACGAGAAGCGAGTAGAGTGCGACCGTATCACCTCTCGCTGTCACGTTTAAGTCGAAGCCTTTATCGTATCTTCTGACGCGCTCATAAGCGTCTGAGACGCTTTAAGAGGTAGGACTTATCATGTACGTATACAAAATCGTCTCATTTTCTGTAGTTATTCTTCTCATAACCGTGTTGTTTGCAGGCTGGTTACGTGAAAAGACCACTGCTGAGACTTCAGACTTCCGTTAAGATGGCTTCTACCAAAGTCGCAGGCAGAACGATAACCAAATATAGCATCGCGCTGTTGGTTATTGTCCTCATCGGCATATTTCTTCGGCTCTATCATTTAGGCACACAGAGTTTCTGGGAAGATGAGGCTTTCTCTGTTTTTGTTTCTAAGGGGAGCTTGTTTCAGATCTGCTACATTACAGCGACAGACGTGCATCCCCCCTTGTATTATTGGATTTTGCACTATTGGCTAGTATTGTTCGGTACTTCAGAAGTTGCGACGCGAGCGCTGTCGGCTCTGTTTGGCGTGCTTGCGATACCAGTTATTTATATGCTTGGCGACCGGCTCTTTAACAAGGAAGCAGGGCTGTTGGCTGCGCTTATTCTGGCCTTTTCGACGTTCAACGTTGCATTTTCGCAAGACGCGCGAATGTACAGCCTCATGGTCTTGCTCACCCTTCTCTCAATGTACTTCTTCATACGTTTCTTACAAGGGAACACCCTAGCCATCTCGGTCGGATACTTGTTTTCCACGGCGCTCCTACTTTATACCCACGTATATGGGCTGTTCATAGTTTTCGCGCAGAATATCTATCTTCTGACGCTTCTTTGCCTTTCACACGAACGTACATTTCGACTTAGACACTGGATAACGCTTCAAGTGCTAGTTATAGCATTTTTTGCCGGCTGGATTCCTGTTTTGATCTGGCAGACCTTTCGTGCAGAAACAGCTGGGTACTGGGTACTAACCCCGACAATCAACGACCTCATCACGACACTTACTCTTTATGCCGGAACTACGATTCTGTTGATACTCTTCTTAGCGATATCGATGCTTTCATTGTTTACGTGTCGAGAATTACGCGGCTCAGTGGATTGGAAAGCGCCCGTGAAAGCTTTTAAGAGCTGTGTGCAGCATGTGAGCCTCACAAAGGATTACAAAGCATTGTACTTTCTGGCAGTGTGGCTGCTCGCCATCAATGTCATACCGTTTGCCATTTCTCTCTTTTCCACGTCATTTTATTTTCCTAGGTTCACAATCGCTGGATCAGTGGCACTCTACTTGATCGTGGCAAAAGGGATCACGCATATTAACTTCAGGTATGCTAAGCTTGCTATTATCATCGTCGTCGTTGCATTATTGGCCGCAAACCTGCAAACCTACTATACGACGCCCACGCCTTACCAAGCGCGGGAAACAGTTGGGTTCATCAATGAAAACGCAAAAAATGAGGACTTGGTGTTATTCGTTCCTAATTATGGTTCAGCCGTGCTGTATTACGGCTTAGCTGCTGGTTTAAATGTCACAACGATCGTCCCTTGGTCAGGTAATGCAAGCAACGTCAAACAGCTACAATTGGATATTAACGGCCATAATCGAGTATGGGTTGTGGAGGAAATGTTCTCAGAAGGCAATATACAACTCCCCCAGACTATGGAAATTCTTAAAAACGCGTCATATAACCGGATCTCTGAGCACTATTTCGGCTGGTACGCAATTTATTTGTTTGAAAAGCAAGGGCAATCCCTCGGCGGTTACCTCACCTCTGCACCCGCTGCGACGTCACCGAGTAGTGGTGTGATCGACGTCTTTGTGCGTGGCAGCGATAACGCGCTGTGGTGGAGGTACGGGAGTGGCCAAGACTGGTCAACATGGACGTCCCTCGGTGGGGTCCTGACGGCAGACCCTGCAGCCACATCACAGGCCAATGGGGCAATCGACGTCTTCGTGCGCGGCAGCGCCGGCGACCTCTGGCAGAAGGAGTATAACAACGGCGTCTGGGGCGCTTGGACGCCTCTCGGCGGAGTGCTCGCTCCCGGGACAGGCCCAGCCGCCTGCTCGTGGGGCGCAGGTCGTCTCGACGTCTTTGTCGAAGGTGCGGACGGCGCACTGTGGCATCAGGGGTATAACGGCGCGTGGTCCGGCTGGGAATCCCGCGGCGGCTACCTCACAGCGTCACCGGCGGCCACGTCACCTGCTTCTGGCGTAATCGACGTCTTCGCCCGGGGTAGCGACAGCGCCCTTTGGCAGAAGAGCTACAGCAGCGGATGGTCCGGCTGGAACCCTCTCGGCGGGCAGATAGCTCCCGGGACAGGACCGGCGGCGTGCTCGTGGGGCCCCTACCGTCTCGACGTCTCTGTAAAGGGTACGGACGGAGCCCTGTGGCATCAAAAGTACGACGGGAGCTCACGGTGGGGCTGGCAGTCCCTCGGCGGCTACCTCACTGCGTCACCGGCGGCCACGTCACCGGCTTCTGGCATGATCGACGTCTTCGTCCGCGGCAGCACCGGCGAACTCTGGTGGATGACCTATTACAATTGATGAGAGGCCCCGGTATAGCATCGCGGTATGGCAGAATTTGTTGTCTGCCATAATCCATCACGCTTTCTCCTGTCGGTTCAGATACACTTCTGTGCCGACAAAAACGAAGAACATGACAAAGAGCGAGAGCACAGTCACGTCGGCAACGACATGCGAGGCAAAGGGATCTAATGTAATTATGTTGGAACTTGCCGAATATGCGACGAGGAGCATAATCAAGAACCACGCGAGCGATAACCACTCCGGCTTTGTCCAGTGCGGCACTCCTTCCGCGGCACGAGGATATATTGCTTTGCGCACCACATACACGTGCTCTTTTTCTACCGGTAGCGTTGCCCCGCACTTTAGACAAAAACGAGACTCCGTAGGAATCTGTGCTCCACAGAATCTGCAGAATCTGTTATCTGCCATAATCCACCTTCTTTGCGGTCGTCCGGTCACCAAAGAACAAACTAAACACGTAAAAAGACGCGAACTTACGTTAAGTGTTATCGTTTTGGTTGCGACTTTTCACTTGTTGTTCAGAGGGGCCATGTGCAAGACCCTTTGAAAGCCTTCACTATGACGTTTTGTTTCAGTCGCTCAACGGAGCCCGTCAGTTAAAGGAAATCGAAAAAAAGAAATAACGAAATAGGAGATGTAAAGAGATTCATATGATTTCAGATAGCCAAAAAATAAAGGGACTACCCGGATCTGTCAAAGATCAACTAATTTGCGATATAGTCGATGCCGTCAGTTGGAAGGAGGATGGGACTCCAACATTGAAGTGGGGAACGGACGAGAAGGGAGTGTCTCACGGCGGCTTAATGGCCTATAGCAAGAATTTGTGGCTTCTCTACTCTATGGACGACTTCGTCGCATCAAAGCTGAATCGTTTGAGATTCTCTTTGAGCAAAGGGGACATTTTTGGTGCGGAGTGTTTAGGTGTCTTTGCTAAGCTAAAAACGGAGAACAGAAAGTCCTTCAGTGACTTTGAAGAAGAGTTTAACGCGAAGGTTGAGCAGCACATCAAGAATCTGCCGATAACAAAATTCACAGTAGCATTTGCACTCAATTTCGATATTAAAGAGAAATTAAACTTCAAGATTGACGTTCACAGGTTCCGAATTATCCCTTACGATGACTTTAAACAAGAGTTTATCGACTTCGAAACAGAAATACAGAAAGCTGCTGATAAACTTGCGAAACACTCAATGAAAGAGTGGAAGGAGCTAAGCGAGGGCTTCTCATTCTTCGTCATCGACGTTTTTTCTCGAAACCATTTGTTTGCCCAAAGTTGCGCCTCAAAGATCCTGCAGTGCTTGTTAGGTCTACTTGTTTTCTCCAAAAAAATCGCCAGTGGTGATCGCTATACGGTGCCGGTGCGCCCGCAATCGAAGTTGATTTTAAGCACATTCTTCACGTTTGAAGGTGGAAAGCGGCTAGGCCCGCAGAGTTACCTCAAAGAACGCCCATCTCACGAGAAGATCGATGAATACGACCTTCTCAATTTGGGGGTAAGTCTCGATCTCTTTAATGAAATACGCTACAAGGCAATGAAGGACATGATATTTGATGCCCTCATCACGTATTACTGGGCTTCTGTTGACGAAGATGTGGAAGACTCCGCTTTTAAATATTGGATATGTATCGAGCAGTTGTTATTGCAATCGCGCCATACTGCTGGGGCTGAGTTGGTCGAGAGAATCAAGAGCCTGCCTGTTTGGGGCGAGAACAGATATCTTGAGTTTGAAATCGAGAATCTTTATGAAAAAAGAAATAGGTATGCACACGAATATGGAGCCGGCTTTCATCAAATTGAGCGAAATCTTGCGAAAGCAATAGCAGATGAGCTAATCAGGTTGTTGTTGAGCGAGAACCAATCTTTTTTCAAAAAACGAGATCTCTTGAAATTTTACGAGTTGATTCAAAAAGACAGCGATGGGTTGGAAAACAAGCTGCGCGATGATAGGCAAGCGCTTGACGATAATCAGAGAATAGCACATCTAATTTTGAGATTACGTGAATAGCATTTCACAGGCTACATGTTCAAGAATTTGGTTCAGCTGAACATTTTTGTGTTATTTTGTTTAATCGTCAGCACGTGACGTCATGCCCGGGCCCGGGTAGTGTCTTGGGCCTCGCGAGACACTTTGAGAGCCGTAACTCCACAGGTTTAGTGATATGTCTTAAACGGAGCCTGCTGCGCGCCCCGAAGTCGAAAAAAAGAATATGAGCAGCAAGCTACGAAGAGGCTAAAAGGAACACGCCACGCCGTCGATCTGTCATCAATATTAAGAGCGACCGGAGTTATCTTATATCATTTCCTTTCTGCTCTTGTTGGGATAACCTCTATGACGTTCCGCGGCACCTCGGGGAATTCGCCTTCATAGGCGGGCTCTGCAATGCCGTCCCTGATTAATGCTCGCGCTTGTAGTTCGTCGAGATACTGATACGTCGAGTTTGTCGGCGAATGCCGATTCCATTCCTTCAGAAATCATCAATATTGCTATTTTTGGCCTCCTTCGTTGATGTTCAAAAATTCAAAAGATTAGAGTTTGTGGATCGTTGTGCAATCCCGTTCCTTCTCTGACTTAATCCGGACAACGACGGAAAGGAGTGATTGAAGCCCGCAGCGGCTTTTTCATACAACCCCCAAACCTCTACAAGAGAACGTCGGG
>Ga0187886_1003750_pt1 | contig 11223 bp, 10 predicted proteins | sample June2016WEW_20_1_FD_133001 | JGI IMG/M metagenome (GOLD analysis project Ga0187886, IMG submission 133001) | Peatland microbial communities from SPRUCE experiment site at the Marcell Experimental Forest, Minnesota, USA - June2016WEW_20_150 | ecosystem: Environmental > Terrestrial > Soil >...
CCTTGAGCAAGCCATCCAGCATTTCAACGACGAATTTTTTGGGGTCATTCAAGATTTTTTTCATGATCTCATGCCTTTCAGATGGGTTTAGTCGATATTATTATAGCCCAACGCGTCGCAGACAGTTTGGCGCTTTTCCCGGCCCGGGCGACGGGCACGTAGGCGAGTTCTACCCGCAGCTCATGCGCCCAGTGATAAAAAACGTGGAGGAGTTCCGGGGTGAGGCCATCCGCTACGTGCACCAATCTTACCCGCTGTTGACCCGTAAAATGGAAGAAATCTCCAAAGAAGGCGCTCTAATCAATACCGAATCCTTTTCCAAAGAGCTGGCCTGGGAACATACCCAGCTTCTTGATATTCTGGTCTCGCAGCAGGACAACCTGGGGCAGACCTTCTTTGTCAATATCCCCAATCGCGACTCGGTCAGCAACCTGCCGGAGGGTGTGGTGCTGGAAACGCCGGCGACAGAGGACGCCGCCGGGTTGCATCCGTTTGCCCTGGGCGACCTGCCGAAAGCCGTCGTTCCCACCCTGGCGCACAAGGTGGCTTCGCTGGATCTGATTATCGAGGCGGCTATGGAAGGTTCACGCCACAAGGCCGTGTAGGCGTTCATCAATGATCCACATTGTTCAGATATTCAAGCCAGCGAATGGCTGGTCAATGCGCTGATCGATGCAGAGATTGCCTATCTGCCGCGATTTAAATAAGAACCATTTTTAGATAGACAGGTGCAGCTTCGTTGCACCTGTCTATCTAAAAATGGAAATTTCAGAGCTTCGCCAGCCCATTGCGTAGGGCGAAGATAGTTGCCTGGGTGCGGTCGGAGACCTCCAGTTTAGCGAAAATGGAGCTGACGTAGTTCTTGACTGTACCTTCAGACAGGAACAGGCGCTGGGCAATTTCAGCATTAGTCAGGCCCCGGGCAATCAGGCGCAGCACGTCCAGCTCGCGTTCGCTGAGCAGGCGGATGACCTCCGGGTTGGCCGGGGCGGGCAGGGCGCCGCTGAACTGATCGAGCAATTTGGCCGCTACGGATGGATCGATGTAACTTTTCCCTTCCATTGTGCCGTGGATGGCAGCAAACAACTGCTCGCGGGGAGTGTCCTTCAATAGATAACCGTTGGCACCGGCGCGGATGGCTTCGAAGACCCATTCATCGAAATCGTAGGTGGTCAGCACCAGGATGCGCACCTCCGGAAAACGATCGCGAATCTGGCGCGTGGCCTGGATACCGTTCATTCCAGGCATCTTGAGGTCCATCAGGATGATCTGCGGGCGCAGGCTCTCAGCCTGGCGCAGAGCCTCTTCTCCATTGTAAGCCACGCCAACCACTTCGATACCAAGGTCGGTGCTGAGGATGGCGCGCAGTCCCTCGCATACGAACACCTGGTCATCGCAGATCAACAGGCGGATCACAGTTTATTTGCCTGCCAGGGTAAACCTGAGCTCGGTGCCCTGCTCAGGCAGACTGTTTACCGTCAGCACTCCACCCACCGCGGCGGCGCGCTCGAACATACCTTGAATGCCAAATTGCTCGTTTTTTCCAGCCGGCGGGCTGGTAAACCCACGCCCATCGTCCTTCAATAAAAATTCCACCTGCTCGTCCAGGCGAGCCAGGCGCAGTCGCACCTGGCTGGCTCGGGCGTGCTGGCCAATGTTGCGCAGCCCTTCAGCCGCCACGCGATAGATGCACTGCTCCACTTCCGGGTCGAGGTTTTCCATCTTTTCCGGCAGGTCGAGGTCCAGCTTCAAACCGTACCTCTCGGAGGAGGAAATGGCCATCTGCTTCAGGGCGATGACCAGGCCCAGGTCTTCGAGCGGTCCGGCGCGCAGGGCCTGGATGGCCCGGCGGGTTTCCAGCAGACCGTTGCGCGTAACCGCCAATGATTGTTTGAGGATTTCGCGCGCCTGGGCAGGGTCAGTCTCCCACAGGGCTGTGACAGCTTCCAGGTTGACTGCTAACCCGCTTAAGGTGTGCGCCAGGGTATCGTGAAGCTCGCGCGCCAGGCGGTTGCGCTCGCGACTGGTGGCCAACTGTTCCAACGTTCCAGCGTAATGGCTCATCTGGCGGTTGGCTTGCAGCAGCAAGGCATTCTGCTGTTTTTGTTCGGCAGACAGGCGGTTGACCACAAAACCAATCATCAGGAATAAGGAGGTGCGGAATATGGCGGCTGCCAACACAACCAACGGGCTCACCGGCACCGATCCAGGCCATACCAGGATTTGCAAAGCATCCAATGCCAACAGACTCAGGCAGTAAATTGTCATCTGGCGCAGCGAATACTGCCAGCCCACCAGGATGACCGGAATAAACAGGGTGAAGATGAGCTGGAGCTGGGTGACCATCAGCAAAACCCGGCCGATTTCAGGCACGAAGAAAGGCGCCTGCCGGCTGACTTGGTTAAGTATCGCCGGATAGCCTTGCAGGCCCAGCAGGTTTTCCATCCAGGGGCCTAGGGTGGCAATCGCCAGGCCAACTGCCAAAAATTTATTCCCAAGGCGTTCCTTCAACCAGGGCCAGGAAAGATAAGCTAACAGCAGAGCGCATTCGATCACAGCGGTCAGAGCCGCCGTTTCAAATGAAAAGATACGCATGTTCCCAAATGAATTTAGCAACTCAAATCCGGCCAGGATGAAGCGCACGAAGATAAAAAATCGGAACAGGGGCACGATCCCCGTGGGAATAGCCCATCTCTTCATAAGATTATTCTAACACAGTGCCTTTCTACATGAGCGTGAGCAGGGTAAGCAGCAGGTATGACCCCGGTCATATACAGATATTACCCAGGAGACTGAACTCACAGTATAATATCCGCTATAGTACCATTAATACTGGATTAGAATCGGTGTTTCCGGGCTCATTTAATGAAATCCTGGTAGGGAATTAAAGGCGGAGCGGCTCCGGCTTTCTTCATCTTGTATGGATTTCCACAGCCCGTTTCACGGAGCACAACCAACCAGACGAGGAGTGGAGAAGCGCAATGACCAAAATTATTACCAGAATCCTGATTGCAATTATCGTGATAGGTGCAATCGGTGGTGGAGTGTATTACTTTAAATTTTCCCCCGCCTCGAGTGCTGCTGTCAGCGCCAGCAATCCAGCCTACCAGACCGCCGTAGTCAAACGCGGCGCGTTGACCGCCACCATTTCCGCTACCGGCACCGCCCGCGCCGAGCAGACCGCCAACCTGGTTTGGTTGGTAAGCGGTATGGTTGGAAAAGTAAATGTGGTCATTGGGCAGCGGGTCAAGAAGGATGACATTCTAGCCGTGCTCGACCCGACCTCGCTGCCCCAAAGCCTGCTCCAGGCGCAGAGCGACCTGATTAACGCCCAAAATGCCCTGCAGAACCTGTATGACCAGGCCGGTATACAACGCTCCCAGGCCGAGAAAAACCTGGCTGTTGCGCAGAAAGCCCTGGATGACGCCCAGACCAGGCGGTATTGGGTGAACAGCCCAACCAGGGCGGATGATTTTACCATCCAGAAAGCCGAAGGGGATTATTACCTGGCGGTGCAGGCCGTTTCGGATGCACAGAGTGACTACGATAATACATCCATGCTCGACGTCAGCGCCCCGGAACGGGCCGCTGCGCAAAGCGCCCTGGGAGCCGCCCAGGAGCGCGCCCAGCAGTTGAAATGGATGCTGGATTACTACCGCGGCGCCCCGGATGCTAACGATATTGCCCAGGCCGAGGCAGCCCTGCAGGTGGCAAAAGCTAACCTGGCCGATGCCCAGCGCGTCTACAACGACGTCAAGGATGGGCCTAAGGCTTCGGACATCCAGTTGGCTAATAACCGCATCACCATGGTCGACGCCGCCGCCAAGATAGCCCACCTGGACGCCCCCTTCGACGGGACGATTACCAATCTGGACGTACAAGTCGGCGACATGGTCGTGCCGAGCACGTTTGCCCTGCGCATCGACAACCTGTCGGCGCTGTACGTGGATTTGCAGGTCAGCGAAGTCGACATCAATCACATCGAAATTGGGCAGCCCAGCGTGCTTACCTTCGATGCAGTCTCCGGACAAGCCTACGACGGCGAGGTGACCGACATTGGCCGGGCCGGCATGACCAGCGGGGGCGTGGTAAATTTCCCGGTGACCGTGAAGCTTACCGACGCCGATGAAAAAGTGAAGCCGGGCATGACCGCCGGGGCAGTGATCACCGTTTCTCAGCTCAGCAACGTGCTGATCGTGCCCAGCCGGGCTGTGCGTACGGTGAGCGGAAAACGCGTGGTCTACGTGCTCGTCAACCAGAAGACGCTCAAGCCGGTCATCATCGAGATTGGCTCGCAGGCTGATACCATGGTAGAAGTCACCCAGGGCGACCTGAAAGAGGGCGATGTGGTGGTGGTCAACCCGCCCACTAACCCGTTTGCTAACATGAATGGCGGTGGGCCTGGCGGCGGTAGTTCAGGACAATAATGTGAATTTCGCACTGCAAATTATCGAAGCTTTTACAAGCCTGGCAGCCAACAAGCTGCGCACCGGCCTGACCATGCTGGGGATAGTGATCGGCGTGGCGGCGGTGATCTCCATGTTGGCGATCGGTAAAGGCGCCCAGGCTTCAATCGACAACCAGATCAACAATATCGGTTCCAACCTGATCTACGTCATCTCTGGGGCGGAAGGAGTAAAAAACGTCCGCCCGCTGACCCTGGCTGATGCCTTGGCGGTCGGAGACCCATCCCAGGCGCCCTCGGTCAACACAGCCGCCGCGGCCGTTCAGGGCCGCTACGACGTCAGCTCGAGCGGCGAAACCAAGAATACTACTGTTTTGGGCGTTACTCCCAATTATGCTGAGCTGACCAACCTGGCGCTCACCGAAGGGGAATTCATCACCGATTCGAACATGTCTTCCCTGGCAGCGGTTGCCATCCTTGGCCCGGATACGGCGAAAAAACTATTTGGCGCCGCCGAAGGCGTTACCGGGGAGTCGGTCCGCATCAACGGACAGGTGTTTCGCGTAGGAGGCGTGCTGAAGAGCAAAGGCGGGGGCGGGTTCGGCTCGCAAGACGACCGGGTGCTCATCCCGTTGACCACAGGGCAAGCGCGCCTGTTCAATCGAAGTTCCGCCGGGCAGGTGGACCAGATCATTGTCCAGGCCAGCGCGGCCAACCTGGTCAACCAGGCCGGAGATGAGATCAGCCAGATCCTGCAAATGCGCCACCAAAGCCCGGTAGGGGTGATGGACTTTACCGTGATCAAGCAGCAGGACATATTAAGCATGGCCACGTCTATTACCGGCGTCTTCACCATCTTCTTGGGCGGGATTAGCGGTATATCTCTGCTGGTGGGCGGGATCGGCATCATGAACATCATGCTGGTGTCGGTCACCGAACGCACGCGCGAAATTGGCCTGCGTAAGGCGGTTGGGGCACGGCGCCGGGATATCCTGGCCCAGTTCCTGCTCGAATCGGCCACATTGAGTCTGATAGGCGGCGTGATCGGCATCGGGCTGGCCTGGCTGATTGGGCGTGGGATTGCCCTGATCGCCAGCAACGCCGGCTCACCTTTCCAGCCGGTGATCGGCTGGGACGCCGTCCTGCTGGCAACCCTGTTTTCCACTTTCATCGGTCTTTTCTTTGGCATTTACCCCGCCAACCGGGCGGCGTCATTAGAACCGGTTGAAGCTCTGCGTTCGGAGTGAGTATGAATCTGCACAGAAAAATCCTGACCCTGATCCTGGCCGCCGTAATTTACTTGGCCTCTGCCTGCACAAGCTCACCGGCTGCCCCCCATAACAGCCCTACTCCCGGCCTAGCGGAGGGAGACATCCGTACCCAGGCGGTCGGGACAGTCCTGGCGGCGATCACCGGCAGCGCGCCAGTGCCGTCGCAGACTGCCAGTGTCACCCCCCAGCCCAGCCTCACCGCCACGCAGACCGCCATGCCAACCGAAAACACCCCCATTCCCCCGACGCTGACTTTCCCTGCCGTGCCGACCCCAACCATTACCTATACCCCATCCCAAACCGATTTCAGATGCGAAATCCTCGATCAGGACCCGGGACCGGATGGGGATACCTTTGAGCCTGACGCTCCTTTCGATATTAGCGTCACGTTGAAAAATATCGGGGATAACGATTGGAAGGCGACCCATTTCGATCTCCCGACCCTCACCCCTTTGGGGACGCTTTTCATTTTTACCAACGGCAAATACATGCAGAAGAGTGGTCTGCCCATTGTTGTGCCGCATACCGATACGCATCACGACGCCCATCTGGTCGTCGATATGACAGCTCCGGACATCCACGGCACTTACGTAACCAGCTACTCTCTATATGTCAACCATCTTTTCTTCTGCCCGGTGCACTTCACGATCACGGTGAAGTAAGTGGCAAAAGAGATTACTCTCTAATCAACTTTTTTACTGGTCTGATCTTAGACTTCGCTGACCAGAACCGGGCGGTTTTCGTCCAGCGAACGCGTGGCTGCGATGCCGATGGCGGTTGCCTGGCGGGCATCCAGGCCGGTCGGCGAAGGCTCGTAGCCCTGGGTGATACAGTGAACAAACTGGCGCACTTCCGCGCTGTAAGCCTCGCCGAAACGTTCCATGAAATAGGGCACCGTGTCGTGAGTGACCCCCTGGCGGGTCATCACCAGGGTGGCGGTCTGCTGCAACTTGCCGATCAGCAGGCTGCCTTCTGAACCGAGCACCTCGGTGCGGATGTCGTAGCCATACACGGCATTACGGCTGAGGTCGATATTGCCGATGGCGCCGTTAGCGAAGCGCAGGTTTATCACGGCATTGTCGATATCGCCAACCTCCTTCAATTCCGGGTAAACCAGGCAGTCCCCTTCGGTCTGGACGCGGGTCACTTCGCTGCCCATCAACCAGCGTGCCAGGTCGAACTCATGCACGCCCATATCCAGGATCATTCCACCGCTGTTTTCACGCCGGGCGAATTCCAGGCTGGTACGCCGGGGGTCGCGGCCGGTGGCTTTGAACATGACCGGTGTGCCAATCACTCCCTCGTCGATCTTCTGTTTCGCCATCTGGTAAGGCGGATCGAAGCGGCGCATGAAACCCATTTGCAACTTGACCCCTGCAGCTTTGACGGCTGCCAGGGCCCGGTCGCATTCCGGGAGCGTCTGCGAGAGGGGTTTTTCGCTGAAGATGTGCTTGCCAGCTGCGGCCGCGTCCGTGATCACCTGGGCGTGAGTGGCGGTGGGGGTGGCGATGACCACGGCCTTGATATCGTCCCGCGCCAGGAGCTGCCGGTAATCGGTGTAATGATATGGAATAGCATACTTTTCGGCCTGCTGGCGAGCTGTGGCAAGGTCGAGATCAGCCAGAGCCAATATACGCACTTCGGAAACTGAGAACGCCAGCGTTTGGGCATATACCTTTCCCATGCGTCCTGCCCCAAGTAAACCAATGTTTATACTCACTGCTTTTCTCCTTGTGGGGGAAGTTCGTCTTTGCAAGTGTTGACAAATAACGACGCGAATAATTTTACATAGTTGGAAGGGATAAGTCAATTTTTCTCAACATCGCTCATGGTATAATATTTTTATTACTAATACTCCCGGAGGAAATATGGTACACCCCGAACTGCTCGAAATCCTGAGGTGTCCTTCCTGTGTACGTGAAAAAGAAGGCAAACTGGAATTCTACAAAGAGGCATGGCTGGTCTGCCATGAGTGCGGGAGGAAGTATCCGGTGGTGGATGATATCCCCATGATGCTGATCAGTGAAGGGGATAAGTGGGTCAATACTCCGGTCGATCAACTGCCTGTCCCTCCCCCGCCCGTGAAATGAGTGTTTCCGTGGGTAAACCGGCAAAAAAGGTATGGATCGCATACAATCCAATCAAACGAGACGCCGCCCGACCCTCGACCGCCTGAGCCTGGTTTTATTGATCGGTTTGGCAGTGCTGATTATCACCACCTTCGTGGTGGGTTATTTTGTGATCCGTAACCTGGTTGCTTCGTGGAACGGGACGGATTCGCCCGTTGTCGCCGGGCCTGGTTCGACGAAATCCGGAACTGCTATACCCGGAGCCACGCGCGCCCCGGACGGTAAAATCTATACAGCTCCCTTGCAGCCAAAAGGCGGTCCGACGGCTAAGCCTTGGGATGGGAACAGCCGCATCAGCATCTTGGTGATGGGCCTGGATTATCGTGATTGGGAGGACGATCCGGATGCTCCCTCCCGCACCGATTCGATGATGCTGTTCACCCTCGATCCGGTTAACAAGACCGCCGGGATACTTTCCATCCCGCGCGATACGTGGGTGCTCATCCCTGGCTTCGATTACGCCAAAATCAACCAGGCTTTCTACCTGGGCGCGGCCAATAAGCTGCCAGGCGGAGGGCCTGCCCTGGCCGTTAAAACCGTGGAACAGTTATTGGACGTGCCCATCCAGTATTACGCCCAGATCGATTTCGACGCCTTTGCCAAGCTGATCGATGAGTTGGGCGGGATAGACGTATACGTCCACCAGACCATGCGCATATCGCTGGTGGGCAAAACCGGCAGCTTCGAGCTCAAACCGGGCGTACAGACGCTGGACGGCCCGACCCTGCTGGCGTACGTTCGCAACCGCTACACGGACGGTAACGATTTTGCCCGCTCCCAGCGCCAGCAAGAAGTGATCATGGATATCCGCAACGATATTCTGCAGGGCAACATGCTGCCGACCCTGATCGCCAAGGCACCGGCTATTTATCAAGACCTGGCCAGCGGTATCCATACCAACCTGACCCTGGACCAAATCATCCGCCTGGCGGTGCTGGCGGAATCAATCGACAAGGCGCGCATCCACCGCGTGGTGATTGACTCAACCGATGTGAGGGATTCATGGTCATCGGATGGCCAGGCAATTCTTATCCCTATTCCGGACCGCATCCGCATCCGCCGCGACCAAGCTTTTGCCAACACTGAACCGCCCATTCAGGCCACGCCGGTGGCCAGCGATCCAGTCAAGGAGATGAAGGGCGAGAAGGCGCGCGTCGCCGTGCACAACGGCACCACGCAGTCTGGCCTGGCTACTCGCACCGCCGAATATTTCAATAAGCAGGGCCTGGCCGTGGTCGACGAGTCCAACGCTGACCAATCTTACGAGACCTCGTTGATCTATGTATACACCAATAAGCCCTTCACGGTAAGATACCTGGCCGACTTGATGAAGATCCCCAACTCGCGCATCTTCAACAAGTTCAGCCCCGATGCAAAATTCGACGTGGAAGTGATCCTGGGCAGTGATTGGGCGTACAAGAACCCGCTGCCCTGAGAGACTTCCATCCAAAATTCCCTTCCACTGGTCTGGTATAATTCAAGCAGTCTAGACTTGAATCTCATGCATGTTTATCGAATAAAATTATACTAATGGACCTTAACCAAACTAACCAAGCGAAACACCGCCCGGCTCTGGATCGACTGAGTCTGGGTTTATTAATCAGTTTTATCGTGTTGGCCATCGGCGCTGCCATAGGCTGCTATTCTCTGGCCCGCAACCTGGTCAATACCTGGAACGTAACCACCTTGCCAGGGGCGCCGGACACCAGCGTTTTGAACCCGGCTCCCGTTTCCCCGGCTACGACCGGCACACCCAACACCACGCTGGCTGTCACTCCCATGGAGCTGATGCCCGGCCCAACCGCCGTCCCCTGGGATGGCGCCAGCCGGGTCAACATCTTGATGATGGGTCTGGATTATCGCGATTGGAGCGAGAATGCCAACGCCCCCTCCCGCACCGACTCGATGATCCTTTTTACCATCGACCCGGTCAGCAAAACCGCTGGGATGCTTTCCATCCCGCGCGATATGTGGGTGGATATCCCCGGCTTCGATTACGGGCCGATCAACACGGCTTATTTCCTTGGGGATGCATTCAAGGTGCCCGGTGGTGGGCCAGGACTGGCAGTCGCCACTGTGGAGGAGTTTCTGGGTGTGCCGATCCAATATTACGCCCAGATCGACTTTGGCGCTTTTGCCAAGTTTATCGACGAGCTTGGTGGGGTGACGATCAACGTCCAAAATACCATGCACGTCTCGCTGATTGGCAAACCCGGCATATTTGAGATCAAACCCGGCGTGCAGACGCTGGATGGCCCGACGCTGCTGGCCTACGCCCGCGACCGCCACGACGATGAAAATGGCGGCCTTTCTGAAGACTATGCCCGTTCGCAACGCCAGCAGCAAGTGATCATGGCTATCCGCGACAATGTCCTGCAGGCTAAAATGCTGCCGACCCTGATCGTCAAAGCCCCGGCTATGTTCCAAGACTTGTCTTCAGGCATCCGCACCAACCTGACCGTGGACCAGGTTCTCAGGCTGGCCCAATTGGCACAGACAATAGATACATCTCACATTAAACGCGGCCTGATCACAGTTAAGGACGTGATCCAGACCAGCACCGTTCTGAGTGATGGTACAAATAAAGATGTCCTGATCCCCATCCCGGATAAGATCCGCGTAATCCGGGATACAATTTTTACGACCAACTCGGCCATCAAGCCAGGAGCGGCTAAGGTAGACCTGGCCAGTCTGGTGAGGGATGAGCAATCGCGAATTACGTTACTCAACGGCACCGCCCAGTCTGACCTGGCTACTCGCACGGCCGAATATTTCAGGGCGCAAGGGCTTAACGTGGTCGAACAGACCGTCGCCAGCCAATCCCAGGCGATTTCGTCCCTCATTATTTATACGGGCAAACCCTACACGATAAAATACCTGAGCGACCTGATGAAGATTCACGAATCGCAGATTATCAACAAGTTCAACCCTGATTCGCCGGTCGATATTGAGGTTGTGCTGGGCAACGATTGGGCTAACAAGAACCCACTGCCGTAGATTGCCTTATGACCAACCTCATGCTCGAAAAAGTGAACCAGGCGGTTGAAATCCTCAACGAAAAAGACACCGACCTGTGGTTGACCTTCACGCGTGAAACCTCCCTGGGCGGCGACCCGATTCTGCCGGTAATTTACGGCGATAGCGGGTTGACCTGGCCAAGCGCCGTATTGATCAGCCGCTCCGGCGAGCGTTTCGTCATCCTTGGCCATTTCGAAGCCGAGAACGCCCGCCTGACCGGCGCCTTTACCCAGGTAATCCCTTACCACCAGGGCATCAGCCAAGTACTGCGCGAGACCATCACGCGCCTCAACCCGCGCCAGATCGCCGTCAACACTTCATTGAGCGACCCATTGGCGGATGGACTGACCTACGGCATGCACTGTACCCTGACAGAAATCCTCTCCGGAACCGAGTATGC
>Ga0187886_1003751_pt1 | contig 11220 bp, 10 predicted proteins | sample June2016WEW_20_1_FD_133001 | JGI IMG/M metagenome (GOLD analysis project Ga0187886, IMG submission 133001) | Peatland microbial communities from SPRUCE experiment site at the Marcell Experimental Forest, Minnesota, USA - June2016WEW_20_150 | ecosystem: Environmental > Terrestrial > Soil >...
ATCGGGCAACAGCTGACCGAGATGCTAATACTGCACCTGAAAATGGATAATGACGCTGCCCGCAAGAGGGCTATCGAGCTTATCGGCATGGTCGGCATTCCGAGCGGCGAAAAACGAATCGATGATTATCCACATCACTTTAGCGGGGGGATGCGGCAGCGGGTAATGATTGCCATGGGGCTTTCCTGCAATCCCAGAATCCTTATCGCCGACGAACCCACCACTGCTTTAGATGTGACTACGCAAGCTCAACTCCTGGAAATGATGAAGGATATGGTACAGCGTTTCCGGGCTTCTCTGGTCATCGTGACGCATAACCTGGGTGTCGTGGCCAGGTATGCCCAGAGAATCTATATCATGTACGCTGGTCGCATTGTCGAGTCCGGCACGACCAAGGATATCTTCAGCAAACCTCGCCATCCGTATACCATGGGGCTCCTCAAGTGCATCCCCAGGCTCGACGAAGAGGAAGGCAAGAAGCTCGTACCCATTGAGGGCCTGCCTCCCAACCTTATCAATATGCCCCCTACCTGCGCCTTCCTGCCCCGTTGCTCCTGGAAAATAAAAAAATGCTATCAGGAACCCTGGCCGGAGCTTACGCCTGTTAATAGTAACCACTTCATTAGATGTTACGCTGATACTAAGGAGAAGAAGTGAACCAGAACCACGATAATGCCATTTTGGAAGTATCAGACCTTAAAATGTACTTCGGTGTTACACGGGGAATATTACGCCGCAGGGTGGCTGACGTTAAAGCTGTTGACGGCGTTTCTTTTAAACTATTGAAGAATGAAACTTTGGGCCTCGTCGGCGAGAGCGGCTGCGGCAAGACGACCATCGGCCGCTGCGTGCTTGGTCTTTACCGTGCCACCGAAGGTAAAATTGTATTTCAGGGTGAAGAAATAACGTGGCTACCCGAAAAGAAGTTGAGAGAAGTCCGCAAAAATATGGCACTTATCTTCCAAGACCCTTATTCTTCTCTGGACCCACGCCAGAGCGCCGGCGGCATTGTCGGCGAACCTCTGAAAATCCACCGTCTAACCACCTCAAAAGGGGAATACAAGGATAGGTTGGAGCAGCTTTTCCGCATTGTCGGACTCGACCCTTCGATGACTGACCGTTTTCCGCATGAGTTTTCCGGAGGCCAGCGCCAACGCATCGGCGTGGCGCGCGCCCTTGCCTGCGACCCTTCACTCATCATCTGTGATGAGCCTATCTCCGCCTTGGATGTCTCTATTCAGGCACAGATTATCAACCTTCTGGAAGAACTGCAGGATAGCGTAAAAAAATTGAGTTACCTTTTCATCGCCCACGACCTGTCTGTGGTGCGCCATATCAGCGACCGCGTGGCAGTGATGTACCTGGGTCATATTATGGAAATATGCAAATCCAGAGAGCTCTATGATAACCCCCTGCACCCTTACACGCGGGCTTTGCTCTCCGCTATTCCTATCGCCGACCCCTTTGTCGAGGAAACGCGGGAGCGCATCATCCTTAAGGGCGAGGTGCCTAGTCCTTTGAATCCGCCGCCCGGCTGCCCTTTCCATCCGCGTTGTTTCACGGCTATCCCCGAATGCAGTCAGGCCGTGCCGCCTCTACGCACTATCACCGAAGGTCATGAAGTGGCTTGCATTAGAGTGTAAGCCCATTAACGATATATAAACCTGGTTTGCTAAAGTTGTGGGTGGTTGGCGATAGAGTCCCCGGTTCTTACGTTCTCCCACAAGAAGAAACCGCGAAAGCCTTCCGTTTTTGTACTAATTTAGCTATGTGGGTAGGTGGAGACCGACCCTACTCGAACTCCCCGTCTGGGAAAGCGGTTTTCCTTTATTTACACAAAATAGCGTAGTGTTCAATATGCTACTGTGAGCTCCAGCCTCTGGCCCGTTCTACCGCACGTTTCCAGTCACGATAAAGGGTTTCCCTCTCGTCGGGAGACATACAGGGCTCGTAGCTCGCCGAGCTTTTCCATTGTCGCCCGATTTCACTAATATTCCGCCATAGCCCCACCGCCAGACCTGCTAGAGAGGCGGCACCGAGAGCGGTGGTCTCAGCCAGTCGCGCCCGCTGAATGGGTATGCCCAGAATATCTGCCTGAAACTGCATAAGTAGATTGTTGACACTGCCGCCGCCGTCCACACGCAGCACTGGTATCTGCAGATGTGCATCGGAATTCATCATATCGACGACGTCGCGGGTCTGGTAGGCAATCGCCTCCAGAACGGCCCGGGCAATATGTCCCTTATTGCTACCCCTGGTAAGACCTACGATAGTGCCCCGGGCATACATGTCCCAGTAGGGTGCGCCCAGCCCAACGAAGGCGGGAATGAAGTAAACGCCGCCGTTATCCGGCACGGTAGTAGCCAGTGCCTCGCAGTCAGCCGTCGTTTTAATCAGCCCCAAGCCATCACGGAGCCACTGAACGGCCGCCCCTGTGATGAAGATGCTTCCTTCCAGCGCATAGGTAACTTTATCTCCCAGTCCCCAGGCCAGCGCGGTTATTAGGCCGGTGTGGGAAAAGACCGGGCTGGTACCGGTGTTCACAAGAACGAATGAGCCGGTCCCATATGTATTCTTGGCCATGCCTTTTAGATGACAGGACTGTCCGAATAGCGACGCCTGCTGGTCGCCGACGATGCCGGCAATGGGTATATGGGAATTTTCAAAAATCCCATCTCCAGTTTCCCCGTAAATTCGGCTGGAAGGCAGGACCTGGGGCATTATTATTTCCGGGATATTCAGCAGGTCGAGGAGTTCTTTATCCCACCGGAGGGTCTTGATATTGAACAGCATGGTGCGGCTCGCATTGCTATAATCGGTAACGTGGGCTTTGCCTCTGGTGAGATTCCAGACCAGCCAGCAGTCAATCGTGCCGCAAATAAGTTCTCCCCATTCGGCACGCCGCTGTCCATCGAGGGTATTATCCAGGAGCCAGCGGATTTTGGTAGCGGAAAAATAGGCGTCGATAGGCAGACCAGTCTTTTGACGGACAATCTGCTCCAGCCCTTTTTGTTTCAACTCTTCGCACAGTCCCGCAGTACGGCGGCACTGCCATACAATAGCGTTAGCTACGGGTTTTCCGGTAGCGCGCTCCCATACCACGATGGTCTCACGCTGGTTGGTTATGCCCAGACCTTTAACCGCGGAAAAAGGCAGGCCTGCCTTATCTACAGCTTCTTGGGCAATTGATAGACAGTTCTGGAGAATTTCACCGGGGTCATGCTCTACCCATCCTGGCTGAGGGTAAATCTGTCGTAATTCACGGTAGGCGTGGGAGACCACTTGACCGTTTTTATCGAAGAGTAAAGCGGTGCTTTTGGTCGTCCCCTCGTCTATGGCGAGGATATAGCTTCCTTCTGGCATTATATTATGCTTTCCCGAGCTGCCGAAGAAATAATCTGACCTATATTATACCATTCTTGACTGGATTGCACATTGAAGCAGATTCGTAGTAACTCATACGGAGCAGAAACCTTGGAGTTGAACTCCGAGACTTAGAACTTTTCGAGCAAATTTTTCCTTTGAGTAGATTGTTGGGTCACATTCACTTGTTGTGTTCAATTAAGCTGATTATAATCTAAATATTGAGTGCAAATGAAAGGCTAATAGTTCTGCCTATTGTATAGTACCGCCCACCATTATTCCCCACTCCTTTGCCCCACCCCACAAATCCCAATAACCAAGACTTGTCCCGAGCGAAGCCGAGGGATACAAATACCAAACACTAAACAAAAAGGGGATGGGAACTAAAATACCCACCCCCCTTTTCATGTTCAATATTGACGAGCGTTTAGTTTTTCTGCGGCTGGATCATTTGCTGCTGAATAAAGTATATCATCATATTGGCGATAGTCGGGTCGAATTGAGAGCCGCTGTACCAACGAATTTCTTCTATCGCATCCATCTTGGTTAACGCTTTACGATAAGGTCGGTCGGAAATCATAGCATGATAAGCATCAGTCAGAGCGATAATCCTGGCTCCCAGGGGTATATCTTTACCATTGATGGTCTGGTCAAGTCCGCTGCCGTCGAAATGGTCATGGTGATGTGATATGATATCCACCACTTTATCGTTAACGAAGGGCCTCACAAGGTTTGGTCCAACGATGGCATGAGTCATGATATGCCGATATTCGCTGGATGTTAGCTCGCTCGGCTTATTGAGAATATCTGGGTCGACGGCGATTTTACCGACATCATGAAGCAGACCCGCCCAACGCAGGTCGTCCAGCTCTTTAAGATTCAATTTCAACTTTGCGCCTAATATCACCGTCATCTCGGCGACTGCTTCAGAATGGCCCTTAGTATAGCTATCTTTGGCCTCCAGGGTATTCACCAAAGCCTGGATAGCTCCGAGGAAAAGACGCCGTGATTCACTCTGGTTTTTTATGATTTTCTTACCAAAATCCTGGAAATAGCGTTGGATTTCTAGCGCCACCCGCCGTTTGTCCAAGGTACCATTAATACTGGCTAGCACCTGTTCAAATCGGAACGGTTTATTGATATAGTCCTGTGCGCCGTCCTGAATGCATTTAGCGATTACCTTGGTATCGGTCACACCGCTAGCCATAATGACTGCCGTTTCCGGGAAACGGGCGGTAATATCCGGCAATATCTCACTGCCGGTTTTGCCCGGCATATTAATATCCATAATAACGACGTCGGACGGCTTTTTCCCAAGCTTCGCCAGTGCCTGGTCGCCATTTTCCGCCTCATCACAAACGTAACCGCGCATCCCCAGACCTTTAGATAGAATGCAACGTATCGCTTCTTCATCATCAACGAGCAATATACTCTCTTTAGGGATGGTCATTTTCCCACCTCCTGGCATTTAATCGAGCTTATGCCAGTATTTTAGAGGGCTCGGGCTAAATAACACGTTAATTTCACTCGCCAGCGCATAAACAAATAGTAAAAATTTAGATACCAAAGATAGTAGTACGAATATATATATCCAATGATAAAAAGGGTGAATTCAAAGGCGCCTGGAGTGAAATAGGCAGCTACTTTAACGCGACGGTGCTTATCCGGCTGTAGATAGGACCCTCGCGGGTAAGCTGGCTCCTCATTAAGTTGACGGCTTTAACATCGATTCTATATTTTCCCTCAAAACCAGTGGCGGAGATAAGCTCTCCCAACTTCTGCCGCTCGACGGGTCGGGCATAGTCGCGTACGCGGGCAAGGGTGAGATGCGGTGTAAAGGGTCGCGCTTCCGCCGGAAAACCTAAATGATTAAGGCTTACGTCGATTTGTTTTTGGAGTTGACCCAGTTTTTGCAGGTCACCGGAAAGTCCCACCCAAATTATCTGAATGCACTGCATATTAGGGAACACGCCGAGTCCACCCGCCTCGATACTAAACGGTTGAATATCCTGGATAGATGCTTCCAGTGCTGCAGTTATTTTCCCGGTAATGTCAACGTCGATATCGCCGAGAAACTTAAGGGTTATGTGAATATTACCTGGCTCAACCCACCTTAGCGGCGGGCTACCGGCGGACCTAAACCTGCTCTGTAGTCCAGCCAGCGCCTTTTTCAGCTCCCCGGGCAGCTCAACGGCGATGAACGAGCGTATCTTTTCCATAGTAGCAACTATATTCCCAGCAGCCGGCGCGCGTTACCGCACAGAATTTCTTCTCTATTTTCCTCCGGCAATTCCGCCGCCAGTATTTCTTTGATGATGCGTGACTGGGATATCACGGGGAAATCGCTGCCGAAAAGAATTCTATCCGCGCCGATTAGTCGGCTCATCTGGAGGTATATTTCCGGTCGGTAGAGATAGGGCGATATGGCGGTATCGAAATATACGTTTTCCAGCGCCTCCCGAACCTCCGGCATCAGGGTATAAAAAGGCAAACCCCCTCCCCAATGGGCGCAAACCACGGGTAAATCAGGCAGATTGGCAATGAATTTATATAACAACTCCGGCGTGGCGGCTCCCTTGCCGGGGTAAAGATGTCCCACCGGCTCCGAGGCATGCGTCAAGACGATTAATTTATATTTCCGTAAAAGGTCAGTGAAGGGCTTAATAACGTCTTTCTGCGTATAATCTATCGACTGTGTGTCCGGCCGGAGCTCACCCACCCCCTTTATCCCCCCGCGAACACAACGTTCTATCTCGGCGAGAGAGGCATCATCGGTGTAAGAGCTAACCGCGCCGAATCCGATTAATCGTTTGGGATAGCGGGCGACCGAATCTAAAACATAGTCGTTGGTTTCCAGGCACAACTCATGCGTCGTCCAGCTATAGTTGACGATGACGGAAATATCGACCTCATCCCTGTCCATGCTGTCGATGAGGTCTTCAGTGGTGGCGATTTTTACTTTATCGCCTGAATATATTTGAGCGAAGGCGGCGTCTTTTGCCATATACTGGCTGCGGTTGTTCTTGATCCGTGGCGGCAAAACATGCGTGTGGAAATCAATAATCATCTCATACCACAAACCCGCAGCTATAAAATCGGCAGGGCTATACTTTTTTCTCTGGCGCCTTCTTTTCAGGAGCCTTCTTATCCGCTCCCGCTTCCGCCGCTGGTTTTTCCGCTGCCCCTTCTGCCGCCGCTGCTTCTTCACCCTCGGCGACAGCTTCACCTTCAGCCACTTCCTCAACCACCGGTTTCTCTTCTTCTACCTTGATAATCACTTCGGAGACCTTAACTACCAGCAGCTCGGGGTCATCGTGGACAAGAATATCCGGGTCGAGGTGAATATCTTTAATATGAATGGATTGCTCCAGTTCGGTTAATATACTTATGTCAACTTCTATCTGCGGAGGAACTTTTTCCGGCAGACATTCTAGGCTTAAAACAGTGGTACCGCGGGAAAGGATACGCCCCTTTCCTTTCAACGCGGGAGCTTCGCCGACCAGGACGATAGGCACATCCATGGTCATCTTTTCTCCCTTTCTAATCTGGTAAAAATCCACATGAAGCAGCTCACGGGTTAAGGCATCTTTTTGGATTTCACGCAAGAAGACGTTTTTCGATTCTTTTTCGCCTTCCACGTTCAAGCTGACAAGGCGCGTTGTCCCGGCGTGAGCCACTATCTTCTTCAGCTCGTTGCTATCGCACTGGAGCGCTAACGATTCTAAACTATGTCCGAAAAGGTGCGCCGGCGTGATGCCCTGGCGGCGTAAAAACCTGGTTTTCTTGCCGAGCACATCCCTTTTGGTCGCTTTTATCTTAAGTTCCTGCATGTGACTACCCCTTTCAACCTTACAATTTAACCATAAATAGAGTAAAAAATCAATTTTACAGCTTCAACTCACTATTGAAAAAGCTAAACTCATTATGAAGTGCACATTCCCACATGATATAATTTAGTCGATATTAATTTTTCCTAAATAGGGAGAAGAGATATTGTTCAAGAAAATCTTGATAGCCAACCGCGGCGAAATCGCTGTAAGGGTAATAAGAACCTGCCGGGAGATGGGCATCAATACCGTCGCCGTCTATTCGGAAGCTGACGTTGATTCGCTGCACGTAAAACTCGCTGATGAAGCCTATCCCATCGGGCCACCGGAAACAGTAAATAGTTACCTTAACGCCAATAAGATACTGGAGGTCGCCCGTTCGTGTAAAGCCGATGCGATTCACCCGGGGTACGGCTTTTTGGCAGAAAATCCGGGCTTCGTAGAGATGTGCGAACAACAGGGGCTTACCTTTATCGGCCCGCCTAGCCAGGCGATGTATAAAGTAAAGCCCAAGCACGCCGCGCGGAATCTGATGCATCTTCTTAACATCCCGGTTGTGCCGGGGCACGACCACATTTTATTAGACGGTACAACGAAGGGGTTTAAAAAAGTGCAAGAGGTGGCGGAAAGCATCGGCTATCCCCTTATCATTAAACCTTCCGGCGGGGGCGGGGGCATCGGTATGACCATCGCCCATAACCATGAAGAGTTGGGGAATGCCGTCCGCTCGGTGGAAGGCAGAGGACGCAAACTCTTCGGCGTCTCCTCTTTCTATATCGAAAAATATCTCCCCAGCATCAAGCACATCGAGTTCCAGGTGCTGGCAGATAAATATGGTAATGTCATTCACCTCGGCGAGCGTGATTGCTCCATTCAGCGGCGCTTCCAGAAACTGATCGAAGAAGCCCCTTGTTCCATTCTATCGCCGCATCTTAGGATGAAGATGGGCGCCGCCGCGCTGGATATCGCCCTGGCGATGAAATACGTTAATGCTATGACCGTCGAGTTCTTTTACCTCCCCAAGACCCAGGAGTTTTTCTTCAACGAGGTGAACACGCGTTTGCAGGTGGAGCACTGCGTGACGGAACTGGTTACCGACGTCGATATCGTTAAAGAGCAGATAAAAATAGCCTCCGGAGAAAAGCTCTCCTACTCACAGGATGAAGTCATCCGCCACGGCTGGTCTATCGAGTGCCGCATCACCGCCGAGAACGCGGCGTTAAACTTCCTCCCCTCCCCCGGCCAGATAACCGAGCTGCACCTGCCACACGGTCCCGCCTTGAGAATCGACGAGGGCATTTATGAAGGTTACACCGTACCCTTTTATTACGACCCGTTGCTGTGCAAGATGATGACCTGGGGCAAGACCAGGGACGAAGCCATCCTGCGTATGAAAAGGTCGATGAATGAGATAAAGATTGAAGGTATTGTGACTAATATACCGTTCCATCACGCGGCGCTTGAGGATGAGGAGTTTAACAGCGGGTGGTATACTACGGACTTTATTGAAAAGCAGCAAATCGTTAAAAAAGTGCGTGAGCAGGCGAAGAAAGCCTAAAGAGTAAAAAGATGACCGCTAATAGAAACGAAGAAGACCTTACCGCCGTATGTAAAAGGCTGCGCCGCGATATCGTTACCATGATAGGCAAAGCCGGTAGCGGGCATCCCGGCGGCTCGCTATCCGCCGTCGAAATCGTCGTTACGCTTTACTGGAGAGTGCTGCATCATAAGCCCGCCGACCCCTCCTGGAAAGACCGGGATAGATTCATCTTAAGCAAGGGGCATGCCGCCCCCGTCCTTTACGCCGCCCTGGCGGAATGCGGCTACTTCCCCAAATCAGAACTGGACACCCTACGGCAAATCGATAGTCATTTGCAGGGCCACGCCGACCGCACATCTACTCCGGGCGTTGAGATGTCATCGGGGAGTTTGGGGCAAGGATTATCCTTCGCTGTAGGTACGGCATTGGCAGGAAGACTGGATGAAGCGTCATGGCGCGTTTACGCCCTCTTAAGCGACGGCGAGTGTGACGAGGGGCAGACATGGGAAGCTGCGATGTCCGCAGCCATGTTCAAAGTAGATAACCTGACCGCCATCGTGGATAACAACGGCATCCAGTTAAGCGGCTTCAACAAAGACATCATGAACCTCGACCCGCTCAATAAAAAGTTCGAGGCTTTCGGCTGGCATGTCATCGAAGTCGACGGGCATAACATTACCCAACTGCTGGATGCCTACAAAACAGCCCAACAGATAGAGGGTCAGCCCACGATGATTATCGCCCACACCATTAAAGGCAAGGGCGTAAGCTTTATGGAAAACAACGTGGATTTTCACGGCAAAGCCCCTAATGCCGAGCAGTTGGAAAAAGCTTTAAAGGAGCTGGCTTAACGTGGCTGAAGAAGTCGCCCCGCGTGAGGTTTTCGGTAAAACGCTGGTGGAATTAGGACGAGAGAACCCGGCTATCGTCGTGTTGGACGCCGACCTTTCACCTTCGACGATGACGCAATACTTCAAAAAGGAGTTCCCGGAGCGCTTTTTCGAGGTCGGCATCGCCGAGCAGAATATGATTGGCATCGCTTGCGGTCTGGCGGCTAACGGCAAGATACCCTTCGCCAGCACCTTCGCCGTTTTTGCTACCAGCCGCTGCTTCGACCAGATACGCGTATCGGTAGCGCAAGCTAAGCTTAACGTTAAAATAGTTTCCACCCACTCCGGTTTGTCCGTCGGCGAGGATGGGGCGTCGCACCAGGCACTGGAGGACCTGGCGCTTATCTGCTCCCTACCCGGCTTTACCGTCATCGTGCCGACGGACGGCATCGAGACCGCGCAGGCTATCCGGGCCGTTGCCGCGCATAAGGGCCCCTGCTACGTTAGATTAATACGCGGTAAATTGCCGTTGGTTTTTGATAACAACTACAAATTTGACATCGGGAAGGCTGCCGTTATGCGGCAAGGCAAAGATGCCACTATCATGGCTATCGGCACGATGGTGGCGCCCGCCTTAGAAGCCGCCGCCACTTTAACGCAGGAAGGCATCGACTGCCGGGTGCTGAATATGTCCACGCTCAAACCTATAGATGAAGCCGCGATTCTTCAAGCCGCCCATGAGACTGGTGCCATCGTTACCGCCGAGGAGCACCAGGAGCACGGCGGTTTAGGCAGCACCGTGGCGCGTATTGTGGCTAAGCATTACCCCGTGCCGATGGAATTCGTCGCTGTGAAGGATAAATTCGGTACGTCCGGCAAACCGGCGGAGCTGCTGGCAAGATATGGCTTGACGGCTAAAGATATTGTAGCGGCTGTGCGGGAAGTTATTAAGAGAAAAGGCTAAGGATACTCGCCTCTGTCATTCTGAGGGAGCGCAGCGACCGTGAGAATCCCCATCGTCAATTTAAGTCTATCATAGGGATTGCCACGTCGTTCTTCTGCGGAAGGACTCCTCGCAATGACACAGGAAACAGACTGGATTCCCATTTACATGGGAATGACGTTTAGTATAGCTTAATCTAAAAAAGTAATTTCTGCCGCAGGTTTTTCTTTCAACTCAACCTTGATACCGGCTTCTTTGAAAAGTCCGATAAACGTATCATCATCATATTTGCCGAAGCTGATAAATCTGGCGATTTTAGCATTGACCAGCATCTTGGCGCAGAGCACGCAAGGCGTGTGCGTGCAATAGACGGTGCTGCCCTCCAGACTTACACCATGCAGTCCCGCCTGAATAATTACATTTTGCTCGGCATGGATAGCGCGGCATATTTCAACCCTTGTCGCTGATGGTATTCCCAGCTCGTCACGGATACACCCCAACTCCAGGCAGTCTTTGTCCCCCGCCTGCGCTCCGTTATATCCCGTCGTGAGGATGTGCTTGTCCCGCACGGCGATGGCCCCCATGTGGTGTCGACGGCAGGTGGAACGCTCCGCCACTACCGAGGCTATCTTTAAGAAATACTCATCAATCTCCGGACGTTTTGGTGTCGTCATCTTAACCTCGCTACTATTCTTTCTACCTGCTTCTTCAAATCGC
>Ga0187886_1003752_pt1 | contig 11219 bp, 6 predicted proteins | sample June2016WEW_20_1_FD_133001 | JGI IMG/M metagenome (GOLD analysis project Ga0187886, IMG submission 133001) | Peatland microbial communities from SPRUCE experiment site at the Marcell Experimental Forest, Minnesota, USA - June2016WEW_20_150 | ecosystem: Environmental > Terrestrial > Soil >...
CGCGATCGGCATGACCTACCTATATATAAAGCGGGAACGAACTTAACGAAATACCTTGGATACAGGATGGTGGTTGCGATAAAGTCGGATGAATATGTAATGACTCATCCGGCTTACTTTGCAAGGCAGGGATAGCAGAAGGTAATCTTTCATTTCGCCTCCTCGCTTGCATTTCCCCCTATCCTACCTCCCTTCCCGAAAAAATGATGCACACCCAATACCCGCCTGGCGATATACAAAAAACCAAATAATCCGTATAATACGAAGACACCATTCCCCACAAAACGGGAACTATAGTCCCCACAAAATGGGGATTTCCATTCCCACAAAACGGGGATTTCCATTCCCCGGAAGGTCATCGTTGGCTCAACGTCGATTATTCACAGTTTTTGCACTCCTGGTCGCGTTTGCTGTGCTTGTTTCAGGCTGCCAGCCGGCCAGCGCTAGCCAGGCGCCGCCTCCTACGCTGGCTCCGACCGATACGCCAGCTCCGTCGGCCACTGCTTCGGTTGAACCGACCATCACCATTATCCCTTCTATCACTGAATCCCCGACGGATATGCCCACCCCCTCGGATACCCCGACCATCACCCTCACCCCCGTGCCCTGCCTCAAGCTGATCTTTCCTGAAAATGGCAGTGATTTACCCAAAGAGGGGCTGATCAGTTTCCTCTGGGACGAGCAGCTGGGGGCCAGCTCCTATCGTTTGGAAATCATTCCTCCCGGCGGGAAAATGGTTACCTTCACCACCCAGTTCACCATGCGCAACCAGTACGCCGAAGCGCTGCCCTGGGGAGGCGAACACAAATGGCAGGTCGTGGCGCTGGACGCCAATGGCAAAGCGATTTGTACCTCGCAAACTTTCACATTCACCAAGCCCATGCCGCCCGTGGTTATCACGTGGACGGTTACCCCCCAACCTGGCGAACTACAGGCGACGGTTCCCACGAAGACGCCGACGCCCCGCACTCTCACGCCGCAGCCAAGCCAATGATTCCACTATTAAGGTGTAACCCCCCTGACAGTTTTCGGAAACCGTTAGGGCTTGAAGCCGAATCGAGCTGGTTTTGGGAACCAAAACATGCTTTCAAGCGTCTTCAACTTAGCACCGGGTGAAAACCTGCTAAGTTTGGTGTTAAACTTAGATCAGTGGTTAGCGGATGGTGGGTAGTGGTAAGCTATCTGCTAAGACCAAAAAGCCAGTTCCTGCCAATCCTCAATCAACAATCAACAATCAACAATCAGCAATCAGCAATCAGCAATCCGCAATCCTTCGAGACCCCCATGAATAAACAACTGCTTTTCAAAGCTTTTTTACTGCTCACCCTGCTGATTTCAGCCTGCGGCGGGCAGTCGTCTACACCCATCCGCCAGGGGACGACTCTGCTTCCTCCGGCCACTGCTACCGCCCCGGCTCCGGCGGCCGCCACGACGGCTCCGACGCCCACTGCGTCCGGACCCAGCCTGGCGACGCTGCTCGCCACGCCCGGGGCGCTGCCGCCGCAGGTGATCGAGGCCAAACCGGCTGCCAGTGATGAGGCTGCCCTGGATGCAAAGGTCGAGGTGACCTTCGACCAGGCCATGGACGCCGCTTCGGTGCAGTCTGCCTTCCAGGTGACCGCACCGGGCGGCAGCCCGGTCAGCGGGCAGTTCACCTGGCCCACCCCCAGCCAACTGCGCTTTATCCCCGGCAAGCCGTTGCTGCCGGCCAGCGCTTATAGCGTTACCATCGGCGACCAGGCCGCTTCCCAGACCGGGGCGCGCCTGGGCCAGGCCTACACCTTCCTGGTCAATACCCTTACCCCGCTGCAGGTCAGCCAGGTCTTCCCGGCTGATACGGCCAGTGACGTGGACGTAGCCTCGCGCATCACGGTCATGTTCAACCGGCCAGTCGTGGCGCTGGGAATCCAGGAGGACCAGTCGAAGCTGCCCCAGCCGTTGCAGTTCTCCCCGGCCGTGGATGGCGCAGGCCAATGGCTGAACACCTCGGTGTACGTGTTTCAACCCAAGGCGCCCCTTCACAGTAACACGCTCTATACGGTCAGCATGCCGGCCGGGCTGAAAGACGCCGGCGGGGCGGCGGCGACTGCCCTGGCGCAGCCGTTTGCCTGGAAGTTCACTACCCGTCCCGGCAAGCTGTGGCAGATCGAGGTAGACGGTCAGGTCTTCGACCCGCAGAGTCAGGCCGGTTTTAACTTTTCCCAGTTACCCAAAATCACCCTGCGCTTCCTGCAGCCCATGCAGCCAGCCGGCGCCAACCCGGCTATTACGTTGAACGACAGTACCGGCCGGCTGCTTCCACTGCGTATGCAGTGGAGCGGTGATAAGATGTCGGTGCTGCTCACCCCGCTGGTGATCCTGCCAATGGCCAGCGCTTTCTTGATCACAGTCGGCGCGGATGCGCAGACGCTGGACGGCGGCAAGCTGGGTACGCAGGTGGTGTGGAATCTGAACACCGTCTCGCCTCCGGGAGTTGCCTCCACCGACCCGGCCAACGGGGCAACCGGCGTCCAGGGTGGGCAGCTCGCCCTGCACTTTGCTTCGCCGATGGATGTGAAGACCATCGCCGGCAAGGTAGTTTTCAAGCCGCCGCTCACGACCAAGAACAATTTCTATTATGACGACCAGGGGCAAACGGCCTATTTCTCCGGGCTGGCGCCTTCCACCGCATACCAGGTGCAGATCCTGGCCGGCATGACCGACCGTTACGGCAATGCCACCCACGGCAGCCAAACGATCCAGTTCACCACAGCCGCCCTGGCGCCATCGGCGGGCTTCAACATGCCCTATAACCCGGAATACCTGGTGGGCGGCTCGCAGCAGTTTTTCTACTACTATACCAACGCGGATTGGCTGGATATCAAGCTTTACCAGATCAACGCAAAAGATTTTGTGCGCTATAACGAATCGAGCAAAGGCAACGACCCGGGTAGTTTCAAGCCGGATAGCAGCAAGCTGATGATCGAGTACCTGTTTAACGGCGATGCGCCGCTAAATACGACCAAAACCGACAGCCTGACCCTGCGGAAAATGGATGGTAAGCCGCTCGAGCCCGGTTTCTATTTCCTCAGCCTGAACGTTTCTAACGTGGACCACAGAGGGCGCAGCTACGTCGACCAGCGCTTCCTGCCCGTCACCAAGGCCCATCTGACCTTCAAGACTTCCACCAGCGACGCCCTGGTGTGGGCCACCGACCCGGCCAGTGGTAAGCCGCTGCCGGACATGTCGATTCAGGTGCTCGACGGTGATTCCAACGTGCTGGGGGCTGGCAAGACCGACAAGGACGGCCTGCTGCATCTGGACCTGCCCGCCTGGGATCCCAGCCAGGGCTACCGATCACTGGTAGCGATCAGCCAGGATGCGCAGACCTTTGCTTACGCCAGCGGCAACTGGGACAGCGGGGTGTACCCCGAGCAGTTTGGCATTAACCAGGGCTTTTACATGCCGGCGACCAACACTCTCGCCTACGTTTACAGCGACCGCCCGCTCTATCGCCCCGGTCAGCCGGTGTACTTCAAGGGCATCGTGCGCACCGACAACGACCTGGCCTACTCTCTGCCCAGCCAGAAGCAGGTCGAGGTGGTCATCCAGAACTACAGCCAGGAAGTCTTTCGCCAGACGCTGCCCCTGGACGACTACGGGGCCTTCAACGGGCAGTTCATGCTCGACCCTGAAGCAGCCCTGGGCGGTTATACCATCACGGTGGACGTCCCCGGAGCGAGTAAAAATACCCCGGCGCTAGGCATGCTCAGCTTTACCGTGGCGGAATACCGCAAGCCGGAGTTCCAGGTGCAGGTGACGGCCTCGCCGGCCAACCTGCTGGCGGGTGAGACGATCACGGCTAACGTGGCTGCCTCCTACTACTCCGGCGGCGGGGTGAAAGGCGCCGCCGTAGCTTGGACGCTGCGATCCGACCCGTTCTACTTCCAGGCGCCGGCCGACCTGTCGGATTATAGCTTCTACGACGATTCGCTCGACAGCGGCCTGCAAGGCCAGACCCTGACCGGCGACCGCAGCCGCATCATCGCCCAGGGCCAGGCCGTCACCGGGCCGGATGGCAAGCTGATCCTGTCCATCCCCGCCAATGTACAGAACGCCGGCGGCAGCCAGCGCCTGACCCTCGAGGTGACCGTCACCGACGTGGCGGCCAACGCCGTCAGCGCCCAGTCTCAGGTGACCGCTCACCGCAGTCAGGTGTACGTGGGCATCCGCCCCGAGGATTACGTCGGCCAGGAAGGCCAGCCGCAGGTGTTCGACCTGGCAGCCGTGGATTGGGATGGTAAACCGCTGGCCAACCAGAAGCTGAAGGTGGACATCAGCCAGCGGCAGTGGTTCTCCGTACAGCAACTGGACCCACAGGGCGTGCTGCAGTGGGTGACCAGCGTTAAGGACACCCCGGTTGCCAGCTTTAAAGACGTGACGACCGGCGATCAGGGCCGCGCCTCGGTAACCTTTACCCCCACGGCGGGCGGCGATTACCGCGCCGTGGTGTCAACCGTCGACAAGGCTGGCAACCCGGCCTCCTCGGCCGGCTACCTGTGGGTCGCTGGTTCGGAATACATCCCCTGGCGGCAGTCCAACGACCGCACTTTCCAGCTTGTGCTGGATAAGACCGCCTACAAGCCGGGCGACACAGCCAGTATCCTGATCGCTTCGCCCTTCCAGGGTAGCGCCTATGCCCTGGTAACGGTCGAGCGCGGCAAGATCCGCCGCCAGGCAGTGCTGCAGTTGAGCAACAACAGCACGCTTTACCCGCTTCCTATCACCGCCGACATGGCCCCGGTGGTGTATGTGTCGGTGGTGGTGGTCAAGGGCGTAGATGTGACCAACCCGCGCCCGGCCTACAAGATCGGCATGGCCAAACTGAACGTCTCGACCGAGCAGCAGGCCCTGACCGTGCAGGTCATACCCGACAAGCAGCAGGTCGGGCCGGGCGACACGGTCAATTTCTCCGTCAAAACCAGCCGGGTGGATGGTAAGCCGGCCCCGGCCGAGGTCAGCCTGGGCCTCTCAGACCTGGCGACGCTCTCGCTGATGGATCCCAACTCGCCGCCCATCCTGGACTTCTTCTACTCGGAACGCAACCTGAGCGTGCGCACCGCTATCAGCATCGCCCCTAGCATGGATGATTTCAACGCTTTACTGCAGGCGGGGCTGGCTAGCGGTGAGCATGCCGGCGGCGGGGGCGGTGGCAAGGGCGGGGGCGAGTTTGGCGTGCCGGCCGTGCGGCAGAACTTCCCTGATACGGCCTTTTGGAAAGCCGATTTGCACACCGACCAGAACGGCATGGGGCAGGTGAGCGTGACCCTGCCGGATAACCTTACCACCTGGCGCATGGACGCCCGCGCCGTGACATTGGATACGCGCGCCGGGCAGTCGACCATCGATATCGTCAGCTCGCGCCCGCTGCTGGTCAGGCCGCAGACGCCGCGCTTCATGGTGGCCGGCGACCAGGTCACCCTGGGGGCGGAGGTGCAGAACAACACCGGCCAGGCGCTGAGTGTAGACGTATCCCTGGACGCCAGGGGCGTGACCCTGGCGGGTAAGCCTACCCAGACGGTGGCGCTGAAGGATGGCGAGCAGGCCTTCGTTACCTGGCAGGCCAGGGTGCCGGCCGATTCGACCCGCGCCGAACTGGTCTTCAGCGCCAAAGGAGGCAGCTTCAGCGACTCCAGCCGCCCGACCCTGGGCACGCTGGATAACCAGGGCATCCCGGTCTATAGCTACGAAGCGCCCGAAACGGTCGGCACGGCTGGCGAGCTGAGCGCTTCCGGAGTACGCACCGAAGCGGTGCGCCTGCCCGCCCAAATCCCGGTCACCAACGGCAGCTTGACGGTCAAGATCGAGCCGTCCCTGGCCGCCAGTATGACGGACGGGCTGGATTATCTCACGCATTACCCGTACGAGTGCACCGAGCAGACCGTCTCGCGCTTCCTGCCCAACGTGCTGACCACGCGCGCCCTGCAGAAGGCCGGGATAAACGATCCGGCCCTGGCAGCGGAGCTCAAGACGCAGGTCAGCACCGGCCTGCAGCGCCTGTACACCCGCCAGAACGCCGACGGGGGCTGGGGCTGGTGGACCGGCAAAAGCGACGATCTGACCAGCGCCTACGTGGTGCTGGGGCTGGTGGAAGCCAAAGCCGCCGATTACACCGTCGACCAGACCGTGCTGGATAACGGGCTGAATTACCTGAGCATGCGCATCGCCCTCCTGTCTATCGACCAGCCTTCAAGCCGCAACCGGCAGGCTTTTATAGCCTACGTGCTGGCCATCGCCGGCCAGCCGCCGGTCAGCACGGCCGTGACTCTGTTTGATAAGCGCGAGTGGTTGGACCTGTACGGTCGCGCCTTGCTGGCCGAGACGCTGTTCATCATCGACCCGAAGGACCCGCGCCTGGATACGCTGCGCTCTGACCTGATCAACGCGGCCGTGCTCTCGGCTACCGGGACGCACTGGCAGGAAAAGACGGTCGATTTCATGAACTGGAATACCGACACGCGCTCGACGGCCATCATCCTCGAAGCGTTGACCCACATCGACCCGCAGAATCCGCTGACGGCTAACGCCGTGCGCTGGCTGATGGCCTCCCGCACGGACGGGCACTGGCAGTCCACCCAGGAAACCGCCTTTACGCTGATGGCGCTGACGGACTGGATGGTGCAGTCGGGCGAGCTGAATGCGAACTATGCTTATGCTGTACAGCTCAACGGCAAGACCCTCGGCCAGGGGCAGGTCAACAAGGACAACCTGCGCACCTCGCAGACTCTGCAGGTGGCAGTCAAAGACCTGCTGGCCGGGCAGGCCAACCGGCTGGTGTTCGCCCGCGACGGGCAGGGCGGGGCGCTCTACTACACCACTCACCTGACCGTTTACCTGCCGGCGGGGCAGGTGAAGGCGCTCGACCAGGGCATCCTGCTCACCCGGCGCTACTATGCGCTGAATAACCTGAAGACTCCGATCACCCAGGCCAACCTGGGACAGGAGCTGCAGGTGGTGCTGACCATCGTGGCGCCCAAGGGGCTGAGCTATGTGCTGGTCAACGACCCGCTGCCGGCCGGATTGGAAGGCATCGACATTTCGCTGAAATCCAGCCCGACCAACGACATCCCGCAGGACTACGACTGGACGCGCACTGGGCAGGACGGCTGGGGCTGGTGGTACTTCCCGCACGCCGAGCTGCGCGACGAGAAGGTGGTGCTCTCGGCGGACTACCTGCCGGGCGGCACGTACACCTATACTTATCGGGTGCGCGCTATGACCGCCGGCGTGTTCCAGGTCATCCCGCCCACCGCCCAGGAGTTCTACTTCCCCGAGGTATACGGCCGCGGCGACGGCAGCGTATTTACGGTCGAGCCGTAGGGTGGGTCTCTTGACCCACCTTGCTGGATTTCATACGCCTGGCAAAAGGTGGGTTCAGAAAACCACCCTACTTCTGATTGATATTGGGCAGCGACACCCCATACAAGATCATCATAGCGCGTCTGCGAATCCGGGATATAATATGTATGTGTATACATCATACACAAGGAGAGTGTTCGATGCCTAAGCAACGTGTCCAAATGCTTCTGGAACCCAAACAGCGTAAAAAGTTAGCTGCCCTGGCTCAGTCCCAGGGAAAAAGCTTCGCTGAAATCACCCGCCTGGCCATTGATGCTGGTCTGGAAAAACTGGCGCAAAACGAGCAGCAGGTACGTATGAACGCAGCCCTGGAAGCGGCGCAGCAGTTGCGCGATTCCATGCCAATGCTCGCTATCGACGTTGTGGCTGATCTTCATCAGATGCGCGAGGAACGCGATAATGAGCTCTTCAGTCGTGATTGATGCCAGTTTGGCCGTATATAGCGTGCTCAAAACGCCACACTCCGCTGCTGCGGCGCGCCTCATGGACCATCTGGCCCAACGCGGTTGTGTACCTTTTGCGCCTGGTCTGTGGTGGTGCGAGGTGACATCCGTTATTCATCACTATCTCTTCGCAAATATGATTACGGAAGCGATAGCTTATCAGGCGCTTGAGCTATTGACAGCCAGTTTAGGCGTTCAGCAAGTTGATGTATCCATACGCAGCGCTTTTGACTGGGCAACCCGTTTGCGGCACAAAGCTGCTTATGATGGTTTTTACCTGGCTGCAGCCGAACAACTGGGCGGAGAACTGTGGACCGCCGACCAGGCTCTGGTCAACCATGCCCAACAGATCGGTGCAAGTTGGGTTCATTGGATGGGAGAAGTAGCAGGTTAAACCTCGTCTCTTTCCGGTAACCTTCGCAAGGGAAGCTACCCGCTTGTATATGAACTCTTTACCGGTGTTGGCTATGGTGCTCGCACTGCAAAAGTGAGATCGCAAGGTTTTCTTCTATCCGGGCTAAATGGACTAAAATATCCGAATTAGAGGGAACATTTCCCTTAAACGGAGTCCTTATGAAAATTGGTTTTCTGCGACCTGCGGAGGCTGCTTCCCGGCGCAGCCCTGAGCTCGAAACCGAGCTGAACGATCTCTCGCGTGAAACCCTGCGCGATACCACCCTTGCTGTGCTGGGGGTTGACCTGCTCTGGTTTTTTGTGGGGGGGATGACCTGGCCGGTCGAGCTGGGCGCACGCATCTGGCTGAGCAGCGGGATCGTAATTGTTCTTCTAGGAGCCACCCTGTGGCTCATCCCGCACCGCCTGGAGCTGGCCCGCCTGGCCTTGCTGGTCAGTCTGACCACCGGCATCCTGGTCAACCTGGTGCTTTTCCAGCAGCCCGGGATTGGCTTCCTGCTGGCGCTGCTGCCGTTGGTAGGTTTGACCATCGCCGGCTGGCCGGTGGGGGTTTTGATGGAGCTGCTGGTCGCTTTTTGTGTGCTCGTGCCGCTGCGCGGCCTGCTGGCGCCGGGCGGCACCGGTTTAGCGGTTGGCATCATCGGCGGTGGGGCGTTTACCGGCCTGATCGGGTTTATGACGCGCCGGACGCTGTTGTTCGTCAACGAGCGTTCTCTGGTCAGCTATGCCGAAGCGCGCACGAATATGGAAGAAGCGCGCGAACATCGCGGCAAGCTGGTCAAGGCCCTTAAAGAAGTCGACCTGGCTTATTACCGCCTGGAGCGCGCCAATTCGGCGCTGATGATCGCTTCCAAGACTGCTGAACAAGCCGAGCAATTTAAAGCAAACTTCGTCACCACGGTCAGCCACGAAATGCGCACGCCCTTGAACCTGATCATCGGCTTTATTGAGGTGATCATGACCTCGCCGGAAAGCTACAGCGGGGTGGAGCTTCCACCGGTCTATCGCAGCGACCTGAATGCTATTTACCGCAGCGCCCGGCACGTGCTGGAGCTGGTCGACGACGTGATCGACATGGCGCGCCTGGACGCCGGCCGCCTGGGCATGACCTATACGCTCGTGCCGCTGCAAGAGGTGATGGGCGAAGCGACCGGCATGGTGCGCGATTACACCAACACGAAGGGATTGGCGCTGGAATTGCGCGCCGCAGAGAGCCTGCCCGACCTGTGGATCGACCGGCTGCGCATCCGGCAGGTGCTGCTCAACTTGCTGGTGAATGCGGCGCGCTTTACCAACCGGGGCAAGATTACCCTGAGCGCTGAGCCTAAAGGCGATACGGTCGAGATCAAGGTCAGCGACACTGGCAAAGGCATTTCTAACGACGAGCTGCCGCACGTCTTCGATGAGTTCCAGACCAGCGGCCCGCCGGAGACCACCTGGCACAGCGGCTCGGGCCTGGGGCTGCCGATCAGCAAGAAAATCGTTGAGGCGCACGGCGGGAAGATGGGCGTGGAAAGTATCTATGGCCAGGGCTCGACCTTCTGGTTGACTTTGCCGGTCAGGCCGGAAAGTGAAGGCAAAGAAGCGGGAAACCGGCAGCCCAAACCGGCTTACATCTACCGGCCGGTTGAGCTGGCTGATCCGGCGGTGCCGGTGGTGGTGGTCGATTTCAGCGACCCCAGGGCGCAGGCGCTGTTTCAAAGGCAGATGGAAGATTGCCAGATCTATAAAACTGACAGCCTGCCGGAGGCGCTGAGCCTGGCCGAGCAGTACGATGCCCTGGCGGTGATCACCGAGCACGGTCTGGACGCTCTGCCTGCCGGGAGTAAACGCCTGTTCATCCGCTGCCTCATCCCTTCTGGACGCCGCTCGGCCGAAGCCTTTGGCGCGCAGGATTTGCTGGTCAAACCGGTAACCGGCGAGCTTTTGTGGGCGACCATCGAGCGCCTGGGCATCTCTCCCCACAGCGCCCTGGTAGCAGATGATGACCAGAACATTACCAGGCTTTTCCGCCGCATGTTGCGCCCGCGTATCCCCAATGACCAGATTGTAGAGGCGCACGATGGATAAGAAGCGCTGGCCGCCATGCGCCAGCGCCATCCCGAACTGGTGCTGCTCGACCTGGAAATGCCGGGGAAAGATGGCTTGGGTGTGTTGGCGCAGAAGAATGCCGAGCCAGAGCTAAAGGATATTCCGGTGATCGTGATCACCGGTCACGAAGAAAAATTGTTGCAACATGACCTGCAGGGGAAGATTGAGCTGGCCCGCCCGGCCGGTTTTCGGCCAAATGAAGCCATCCGGGCAGTGGATGCACTGATCAAGAGCCAGGCGCCGCAGTATAGCTGGGCTGGCTCCAACGGGCCAGCGCCTCGATCAAGGCCTGCTGAGACACGGGCTTGGGAAGATACGCCGCCGCCCCCAGGTTAAGCGCCAAAACTGGCGATTTAAGTACCGAGCAGACGATCACCGGAATATCCCGCGTAGCGGGATTGTTCTTGATGGCCGCCAGCAGCTCCCAGCCGTCGACCCGCGGCATCATCACGTCCAGCATGACCACCGCGGGACGAATGGTTTCGATGAGTTTAGGCGCCTCGGCTCCGTTCGCAGGGGCCAGCACCTGCCAGGGATAACCGGTCAGGTAGCGGCGGAAAAGGGCCAGGATGTCTACGTCGTCGTCTACCACCAGCACGACCGGCTCGGCATTGCTCCATTCTAGGCTGGCCTTCCAGGCGCCGGGCTGTTCGGCGATATTCAATTTTCCACCCAGGGAGGCCAGCAGCTCGCCGGCGATATCAATCGACCGGTCATCCGCCGCGCCATCCCCGCTTGCCTCCCCGCTCACCTGCACCCGCAGGGCCAGGCCCATGCTTCCGGAGCGCCGGAAAGTCTCCAGGGACAGCTCGCCGTGCGGGTAACGGCTGGCGGCCCAGCCGGACAGGATCAGTACCGCCTGGCGCAGCATAA
>Ga0187886_1003754_pt1 | contig 11214 bp, 11 predicted proteins | sample June2016WEW_20_1_FD_133001 | JGI IMG/M metagenome (GOLD analysis project Ga0187886, IMG submission 133001) | Peatland microbial communities from SPRUCE experiment site at the Marcell Experimental Forest, Minnesota, USA - June2016WEW_20_150 | ecosystem: Environmental > Terrestrial > Soil >...
GATAACGGTAATACCCGGCGCAAATACGACTATTGCAAAAGACATCAGGGTCGTAATCATAATTATGATGGGGGCAATTACGAATACCGGTTTATCGGCGAAAGGCGGAATCCAGTCCTCTTTTGTAAAAAGCTTAATCACGTCGGCTACGACCTGAAACAGCCCGAAAGGTCCCACGCGATTTGGCCCGAACCGGTCCTGCCATAACGCAAGCAACCTGCGTTCGAACCAGATTAACCCCGCCGCGACGGTCAATATGACACCCAAAATCGCAAAAACGATAATCAGCCGGATGATGATTTCACGCATAACGCTATGTCCCGTTTATAAAGCCATCAGGAATTTCCCTGAAATACGTCACCTCAGCCGACAGTTTCGGCTATATAAGACGAACACCCGGGTCGCCGCCAATGAGCGGCCCGCCGATTTCCCTCTGGTATTTAGTAACCGATTGAACCGAATTCCAGTCCGGCGACCAAAAACGCGTAATCAGCGGCGACGGCGGCTGATTGAGGTAACCTTCCATCGAAAACGATAACGGCGAATTGAGGTCGTCAGCCAACTTGTGCTCGCGAACGTCGATATTAGCTGATACTGCCGTGCGCCCGCTGGCGCGATGCGGCTGACGAGGTATGCGCTGGCCACACATACGAAAGCCGGCGTTCGGCGACGCATCAGCTATTGGTTTCAAGTCGGGTATATCACGGGCAAGGTCGGCAATTATCGCGTCCAAATTTTCCCATTGGCCGGCTTGCAATTCTCCCGTTGCAATCATAATATCCCGCAGCCATCGCCAACCATCCTGAATGTCCGCCACGGGTGTAAAAACTTTGAAAAACCGCTGTGCCCTTCCCTCATTATTCACAAACGTTCCGTCTGATTCGGCAAACGTCGCGGCAGGCAGCACGTAATTAGCTTTGGCCGTTGTTTCGTTACCCAAACTGTCAATCACAATGACATTTTTAGCAGAATTGAAAACTCGTTCGGCGATATCAGGAGCAACATCGTTTTCCAGAATGACTATGGTGTCCGTTGAGCCGCTTTCAATCGCCTCGACGGCCTCAGTCAATGATTTCCCGCCTAACATTGCCAGGCCGACACTATTGCAGTTCGGCACGACGAAACATATTTGTGGTTTCTTACCTGACTTTTGCAAGGCGTAAGCGACGTTTGCCGCCGCCTGCAATACCTTGCTATTGCCGCAGGTTGTCCCCGAAATCACAAGCGGGCTTTGGGCGTTTTTAAGGTCATCGGCTATTCTTTTGGCCATAACCCGCACATCGTCTTTAAGAACCGAAACCGCCGGCGATTCCGCGTCAATCTCATTAGCAACCGCAAAACCTAATTGAACCAGGTCATCGACTGAGGCGCGATACGTAGCCGAGGCGATATCATCCAGAATCGTGGCATCGGGGGTAGCTATAAACAGTGGTCCTTTTTCATTTTGAATCGCGTCCCGAAAAGGCGAATCGTTCCAGCGGTCAATGTGCAGCTTTTCAGCTATTGCCGCCGGCCTATTCAGCGCCGCCTGCCTCAACGCCAGTTCCAACATCGGCGCCGACTTCGAAACATCCTCGCCCAAAACTAAAACCGCATCCGATTTGGCTGCGTCTCGCAGTGAGGCAATCCTGACAGGGCCATTTTTAAGTATATCAACGGCGGCAGAAAGCGTCTCATATTCCGCGCCAGATACCCCCGCGTAAAAACGTTCCGCCCCAACCAGTGTCCACAACGCGTAATTCGATTCGAGAGACGCTCTCGGCGAGCCGATACCGATTACGCTTTTGCTTTCCCTTATGATTTTTGCAATTTCAGCAACCGCCGACTCTTTTGAAACCGGTTCACCCCTGCGCAGTGCCTTCTTAATCCTGCGTTCACTGTTTACGAACTCGTAGCCGAATCGCCCTTTATCACAAATGAAAAAGCCGTTGACCTCACTGTTATAACGATTGAGTATCCGCCGCAGCGTCCCGTATCGCTCGCCGGGCAGTATGTTGCAGCCCAGGCCGCAGTGAACGCAAATCGACGGCGCCGTTTGCAAATCCCATTTGCGGGTATAATGCTCCGCCAGCGTCTTATCGGTGAAAACCCCCGTCGGGCAAACCTCAACAAGATTTCCGCTGAACTGGCTTTGCAGGGCACCATCCTTATGCCTTCCGAAATAAACGCTGTCGTGCCAGCAAAAAACGCCAAAATCCCTGCCTCCCGCGTAATCATTATAAAACCGCACGCATCGATAACACTGAATACAGCGATTCATTTCGTGTTTTACGTAAGGCCCGATGTTCTGATTCCGATGAGTCCGTTTCTTGAAGCGATACCTGCGATAAACCTGCCCCGTCATAAGCGTCATATCCTGCAAATGACACTCGCCGCCCTCGTCGCAAACAGGGCAATCGTGCGGGTGGTTCAGCATCAGCCATTCGAGGACTGCTTTTCGAAATTTCACCGCCTCCGGGTCGCTTATCGAAATCCGCACGCCCTCATTTGCGGGCGTCATACACGACATCACAATTTTCCCTTTGGTGTCGTTCTCATCTTTGAACTGCTTGACCGCACACAATCGACATGCACCTACCGACCCCAAGGCCGGATGCCAGCAAAAATACGGAATATCGAACCCCAGCCCCAAGCACGCGTGCAGCAGATTTTGTCCTGCCGGGACCTCGTAGGACTTATTTTCAACGTAAATCACAGGCATTTTTCATTTCCACGGGCAGCGATGCTCGCTGATATGTTTTTCGAAGTCGTCCCGGTAATATTGCAATGCGCTACGCAGCGGGTTCATCGCGCAAGGCGCAAGTGCACAAAACGTATGACCGGTTTCCAGCAAAAACGTGTGTTCTTCTAACAATTCGATATCGCCCTCTTGCCCTTCGCCTGTTTCCATCGCGTTAAGAATTTTCGATACCCAGGGCAAGCCCTCCCTGCAGGGCGTGCACCAGCCGCAGCTCGACCGTGCGAAAAACTTTTCAAGGTTATCAACTAAGCCGACGGGACAGGTCTTGTCATCGAGTATGGTTATCGTGCCGGTCCCAAGACCACTGCCCGTCTTTGCCATTGACGCGAAATCCATTTTCACATCCGAATGTTTTTCCGTAAGAAAGCTCGTTGACGCCCCTCCCGGCAGCAACCCTTTAAGTTTTAACCCCTCACTCATACCGCCCGCGCAATTCTCAATCACCTCGCCGATAGTCGTCCCCATCGGCAGCTCCCACCAGCCCGGCCTTTTGACCTTCCCGCTGGCCCCGTAAATTTTCGTCCCGCCCTCCCCGGTCAAGCTCAGTTTCCTGAACCACTCCGGCCCGTTGCTTACTATACAGGGCACGTTGGCGACCGTCTCGACGTTATCCACTACAGTAGGCCTGCCCCACACTCCGCAGGTTACCGCGTGAGGCGGCTTGGTCCGGGGTGTGCCGCGTTTCCCCTCCAGCGCGTTTATCAAGCTGGACTCCTCGCCGCACATATATCGTCCCGCGCTTGTGTGTATATACATATCCAACGAGTAAAACGACCCCATTATGTTCCTGCCGAGGTACCCCCTTTGGTATGCTTCGGCTATCGCCTTACTCATTCTCTCGGTCGAGAGTTTATAACCCCACCTAATGAAAATATAAGCCGTCTCCGCCCCAACGGCATAAGCGCTTATTATGGCCCCCTCTACAACCAGATTGGGGTCGCCTTCCATAAGCACGCGGTCCTTGAAACTTCCCGGTTCCATTTCGTCGGCGTTAATAGCTAAGTATTTCGGCCTGCGGGTATCATCTTTCATCGGGACAAAACTCCATTTTTTACCAGTAGGAAATCCCGCGCCTCCCCTGCCAAGTAAATTCGACTCCGTAACCATCCGCTGTATTTCTTTTGGCGGCATTTTCAGCGCCTTGCGCAAGCTATTGTAGCCCCCCAGCTTCTCGTATTCGCTTAAGCTAAGCGCCTCACCATCCGGCTTAATATTTTTTGTAAGCGGCTTTTCCATTATTTATACCTGTTGATAATTTCATCGATTTTGGCAGCATCAAGCTCAACGTAAAGGTCATCATCGATAATCATCACAGGGGCTTTTTCGCATACACCTAAACAACTGCTCGGCAATAGCGTCCAGCGCCCGTCCGCCGAGGTCTGCCCCATCGTTATCCCCAGCTTGCCTGTCAGGTATCCTAATATATTGTCATAGCCCTTAATCCAGCAGGCCATCCCGTCGCATACAAAAATCACGTGCTTTCCCACCGGCTTTCTGAAAATATGGTTATAGCACGTCGCAATACTGTCCATCTCGCTATCGGTCATATCAACCAGACGGGCAACCTCGCTTAACGATTCATCCGAAACCCACCCCCTGTGTTTTTGCACAATCTTCAAAATCTCAAGCCCCGCCGCGTCTTTTCGCGGGTATTTGCCAAGCTCAACTGTTATTTCCTTTTGCTCTTCTTCAGTAAACATCTGTTATTCCGTTTTCACCTGTCAACGTCAGCAAGCACAAAATCAATACTACCCAGAATCGCGATAAGGTCCGCCACCATTCCTCCTTTGCTGATTTTGCTGAGCATCTGAATATGCGGAAACGACGGCGTCCTGATTCTTGTCCTGTATGAGACGGTGTTGCCGTCGCTTATAACGTAGTAACCATTGTTTCCCTTTGTCGCCTCAATTCCGAAAAACGCCTCACCCTCCGGCATCACCGGCCCCCAGCTTACCGTTAAAAAATGTGCGATGAGCGTTTCAATGTCCTGCATCGTGTGTTCTTTCAATGGCGGCGTAGTCAGCGGATGGTCCGCCTTATAAGGCCCCGCGGGCATATTATCGACACACTGCCGAATTATGCGTAAACTTTGCCTGATTTCTTCCACCCGCACCACCGCGCGGTCGTAGCAGTCGCCATTTTGCCCCGTCGGTATTTCGAAATCGAAATTTTCATAGCCGCTGTAAGGCGTTTTTTTGCGAAAATCCCACTCAAGCCCGCACGCCCGCAATCCCGGTCCCGTTACCCCCCACTCAATCGCCTCATCCTGCGTATAAACCCCAACGCCTTTGGTTCTCGCCTTGAGAATTTCGTTATTCATAACCAGCTTGTCGTATTCCCTCATTCTGGCGGGCATATAATCGAGAAAACCCCTGACCATTCCGTCCCAGCCGACAGGTAAATCCTGAGCGACGCCGCCTATTCGAAACCAGTTCGGGTGCATTCGCCCGCCCGTGATTGCCTGCACGATGTCGAAAAGGTATTCGCGGTCGGTGAACATATAAAAAACCGGCGACAACGCTCCCAAATCCTGTGCAAACGTCCCGTACCAGACAAGATGCGAAGCGACCCGAAACAGCTCCGCCATCATAACCCGTATGACCTGCGCTCTTTGCGGCACCTCGATACCGGCTAATTTCTCAACCGCCATAAGGTATGCCAGATTATTCATCACCCCGCCTAAGTAATCGACGCGGTCGGTATAAGGAATATAGGTATGCCAGCTTTGCCGCTCCCCCATTTTCTCTGCGCCGCGGTGATGATAGCCGATGTCGGGCACAGCGTCGATGATTTCCTCGTCATCTAACTGCAAAACAATCCTGAGAACCCCGTGCGTGCCGGGATGATGGGGCCCTAAATTAAGGAACATAAAATCGCTGTCCTGCGAATGGCGTTTCATACCCCAGTCCTCTGGCTTGAATTCCAGCATTCGCTGCTGCTCGATTAACGCCTTCTCGCCGAAAGTAAAATCCTGCATATCGGTAGCGCGGGCGGGATGCTCTTTTCTCAGGGGATGCCCCTGCCACCAGTCAGGCATAAGAATACGTGCCAGATGCGGATGTCCCTCGATTTTGATGCCGAACATATCCCAAACCTCACGCTCATACCAGTTTGCGCAGGGCCATAAGTCCGTAATTGTCCCAATTGACGGGTTCTCTCCCTTCAACGGTGCCTTGACTCGCAAATACTGATTGCGCCCGAACGAGAACAACTGATAAACAACGGTAAAATCGTTATCGAAAGCCAAGACCTTATTTTTGCGAGGCCGTTCGTCGATAGCCGTAAGGTCATACAGCATTTTGTATGGTTCATTTATTTGATTTTTCAGATATCGCAGGACGCCGCCGACGTCTGCTTTATCGACCCAAACCGTCGGCACATCGTCTCTTGTCTTTTGTTCGGCTATTTTCTCGTTACCGAACCTGTTTTTAAGCTCATCCGCAATATTCAAATTATTGACCACTTGTTAAATCTCATCCGGCGACCGCAAATCAGTTATTTTTTGCCTTTCGGCTCTTTTGGCATCTCGCTGACTTGGCAATACAGGCCTGCTAATCCCCTGCGGCCCGACCACCCAGCTTAACGGCCGTTTTTCAGTCCCCACGGCCTTTTGCAGTAGTAACAATCCTTCCATAAACGCCTCGGGGCAAGGCGGGCAACCCGGCACATAAACGTCCACGCCGAGAAACCTGTCAACCCCCTGAACGACGCTGTAAATGTCATACATCCCGCCCGAATTTGCGCATGACCCCATCGATATGACCCACCTCGGAGCCATCATTTGCTCATAAAGCTGCTTGATGACAGGCGCCATTTTTACAAAGACCGTCCCCGCGATTACCATTACATCCGCCTCCCTCGGTGTGCTTCGTATCACCTCCGAGCCGAATCTTGCTATATCGTATTTGCTGGTCAAGCTCGTTGCCATTTCAACGTAACAGCACGACAAGCCAAAATTGAAAGGCCACAGCGAGTTCTTGCGACCCCAGGCAACAAGCTCCCGCAATTTGCCAAAAAGGATGCTGCCCTGCATCGCCCTTTCTATTGTCTGCCCCTCAAATTCTTTCATTTTCGTTTAGCCCTCCCCCAATCAAGGGCGCCTAATCGCCAGAGGTAAACCAGCCCCGCCACCAGAACCCCTATAAATATCACAATCGAAATGTACCCCGCCCAGCCCAGCTCTCGAAACGCTATCGCCCAGGCAAAAACGAACATCGACTCCACGTCGAAAATGACGAAAAATAACGCAACCAGGTAAAACTTGATTGAAAACCGCAGCCGCGCCGACCCCGCCGACCTTACTCCCGATTCGTAGGGCTCCGCCGTGGTCTTCTCGCGGTGCCTTTCCCCTAAAAAATAAGAAATCGCTATCATAGCCGCTACAACCGCTATGACAGCGACAAAATAAACAACAAACGGCCAAAGTATCATTCTCGTAAAACTCCCTGCGGGTTACCTACCAGAAAACTGCTGTGAAATGTTCCTCCCCTGTTAATGAAGCAATCCTCCCGCTTGTGTTTATAAACTCCGTCCCCATCGGCTGCCGCGACTGTCTCCCACAATAATTGTCCCCGGCGACTTCTCTTATAAGCCGTCTAATCCATAGCTTACGTCACTGATTTTGTCAAGTTAATGCTACCCATACAATAGCAGCAGCCGATACCCCCAAAAAATAGGCAAATCCCTAATTTGCCAGTGGGATATTGCCTAACCAATGAATTAATAGAATTTAGAGGAGCGTTATACCACCTTGTTCCACAGGGAGCAGTGTTGTTTCTTGTTGCATTGCCTGCATAATGTGCATTGAGGCGATAATTTCCTGTCGCAACCGCTGCAATAATCATAATTGCCATTAAAAAAGTTCTCATATCTCTTCTCCTTCAAAAATTGTTAATAGAAAATTGCGCACCGCGTGCGCATAGATGCTTATGTAAGCGGATTGCTTCAGACAAAGGTGTGTTCTCTCTCATACCCTTCTCTCTTCTTTGCCTTTTTACTTTTGCTTTCTTACTACAACCTGTGGTGAGCGTAGTCGAACCATCGCCGCACCGAAGCCAAGAAGCAAAAGCGTCGCGGGTTCGGGAATCTGCGTTGTGATAAACGTTGGTGAGCTCAAACCAGAGGCGAAGAGAATCCCATTTCCGCTTGAATCGAATTTCGTAATCGTAGCGCCGCCCTGGTCGGCCATATATAGAGTGTTACTGCTGTCAAACGCAAGTCCATAAGGGTTGTGAAATCCTGAGGCGAAGGTGATTCCATGCCCGCTTGAATCGAATTTTTGAATTGTCCCGCTTCCATAACTGGCCGCGTAAAGATAGCCGCTGTTGTCAAACGCAAATGAAAGACCCAGAGGGACGCTGATACTTGCGAAGACAGACCCCTTTCCGCTTGAATCGAATTTCATAATCGTCCCGTCATAACTGCTCGCGTAGAGATTGCCGCCGCTGTCAAACGCAAGACCCTCAGGATGGCTAAACCCCGATGTGAAGGTGGTTTTGTTTCCGCTCGAATCTAATTTCGTAATCGTTCCATCCGTCCAACTGGCCGCGTAGAGATAGCCGCTGCTGTCAAACGCAAGACCCTGAAGGCTGTTAAATCCTGAGGCGAAGACAGACTTGTTTCCGGTCGAGTCAAATTTATCAATAGCTCCGTCACCATTACGACCGGTGCCCCCTTCATTTGCCCAGAGATTGCCTTTACTGTCGAATACAAGTCCCGTAGGATTATTCAATCCCGTAGCAAAGACAGATTTGTTTCCAGACGAATCGAATTTGACAATTGTCCCGTTGCCGATACACGACACATAAATGTTATCGGCGTGTGCGAGGCCGCTGGCCAACAAGGCCAGCGTAGTCACGGCGACCAACGCCGTACGAAGTTGGTAATGATTACTTTTCATCTTCTTCCCCTTTCAAAAATGGTGTTTTATTGAAATGTTCCACTCAAATGCGCACAGTGCGTAGATGTTAACCTGATTGAAAAACGAAAAACCGCAACCTTTCTCTTTCATTTCTGCTCTCCAGCCTTCAACCTATGCCCCCCAGACACAAGTTAACACTTATTATACCCCTTTGTCAGGGATAGTCCAGTTTTAAAGCGGGTTTTTTTACAGTATATTCCATAACCTCAAAAAACCGCGTTTTCAGTGCTGAAAACAGGCTATTCAGTAGGTTATGAAATGGCTTCTATAAAGCCGAGAAACTGCTCTTCAAACATTTTGGGTAATAAGATGAACAAAAGTGTTATGCCTACAAGCGTGTTCTTTGAAAGATAAATTCATTACAGCCCGTTGGGACAGGTGCAGGAATACAACGTAAGCATTTGAAGCCCAGATTTTCTACATACTTGATTACCTCTTCTTTACTTGCATATTCATACGGATACCCACCGACCCAGTCAATCACATCGTAGAAAAAATCCATCCCTCGCTTGCTTTTCAAAGGATTTTGTCCAGTCACCAGAAATTTTGCAGTATAAATAATAGGGAACAAACTATACACGAAAAATTTTTGAATTATCTGGGGAGATTTGTTATACAGCCATTTAATCAGAAGCCATATTTTGCTTGTCCAATGGCGATTGTAGATGGATATGATTAAATGGCCGTTCGGTTTGACAAGTTCGGTTGTAATTTTTATCGCCTCCCACATATTTCCGGTGTGATGTAATACTCCCCAAGAATGGACAATGTCGTAATCTACTTTTTTCAAATCGCTTATCATCTTAGTGTCGAGTATAGAGCCAATCATTACAGGAATTGAATAATCTTTAATCTTTGGGAATTTCTGCTTGTTAAATTCAAGCACCTCAATGGAAATCAGATTAATTTCTAATCCAGATACCTTTGCGCCCAACTCGGCGGCAACGAGTAGCGTCAAGCCCTGACCAAATCCAACATCGAGCAGTGTAGCCCCTTGAATGTTAATTCCCGCCATCAGAGCTTGAAAATCATTTCGGGCCTGCTGGATTTTTTCAGGCGACAATGCTTTCGCAGAAAATTCTTTCCAGTTTGAACCAAAATCGAATTGCATTTCTGTTTCCCCTTAACGGTTTTACTGCCTTAAAATAAACGACTTACTCACCTTTTTGCCCATTTACAATGCCACGATGTAATCTTACAATTACATAATGTAACCTCGCAACGCCATGATGTAAAACTGAAAACTTGCCAAAACGGGAACTAAAGCAAATACTACGACTAGATGTTGTTTTCTACTTATTTTCTCAATCTCCAGTGCCTTTTACCCCCAGCCAAAGGCGTGTTTCATTATACGCTTTAAAGACAGACAGTCAAGGAAAAATAGAATGATTTACTGCCTTCTGGCCGCTATAACTGCACCCAAATCGAGCAGGTTACTACTTAACAACTGGTCTTGGTTTTATCGAGTCCAGAGCTGACTCCAGCTTTTCAACTCTCTGCTCAAGGGCTTTTATTCTTGATTCCTGAGATTCGATTGCTTTTGAGAGAAGCTCGACTTGCTTTGATAAGTCGTTGGTGCTTGAGACGGCATGTTGGACGGTTTTCGATTCTGGCTCACCTTGCAGGGTTGCCGTGACAACCTCGATTTGAGCGGGTTCTTTTAACACAATCTCCGGCTTGCCCTGATACTCCTTGACAAAACCAGTTATTTTGACCTCTTTGTTGAGGTAGAACTGCTCAGCATTAGAGGGAAAGTTAGCGAAGTCACTTGCGAATATCACCGCTGAGAAGTGATGCTTCCAGTCTTGGTGAAAATTAAGAAAGCACGCCTTGCCGGAGTTATGGGTTGCAACAATTGTGCCGGTTACCGTGACGACCTGGCCGTAGTATTTGTCGGCCTCGTCCCAACGCACTTGTGTTGCTGCATACGCTACCACACAGAATGAGAGCGCAAACAGCACGGCTAATGAGTTAGTCAGTTTAGTTTTCATAAGGTTATAGCTCCTTTCTGAGGGCGGCTACACGCCTCGGTAAAATGATAACAGCGCAGCACCACAAAGTAAATGACAAGCTGAAGGTGAGTTTTGATACCTTTGAAACGGCTGGGGGGAGGAAAGCAACCCCGACGACGATGGCGGTATATGTAATGGCCGCCCCTGTGAGTGTCTGGCAAAGGAAAAAATGCTTCCTTCTTATGCCCTGTGTTTTCTCAACATAAGAACACCCAAACCGAGCAGCAAAAGCGTGGCGGGTTCGGGGACTGTCTCGTTACTTTACACTGATGTTTTCGATATTTCCCCAAACACCAAAAACGCGCAATAGCCAGATGATGACAACAATCACCACAACGACATTGATAATCTTTTTTATCTTGCCGTCCATCGGGATATAAGTATTGACTAACCACAGAAGCACACCAACTACTATCAGCGTAATTATCAACGTTACTAAAGACATTTTTTATCCTTTCACAGATTCCAGGTTTTGATTGTTTACCTGTTTAATGTTTTCAATGTTCATCTCTGCATCTCTTTATACGCTTTCTGATAGCGAA
>Ga0187886_1003755_pt1 | contig 11211 bp, 10 predicted proteins | sample June2016WEW_20_1_FD_133001 | JGI IMG/M metagenome (GOLD analysis project Ga0187886, IMG submission 133001) | Peatland microbial communities from SPRUCE experiment site at the Marcell Experimental Forest, Minnesota, USA - June2016WEW_20_150 | ecosystem: Environmental > Terrestrial > Soil >...
CTACCCAAACGGCCGCGCTGGCGGTAGTCTTAAGGAAATTCCGGCGGGTGATCTGGGCGGCAGAAATGTTGCTTTGGGAAGCCTTCTTTTCATTCCTATCCATGGTAAACTCCTCCCCGCATAAGGACCGGTTTATGGTATTCGGGAACTATCAGGGGCCCCCATCCTGTCAACCTTGCAGAATGATGTCGGCAAACTTTCCATTTATCCGCCTCCGCCCTAATTTTCAAACCGCTCCCGCGCCCTTTCCAACCGAAACGAGTGCGGTATCCTGCCAGGACCTTTCATGGAAGGTCTTCGGATTAATCCCGATAAATGCGAATAATGTCCTTCAGAATCGCGGCGGCCGCTCCCAGGGGGTTGGACTTCCCACCAGAGACCGTTACCCGGTCCATTGTATCTGTAAGGTAGGAAATCGCTTTTTCCGGGCCCCGAACATTGGCCAGAGGATGATCCGAAGAGAGGGCGATAGGGGCCACAGAGGCAATGATTTTCCCGTCCTTTTTTTCTACCTTTCCGATGAGCTTGATGACCTTTCCTTCCTTCTTCGCCCGCTGCACATCTTCCGCAGTTACCTGGGTAATCCCTTCAACGGCGACATCTGGCAGGGACAACCCGGCTTGAAAAACCTCATTGGCGACGAGGAGGATCTTATTTGCTGTATCCCTCCCCTCCACATCCAGGGAGGGGTCTGGCTCGGCAACGCCCATGCGCTGGGCTTCAATTAAAGCTTCTTCGTAAGGGCATCCATCCTCGTGCATGCGGGTCAAGATGTAATTCGTGGTCCCGTTAAGGATTCCCTCCGCGGTCAACACCTCTGTTCCCGCTAAGCAGGACCGCCCGACATCCAGAGTCGGCAGGGCCGCGGCCGTTGCGGCGCTGATCATCAGCCTCACTTTGGACTCCTCGGCCAAAGCCTTGAGTTCGTTATAGCGAAGGACCAACGGTCCCTTCGCGGCAGTAACCACGTGTCGGCCGTGACCGAGGGCTGTCAGAATATGCGTCATCCCCGGCTCGCCATCCTTGATGTTTGTCGGGGTGGTCTCCACCAGGAGATCCGCCGGCAGTGTGCTGAGCGCTTCCTTTCCGGTCAAGCCCTTCTTTCCGAGCCCAGGTATATCCTCCACTCGCCCGCCCTTCCGGAGGTGGGCCTGGAGATCCTTAAGGGGCAAGCCCTCTAGGGATACGGCCGCCCCTCCGATATCCACGGCCGCAACGACTTTCAGGCTTAACCCGTAGCGAGTCTGCAGGTCCTTATCTTTCTGGATCAGCAGGCCGACGAAAGCCTGCCCCACTCTTCCCAAGCCACAGATGATCAGGCGTACCTCCATGGATCACTCCTCTCTTTTCGCTTAGCTTGAACTTGTTTGTAACAGATTTGGATCTAAAATTCAATCACCGGGCTTCTTTTCCGCATTCCTGTCAGGTGACCTTTCTCCAAAATCCATCGTCAATTCTTCAGATATATATTTTCCCTTCTTTCGCCTGTCAATGATTTTTGGCAAAAATCCTGCCTTTTGGTCAATCCGGGTATTTCGAGGGCCCTCTACTGCCTAGGATATAACGAAGGGAAACCTAAAATTAGGTATATAGGAAAGCGGCTTTTTTTGCTTGACAATTCGAAAAAAGGGGGTTTAATTTTTTAAATATTTTAAATCTTTAAAGAGAGAAAGGGGGGGTCTTATCATGGCTGAAGAGGAAAGGGGTGTATGGGAAGAAACAGGAAAATCTGTCCCCCTGGGTAGATTAGAACCTCTCAAGGTCGTAAAAAAATTCCCGGCCTATGTGGGGTTCTGGGCTGCCTTCGGAGCGGGAGCGATCTGGGCATCTTTAGCCCAGGGGAGCGGGGAGTTGATCTGGTGGCCCTATCTCGTCGCCAAATATGGTCCGGCTTTTATTGGAATTGTATTGCCCGTCTGCTTGATGCAATACTGGGTGAATCTCGAGATCATCCGCTATACCACGACGACGGGAGAAACCATCTTTACAGGCTTCGCCCGAATCAGCAAAGTCTATGTCGTTTTCATGTGGCTTATGCTCATCATCGCCACCGCCTGGTACGGCGGTTATGCCAGCGCTGGGGGTACGGCGCTGGCCGCCCTGACAGATTTCCCCAAAGGGTGGACTCCCAGGGGCCAGACACTCTTCTGGGCATATCTAACCATCGTAATATTTTTATTAGCCCTGACTTTGAGCAAAGTCGTATATCAGACCGTAGAATGGTTCATGGAGGCTGTCGTTATTATTTGTATTGTAGGATTGCTCTTTGCCGTTTTCCAGGGTGAAGTGATTGCCAGAATGGCGAGCTTCTTTGGACATTTTTTCAATCCTTTCAGTTCCCATATGCCCGCAAAATGGGACCCGGGGGATGCAGATATCCTTCTGACCGGTATCTGTTTTGCCGGGATGGGGGGATTCTTTAACCTTTTTTATAGCTATTGGGTCAGAGACAAAGGCTTTGGTGTAGCCAGGTATGCAGGCCGGGTGACCAGTCCGATCACTGGGAAGCCCGAGACCATTCCGGCTACCGGCTTTGCTTTCGAAGACAACCAGGAGAATAAGGCTCAATATAAGAAATGGATGAGGCATCTGCATTTCGATAACGTTGTGGCAGTGGGGGTCAACACCTTAACCTTGATGTTAATGATGCTCTTAGCCTGGGCTCTTTTGACCCCCAAGGGTTTGGTCCCCAAGGGATGGGAGATTGCCGTTGTCCAATCCAGGTTCTTTGAGGTAAGCTGGGGGGCTTTCGGAAAGGCGCTGTTCTTACTGGTAGCCGCCGCTTTTCTGGTGGACTCCTGGCTGGGCAATACCGACGCCATCTCGCGGATGCATACCGATTTCTTTTATTCCACTTTTTCCTGGGCCAAGAAGTTGAGCTTCCGAGCCTGGTATTACATCTTTGTGGCGATCCTGACGGTGGTGACTTGTTCAACGATGCTGCTGGCCGCTCCGGGTCCTCTTCTCCTGGCTGGTGGAATTCTCAATTTCATTGCCATGGCGATCTACTGTCCGTTCCTGATTTACCTCAATTACTATAAGATCCCTAAGATCTATCCCTCCTGGACAAGGCCGAAAAGCGCCACGTTGGTGATCATGACGATTATTACTGTGGCCTATATCATCCTGGCGGTCATCTACCTGCTCTTCAGGATTTTTGGCGTCCGAATCTTCTTCTGAGGGGAAAAGAGTTTACAGAACCCCCTGCTGGTTTATCTTACTGCGGGGGGTTCTCTGCTCAACCCTTCCACACTCTGCAGAGGTAATCTTGTATTGGGCCTTCAGGCGACCAAGATCCCGGCCCGGTTGGCTTTTAAATATTTTAGGCAGAATTCATCCTTTCCCACCAAGGTTTCAGCAACAATAATGTGGGTCATCATCTTTGGGTCTAACGGATCCACAATAGCACCCGTCAATCCTGCTCCGATGCAAAGGACCATGAACAAGCGGTTCACCAAGAGGCGGTGGGGGAGCCCAAAAGAAATATTGGAAAGGCCACAAATCGACCTGACTCCGGGAAATTCCTGATGCAGCCGGCGGATGGTTTCGACGGCCAAAATCCCATTATCTTTATTTACGCTAATCGGCTGAATCATTGGATCGAGGTGAATTCTTTCAATGGGAATTCCCAGTTTGGTCAAGTTCTCTACCAAGTGGGTACCATTTTCCAAAACCTGATCCACGGATTGCGGAATCCCCCGCTCATCCATGCAGAGAGCTACAATATCGCACTCTCGCTCCTGCATAACCGCTTTCATAGCCTCAAAACGACTGGCCTCTGCCGTAGTGGAATTGACCAGCGGTTTTTGCTTTACCTTTTTCACCATCGCCAGCAACACCTGCGGGTCGGGACTGTCAAGGGCTAGAGGGACATCGACCGCCGCCTCGATGACCCCGACGAGCCAACTCAAATCCTCCATCTCGCTACCGATGCGGGAGCCGGAATTAACATCGATGTAATCTGCCCCGGCTTTGACCTGCTTCTGGACATCCGCTGTAATGTACCCCGCATCACGTTTCTCCACTGCCTCATTTACAGGTTTTCTACTGGTGTTAATTCTTTCCCCGACGATTAACATAGGCCTCTCTCCTTGATCCAAAGTTATTACCGAGAGCCATAAATAGTTGTTATTTGATGAACAGGGGCACTCTCCCTCACCCCGCCCTCTCCCCCTTGGGGGAGAGGGTTAGGGTGAGGGGGTTAGAAAGTCGAGGCTCCCAGAGTAAACATATTTTTGCTCCGAGTAATAAAAGCATGACAAGCATTTGCCCAAATTGTTCTTATACCACCTGGATGGGTAACCAGTCCAGCCTGTACGTTTCCCGGGCAGGCAAGTTTGGAAAAGCTGACCCTGGCATATTCCCCGCCTCCCTTTGTGGAATGGAAGTCTGGATCCTAAAGAAAATTTATCCCCAGGCGACGCTGATTCGCTCATCTCCTTTCCGGCTGGGCCTGGGAATAATTTGAAAGGCAACCCACATTTTTTAAAAACTGGAGGTGGGCAAGGATAGAAAGAGGTTGACATCCTCTTGAAAGTCTTGCTATCTTTTGAATGATCCGCAAGAAAAAGTCCGCACTTTCCGGGAGATTTAAATTTGGCAAAGATTGTGCTCATCATTCTTTTGATCATTCTGGTGGCGACTTTCTGTACGTTAAATCGCCAGGAAATATCCCTGCACTATTTTTTTGGATGGCATACGGCTTTCTTTCCTCTTTTCCTTTTGATTCTGGCCTCTCTGATCACAGGGATGGTCGTAGGGTTCTCAGTCGGCTGGATAGGGAGATGGAACCTCCGGACTGAAGCACGCCATCTGGGAAAACAACTGAAGGCCTTAAAAGAAGAAATTGAAAATCTCACCCCGAAGGAGGAGGGTTCTGCACCTCCCCCGCAAACCCCGGAAGTCAATAAGCCTCCGTTTTCTTTAGGCTGAGTGAGGCAGGAACCAGAGGAACCTTGTCTGACATAGGCATCTTCCTCATCAACTACTCGGAGCATTTCATTTACGCCGGACTCTTCCTGATCCTCTTCTTCTCCGGATTAGGATTACCGATTCCTGAAGAGATTACGCTACTCACCGGGGGATTCTTAGTCAACCTGGGTTTCATCCGTTTTTATCCCACCTTGGCCGCTGTATTTGTAGGAGTTCTGGCTGGAGATATGGCCATGTATTCGATCGGGCGAAGGTGGGGCCATGGCATCCTCACCCATCGACATTTGCGCAGGATCTTCTCCGAAGAACGGTTAGAAAGAGTTAGGCAATTTTTCCGCGACCACGGGAGTAAAACCATCTTCATCGCCCGGTTCATCTCTGGTTTTCGAATGGCTGCTTTCTTGGCAGCCGGGACCCTGGGGGTAAAGCCAAGCAAGTTCCTCTTCCTTGATTTTCTGGCGGCTTTAATCGCCGTGCCCTTGCTGCTCTACTTGGGCTATTATTTCGGCGAGAACATCGGATGGTTGGCGGGAGTCTTCACCCGCCTCGATTTCCTGCTCAAGATGGGAGCGGTGCTGGGTGGGGTAGTTGTTCTGGGATATTTTCTGTGGAAAAGGAAAAAGTCTTCCAAGGGCAGATGAATCCCCTAAACCTAAGCTTCTGCCGTTAACCTTTCTTTATCATCCTCCCGCGCAGCAGACAATCGAGCCAACGGCGCCATCGACAAGCCAGACAACTTAAGAGTGAGTGAGAGTCCGTAACACCATTTCCCTCTTGGTCTATTCTCCTGTTGTGGCCGGGGCGGGAAGCGGATGAGCGAATACATTTTAGGCAGACAGAGATGTTTGCTGAGAAGATTGGTTAAAAAAATTTTGGGAGAGAAAATGCGGCTAATCTCCTGCCGGAATCGAGGAAAGGACCGCTGCCGGGTATGTTAGAAGTGTCATCCGGTTGACAAACAACGGGATTGACTCGCTGCTACGTAAATGTTAATTTATTTTTTATTGGTGGTGAAAAGGGAATCGTTTTGTTGGACCTTAAGTTCGTTCGCGAGCATTTAGAAGAAGTACAGGAGAAGATCGGCCGGAGGGGCCAGGCCATCCATTGGGAGCTCTTCACCCAGATGGACTCGGAGCGGCGGGAGATTCTGCTGGAATCCGAATCCCTGCGGGCGAAACGGAACCAGTTTTCCGGGGTGATTGCCGCAAAGAAAAAGGGGAGGCAGGAGGCTGCCGCAGAGATTGCTCAGATGAAGGAAGTGTCTGTCAGGATCAAAGAGCTGGAAACCAGGTTGAGCGAGAAAGAAGAAGCCCTGCGTGAGCTGATGATGGGGATCCCCAACATTCCTCACGAGAGCGTGGTCACGGGCCAGGGCGAAGGGAATAACCTGGAAGTGCGCAGATGGGGAAAAATCCCAGAATTCTCTTTCCCGCCGAAGCCTCATTGGGAGATCGGGGAGGCCCTGGATATTCTGGATTTCGAACGCGGGGCGAAGATCACCGGAGCACGGTTCACTCTGTATAAAGACCTGGGCGCCAGGATGGAACGGGCCTTGATGAATTTCATGCTGGATCTGCATACCGGGCAACATGGATACCGGGAGGTTCTGCCGCCCTTTCTGGTGAACCGCAAGAGCATGACCGGAACCGGCCAACTTCCCAAATTCGAGGAAGATTTGTTCAAGCTCAGCGATCCGGATTATTTTTTGATCCCTACGGCCGAAGTACCCGTTACCAACATTCACCAGGATGAGATTTTGCTGGAGGATGATCTTCCCTTGTACTACGCGGCTAACACCCCGTGCTTCCGCAAAGAAGCGGGTTCTTACGGGAAGGACACCCGGGGACTCATTCGCCAGCATCAATTCAACAAGGTGGAGCTGGTGAAATTTACCACCCCGGAGAGCTCGTACGACGAGCTGGAGAAATTGACCGCAGATGCCGAGGAAGTACTAAAGCGTCTGGGTATTCCTTACCGGGTGGTTATCCTGTGCGCGGGGGACCTGGGTTTTTCGGCAGCGAAAACCTATGATTTGGAGGCTTGGCTGCCGGGGCAGGCTGTATACAGGGAGATATCTTCCTGCAGCAACTTTGAGGATTTTCAGGCCCGGCGGGCGAACATCCGATACCGTCCCAAGGGGAAAAAAGGGACGGAATTCGTGCACACCCTCAACGGGTCGGGCCTCGCCATCGGCCGGACGCTGGTGGCTATCCTGGAGAATTACCAGAACGAGGATGGGAGCGTGACCGTTCCTGAGGGGCTCAGGCCATACATGGGAGGCGTGGGAAAGATCGAAAGACGCAGAGCCCATGGCGCATAGCACATGGCCAAAAGAAGATTTCACTTATAGCTCATAGCCGATAGCTCATCGTTCATCGTTTACGATTCACCGTTCATGGGTCTTGGCTTTTGGCCCGTGCTCTTTGCCCTTAGCGGTTTTTGGTATTTTGGAGGAGGGATGGCCGAGTGGTCGATGGCGGCGGTCTTGAAAACCGTTTCCCCGCAAGGGGACGTGGGTTCGAATCCTACTCCCTCCGCCATGCACCACGTGGGGTGCATGGCTGCCCTGAACTCTACGTAGTTCAGGGCGCCAAATTGGTCACATATGTATTATGTCTACGTTTTAAAAAGCCAAGTCGATGGAAAAATGTATATTGGCTACACCAAAAATCTTCGGAATAGATTGTGTGAACATCAAGATGGAGAAGTAATGTCTACAAGGCCACGCAGACCTCTGGAATTAATTTTCTACGAAGGTTACAAAAGCATGGAGGACGCAAAGCGCCGGGAAAGGTATTTGAAAACTTCGCAGGGTAAATCTTCTTTGCGCATGATGCTGAGAGATTCATTGACAGGAAATTAAATATCCTTGGACGCGGATGAACGCAGATTTTTGGGATTAAAATCTTAAAAAGAAAATCTTTATCTGTGTGGGTCTGCGAAAATCTGCGTCCTGAATAAATTAGAATGGATCGCGGAGAGATGACCGAGTTGGCCTAAGGTGCTCGCCTGCTAAGCGAGTGTATGCCGAAAGGTGTACCGCGGGTTCGAATCCCGCTCTCTCCGCCATGCACCAGAAAAGTACAATGGTTCTCCTGAACCCAATAAAACCCAGCCCGCTGCGGCGGGCTTTTGATTTTTTCGAGAGGACGGATTTGGGGGAGAAAAAAGCTTTTTCCATCACGGATGTTTACCTACTTCTGGCTGTGATCATCTGGGGCTCAGATTACCTTTTCGCCAAAATCGCTCTGCGAGAGGTGTCTCCGATAAGCTTTTCGGCCATGCGGACCGCCATCTCTACAGCCGTTCTGATACCGTTTTTCGTTAAGCGGGAAAAAAATTGGTCGGTTTCCGTGCGGCATTTTTCCTGGTTGGTCGGACTGGCTTTGCTGGGCACCGTTCTCAATCGGATCTTCTGGGCGATTGGACTAAGCCTCACTACGGCGTCCAATTCGGCCCTGCTCATGGCGACCTCTCCCATTTTTGTGCTCATTGGTTCGTCCATTTTCTTGCGGACCGTGGTAACCTCCCGGGCAGTTTTGGGCATCCTCCTCTCGTTCGTCGGGGTTTTTCTGATGATCCAGGGTGATTGGAAAGGGGGGCTGATGGGTTCAGAAACCTTCCGGGGAGATCTGATCATCATCGCTGCGGCAGTCTTATGGGCTTTGTTCACTGTGTTGGCCAAGAAACTATTGAAAGAATACTCCAGTCTCAAGGTGACGGCCTATGTGATGCTTATCGGCACGATTCTCTTCCTCCCCTTTTTGCCAAACGAGAAAGGGGGGGGTTGGGGGGAGATTTCCTGGTTGGCCTGGTTCAGTGTGCTCTACGTCGCCATCCTGGGGAATTGCCTGGCCTATTTTTTTTGGATCTGGGGGATTCAGAACATTGGGCCTATGCGCACAGGCCTCTACCAATATCTTATGCCCGTGGTCACCATCCTATTGGCAGTTCCTTTTTTGAAAGAGACCCTAACAGCCATTCAAGTCTGGGGTGCTGCCGTGGTCTTCGGGGGGATATTCCTGGCTCGATTCGAGTGAGATAAACAACGAGTAGTTCGGTTAAGCGGGTCAGCCGGAATCTTCACCCAGTGGAGTTCCTCGTGAGCAAATTTGAATTGGGGCTGATGGGAACCTGGTTAACCCGGCAGCTTTGGGCTTTATCTTCCTAAACAAAGTCATGATTAAAACCAAACTCCTCGGCCGGGTGTTCGCCTGTCTGGCAGTGGCGCTTTTGCCCCGGTGAATAAAACCAGAGCTTTTCCCTTGAACCCTTGCCTCCATGAACCCTCTCTTTCAGCGAATTGACAAAGTGGAGGGTAATTGGTATCTTATCTGAAAATTCGGCGCGCCCATAGCTCAGCTGGATAGAGCGCCGGACTACGAATCCGTAGGTCGCGTGTTCGAATCACGCTGGGCGCGCCAGTAATCCTCTTTTTCTTTGTTACCTCTTTCCATCATTTTCCTCACCCCTCCGCCCTGATGCTGTTAATTTTCACTTCCCTGCCTCCGAATTCTTCTGCTAGCCTCAATATATCTTACCTTTTAATCCTGACTTACCTTTCAAGATAATGTAAGATTTCAACGAAAGGAGGAAATATCGATGGATACGGCAAGCGTGACCAGCAAAGGACAGCTGGTGATCCCTGTCCGGCTCCGCCGGAAGTACGGGATCGAGCCCGGGACCAAGGTTCGTTTTGTGGAACGGGATCATGAGATCTTAATCCAACCAGTTACCAAAGAATATGTGCGGAGCGTTTGCGGTTTGTTCAAGAGTGAAACCTCTGCAACCCAAATGCTTCTCAAGGACAGGGCCAGGGACAAAGACCGGGAGGAGGCCAAATTTCTCAAGCGTGGTTCTAGATAGCTATGCTCTGTTGTCCTTCCTATACCAGGAAAAGGGCTACAAGGAAATCGGAGCCCTGCTCGAGAAAACCTTAGAAACCGACCAGCTCCCCTTGATGTCTTCTGTCAACTGGGCGGAAATCCGGTATGTGATTGAACGAAAAACGGGGGCCGATGCTTGGAAGAAAGGCCGTCCCAAAATTCTGAGTCTTCCGCTCGAGATTGTTCCTGCCGACCAAGATCTGGCTGAGTTGGCAGGCGAGATCAAGGCATCCAGGAAGATATCGCTGGCGGACTGCTTCGCAGCTGCGCTGGCCAAGCAGAGAGATGGTGTGATCTATACCGGAGACCCGGAGTTTAAGGCTTTAGAGCCTGAATGGAAGATCATTTGGTTATAAATTCCATTCCCAAGGCATCTTCTTTGGTCCAGGCTTAATCCCTCATTTCCGAGCCAATCGCTAAGGTGCTCTTGGGGAACCCACAAATGGGTGCCCTGGTGGCGGTCATCCGGGACAGGCGCAGGAGGGACAAGAAGGTAGCTGGGGCGGTGCAGCGTCATGGATACAGGCAGTGAGAAGTGGCGGATTACCTCGGCTCAGGAATTTACTTCAGTGAGCAGAATCATGAATCGAACGAGTAAAATGCATAAAAAATAGACCTGACCCGGCCCTGCTGGAGATTCAAGGTGGGACGAAGGTGGGGATCTGCTCCAGATGTTTGACCTGGAACTTGAAAAACAAACCGCTGTTAGTTCTGTGTTTACCGGTGTTAACCCTGTGTTTACGCCCGTCCTTAACACGGTCAAGGAAGATGAAATGGTTAATATCATTGAATATTCCGGTGATGAGCCGGACGGTGTTAAGGTGTTAAGTGAAATTCCAGGGGGTGAAGGAAAAAATTTTGAGAAAGCTCAGGAAGAACCAGGAAAGGGCCACGGTAACGGAGAAGGAGTAGAGGATCTGGACGAACCAACGAAGGCGTTAGCTGAGGAATTTGCTCCTTTCATGAATCGCAAGACTACTTTGACTCCTCATCTCTGCAGGAAGGGGTGCAATCATTATGATTCCGTGGGGGACCAAAAGAATGCGGAATTCAGAGAATTCTGCTGGAAGTCAAAAGAGACTCGAATAGAACGTGATTCCGTCTGTGGGAATTTTGAAAGCAAAAGCTCAGATTTACCGGAAGGGATATTGACGTTCTGACAAGGAAAAATCTAATGAGGGAATATGGCGGAGGTTCGTTCAGGGAGCGTTTTGATGCCCCTGAATTTTAACTTTTTAAAGTTTTGGAGAATTCTATCAGGAAATCTTAGATTTCTTAAAAGTTTAAAAGAATGGGGTCCCCAAAAAAGACCTACCGTCCACCCAAGAATCACTCTTGGAGGAAATTTAAGTTCGGTAAAGGCAGATACGATCCAGGAATCTCTCCCGGAGTA
>Ga0187886_1003756_pt1 | contig 11211 bp, 11 predicted proteins | sample June2016WEW_20_1_FD_133001 | JGI IMG/M metagenome (GOLD analysis project Ga0187886, IMG submission 133001) | Peatland microbial communities from SPRUCE experiment site at the Marcell Experimental Forest, Minnesota, USA - June2016WEW_20_150 | ecosystem: Environmental > Terrestrial > Soil >...
CGTAGTCGAGAGCAGCTGGATTACAGTCCTCAGTTTGTCGGTGTCTCTGTGGCGGAAACACCCCACGTTGACCACCCGCTGGACTTCTTCGGGTGTGGGGCATGGGCGGCTGCTGTAGGACACCTTCACTTTGTGGATTCTCTGCGTCGGCTCTTCACCCCATAGCCCTTCTTCATAAAGGAAACTGAACAGTGAATGGAGCGCCTTCCTCATATTCTCAACTGCAGACGGTGATGTCCCGTCATCGAGCCGTCTGGCGAGGTACGACTGTATGTCCAACCTGCTGGGTGTCGGGCTGCCCTCTAGGTATCTGCCCACGTAGTAGCCGTACATCTGGATTGTCCTCGGCGAGTACCGTTCCTGCCTCAGCTTCGCCTCCCACTGCGGTGTCCCATCGGCGGGCTTCGCCAGCCTGTGTCCGCCCGCCAGAGTTACCCCGCCGGTCATCTGCTGGATGAGAGACGAGATAATGCCTAGGTTCTCAGGTGACAGCTTATCAAAAGCGCTGATGTCAATTGTTGATGTTACCATGTATGTCCTCCTCTATCGCTGGGAGGCCAAGGCGGTCGCATAGGGGCTGTAGCCCATAATGGGAAGAAAGCGAATCTGTTTGCTGCATCTTCACGGTGGGCGGTAGCTCGTGTGTCTCGTTCAAGCTCGCTGCCCGGAGGTCGTTGGTTCAAATCCAACCCCCGCTACCAACGAGATTAAAAGCCCATCTGATAAAGGTGGGCTTTATTCATTTACTTTCGAGCCTGAAAGATGTTATAATAACATTATGGCAAGTAAGGCTGACAGCTCCAACCTTCAATCTATCCTCACCGCCCTGCAAGGGCTTTCACCGGCAGATCGGCACGCAATCATTCAGGCGCTTCAATCAGGGCCAGCCAGTCTACTTAAAAAGCCCGGCGATGGTATCAACGACTGGCAGAGTGACCTCAGGCTAAGAGGGTTAGCCCAGGGCACCATAGAGCTTTATTCCCGAACGGTCAGGAAGCTATTAGAGCAATACCCAGCTCCCACCAACCGAGAGGTCAGAGCTTATCTGGCGGAGAGACTTAAGGTCGTCACCCCTGCCAAGGTAAGGAACGATCAGAAAGCCACCAAGTCATTCTTTAACTTCCTCGAAGAGCAAGGGCTGTGGCTTACAAACCCTGTTAAGGGAATGAAGCTCATGAGGGTCGCCAAGGTGACCCGAAAAGCCCCGCCACAAGAGGACGTACAAAAGCTCCTAGAAGCTTGGCAAGGGTCACAGCAAAGGTTAAGGGATAGACTGCTAATCGCCATCTTCGTAAACACGGGACTTCGGATTACCGAGGCTTGCTCTATCCAACGTGAAAACCTCGACCTCAAAGAATGTAAGATTAAGGTCATGGGTAAGGGACGCAAAGAAAGGATGATTTTCTTCTCTCCAGCAGTGGGGGATTTACTCAAGGAATATATCTCGACGCAGAGCGAAGGCCAGAAATACCTATTCCCTGCTGATAATAAACTTGGCTATCAGGGGATACGCTCACTCGAAAAAACCTTTCGGCGACTCTGCAAACGCCTGGGAATCAAGCCTATCACCCCGCATCAGTTAAGACATTACTTCGCCACCCATGCCCTCAAGAATGGGGCAAGGATAGAAGTCATTTCGAGGTTATTGGGGCACTCGTCAGTTGCCATCACAGACCAAGTCTATGTGCATATCGGTGAACAGGAAGCTGAGGACGAGGCAAGAAAATACGCCCCATTAGCCAACAAAGAATAAACTGTTTATAAGGCTGGCTGGGTCTATATGGCTCGGCCAGCCTTATTTTTTTGTGTGGATAGGTGTCTAGGGCTTGCATGACAGGGCGTATAATAAAAATTTACGGCGTTCCGCGTTCACACGAATATATTATCATTAGTCAGAATCGGGGAGGGGTTATTGTGTCATATACCCATTGACAAGACATAAAATTTGATGGTATATTTTAATTATAGAACTTATATTCTATTAACTGTAATTTAACAACTGAATATCGCTGGTTATTATAATACCTGAGGCTGTTCGACCTCTATACCGACAACCGGATAGTTAGGATAGTGGACTTTAAGGCATTATAAAACCAATATCTCTCTTAAAATTTGAGTGATGTTGATTTTATAATGCCTCTTTTATTTACAGGAGGTGATTTCAATGGAAAATATCGGTGAGGAACTACGAATTCGTAGACTACTGAAAAAACTCACGCAAGTAGAAGTAAGTAAATTAGCGGGTGTTACTCAAATAGCGGTAAGTAATATCGAGAGAGGCTTACGTATTCCAACACCAAGGACAATTGCCCGGATACGTCGTGCTATTGATAAGCTACCTGCGAAGGAGGTAAAACATGATGTGAAAAAATAAAAAATAGATCGTCAAAGAAAAAATTTAAAGGAGAAAAAAGATGAGTTTCGGAAATCAGGATTACCCATATTTGGCGAGTGAGGACAGGAATTTCGCTCAGGCTTTCAGGATAACAGAGGATGAGTTCCTCAAAATGGCTGGGGGCTTGAAGGCGTACACACAATTCAGATTAAATCGGGATGAGGCTCGCCAGGCGGGGATAGAAACGGAGACAGGAGAACGACAGGGGTTCAGCGTGCCCACTCTCCCAGATAATGTCAAAGATGCAATGGAGGGCATAGCGCTCCCCGGAGTCACGGAAAAGGATTTGGCGAAACTGGTTTTGGAAGACCAGATAAAAAAGGTAATGGGGATTCTGGACGGCATTGCGGCGGTGAAGGCGACTAACGAACAAGTCAGTAGACAGCAAGGGATTAAGGCAGAACTTAAAGCGAAGGAGCTGAAGACAACTGCCGCCAATAATCCGTGGGGCTGGCCTCCTGATTCTCAATCGGCCAGGGATTGGGCAGCGAGCCAGTATCAACTTCAGCACGGGGTAAGACCATGAATCTCTCTGAAAAACTTGACACGCTGGCTTCCGCCTTCTCGAATATCAAGTTTAACCCATCCAGCAGCAACTTGGATGCGTTCACTTCTGAGGTAAAAAGGGAGAATCATGGCGTAACTTTCAAACACGGGGAACTTGAAGTCAGGGTTAGCAATTTCAAACTCATGAACGACGATGAGTGGTTTAAGAAAGAGCCAAAGGCTACGCGTGTTATTGATGATGCTGCTAGAATACGACAGCTCTGGTATTCCGCTGACGTGGGGTTCTCGGTGGGGAAGGTTAAGAACAGTATGCGCCTGCCTCTGGGTTATGACGTGTATAGAGATTCACTCATTGCCCCCCTGGGCACAATGCCGGAAAGGGCGATAATTAATGACCTACTTTTCAAAATTGAACACTGGCTGGCTTCTACCTTTGGGGAGGAACTCCTCAGCCCTCAAATCAGTAAGAACGCAGTGAGGAAAATAGACAGTCGCTCGGATTCATTAGGCAGGAAAATAATCCGGGCACTAGGTTTGAGTTAAAAAATGCCTGTCAGAGGTTGAGCTCCTCTGGCGGGGAGCGCCTCCTTCACACAGGGGCTGGGATGGACTTTACAGGACTTCCGCATCCCAGCCCCACTAAATCTAAATCAAGGGGAGATAAAATATGAGAGAACCAGAAATACCTGAATTCGAGAGCTTGTCTCAGGAGGAAGCCGAGGAGAAAATCAAGGCACTCGGCATTTTGCTCAAAGAAGTAACAGAGGGTAAGAAATAAACGGAGGATGCGGGGCGTGGGTGTAATTCGTGCTCACGCCTCGCAGACCTATAGGAGAACTAGAAATGAAAGTCACAATAAAACTACGGGGTCAGGATAAGCCAGTTATCCTTGATAATATTCAGGTCGCCCAACAGAGATCTCCTATGTATCTGGTAGCATGTGGCGAGACTCATTACCGCTTTTCGCTGGACTGCATTGAACGCATAACGGAGGAAGGGGTTAAGACAGACCCCACCGATATTGTAAGCGCCAGTGAGCCTCAAACGGACGATACATCTGAGCCTCAAACTGATGACACAATTAAGGCCAGAGTTACTAGAGTTAAAACATCAAAAGCTATCGACAACGATATATCACGGCTTGCAGGCGCTTTCGAACATCTGCCTGAGACGTATGGCAAAACAGATATTGCCAAGAGGATTCAAGAACGATTAGGCGTCAAGCCATCTATGAGTTACAGGATATTGAGACGCCTAGAAGAGGCGGGGAAAATAAGGCAGTATAAGAACGCCAAGCATGGATGGCAAGTCGTCGACCCCATCCTAGACCCCGAACTACTTGAGATTGCAAAAATGGATGAGAAGACAATCGAGGAATATATCAAATCTATCGAAGAAGATTTTAGATAAGCCTTATAGTTTATTCATACTGGAAACGTGTAAACAGTAGTAGATACAGTACATACCTTAAGAGGTATGTGTACTGTATTCTACTTTTCTACTGTTTTACACTTATTCCAGTTTAGGAATAAACTCTAATATAGGCCCTTAAATGGTAAATATAATTTTCTACAGTACACTACCACGTCCCGAGAAAACGAGGCTATCCCCCAAACATCAGATAAACTAGGGATTGATAGTTACCTTCCAGAACGCTTCAAACTGGGGCATGTCAGTGCATCTCGGACACTAAGTCTATCATCATACCACACCTTTAATTCCAGAAGTTTTCTTCCTGTTTGTTACGCCGCCCTCCCCATCGCCACCTCTCCTGTTTCCATGCCTAAATTCACATAATGCGCTTTGGGGCATGGCTCTCAGTTCAGCCAGTTTACTAAGAGTTAAGGCTCATGGATTACACTCAAAAGGATTCGCTTTGGTGCCATAACCTGGGGTTTGTGGCTCCAGAGACTATCGCCATTTCGCTAGGAATTATACAACGTGTCGGCTGTCCGCGTGCGACAACGTCAGTGAGAAATTTTCTATAATTTTGGGGACTTTTCGAAAGGTCTCTTGAGTGCTATTATTAACAATAAAATCTTAGTTTCCGTTTGGAGGTCTAAGATGGCAAAAGAATATTTTGCTTATGGCTCTGTATTAGAAGCATTGAGTTCTGGTTTATATCCGGACAAGAGGCATGTCATTAGAGAATTCGTGCAAAATGCCTTTGACGCCGTGAATGACTGGAAGAAGATTTCTGGGGAGCAATCGCTAAGCCCTATTGAGATAAGGATACAAAAGCCATCTATCTTTATCGCAGACCGGGGAATCGGGATGGATGAAAACCAAGCCCATATATTTAGGTATCTTGGCTATTCGACTAAGGATAGAAAAGAAGACGTAGGATTTAGGGGAATAGGTAAAGATTCTGGTGTAGCTGTAGCTGAGAAAATTATTGTGACTACTTCACGCTATCAAGTTCCCAAACGTTACACCATTGTTATTGATGCCCAGAAAATGCTTGACGAAACAGCTTCGGGCAGAAATACTCCTCTTGAAGAACTATTAGAAAAAAATACTGCATTAAGTGAAGAGCCCGAGATTTCAGACCTGCATTACACGTTTGTTGAACTTCACAATATCAGAAAGGACTCCCACACCCTTTTCGATACTAGCAAACTGAAGGACTATCTTCGCCGGAACTGTCCGTTACCATTTGACCCCCAATTTACATATGCCGACGAAATAACGCAACGATTGAAAACCAACATACCAAATTTCTCGGCCATAGATATGAAATTTAATGGAGAGAAGCTTTATAAACCGTTTCCTTCTAACTATCTCCGGCCTGAATACGAACCCATCTTTTCAAATGATAAAGAAGATGCTCCCCTCATAGCATATTGCTGGTATTGTGGCAATAAAGAAAAGGGGCAGTTTGCCGACAAGGATAATAGCGGGCTCGTATATAGGGTAAAGAATTTTGCAGTTGGAGACCGTCACCTAACTCGTAAAACACTTTGGTCAACTACTCCAGAAAGGGCATTTTACTTTTTTGGTGAGATTCATGTTTTAAATGAAGAGGTTGTACCCTCGTCCGATAGAACTGATTTTAAGGACAATGAGGCAAGAGACAATTTATACCAGCGCTGTCAAAGAATAGCTCAAATACTGAGTCAGAGAGCTGGTACCGAGTCAGCACAGAGAACTTTCGATGACTCTATCACATCTGCTAAGGAGTTACTTGGGCTTCGTGAAAAGAAACTAAAAGAGAATGTAACTCCCATCGAGGTAAAGCCTTTAGTAGAATACGAAATACGCAAGACTATCGAAGATATTGAAAAGCGTTTGGATAGGACGTCACGTAAAAGAAATCCATCTATTAAAGATATGGAGCTTGTTCAGCGTGGGGCGGCCGTTGCAGAAAGTGCAAAGGAGTTCCTGAAAGCAGTAGAGTCGAAGAAAGGGTTCTCCGATATTAGACAACAGATAGAACTAAATGAACAGGCAGAACAAGTGTATCAGGTAATCATCAACTGTTTGAAAGAAGAGCTATCATCTGACCCCGGGCTGCTAGAAAGAATCATAAGTAACATTAACAAAGCAATGGCGAAGTTTTTTAAGAGGCCGTAGACATGGCACCATCTCGATTTACCCAAAATAAGCAGACAGTACGTGACCTGCAGGGTGAAACAATAAAGAATCATCTTAAAGGCCGATTAGGTAACCTTAGTTATTTTGGCCTTCCATCTGACGAGATGAAAGATATTATGGATTGGAAAGCGTTGTTTTCAGTATTTATCGCAGTTGAACGCGGAATAGTCCCTAATACTTGGGAACGACAATATCTTCTTATGTTCAGCGCCTTTATGAATGATATTCTCTCTAAAGTTACCCTGCTTAGGGGGGATATAGATAAAGTCATTCTGGAAGGAAGAGATGATGATGGCAACGCCTTGAATTATCCTTTTGATGTCATAACACTTGATTATAGTGGTGGCTTGCTATATAGGGAAAAAGAGGGACGAGGAAGGCAATATCGCTTGGAAGCTATCAAGGAGTTAATTCAAAAACAAGCAGGCTATAAAACAAACTATCTTCTCTTTGTATCCAGCAACTTAGATAACTGTAAAGATACTGAAATCAAAAACACTTTATTAAATTTACAGACAGAGCTTTTAAGATATGGAACGGATGCAAAGGAGACAATTCAGGCTTATCTTAACCACGAGAAAGATGAGGTAAGACTAAAACTATACGTACCATATTTCGTTAATCAGATCGCAGCAGGTTGTAATTACAATTGTGAGACTGAACCTACAATCTTTTACTTAGGGAATCAAGATACTAGAATGATGAATTTTAGATTTTGGCTTACATATGACCCTCGCACTACGGCACCTCGATTTCCTAGAGAGAGTCTTGTCCAGATAATTAACAGCCCAATGACTGAAATTAAAGAAGGCGTCTGTTGTAAAACGAATTTAAGATTGCCGAAACTTCAAAGGCCGATATAATGAACTCAAAAACAAATGTACAATTCGATGACCTATTAATTGCGGGAAATCAAAAAAAGCTGAAAGTCTTGTTAGTTGAGCCAGCTTATAAGGCGAAGTACCCACCACTTGGTTTAATGAAAATATCAACATATCATAAATTAAAAGGCGATGAGGTGTCTTTCTACAAGGGTACAAATGCCAAAATAAGAGACCGAGGATGGGACATTATCTACATAACGACCATGTTTACCTTCCAGTGGAATACCACGATAAATACCATCAAGTTCTATCAACGAGAAAGAACTAAAAAAGCCGAGATAAAAATTGGGGGAATTCTCGGGTCGCTTTTGCAAGATGAGGTGGAACGCGAGACAGGGATAAAACCTCATTTTGGATTGTGGAAAGAGGTTGACCAGTTGAAACCCGATTATGCTTTGGAAGGCATTGAAGGATATTATACAAATAATGCCAGCTTTGGATATACAACAAAAGGTTGTTTTAATGAGTGCCCATTTTGTGCAGTACATAAGCTTGAGCCAGAATTCATACATTTTATCTCTCTAGAACATCAGATAGATAAAAACAAGAAAGACCTAATATTACTCGACAATAATGTCCTTGCTTCATCTGAATTCCCTAAGATAATTGAAGAAATTAAAAAGTTTGGGTTTGCTAAAGGGGCTAAATTCGGCAATAAAGATCGGCATGTTGATTTTAATCAAGGAGTAGATGCCCGGTTGCTTGATGATGAGAAGATGAAACTACTCAGTGAAATAGCAATAAAGCCGTTAAGGATAGCATTCGATAATATTAACCTACAAAATTTATATATCGAGAAAGTCCGGCTAGCACATAAGCATGGGATTAAAGACTTGTCGAACTATATACTGTTTAATTTTAATGATACCCCGGATGATTTTTATAGGAGACTACGAGTAAATATTGACCTAAATGAAGAGCTCGGCTTAAGTATATTTTCGTTTCCAATGAAATACATGCCTTTAGACGCTAAAAACCGGAAACATGTTGGAAAGAATTGGACTCCAACGCAACTTAGAGGTATACAGTGTATTTTACACGCCACTCACGGAGTAGTGGGGCCTAGAAGACCATTCTTCGAAAAGGCTTTTGGAAAGGGCGAGAACGAGTTTAAATATATTATTGAACAACCGGAAGATGCAATTTTCCATCGTGAAACAATGGCTCCTTATCAAGGTCTAGTTGCATTACAGAGATAACAGTTTCCCCGTCCATCACACATGAACTAATACCTCTCGCCACGTTGCTCGCTGTCTACGCCGATCGTACGCCCTGCCATCGCCGTTTGCGGCGCTTATTCTCATATCCTTTGGAGCGAGTCAACCTTATATATGAGGTGGCCGGGCTGATTCCTACCCCCCTTACCACGGAATAAGGCCTTAATAGCCCTCAAAACCCACCGACTGAAGGCCTTCTTATGCAAATTCATATTGCGCATAGGACTAAAGTACCTTCAAATAAATTTCCAAACCCCATTGACACGTTACCGTGTACGCCTTAATATCATTATGTTAATAAGGAGAGAATATAAGGCAACCACTCAGCTTGACAGGAATCACCAGTTAGGAAGATTCCATAACCACCTAACCCCCCCTGCAAGGATATTACTTGGAGGTCATAAGAGGGACTCAAGGGATAGGGTGCTTGAGAGGCAGTAAAACAATCGAGCTAATCCGTTCACCTCAGCCCACCAGGAGGTGAATTAAAATGACAATGGAAAAACAAACCACTATCGGCGTTAAGGAACTATCGGACAAAGCGAAAATTGACCCCCGAATTCTCAGAAGGATACTCAGGGCTAAATTCCCCAGGGCGGATAAGGGCAAAGCCTATGAATGGAAACAGGGCGATCCCCAGATAGAGCAAATCCTTAAGGCGGTTAAGGGCAACCATAATAAACCCGTAAAGCCCCAGCCAGAAAAGCCTAAAGCCCAAAATAAGGCGACAAAGAAAGCCACCAAGCCAGTTACACCTAATGGCAAGAAGACGGTCGCCACGTCGGGCAAGCCAGAAGCAAAACAAGAGCCTGCAAAGGCTGAAAGTTAACTTGTCTCCGATCATAATTGGTGGGCTGACATGAACGGGTTAGCGATAAGGGAGGGATTGAGATGACATACGCCACTTTAATAGCTAACGGAGATTGTGCGAACATACCGGAGGTCGTTGGTTCAAATCCAACCCCCGCTACCAATTTCCGAAGCTAAAATCCCCCGAATCAATAAGAAGATCCCGGGGGATTTTTCATTTTAGATAACGCACCAAAACGTTAGATAATTATGACCTGTTCGGCCCGGCTTTACCCTCTCATAAACGCCATAATGATAATGAAAACAGCCAGTGCCCAGCGATAATAAACGAAAATATTTGTTGAGTTCTTCTGCAAAAATCGCAGCAGGAACTTGACGCACAGGTAGCCGCTGACGGCCGCTGCGACAAATCCAATTTCATAGAGAATTAAATCCGATTGGACCATCGTGCCTGTTTTCAATTCGCTAATAACATCGAAAATGCTCTTGAGACCGGCGCCCAGCATTATAGGTGCGGAGAGTAAAAAGGAAAAACGCGCCGCGGTTTCTCGCTGCAATCCCAGAGCTAATCCTGCCGTGATGGTACTCCCGGAACGGGAGACGCCGGGGAAAATCGCCAGCGCCTGGGAAAGCCCAATCAAAATCGCATCCTTAAGTGTAACTTGATTGAGCCCTCGGAGGTGTTGCGCGATTCGCTCGGCGATAAATAACGCCGCGCCCAGCAACGCGATGATAATGGCCATAGCGACCATTGCCCACAGCGTGTGGGGTGTATTGGCTTGATGGAACAACTCCTCAATTTTACTTTCACCCAGCAGACCGGCAATACCACCGGGAATCGTGCCGATAACTAAAAACCAGGCTAGACGTCGTTCCGGGTTAGTGCCGATTTTCCTCTCGAAAATACTGGCGACCCCCGCGCGAATCAGCCGCGCCCAGTCTACCGCAAAAAACCAGAGCAAGGCAGCCAGGGTTCCCAGATGCAGTGCCACGTCGAAGGGGAGGCCCGGGTCGCTCCATCGGAAAAGCCAGGGTATAATGATGAGGTGTGCTGAGCTTGAAATCGGCACAAACTCGGTCAAGCCCTGCACGATGCCGAGAACAATAGCTTGAATTACAGTCAATGATGCTCCCCTAGTATCTTAGGAAGGAGAGGCTGTGAGTTATTTTGCCGACAGTTTGCTGTAGCCATTTCCAAACTTAAACGTAAATGGCATTGAACATTTCCCTTCAATGCTAAGGCTGTAAGTTCTCCCTCACTATGCTATCTACGTATTCACAGAGTTTACAGTGCATGTATGATACTAATTTTAGGTATCGAATGTTAAATAATGGTGTGAAATCCATTAGAAATCAGCGAGAATATCATCCCTCCGGTTATAACAGGTAAATAATTCCCTTGGTAAAAAGACCCTTAGCTATTTTGGTTGAAGCTGTTGCTCTGCCTTCTTTGCACTTGGTCAAACATTAAGGACCGGTATATAATATAAGGAAAGGCATTGTGCAGGGAAATCACGAGCATGACTAAAACAGGGAGGGCAATATAATGGAGGATAAACATCTTACCACAAATCAAGGCGTACCGGTTACCGATAATCAAAACTCTCTGACCGTTGGCCAACGCGGTCCAGTGCTGCTACAGGATGTTCAGTTTATTGAGAAGATGGCTCATTTTGACAGGGAACGTATCCCCGAGAGGGTTGTCCATGCCAAAGGAGCCGGGGCACACGGCTACTTCCAGGTTCACAAGAGCATGAAGCCTTACACTAAGGCGAAATTCCTTCAAGATCCTAAGAAAAAGACC
>Ga0187886_1003758_pt1 | contig 11207 bp, 16 predicted proteins | sample June2016WEW_20_1_FD_133001 | JGI IMG/M metagenome (GOLD analysis project Ga0187886, IMG submission 133001) | Peatland microbial communities from SPRUCE experiment site at the Marcell Experimental Forest, Minnesota, USA - June2016WEW_20_150 | ecosystem: Environmental > Terrestrial > Soil >...
TTTCAGAATCTTATTCTATTTAAAGAGAACTAAAACTCTGAATAATGGTGAGTTAACGATTTTTATGAGAATCACAGTTAACGGTGAAAGAGCTGAGATTTCAACACATCAAAGCGTTGAATCACACTTTTGGAACCAGGGAAAAGCAATTGTTAAAGGTGTCTCCAACTCATCAAAACAAATTAACGATTACCTTGAACACCTTAAACTAAAGGTCTTCCAATATAAAAAGGAACTTGAAAATAGCGATCAGGAAGTTTCTGCAAGGACCTTGGGTGATTTATTGCAGGGTAAAAGTTCACGACGAAAAGGACTTGTGGAATTGTTCCTGGAACACAATAAAAGATGCAGAGAGCTGGTTGGGAAAGATATAGCTCCTGCTACCCTTACACGGTATGAAACAACCCTGATGCACGTAAAAAACTTTATTCAAACAAAATACCGGCAACAGGATATACCTTTGCAGAGTATTAACCATGAGTTTCTTAAAAATTTTGAACACTATTTAAAGACCGTTCGTAATTGTGGACACAATACAACGGTTAAATACATCCGCAATTTAAGGAAGATCATTCGCATGGCTCTTTCAAACGATTGGCTCAAATTAGATCCGTTCAGGAGTATTACTTATCGTCTTAAGGAGGTTAACAGAGCTTATCTTACAGACCCGGAATTAAAATTACTTATCAATAAAGAATTTTCTAACGAACGTTTGAGGAGGGTAAAAGATATATTTCTTTTCTGTTGTTTTACTGGACTGGCTTTCTCGGATGTTAAGAACCTGACCAGAGAAAATATAACAATTGGTATTAATAACCAGCGATGGCTGAAAACAAAAAGGAAAAAGACTGGCAATCCCAGTGAAATACCCTTATTGGAAGTACCCATTGCCATTATAAAAAAATATGAGAATGATCCGGTGTGTTTACTGGAGCAAAAACTTCTACCAGTTGGTAGCAACCAAAAAATGAATGCGTATCTAAAGGAAATTGCTGATTTATGCGATATCAAAATAAATCTTTCAACACATACTGCCCGTCATACCTTTGCAACAACTATAACCCTGACCCATGGGGTTTCAATGGAGGCCGTATCAAAAATGCTTGGACATTCCAATATTTCTACTACAAAACAATATGCACGGATTGTTGATACACTCATAATAGATGAAATGAAAAAGATCCAGCAGCTTTACCAAGTTCCAGAATCCATAGAATCAAGAGAAAAATTATTATTTTTTAAGGCTGATTGTAAGTAGATACAAATACTTCTTCCAGGGATCAAAATGTTTGACATATTAAATTATGTTTCCAAATATGGTGGATAATCTTAAAGTATCATTCTGATAAAGATTATAAATTGAATCCGCTGTAAAAACCAGTTTAATTGTAATATGTTCTATTTCTGGCGTTAAACACCCTACAACTCCCCCACAAGAGATAACCCAAGACCATTTACCAATTAAACTTGATGAAAAGTTATAAGAATTATCCTTTTTACATCCGTAACAGGATATAATAATTACCTGAAGAAATATTATCTTTTTCATAATGTAAGATATTATTTAATTTTTCTAAAAGTCAGGATGGATTTCTTTGTACTAATGTACTTTGAAAACTTACCAATATTTATTGTTAAATTTGGTTCATCGAACTTGAAATAATAAGTTCCGCCTTCCATTGAACTTGATAATCCATCAACCACAATAATACTGTCTCCTGATATTGTGTATGAATACGAAGTGCTTCCAATCTTGGGTAACCAATACCCATTTGTTATTGCAAAACCTCTGTATAAATTGAAATAACCTGACTCCTTGTTAGAATTGAAACTAATGGTATCAGCACCTATATTAATTTCAACCCATGAACCCGTTAGCCCTTTCAGAAGAGTACTTGGGTCTGGGAATGAGATTTCATCTTTCTGGCATGATATAAATAGTACTCCCGTTGATAATGCTACTACCAAAAAAAGTAAGTATTTTTCTAATGTTTTTGTTTTCATGTTAGGTTAAGGTTAGTTGTCGTCACAATTTATTTAATCAATGTGATTTTTTTTATTTCATAATAATCAGCCATTTTCCCCGAACAAATTACTGTTTTTGAGCCGATTGTAATCTTTGCATCAATAGGAAAAACGGTACTTTCAGATAGATTTAAGTTAGGTATATTTTCGGTCTTGATAGTATCTGTACCAATCTTTATTACCCATCCCCAACAGCAATAGCATTTTTCCAGAACAAATCCAACAATTTGAGCATCAGTTGTTCTGTTAACTAATTCATCCTTCTTTTCACAGTTTGTTAGTGAAAAGGCTAAGATTAGAAGTGCAATGAATTTTAAATGTGTCATTTGTTATTAGTTCTGTATTGATAATAATCAAAACCTATAAATTTCATCCTGTAAATCTTAATATTAGCGACAAAAGAGAATTATTTCATCCCCGGTAAATCTTTGTATTCAGATGCTTTCCAAACATACTGCTTGCAACATTTTTCTTTGTAATAGTCTGTATTTATATCAGTGGCATAGATATGAAGGGTGTCACCTTTTGTTGAAATAGGTTGGGGTAAAGAAGAACTCAATACATTATGATATTCGAAATAGTATTCATTTTGCCAATCATAACGCAACCAAGCACCATAAGAATTCATTAATTGAGGAGAATCTTTGATTATTTGTTCATCTTGATTAATTTTTGTCTTCAGCCATTCAGGAACTTCTTTGTCAGGGATTAGATAGTCTTTCTCACAGGAAAAGAATATGAGAGAAAAGAAAAACATCAACATTAATTTTTTCATGATATTAAACTTTTTGGGGGTTCATAATTACTCGATTGCCAAATATCTTAACAAAATCTTGAGCATGAAAGGTATGAATTGGTATAAAATATTTCGGTTTTATCGTTTCAATCATCTGCTTCAATATATCAAAGTCTGCTGCGTGTGATTTCTTGCATCATGGCTTTATGTTTGGCTGAAGTAACACGAAGCCGTATTAATTATACCCAGTTCTTATTTACTATTTTTTATTTTAGTTATATTAATATTTTTAACTTGAAACAGTGGTTGATAACGTTTCTCAGATTTGTGATACGAGGACTTTCACTACAAATGCTGATTTGAAATACTAAAGTTCATTCATCAACAAAACTGTCAGCGAAGTACTGACCCATCGCTATTGCAAATGTACTATTCTGTGCTGGACTTCGTCTTCCGTCAGTTTTCATTCGTTTATACTATTTGGTAATAAATCAGAAAACCAAAATCCTTTTGTTGTTACATTTGTCGAAGGTGTGCAAATATCTTCTGTTTTTATTTCAAGTGGTTTGTAAACTTTTTCACCAATTGTAAAATCAATTTTCTTTTTGAACAAAGGTGCATCATAACAAAATGTGTGATATTCTCCGTTTTCACCACAAGGGTCAACGATAACAGGTAATTGTTCAATAAATGATTTGTCTATTTCCCTTCCTACCCATTCTTCTCCAAGGTATCCGTCATTAGTGCAACAAATAACAGTTTTAAATTGTCCTGAGATAAAATCATTTATGAGAATTGTCGTGTCCATTTTCCATAATGGGAAAATTCCTTTCATTCCAACCTTTGCTAAATTAGTTTCACGATATAATCTTAAATCTTCCAAGAAGATGTCGCCAAAAATTACATTATTAATACCTTCTGATTTGGCTTTTAACAAAACTATTTTCATTTGTTTTTCATACTCATTGTTTGTGCCTTCATTTACTCTTACCTTCAAGAGTGGAATACCGATGGATTCGGCTTGCTTGTCCAATAATTCTTCTCTGACTCCGTGCATTGAAATCCTTTTAAACTTATCGTTCAAGTTGGTGAGTAAATATGCTACATCAAACAAATTTTCTGTTAAAACTTTATGTAAGCAATAAGAAGAATCTTTTCCTCCACTCCAACAAAATATAGCTTTAGGTCTGTTCATATTAATGTGTTCGTTGGGTTTTTAGTGTCGTTCATAACCTTGTCGAAAACAGCTTGGTGGTTGCTATTCGGTGGAGTTGTTCCATCACAAAAGTTTCACTGAAGACATACCCTTAAAATTATTACTTTCCTGTCTAACGAGCCAATGTCCCTCCACTGACAGCAAACGCCTGTCATGGGATGGTTTTCTTTCTTCCTTTTTAAAGAAGATTTCTATTATTTACTTTTGCAACTTAAAAAAAATTATTTCTATCCTTTATTGCTTTAATAATTTGAGTTAACAGCACTCCTGATAATACTCCGATAACAAATATTGATAGAAACTCAACAGTCCGAATACTACCATCAGAAATAACTTTAAAATACTCCCACAATGAAATTATTAAAAGAACGGCTGTAATTACTATTGCTTTATTTTTCATCTTTCATCTTATTTTTTACTACTCGTCTGGCTTTTCGTTGTCACCCCGTTTTTTCTAAGTGGTCGAAGGTCTGCATAAATTATTTTTTTTGTCAGTTGACACAATCAAAAAGTGTCGAGCCGAATTGTTGGTACTTTTGGCAGTCCGTGTCCGCCATGTCGTTTGTTAAACTTGCCCATAACACATCAATAACCACAACTTATTGCGTGTATATTTAGATGGTCATTAGTCAATATGGATTTGTAATATGTTAAATTTAAAAACCATTAACCATTTTCTTGCTAAGTTCACATTTTTATCTTCGATTTTAGGTGTTATTGTTTACTGACACAATGTAATTTTAAATTATGGTTAATTACTTAAAAAATGGATGCTTTCAACAAAAGGGAGGGATTCTGAATATGTTATATCGGAATATGATACTTGAATTTGCTATTATTTTCAACCTTTTCGAAGCAATGACAATATCTCCTGATTATCCATTTCTTCAGCGGTTTGAATAGCGATTTTGCCGTACTCATCAGTTTGTGTAAATTGTAGTAGCAATAATCCACCTTCGTCAACAGGTAAATTTATAAGTCGTTTCACTTCTGAAACGTCATTGGCTTTAACAGCAGCCACTATCTTCTTGCCTGTTATAACACCAAACTTGAATTTGTTTGCATAGTCAAATGCATCATAGATTTCATCTTCATTATCCATTGTAGAGAATTTACAGGCATTAGTAATTTTAATAAGTGATTAAATTGTGTCTCAGATGAATGAAATTTTTCTCCAACAAAATAGATTGATAATGGAGTTTCTAACTCTCCGTCTTTGTTGCATTCTTTACATATTTCATTCTTTCCAACGGGAATGTTTTTATACATTTCAAAAATAGTTTCCTTCATCTTTTCTATTTTACAAAGCAGGTGAATGCTTGCCTTTACCTGCCCCGTTTGGATGTCTGCTACAAGTCCTTGCTGTTAAAGATAAGACGCTGGAATACTTTGACCCGCTATACTCGCAATAAAAATTTGCCATAATTTTTGTTTTTACTTTTGCCTACTCTGGTCGGTTTTCGGCATCCCCGTTTATGTTCGCTTTGTCGCTAAAGCATGACACACAACGATTGTGTAGCCAACTCAATGGTGATTATTTCTTATGAGCATCTCTAAAAACTACTACTTTTGATGCCGTTGTTTTAACCAAATATTCTATTTATAGCAATTTATAACAAAAACTTCAAATAAGCCTTACTTTCAGCATTACAACACTTTATACTTTCCTTACAAAAAAAAGTAGTTGCTATAATTAAGACATACAAACATTTACAAAAGAGTGTGTGTCAAGGTAACACCACCTGCCCATGAGAGTATGTTCACTTTAAATCAAAAGGCGGTACTAATTGAATTGTCTCGCTGCATTTCCTCGTGCTAAAAAGATTGTACCGCCTCTGGGTCATCTGACCGTTATTTTAAAGAAAGGCGACACTTGTTTGATGTGAAAGTCAATGTCTGCAATTCAATCCTGATGGGCAGGAATGGATGAAATGTGTCGCCTTATGGAAATATTTTAAAATTGTCTTTTCTTTAAAAAGCAGTTCCCCGGTTAATATAATTTTAACTCTAGCGGAAATTATAAAAAGTAGTCACTTAAACAGCGTGTTCAGTAGATATTGGCAAAGTAAATTTAAATTCGCTGCTTTTACCAAACTCACTCTCTACCCAGATTTTTCCGCCATGTTTTTCCACGAATTCCTTACAAAGCAATAATCCTAAACCAGTTCCTTTTTCTTCTGCCGTCCCTGTTGTTGTATGAAATTGTGAAATATCAAACATTTTTGTTAAACTCTCAGATTCTATTCCAATTCCATTGTCTGAAACCGAAATTGTTATGGTTGAATCTGTTTGCTCAGCAGAAATATCAATTTGTCCACCATTGTTAGTAAATTTTATTGCATTCGAAATAAGATTTCTCAATACCATTTTTAACATATCAATATCAGCAAAAATACTTATCTCATCCGCTGCAAAATGATTGATTGTGATGTTTTTAATATTCGCATTTAGTTCTAAATTTTTAATTACATCCTGACAAATATTTGTAAAATTCAATTTTTGTGGTTCGAAAGGAATTTTGCCAGATTCCGCTCTTACCCACATCAATAAGTCTTCCAGTAAAATATACGTGTTTTGTGCAGAATTTTTAATATGATTTACGAGACTTTCAATTTCGTCAATATCGTATTGTCGAATGTTTTCTATTAATAACTCTGATAAACCAAGAAGCACATTAAACGGGCTTCTTAAATCGTGTCCGAGAATTGATATAAAACGGTCTTTGTCGGCATTTAATTGAAGTAATTGCTTAAGTTCATTATTAGCAATGATTAACTCTTCTGCACGTTTTTGTTTCTCTTCGTTTTGAAAGGCAAGTTCTTTATTAGCAATGATTAGCTCTGCTTGAAAGGCAAGTTCTTTGTTAGCAATGATTAACTCTGCTGCACGTTTTTCTTTCTCCTTGTTTTGAGAGTCAAGTTCTTTGTAAGCAATGATTAACTCTGCTGCACGTTTTTTTATCTCTTCGTTTTGAGTGGCAATTAATTTGTTAGCAGTGACTAACGCTAAGGCATTTTCTTTGTTAGCAACGATTAACTCTGCTACATGTTTTCCTTTCTCATCGTTTTGAGTGGCAACTTCTTTGTTAGCAGTGACTAACTCTAAGGCATTTTCTTCGTTAGCAATGATTAACTCATCCAAATTTTCTCTTTTAGCCATATTCTGTCTCGATAAAGTTGTTTTAAAATTAGGGTATATCAATATGAAAGTGAAATGAAAAATATGTTTGTTAAAGTAAAACCATTAATTAAAGAGAAAATCCTTGGTTTAGAGATATTTAGTTGATAAAGATACAGTATATTCTCCATATGAAGATAATTTTAGAGCATAACAAATAAAAAGAGTTAAAACCTAGAAATGTTTCAGTATAATTTCAGTAACATATTAAATATGAAAGCGCATTCAGACATAATATGGCTGTTTGCGCTTTTTCTTCAGTGGGTTGTACTGAAGTCGGACTAGATAAAATTAGGTAGGTTGTTAACTAGAAAAAAAAATTCATTATGAATTTCTTTTCTTAATAAAGTTGCTTTCATTGATATTGCTCATTAAATATAAAATCCAGTGATATTGAGTACCCTTGTCAGGTTTTATATGCTCAGTTTACTCCAGTTTTCTGTGCTTGATTGACCTGATTTTCCACTATTTCAATTAATTCTTTCATCCTTCCTGAGCTGTTCTAATAACTGCCGGTTTGTCACTTTCCATTTTAGTAAAGCGTCAGCAGACATTGAATGTGGAATTTGAAATTCCAGCTGGTTGTGTACTATGGTAACGGTCTTGTCATGTACTACGGTAACGGTAATTTGACCGTACCTGGTGTTGAATATTTCCTTATTCAATGTTGTAAGATCTTTATGGTATTTGTGTTTCATGATAGTTGGTTTTACATAATATTTTATTAATTCTTGCCAGGTTGAATGTTTACCTCTTTTAAAAGTTGGTCTAACGATTCTTCAAACGTTCCGGGATATTCTGAAATATCACCAAGACCTTCATTAATCATTTCACACGACTTCCAACCTTCAATAGTATGGATAAAGCTAAAAGATGAGCCGTCTGTTAACCAAACATCAGCCATAAATCCGGGTTTGAAGAAACTTTCCCCAAACTCACGGACTTCATCAATTGTAAGTTTAAAATGCCCACGCAGGGGTGAACGTGGATCTTTAGTTACTAAAACCTGATCTATTTGTATCATGATTATGTGTTTTATGTTCTGGTTTTTTGTTTTAACCAATTTCACTAAGTGATTTTAACAGAACATCCATCTCATGTACATCATAGATGGAGTTGCTTAATTCGTAGATTTCACGAAGAACGTTAGATTCTGTGAACTTCCCTTTCAGAGCTTTGAAAGGAGATTCATTATCATCAATGTAGTCATTTACCTGCTCACCATAGTAACCCTCGTTATAGAAATGAAGAAGATCTTGTTTTAATGAAACTTGTGTTTTCATGATATTTTAATTAATTCTTTCATCCTTCCTGAGCTCTTCTAATAACTGCCGGTTTGTCACCTTCCATTTAAGTAAAGCGTCAGCAGACATTGTATGTGGAATTTGATATTCCAGATGGTTATGTACTACAGTAACGGTCTTGTCACATACTACGGTAACGGTAATTTGACCGTACCTGGTGTCGAATGTTTCCTTGTTCATTATTGTATGATGGTATTCGTATTTGCGTTTCATGGTTGTACGGTTTTTAATCATCAAGTATTTTGTTGGTGGAAGCTCTATTTTTCTGCTTCAGGGTCATAATCCAAGTCTGTCAAACTCTAAAAATGTTTGTGTTTTCCCTTCGCCTGAAGTTTCAATTTTCCACAGTCCAATACCTTTCACATAATAGTCAGTTCTTTTGAGGTATCGCGTTGCTTTTAAAAAGGTCCAAGATGCTCCATTTGTTTCTCAAGGTTAATTTACAGATAATACAATTTTATATCTGCTTTTCATGCTGTATAATTTCACAACGTCGTTTGTAAACTGTCCAGTCAATTACCTTAGAACCTGTAATCAGCTTTATGTTTTTTTGAACAATCCTGTTAAGTTCGTCCTCTGTCTGACAATTTCTTATTTGCTGCATTATTTCGTAATGTAAATCAGAAATAAATTTTTGACTGTAAATCCTATGTTTTGATGCTTTCATCTCTGTTTTAAGTTTATTTTTACGTCTGTTTACCTTTTGTTGAGAATAAGCAGAAAAAGCTATTTTATACTGTAAAAAAAATCACTGAACAAAACAAGTATAAAAAGCACTCCCAGCATAATTATGATAATTCATAAAACGCAAGGAATACCCCAGCATCCTTTATAATCATACAAAGATTTTCCTCTGTATTCAGTATATTTTCTTCCATATTTTCTCATACGATTTTTCTTTTGTTGAGAATAGGCAACAAAACCTATTTTATTTCACATGGCAAACTCGCTATTTTATCGTGTTTTTACGTTTTATAATTTCACTACGCTGTTTATATACTTCCTTTTCAAATACCTCAGATGCAAATCCCGGAGCTGCAGAGCAACATTTCGGAATATATTTGAACATATTGAGAAAAGAGTATTGTGCAATATAATAGTCAATTACACAATACCTTATGATCTTATAAAACACTGAAAACTAGTGCTCAGTTTATTCCGGGATGAGGTGCTCTCTCAGACTGGATTTTGCAAACAATAGGCCTTTGAGATTAAGAAATGTATTTTGATTATGATAATCAGTAAAATCGCCACTGAATTATAACATCGATTGCTAATATAAAAGTGCTGTGTTGTGTGAAAGTTTTAATTACTTAGCAGCTCATGTTTTTTCTGCTGTAGTGCTTTTAACCGTTAGTACTAAATCCACCATTATAATCAATAATGCAAAAGAACCAAGAATGGCCGGGATAATATATATTTTTTCATATACCAAACCGCCAAACCAGTATCCAAAAACTGGAGAACCCAACCAGGCACCAATCCATCCAAAGATTACTTTTGAAACAAATGAAACAATACCTGACCTTATATAGAATTTAAGCACGTAATGCAGTACTGCTGAGACCACAATACTTATTACCAGTAAAATTAAAAAACTAACAAAATTCATTCCAATCATAGTGACCCTCCCCCATTTTAAGTTTAAGTTAAATCATAACACAGCACTATTTTTTAAAACTGAATTCACGTCATCCCGAATTACTCTGGACAACTTATTGATTAGTAAATATAGTTAAATAAAATGTTGAATTCAAGTTATAAATGCAACTTATTGATTATCAAGTTATTTAAAGAAATTCCATCTGGCAATAAATATCCTAATGTTTTCTTGGTCTATTATTCAGCTTGTTTTAGACATACTCAATCTTTGCATCATCAATATTTTCAAAGGAAGTCTCTTTTGGAAAATACTACCGATTTAGTCCGTTTGTATTTTCAAAAGCACTTCTCTCCCAAAATTGGAAAGTTTTGGATCCCAAGAAGAATGCCTTGATGTAGCCAAATATCAAACCGCAATAAATTGGCCCTCCAAAACTGCCTTAGGTGATGTCATTGCTAAGACTATGCTTTAGGAGATGCTTGAGGGCCGTGATAAGATCAGTAATCATCTTCAGAAGATAACTAATGAGTGTACCGATGTACTTTGTATCATATTAAGAAAAGTTACGAAAAACCTACTTTAATTAGAAAAATATCACTTTCTTCCTGCTCTATTCAATTTTGTCAATTTCTTTTATAAACCTGTTAGTTTCAGTAAGAGCAGGGGCAATCTTTTGATATTGCTGGATGTCTTCAAAGAGAAAACTCTTTTTATGGAGAAATAAAGTTAATTTCTTGAGTAGTTTCGCAACTTCTTTTTATTTTGCTCATGTTTATTAAGCAAAAAACCGATTCTGTGCCTTCTTTCAGGCTTTTTCGGGGATTTTTCTTAAGATTAATAGGTTTTAACTAATTATCAATCAATAGTTTTCATTATTTGCGAACATTCCTAGTTAACAGGCCATTAAGAAGATTAGACAGATCCAGAAATTGTACTATTTTAATTTGAAAGGGTACTTTCTTATTGCCCTATTACCATAATAAGGTATCTCAAATTTATCCCAAACGTTTAAACCTGCTTTTCAAATAATAAGTAAAGTGAATGCTCCGTAAAAGGTTCATAAATTTTGCAATTTATATCAAAGTTTTTAAGAGCATTAATTTCAGTTTTAACTAATTCTTTGATGTTAGTATTGGGATTGGGAAA